>Ga0272441_10016034_pt1 | contig 10416 bp, 6 predicted proteins | sample SSMProp6N_FD_193582 | JGI IMG/M metagenome (GOLD analysis project Ga0272441, IMG submission 193582) | Marine sediment archaeal communities from Little Sippewissett salt marsh, Falmouth, MA, United States - SSM-Prop-6N | ecosystem: Environmental > Aquatic > Marine > Wetlands > Sediment ... | reverse complement strand
GGCGCGTTGGGCGGCGGCGTGCAGGCGCGAGGTGATCTGGTCGATGGTGTGTGTTGGCAGGAATCCCTGCCCGCCTTCGATGCTCAGGTGGTCCGCCTGGTGCCCGGCGAGCGACAGGTGCGGCGTTCCGTCCGTCGCGCGCAGCCGGGCGAGTTCGTCGATGATGAACGCGGCTTTGGTGACGGCGCTGTCGCAGGCGGCGAGTGATCCCATGTGTCCGCCCTTGCCGTATACGGTGAGCCGCAAGGCATCGGGCCGCGATTCGAGTTCGGTGTGCCGAGCGATCTGTGGCTGGCCCGACTGGGGGTCGAGTTCTTTGGTCTTGTCACCGTAGGTGGTGACGTATCGTTGGATGCCCCGTTCGACGGCTTGAGCGACGTCGTCCTGGCGGATGTCGGGTGGGGTGATTTCGAGTTCGACGTGGTCGTTGACGGTTGACGGCCCGGAGCCGAAGGGTCCGAGGACGCCGTGATTGGTCTGGACGGGTCGGTTCGGGAACAGGGGGTGGTCGCTTTCGGCCTTGATGGTGCGTCCTTCTTGTTCGAGCTCGAGGACGAGGCGAGCGGCGAGTTCGAGGATGCGGTCGCTGGGTGCGCGGAGGTCGGCGCGGTACCAGACGCAGCCTCGGTTGGCGGTGTGGACGTGGAAGTCTGTGCACTCGCAGATCAGGACGGCGTCGAACTCCGTCGGGTCTTCGAGGGCGAGTGAGAGGCTTCCGTTTCCGCCGGTTTCTTCGTCGATGACGAACTGTGCGCAGAGATCCCGGACGATGCGGACGCCGGCGGTGTCTCGCAGGTGGCGCAGTATGGCGAACGCGCCGACCACAGCGGCGACCTGGCCCTTGGCATCGCATGCTCCGCGTCCGAGCATTATGTCGCCCTGCCTGGTGGGCGGGATGTGTGGGGGGACGGTGTCGATGTGTGCATTGAAGGCGAGCCGCCAGGGGGGGAGCTGGTCTTCGTCGGTCGCTGGTTCTTCGAGTCCGGCGCGCCGTAGCACGGCGACCAGGTTGCCGCGGCCGGCGTAGACCTGTGCGGCCGGAGGCGGGTCGGTGCCGGGCGGTGCGGCGTATGCCGGGGGCGTGTAGGCGCGGTCGTTTTCGATGTCGGGGTGGATGGGGACGAACGCGGCGTCGAGTTCGTCTACGTCGGGCCAGAGCCGGCGGAGTTCGGCCCCGATGATATCCAGGCAGGCGCGCTCGGCATCGGCCGTTCGGACCAGGTCGCTGCTGGTGGAGGTGTCGATTGTCATCAGGCGGGTGAGCAGTGCGGCGGTCGAGTCGGCGAATGCCCGGGAGTCGGCGAAGGAGAGGAGTTCGTTCAGGATTCCGGCGGGGAGTGGGTGTTCGGCGAGGCGAGTGCGAATGGCTCGTGCGCGCCGGACGCGCTGGTCAGCCTTGACGGCGTCGTCGATTTGTCGGGAGAGTTCGATATCCCTTTCGGCGGAGTCGTCAAGCCGGAAGGAGATGACGGGTGTGTATTTGAGGACGGTGTCCTGGGCGACTCGGGTCTGGATGTATCCGCGTGCGCTGTCGAGTGCTCGCGTGGCGGTGCGCTTCTGAGCGTCAGTGCCCAGGACGGAGAATCGGACCTGTGCGGTTTTGAGGTCGGGGGCGACTTTTACGTCGACGATGGTGATGAAGCCGGTGCGTGGGTCTTTGAGTTCTTGTGTGACGACGCGGCTGATGATCTGTTTCATCTGGCGCGCGACTCGTTGGAGGCGAAGGCTGGCCATCGGTTACCGCATCTCCATTTTGCAGTCAATCAGTTCGGCATCGCGTGTGCCGGCCGCGAGGCGGACGATCTTTGCCAAGACGGATTTGACGTAGTCTGTGTCGTTGCCGACGACGGCGACGCCGAGCACGGCGGTTTGGTAGGCTTCCAGGGCTTCGACCTCTGCGACGGAGGCGTTGAACCGGTTTCTTACGCGGTCCTTGAAGCTTTTGACCGAGCGGCGTTTGTCTTTGAGCGAACGGGCTCCCCGGATGATGAGCCGCAACCGTAACGTTCCGACCATCATCTTGGCGTCATTGCCCATCGTGTATCGAGGCAACCGGGGAATAGTCTTTGCAGGGCCGCTTCAGTCTTATGTCAGAGCGTTCGGGCAATTTCTTCGACGCGATAGGCTTCGAAGACGTCGCCCTCTTTGAAGTCATCAAAGCCGGTGGTCCGAATGCCGCATTCGGTTCCTGCGGGGACCTGGCGGACGTCGTTCCTGACCCGGCGCAGGGAAGCGAGTTCGGCGTCATCCTGGATGACGATGCCGTCGCGTGCGATGCGGACGTGTGCGTCGTTGGCGATGAGGCCGTCGGTGACCTGACAGCCGGCGATGTTGCCGAGTTTCGAGTGTCTGAAGACTTTGACAACGGTGGCGTGTCCGAGGACGGTCTCTCTCCGCTCGGGTTTGAGGAGGCCGCTGAGTGCGGCCTTCATGTCGTTGACGGGCTGGAAGATGACCTGGTAGAAGCGGAGGTCGACGTTCTTTTCCTCTGCGATTTTTCGGACGCGAGCGTCGGCGAGGACGCGGTAGCCGATGATGATGGCGTCGGAGGCGTCGGCGAGCAGGACGTCGGATTCGTTGACGGCGCCGACGGCGGTGTGGAGCAGTCGGATTTTGACTTCGTCGGTGGAGAGGGCGTTGAGTTTCTCTCTGATGGGTTCGAGCGAGCCCATCACGTCGGCTTTGAGGATGACTCGCACCTCTGCGACCTTGCCTTCTTCGATTCGGCCGAAGAGGTTTTCGAGTGTGACGTGTGACCGTTCGATGAGGCTTGCCACTCGGGCTCGATGTTCGCGGAGTTGTGCGACGTCTCTGGCGCGTTGGAGGTCTTCCAAGACGAGCATCTGGTCGCCGGCCTCTGGCACGCCGCCCAGCCCCGAGATTTGAAGCGGGACGGATGGTCCGGCCGATTCGATGGGCTTTCCGCGGTCGTCTTGCATGGAGCGCACTCGACCGAATGTTGCGCCGCAGAGGATGACATCGCCGATGTGTAGCGTTCCCTCTCGGACCAGTACGGTGGCAACGGGTCCGCGCCCGCCCATCAGGTGTGCTTCAAGGACGGCTCCGGTGGCAGCCTTGTTGGGGTTGGCTTTGAACTCTTTGAGTTCGGCGACCAGGAGTGTCATTTCGAGGAGTTCGGCGATGCCCTGGCCGGTGGTGGCGGAGACCTCGACGCAGGGGACGTCGCCGCCCCATTCTTCGAGCTCGATTCCTGAGGCGCCGAGTTGGGGTTTGACTCGGGCGGGGTCGGCGCCGGGCAAGTCCATTTTGTTGAGTGCGACGACGATGGGCACTTCTGCGGCGTGTGCGTGCGAGATGGCCTCCTCGGTTTGGGGCATCACGCCGTCGTCGGCGGCGACGACCAGGATGACGATGTCGGTGCAGTTTGCGCCTCGGGCTCGCATTGCGGTGAAGGCTTCGTGGCCCGGGGTGTCCAGGAAGGTGATCGTCTTTCCGCCGGGGGTGTCGACATGGTACGCGCCGACATGTTGTGTGATGCCAGCGGTTTCTGATTCGGCGACGTGGGTTTCACGAATGCGGTCGAGGAGGGATGTTTTGCCGTGGTCCACGTGTCCCAGCATGGTGACGACCGGGATTCGGGGTTCGAGCTGTTCTTCGCTTTCGGCGGTGGCTGCCCGCTCGACCTCTTCCTCGATGTTCTCCTGTTCCTTGATGGTTACTTCCCAGCCGAACTCCAGTGCGATCATTTCGACCATGTCGTTGGCGATGGGATGGTTGATGGTGGCAACGACGTCATTTTCCATCAGTTGGCGGATGATGTCTCCGGCCTTTGCGCCGATTGCGGCGGACAGGTCCCTGACGGTAACCGGGAAGCTGAGGGTGGCCTTTCGCTCTTCTGGGGGGACCTCGATGACAGGTGCGGGCCTGGAGGACATCTGGCGTCGTCGTCGGCCGTAGGGTCGGGGCCGTCGTGTTCGTCGCTGGTAGTCGACTCCGGCGTCGGCCATGTTGGAGTAGGTTCCGCCGGCGGTGAAGTCGGTGAATACCATGCCGCCCCGCTTGGGGTCAGTTCGGGGTTTGGCGTGGCGGGCGGCTCGTTCTTCGGTCTCTTTGGCGGTTTCGCGGCCTTTGCGGCGACGTTGGGTCTGTTTGCGTCCGGGGCGCTCTCGAGATTTTGAGGCGGGCTTGGACTCGGGCGCGGAGCTGGCGGGCCGCGGTGGGGGTTTGGGCCGGGTTGCAGGGCGTGGGCGTTCGGGCTTTCGCGCTGCGGGCGTGGGTCCCGCGGCTGCGGGTTTGGGCTTTCTGGTGGCGATTTCCCGGGCTCGGGCGACTTCTTCGCGCAGCATTCGGGCCTCGCCTTCACTCAGCGCGTTCATGTGCTTCGTGATGCGTACAATGCCCTTTTGCTGGCACTTGGCGATCAGCTCTTTGCTGGTGATGCCAAGTTCCTTGGCCAGTATGTGAACGCGAGTACCCAAGCGTGCCTCCGTCCTGTTCAGCTATTGCTGGTCTACATCGTCGTCGTCAGTCGGTACGGATTCGCCCTGTGCGTCCTGGTCGGGCGCGTCGTCCGCTTCTTCCGCTTCGTTCGTATCATCTGTAGGTTGTTCTGCGTCGTCGTCCGGTTCTTCGTGGTCGTTGTCGTCGTCGGCCTTGGGGGTGTCTTCGTCGGTCTGTTCGGCGTCTTGTTCAGCATCTTGTTCGGCGTCTTGTTCGGCGTCTTGTTCGGCGTTTTGTTCAGCGTCTTGTTCGGCGTCCGGGTTCAGGACGTTTTCAGCGGCGAGCGCGGCGGCGGCGCGCCTGACGGCCTCGTCTGCGGCCTGCTCTTCGGCGGCTCGTGCGGCCCGGGCCTTGGCTCGGGCGGCGTCCATGTAGGTGCTGGCGCATTGCAGGATTTTTTCGGCGATGGTCTGGCCCACTCCGTCGACGGTGAGGACGGGTTCGAGCGAGGTGGTGGCGAGTTTTTTGAGGCTGAATCCTGCGGCGAACAGTTTGCCGAGAGTTTTCTGGCCGACGCCTTCGAGTTCGGAGAGAACCTCGGTCATTTTGTCGAGTTCGCCGTCCAACTCCTGCTGGCTCATGACGTCGATGTCCCAGCCGGTGAGTTTCGAGGCGAGTCGGACGTTCTGCCCGAGGGCGCCGATGGCGCGGGAGAGTTGGTCTTCGGCGACGATGACGCGGGCCAGTCGTGCGCTCGGGTTGAGGCTGATGGCCTCGATTTCGGCGGGGTTCAAGGCGTTGGCGATGAGGATATCGGACTGGTCGCTCCAGCGTACGATATCGATTTTTTCGCCGCCGAGTTCGGCGACGATGTTTTTGATCCGGGTGCCGCGCACGCCGACGCAGGCTCCGACGGCATCGACTTTTGAGTCGACGGAGTAGACGGCGATTTTGGTTCGGTAGCCGGGCTCCCGAGCGAGGGTTTTGATTTCGATGATGCGTTCTGAGACTTCGGGTACTTCGAGTTCGAAGAGTTTTTTGATGAGGTCCGGATGGCTTCTGGAGAGGATGATTTTGACGTTGCTTCCGGCCTTTCGGACCTCGACGACGTAGCATCGAATGCGGTCGCCGACGCGGTAGTTTTCTTCTCGGACCTGTTCGCGGCGTGGGAGCAGGCCTTCGGTTTTGCCGAGGTTGACGATGACGTTTCCGCCTTCGGTGCGCTGTACGGTTCCGTTGACGATGTCGTGGACACGTGCGTCGAAGTCTCGGAAGACGACGTCCCGTTCGGCCTCACGGATTTTTTGGATGATGACCTGTTTGGCGGTCTGTGCTGCGATTCTGCCGAGGCTGGCGGGGTCGATGGGTTCTTCGGTGCCCTCGACGGTCATTTCGCCGGTTTCGCGATTGATGGTGAGTTCGATTTCATCCTGTGTGGCGAGCCGCTTGCGAAGCGCCGAGGCCATGGCCTCTTCGAGGGCGCTGAACAGGATATCGAGAGAGATATCCTTGTCGCGGTGGATGCTGTCGACGATCCTGAGTAGTTCGGTCGGGTTCATTTCACGTTTCCACAAAGCAATCGGCCGGGAGGGATACGTTCCCGGCGATGGTTCTGCGCCTGCTCCCTGCGGAGCCGCCGCCTACGCCTGAGAATTGGCTCGATGCGCCAACGTGACGTTCGAGCCTGTCTCGGGGTCAAACAGATGCGTTTTGTCGATGTCGAACGTCAGGTCGACGGCGTCGTCGACCTTGACGGTGTGATGGGCGGGGGCCTTGCAGATCAGGTCGTGGTAGTCGGTGGATACGTAGACGATCATTTCGTCTCCCAGGGGTTCGACTACGTTGACCTTTGCGCGCACGGGGCCAGAGCCGGTTCCGAGGGTGATGTCTTCGGGTCTGACGCCGAAGACGGCCTCGCGCTGTGTGGTGGCTTCCACGGCCCGTTTGGCCCAGCCCGGCAGTTCGATTCGTGCGGACCCTTCGTTGAAGAACATGCCGCCGTCCTCTTCGACGCGTCCGTCGATGAAGTTCATGGGGGGTGTGCCGAGGAATCCGGCGACAAACTGGTTGGCGGGGCAGTCGTACAGGTCGAGTGGTTCGGCAAGCTGTTGGATGACGCCGTTGTTCATGACGGCGATGCGGTCGCCGAGTGTCATGGCCTCGACCTGGTCGTGTGTGACGTAGATCATGGTGGTGCCCAGTCGGCGATGCAGTTTTTTGAGTTCGGCGCGCATGCCGACGCGGAGCTTTGCGTCGAGGTTTGAGAGCGGTTCGTCGAAGAGGAAGGCGGCGGGCTGGCGCACGATGGCGCGGCCCAGTGCGACTCGTTGGCGCTGGCCGCCGGACAGGGCCTTTGGTTTTCGGTCGAGCAGGTCCTGGATGCCGAGGAGTGTGGCGGCTTCGTTGACTCTCTGTTCGATTTCGGCCTTTGGATACTTTCTGAGTTTGAGGCCGAAGGCCATGTTTTTGTAGACGGTCATGTGCGGGTACAGGGCATAGTTCTGAAAGACCATGGCGATGTCGCGGTCCTTTGGCGGGACGTCGTTAACCACACGTTCACCGATTCTTACGGTTCCGCGTGTTGCGTCCTCCAGGCCTGCGACCATTCGTAGTGTGGTGGATTTCCCGCAGCCGGAGGGGCCGACGAGCACCAGCAGTTCTTTGTCGGCGATGTGTAGCGTGACATCGCTCACTGCGACGACGTCACCCGGGTATACCTTGGTGACGTTGTCCAGGATGACCTCGGCCATCCTCTGGATCCTCCTAGAAAGCGCAGAACGACCACCGCCGAGTGGAACTGCTTCTGCGCAGAGTCTTCGAAGCGAATTCGCAGGGTATTATAGGGCGCGGGCACATTCTGTCAAGCCCAATCAGCGGGCCGAGGGCCTGGTCGTTGTGATGGGCGGCGTTCTGGATTTGGCGGTCGATCGAGACGTGGGGTATGCCTGGCTGGGACGTTTCCTCCGAGCGCAGGCGGGACGGTTTGTGGACGGGGAATGCGTTGCGCGGCGTGGTGGAGGTGGAGGGGCGCGTCAAGGTGGTGGCGGCCCCGGGCTTTTGGGCCTGGGCGGGCGGGGGTCACTTGCCGGATGAGCATCAGGATGTTTGCTGAGGGAGGTCCGGCGGGGTTTACTTGGCCGAGCGGCGGGAGGTCTTGCTCTTTCCCGGTGCTCCTGCGGCGACGATGGTTTTGTCTCGGCCGGCCTGCTTGGCCCGGTACAGGGCGTGGTCGGCCAGGGCGATAAGTTCGCCCTGGTTGGCGAGGCCCGGGTGATACTCGGCGACGCCGAGGCTGATGGTGAGGCTGACCTTTGCGGTTTCTCCGATGGTGATCTTGTTGGCCCTGATGCTTTTTCGCAGTCGCTCTGCGATGAGTCGAGCTTCCTTTCCGGCGGTTTCCGGGAGGAGCACGGCGAATTCCTCTCCGCCGTATCGGAAGGCGCTGTCGCAATCTCGGATGCCGGTGGTGATGAGTGTGGCGGTTTCTCTGAGTGCGGCGTCTCCGGCGCGGTGGCCGTGTGAGTCGTTGATCTCTTTGAAGTGGTCGATATCGAGGAGGACGAGGGAGAAGGGGGTGGCGTAGCGGCGAGCGAGGCGGAACATGTCGTCGATTCGGATGTCGAAGTGCCGCCGGGTGAACAGGCCGGTGAGGCTGTCCATGATGGCTCGGTCGTGGAGGCTGGGTGTTTTGACCACCAGGGCGAGGTGTTTTGCGATGTCGGTGAGGACGACCTCGAACTCCTTGATTTGTCCCTGTTTTTCTTCGTCGGACCCTTCGAGCGGGATTTGGAAGCGCATCACGCCGACGGCGTTCTGGTCCGCGACCAGCGGGACGCAGAAGGTGCCGGTTTCCCCGTCGACGCTTTTGAGGAGCGTTTGCTCGTCGAGAGCGACGGCGACCTGTGTGAGGTCAAGGTCGTGGTTCTTGAGTTCGTCGTCGTATTGTGTCTGGCCGCTTTGCCGGAGTGCTTTCAGAGCGAGCCGGTCGTCGTCGTCCTTGAGGACCAGTGCAATTTGCCGGGTGCCGAGCAGCGGCTCGAGCACGTCGAACACGCTCTTTGCGATTTGCTTGAGGTCGACGGCGTCGCTGAGGATGCGGGTGACCTCGCGCATGGCGGTGAGCACTTCGAGATGTGAGCTGAGTTGTTTGGTTTGGCTGTGGGCGGCGGCCAGGCGCTCTTCGAGGGATTTTTCGTGGGCTCGAGCTTCTTTCAGGGCCCGGACGTCCGAGGCGGCGAAGATGGCGAGCACCACGGCGAGCAGGCCGATGATCAGGCCGATGGCGAGTGTGACGGTGAGGCCGGCGTCCGGTCTGCCCCAGCCGGTCGCCAGGAAGACGGCGTACAGGCAGGCGCTGCCCAGTCCAGCGATGAAGGGGACCCAGTAGAGGCCCATCGCCCAGATATTGTCAGAGCCTTTTCTCATTCTGCATTTCCTGCTTGCACGGCTTGAGGTGCGGCCGGAGCCGTTTCAGTGTCTTGGGTCCGATCCCAGGCACATGGACCAGCTCGTCGAGGCTGGCGAATGCACCGTGTTTGTTGCGATGGCTGACGATGTCGTGCGCCAGTTTGTCGCCGATGCCCTGCAGTGCCTGGAGTTCCCACCATTCTGCCCGGTTGATATCGATGCGATGCGAGGGCGAGGTGCCGGTCACCTGTTGGGCGCTGGGGACGGCAAGGCCTGTTCGTAGGATGTGATGGACGCCGAAGATGGCGAGGAGACCTGCGAAGACAACCCCCAACACGAGACGGTCGCCCGGGTTGAGCCAAGGCAGTTTTCTGCTCTCAGCCGCCATGTGCCCCCCCGTCGTCGGTCAGGAAGCCCTTTACGCCTACCCTACTATGATGGGCCGCAAGTCGTTGTATTTCAACAAGTATTTTGTGTCAATGCGTGTGTGGGCCGCGGACGCGTTTGACTGCCGGCAGTTCGGCCGATAGAATCAGTTGTTCGCGTTTTCAGGTCCGAGAAGCTGGGGCGTTGGTTATGGATCGCAGGTTTGTTCGCAACATCAGTATCATCGCTCACATCGACCACGGGAAGTCTACGCTGGCCGACCGGATGATCCAGCACGCGGGGCTGGTGAACGAGCGGGATTTTCACGACCAGATGCTGGACACGATGGACATCGAGCGCGAGCGGGGGATCACCATCAAGAGCAATACGGTGACGATGGCTTACTCGGCTCGCGACGGGCATGAGTACCGTATCAATCTGATCGACACGCCGGGCCACGTGGACTTTTCGTACGAGGTTTCCCGGTCGCTGGCGTCTTGTGATGGTGCGCTGCTGCTGGTGGATGCTTCGCAGGGTGTCGAGGCCCAGACGATTGCGAACCTTTACAAGGCGATGGAGCACGACCTGGCGGTGGTTCCGGTGATCAACAAGATCGACCTGGCGTCGGCGGACGTCGACGGGACGATGGAGGAGATGGACGACGAGCTGGGTCTGGCCATTGAGAGCGCGGTGCTTTGTTCGGCGAAGACCGGGGAGGGGCTGGAGGATGTATTCGAGGCGGTGGTCCGGCAGGTTCCGCCGCCGGGGGACCGGTCCGATCTGCCGCTGCGGGCGCTGATTTTCGACGCGCAATACACGCCCTACCGGGGGACCATCGTGCACTTCCGTGTGGTGGAGGGAACCATTCGGCGCGGGGACCGGATCCGGCTGATGCACAGCGGCAAAGTGCACGATGTGGAGGAACTGGGCTTGATGCAGATCAAGCTGGTCCCCTGCGAGGAGCTGCGGGCCGGCGACGTGGGGTATCTGCTGGCCGGGATCAAGAGCGTGGCGGACGCCCGGGTGGGTGATACGGTTGCTCTGGAGAAGGGCCGGGCCGAGGAGCCTCTGCCGGGGTTCGAGCCGGTGAAGCCGATGGTGTTTTCTTCGATCTATCCGATGGCGAGCGGCGACTACGAGGATCTGGGGACGGCGATGGACAAGCTGTCGCTGAACGACGCGGCGCTGGTCTACCAGAAGGATTCGTCGGCGGCGCTGGGCCTGGGGTTTCGCTGCGGTTTT
>Ga0272441_10016033_pt1 | contig 10416 bp, 10 predicted proteins | sample SSMProp6N_FD_193582 | JGI IMG/M metagenome (GOLD analysis project Ga0272441, IMG submission 193582) | Marine sediment archaeal communities from Little Sippewissett salt marsh, Falmouth, MA, United States - SSM-Prop-6N | ecosystem: Environmental > Aquatic > Marine > Wetlands > Sediment ... | reverse complement strand
AGCTCGGCGATCCGGCTGTTCGCGCGCACGTCGCTTCACGGCATCGCCGACGCGGTGTGCGGCTTCGCTCGTAGTGAAGAATCCCTTGCGCGCTACTGTGAGGTATCTCCCGTCGGCTCACCTGTCACGAAGTGCGCCATCATCCGCCCCCCGATGGCGTCTGAGAAGTCGCAAGCCCAAGACGAACAGGATGGCTCCGGAAGCAATCGCGTGCGCGTTGTGGACGTCGCTCACAAGTTCCGGGACGGCTTCGAGGATTCGGGGAGGAAGGATCCAATGGAAGAGCCCCGTGAGCAGGCGGAGTAGTCCGTACACTGGCACGACGGCGCCCATCACGGCGGCAGCCCGGACAACCCACAGAGACGGAGGCGGTTGTCTCCGGGCCCTTGTCGGCGCCAAACGCGGAACCTCCATGACGAGCGTCCTCCTTACCTCAAAGCTCTTCCGGGTGAGTACTCTCTTCGGAGGTGTCCCGCGGGATCATAACCCAAGTTGCCCGCGGGATGCGGGGCGTGTGTCGATGTCCACCATCTTGGGATCTCGAGGGAGAAGTGTCCTTCCGCAGGCAGCTTCCATTGCCTGTGTCTCGGATTCGCGCGAAGTCCGAAGCTATTCCAGATCCAGTCGATAGACCTTGCTCTCTCCTTGGATCTTGCCTGTGTCGACGAATCCGGCGCGCTCGTAGAGCTTGATGGCGGCTTCGTTCTCGGGGTCGACGTCGAGACAGATGGAGGCGTAGTCGTATTTCGCCTTCATGTGGTCGAGGAGCGCGCTCAAGCCCGCACTGCCGTAGCCCTTCCTCTGGTGATCCGCACCGATCATGTGCCGCACGATCCAGATCGTTCCGTCCTCGGGGCTCTTCCCGAAGGCGGAGAAGCCGACCATCGTCTCTTCGTCGTAGATGCCCACACACTCGAGAAACGTGTGGAACTTCGATTGCGCAATGCTTGCCGCGTTCGACGCGACGAACTGCTTCTGCTCCGGCTTCACCTCCAACCGGATCGCTTCGACGAAGTTGTCCCCGTCAATCTCTCGGATCGTGACCCGCATCCTGATCCTCCATCCGCTCTTGCGTCGCGTCCCAACGCTCTGTGGACGCGGCGCACGCCTTCTCCCTGTAGGTTCGGGAATCGCGCCGACTCGTTCAATCGTGATCCCTGGCTCCAGCGGCCACCTGACTGCTATCGCCCGGGCGAGCTGTTCGTAATCAAGCGGCATCCTAGTACTCTCTGCATTGAGGAGGGTTACATGAAACGTATCTTGGTGCTCGCAATGTTAATCCTGTGTCTGACGGCTTCTGTGGTGGGTGCTGCTCCGACGAACGGGTTCGGCATCACGATCGGGGCCGGCTTGGCCGGGAGTTTGTCCTACTTCGAGGTGGGCGTGATGCTCCCGAAGTTCAACGCCAAGGTCTTCGTAGACGTCAAGCTGCGCTGGATGAGTTCCATCACCTGGGTCACGTTCGTCAACATGGAGACATCCGAAACGGTGTCGTTCCATCCTGTCGTCGTCGGCGCCGTCGTCAGCGTCGGCACCATCGCCCCTCTCGTGAATGACGCGTTCCGTATGTACGGAGGGAGCGACATTCTGCTCGGGTACTCGTTCACGCCCTACGACAGCTTGGCCTACGGCGTCGGCAACCTGATCCCGCCCAACCTCACGTTCGGCGTCTGGGGGCACTTCGGATTCGACTATTTCACGTCGGACACGTCTTCGATCTACATCCAGTCCGGCGGCGGGTACAAGAGCCTGTTGGTCGAGGACAAGACGAACGCTTACGCGGTCGCCAGTAGTTGGCTGGGCTGCGGCTTCGGCATCCAGATGGGCTCAAGATTCAGTTGGTGAAGGTCGGCGGGTTCTACGCCCTGTCCGCAGGGCTTCCAGTTCGCGGGTCCAGGGCACGAATGGCAGCGCGACCGGAAGCGAAAGCTGAGACGGGAATCCGGTGATCCGCTGCTAGTCCAACTCACGCAGCCGCCTCTCAAGCTGAATCCAGACGGGCTCTCGAACGAAGCCTAGCTTGCTGTAGACGGTCTGCATGGCGACGTTCTCGATACCGCTGCTCGTTTGCATCTGCGGATGTCCCCGATGTTGAGCGGCCTCGATGGCTTTGACGTAAGCTGCGGTCGCGATGCCCCTCTTGCGTTCCGGTCGGGCCACGCCGGCGAGCCCCGCGTGTACCGGACGCCCCTTGGCCGCCGATCCGACCTCGCAGAATCCAACGATTTGGTCACCGCTCAGCGCGACGGTGGATATCTCGAAGCTCAACTGCGATCCTTCGAGCACCCACTCCTGCCAATCATCCCGCGAGATCTCGCTCTCTTCCTCCTTGGGGACGTCCTTCCAGGCATCGCAATAGGCCGCGTAGAGCGGCTCGGAGAATCCGCCATTGCGTTCCCGGTACTCGGCGTACGAGAGGAACTCGATTCCCTCCCTCTCCAGGCGCTCCAGCAGCGGCGCGAACGGCGTGGCATCGAATGGCTCGAGATCGAGGTGCGAGGGCCCTTCACGAAAGACGTCCTTGAACCCGAGGATCAGCGCGAACCGCAGACCGGCAGGGAGGTTCTCGTAGGCGTCGGCGCGGAGGACCTTCGGATCGTGCTGCGTCATCTCCTCGAAGAGGCGGGCGTACAGTGACGTACCGATCCCCTGCCGACGAAACGGTTCGTCGACGACCACGTTGACCTGAAACCAGGTCGCGTGGCCTTCGCCCGTCCACTGCGCGTAGCCGGCAAATCCGACCATCTGGTCGTCCACGAACGCGGCCCATCGCCCTGCCGCGTACTTGGAATCTCGTTTCCGGTCAGCCTCGCGTACCTCCTCGAGAGTCCTCGGCCTTGTTGGGTAGACGAGGTTGTGGAGCGCGACGAATCGATCGTAGTCCTCCGGCGCCATGGGTCGAACGATTACGGCGCGGCAAGCGTTCTCGGGCATGTTCCTCCGTCTTGTCTTCGAGAGCGGGTGAGCCGACATCATATCGAGGGGGCTCCGTATCTGCAGCAGATCGCAAGGAGAGTGGGCGGTCCCTTGGATGATGCATCGTTCGTCACCGAACACTCACACCATGGCTCGGACGAGTGGCTGACGGACAGGCTCTGGCGGCACGCGCCCCGCTATCCTCCGGTGTGGGCGCTTTTGGGGTGACCCCTTAGGTAGGTGCTGGATTGCAGTGCCAGTCGGGCGGAGGACATGCCGTCGAGTGCCGAGCTGACGATGCCGCCAGTGTAGCCGGATCCCTCGCCGATTGGATAGAGGCCGCGTACGCCCGTCGATTGTCCTGTCACCGGATCACGTGAAATGCGCACTGGGCTGGAACTGCGGGTTTCGACGCCATAGAGAAGGACGTCCTCATGTCGGATGCCGTTCAGTTCGCGAAGCATCTTGGGAAGGGTAGTGCGAAGAGTCATGGCGACCTCGTCCGGGAGGAGGCTCGCGACGTCGGCCGGCACGGCGCGATCGCAGGAGCGGGCGGCAGGAATGCCGCTGGGTTCTCGGTTCTCAAGGAAGTCAATCAACGATTGCGCCGGCAGGCTGTAGTCCCCGCCGGCCGCGAGGAACGCCCTACGCTCAAGGGTTCGCTGGAGCCCCACTCCGGCGAGCGCGGCGTGCTGTAGACCGCTTGGATAGTCGTCCGGACCGACGGGCACGAGCATGGCCGCATTCCCGAATGGTTTCGCTCGACTAGAGTAGCTCATTCCGTTGGTCGTGAGCATGCCATCGGAGGATGCGCAGGCGATCACGATTCCGCCGGGGCAGGCGCAGAAGCTGTAGCAGGCTCGGGTCGTACTTCCCGCTTTTCGGGTCAGTCGGAAGCTGGCGCTCTTGAGCTTCGGGTGTGTTGCCCAGGTGCCGTACTGCGCGACGTTGAGCCTGCTTTGCGGCATCTCGGCTCGCACGCCGACCGCGAACGGCTTGGCAGCGAGTGGCACGCCCGCCTCGGCAAGCATCGCGTAGACATCGCGTGCGCTGTGCCCTGTGGCGAGAAAGCAGGTGTCGGTCGCGATCTCCTCGCCTGAGCATCTCGCGTCAGTCACGACCATGCCACGCAATGCACTGTCTTCGATGTGGAGACGCTCGAGTCTTGCGTCGAACCGGAGCTCGCCGCCGAGTTCGCAGATCCGATTCCGCAGCTTGGGCATGATGTGCCCGAGCACATCGCTTCCGAGGTGTGGTTCCGCGTCAATCAGGATGTCCGGCGAGGCGCCGAGGTCGACGAGCATCTGGAAGAGGTGCCGGATCGCGCCGCGGTCCTTGGAGCGCGCGGTCAGCTTGCCATCGGAGAAGAGTCCGGCGCCGCCCTCTCCGTAGAGGGCGTTGCTCTCGAGGTTGAGGACGCCCTCCTGCCAGAATGTCTCGACCTGGTGGCCACGGATCTCGACCTGTGCTCCCCGCTCGACGAGGAGCGGCTTGGCCCCGGCTTCGGCAAGCGTCAGCGCCGCCATCAAACCAGCCGGTCCGGCCCCAACCACAACGGGGCGATGTTCTCGCGGTGTGACGCGGGGGATGGCCGGCAGCGATTCCGGCTCGCCGACCACCTCAACGCGCCCCGGCTTGAGAGGCGGCGCGGACTCGCTGACGTAGTCGACTTCAACTGAGAGGACGAATCGGGGCTGCGCGTCCACGCCGCGTGCATCGATCGATCGGCGAAGAAGGACGAGTTGCCCGAGGACGTCCTCGCGGCAGTTCAGAAGTCGAGCGATTGCTGAGAGCACGTCCGGCTTCTCATAGTCCAGCTTGAGTGAAATCTGGTGGATCCGTAGACGCATGGCGACCTTTCGGAGGCGGGAGTTTCGTGCCCATTGTACGGCGAGGCTCGCGGAGACGTACACAGCCGCCTCAAGGCCTCTTCACGTGTCATTCACTCTTGCGAAGTAGATTCCAGATCGTACGTACGAGAGCGTACCTCCTTACCAGGGCCCGATGTGAGACAAGACACCTCGGGCCCTGTGCTTTGCGAGGGATCGCGCTCGCGCCCTATCTCTCGGGTTGGATCCCGGGCTTCTCGCGCTGCAGGAACCCCAGTGCAGCAAGGCCGAGGATGGCCATGCCGGACCATAGCATGAAGGGAACACGCGGGCCGTGGATCGCGAGGGAGTTGCCCATTGGAGGTGCGATCAACGCACCGACGCGGGACAACGTCATGGCCAGTCCGATGGCCGTTCCGGCGTACTCCGCGCCCACGCCACGAACCTCGGTGATGGTGGTCATGAACACGGACATGTATCCGTCGCGGACTGTGCCGGCCATCAGGACGGCGATCCAGATGACGACGCCGTCCAAGATCGAGAGAAGGCCGATCCCGCAGGCAATCACCAGCGTCGCCACGACCAAGAGTTTCCTGCGCGATCCAATCCGATCGGAGAGCATCGCCAGCGGGAAGACCGCGAGCAGACTGGCGGCATGGAAGCTAGCCAGTGCCGAGTCGGCCTGACTTGCAGCCCAGCCGATGCCCCGCAAGTAGAGCGGCAGGTATCCGAGTAGCCCTTGAACTCCGCCGCCTACACCGAGCAACGCGACCCCCAGAATCCACACGTTGCGAAGGCGGGCTACGTGAGCAAGCGCTCGGCGGATCGACGAACCTTTGCTTCCCTGAGCCAAACGCTGCTTCTCGCGGGGAGCAACCCACGTTAGCGACCACGGGATGCTCAAGAGAACGGCGATGCCGCCGTAGAGGAAGAGAACATGCCGCCAGCTGCCAAGCCAGGGAGAAAGAACCGTGGCGCTGATCAGCGAACCGATCATGAATCCCAGCGCCATCCCTCCCGAGACGACCGCGTTGGCCTTCCCGAGCTGCCTCCCCGAGAACCACATCGCACAGGTCTTGTGCAGATTCATCGGGATTGCAGCGCTCAGGAGCCCGCACAGGAAGACGGTGACCGTCATCGTAGCGAGGCCGCTCGATAGCCCGCGCGACGCGCCGGTTAGGCCGAGCAGGAGGCACGCAACAGCGAGTGTTCGCCGGATCCCGAGGCGATCGCCGATCATGCCCCCAGCGAGACTTGTGAACAGGCCCGCGAAGGACACGGTCCCCCAGACGGCGCCGATTTGGACGAGGCTTAGTCCAAGGTCTCCGGCGATCTCGGAGGAGAGGACCGGGATCGCCATCGACGGCGCGGCGACGGCGAAGGTCGCCGTGAACCCGGAGAGAAGCAAGATGTACGAGCGATACCTGGACTGCTCGGCGTCGTGTTCGATGCGACTCACCGATCTCCTCTCCGCTGAGCCCGGTACTGCGGATTCGTGATTCCACACGTACGTTTGGCCGAGAGGATACCGCAAGCTGCTCGGAGGACTCGCTGCAATGGAGGGCGTGAGGTACGTCCTCATCTCGGCGGACCCTGCAGCACTGGACACTTTCTCAGCGGCTCCTCTTGGGATCCCCGCAAGCCCCGGAGCCCGAGGGAAGGATCGCCGAGAACCAGTGAAACACAATCCAACGCCCGCGAGCGGCTGTCCACAGGTCCTTGACCCGCGCCGCCTGCAACGCTATAGTCGTCGTACGATGTATCATCATGGGGAGTACAGATTTCTTCGCACACGTACATTGGTCGGGTAGCTACCTGACCGTGTCCCCATCGATTCACCCTTCCCTCCACTAGAGGTTTCCCGTCACGGCTCAGGATGCTGCCCGACCATCCGTTTCGCATGCGGCAAGCGCCGTCAACCCAGAGCAACAGATACGAAACGTGAACCGTCGGATGGAAGGAGAACGCAGCATCATGGACAGCCCAAAGAAAGTCTTGCTGGCATACTCCGGGGGACTTGATACGTCGGTCATCGTCCCCTGGCTGAAAGAAACCTACGGGTGCGAGGTCGTCACGTTCACCGCCGATGTGGGCCAAGGACCGGACGAGCTGATCGGTCTAGAGGAGAAGGCCCTCAAGAGCGGCGCGAGCAAAGCGATCGTCGCCGACCTCCGTGAGGAGTTCCTCGTCGATTACGCCTTCCCTGCTCTGCGAGCTGGGGCGATCTACGAGGGAACGTACCTCCTCGGCACCGCGACTGCACGTCCGGTCGTCGCCAAGAAGATGGTTGAGGCAGCGCATCAGGAGGGGGCCGACGCGCTCTCACACGGCTGCACCGGGAAGGGAAACGACCAGGTCCGCTTCGAGCTGACCTTTAGGGCAATCGATCCGACGCTGCCGGTGATCGCGCCGTGGCGGGATCCCGCGTGGGCGATCGAGTCTCGTGAGGATGCCCTCGCCTACGCCGAGGCCCATGGGATCCCAGTGGCGAGTTCGGTGGCGTCGATCTACAGCCGCGATCGAAACCTGTGGCACATCAGCCACGAGGGCGGCGACCTCGAAGATCCGTGGAGCGAGCCGAACGAGAGCACCTTCTGTCTCACGACCGCGCCGGAGGCTGCACCGAAGGATCCGGAGTACGTGGTGATCGACTTCGACCACGGGATCCCGATCGGTCTCGACGGCTCGGTCATGGGGGCGGTCGAGCTGATGACCGCGCTCAACGAGATTGGTGGGAAGCACGGCGTCGGGCGGGAGGACATCGTCGAGAACCGCCTGGTCGGCATGAAGTCACGCGGTGTCTACGAGACGCCGGGGGGCACGATCCTCTACAAGGCGATCGCCGCGCTGGAGAGTCTCTGCCTCGATCGACGGGCATCCCACCACAAGGCGCTGATTGGTCAGCGATATGCCGAACTGGCCTACAACGGGATGTGGTTCACGCCGCTTCGGGAGGCGTTCGACGCGTTTGTCGGGACGTTGTCGAAGACTGTCACAGGGTCGGTCCGGGTCAAGTTGTACAAGGGAAGCTGCTCCGTCGTTGGCCGGAAGTCGCCGTTCAGTTTGTACAGCGAAGATCTCGCCACGTTCGGACAAGACAACATCTACGACCAGGCCGATGCGACGGGATTCATCAACCTGTTCGGTCTCCCCCTGACCATCTCCGGTATTCAGGCCATGGCGAAGTCTTCACCGGTCACAGTCGGGAGTGCAGCAACGTGAAGGCGAGCGGGACTGAGGGCTCGGCGATGTGGGGTGGGCGATTCACTGAACCACTCGGTCAGCACGTCAACGCCCTGAACGCCTCCTTCGCGTTCGATCAGCGTCTTGCCGCCGTCGACATCGAGGGGAGTGTCGCCTATGCGACCGCTCTCCGTGATGCAGGGTGGCTTGATGTCGGAGACCACGACGCGATCGTCTCGGGGCTCAGGACCGTCGCCGGGGAGTTCACCGCCGGCACGTTCGAACCGCGCGCTGGCGATGAAGACATCCACACCGCGGTTGAACGGCGTTTGTGCGAGCTGATCGGAGCCCCCGCCGGCAAACTTCACGCCGGGCGCTCCCGAAACGATCAGGTGGCGACCGATCTTCGCCTCTACCTCGTGGGCACGATCGACGCGCTCTGCGAGCAGGTACGCATCGTTCAAGAAGAGATCGTGACCAAGGCCGAAGGGCACATGAGCGTGATCATGCCCGGTTACACGCACATGCAGCCCGCGCAGCCGATTCTGTTCAGCCACTCGCTGATGTCGTTTTTCTGGAAGCTCGAGCGCGACCAGGAGCGGTTGGTCGCGGCGAGTGAGAGGATGAACGTCTGCCCGCTCGGCTCCGGTGCACTCGCTGGCAACCCGCTCGGCGTCGATCGAGACGCGCTGGCTGGCTGCCTGGGGTTTGACGCTCCATCGGAGAACAGCCTCGATGCGATCGAGGATCGAGACTTCGTTTGCGAGTTCCTGTTCGCCGCGAGCCTCCTGCAGACGCATCTGAGTTCGTTGGCCGAGACGCTGATTCTCTGGTCGAGCGACGCATTCGACTTCGTCACACTTCACGAGAGCCACTGCACCGGGTCGAGCCTGATGCCGCAGAAGCGGAATCCCGATGCACTGGAACTCGTGCGCGGGAAAACGGGACGGATGATCGGCCATCTCACCGCGCTGCTCATCACGCTGAAAGGCCTGCCCTCCGGCTACAACAAGGACCTGCAGGAGGACAAAGAGGGTTTGTTCGACGCCATCGACACGCTGAGCCTTGTGCTCCCGATCGTCGGTGATGTGATTCGGCGGATGAAAGTCAACGCAGCGAGCATGGCCTCCGCACGCAGCACCGGTCTGCTGGCGACCGATCTTGCGGATTACCTCGTTCGAAAAGGCTTCCCGTTTCGGGAGGCGCATCACGCGGTCGGGCAGGTCGTCCTGAGCGCTGAGAAACTCGGCACCTCGATCGATCGGCTCCCCCTGTCGTCCTACCGGGCCGTGCACCCGGCGTTCGACACGGACGTCTACGACGTATTCGACGTGTGCCTTTCGGTGTCGCATCGAACCTCGTACGGCGGGACCGCGCCGGATGCCGTGTCACGACAGATCGGAAATGCGAGACAGCTGATGAGCAACAGGAACAAGCCCTACAGCCAAGGAGGAAGCCAAGCATGAACACATGTCCGGAATGCAGCGCGTCGTTGAACCTAGGTGAGGATCTTCAGCAGAGCGAGATCGTCGTTTGCCCCGACTGCGGTGTGGAGCTCGAAGTGGTCGGTCTTGATCCGATCACGCTCGAGCTTGCGCCTGAGGTCGAAGAGGATTGGGGAGAGTAGGCGATGCAGATCGCCGTTCTGTGCTCACGGGTGCGCGTTGAGGAGAAGCTTCTCTTCTGTGCACTGCGTGAGCGTGACGTGGAGTTTGACGCGATCGACGTCAGGCGACTGGCCCTCGATGTCGCTCGCAACGACTTCACTCAATACGATGCCGTTCTCATCCGTTGTCTCAGCCACTCGCGCGCATTCTACCTTTCGCGCTGGCTGAAGGGTCTCGGGGTCCGCACGGTCAACCGTCACGAGTCGATCGCCGTGTGCGGCGACAAGCTCTTGACGAGCTTCGCTTTTCAGGAGGCCGGTCTTCCGATACCGCGGACCGAATTCGCGTTCGACTCCGATGCGATGATCGAAGCGGTCGAAGCCATGGGATACCCCGTGGTCTTCAAGCCGCTCCACGGCTCGTGGGGGCGCCTGCTGGCCAAGGCGAACGACCGCTGCGCCGTCGAGGCCCTGCTGGAACACAAGAAGACGCTGGGCGGCTACGCGCACGCCATCTTCTACGCCCAGGAATACGTCTCCAAGCCGGGGCGCGACATCAGGGCCCTCGTCGTCGGAGATGACGTTATCTACGCTGTTTGGCGATCTTCGGATCATTGGATCACGAACACGGCCACTGGAGGGGAAACGGCGCCCTGTCCGCTGACTGACGAGATCCGAGACCTGTCCCTCCGCGCAGCTTTGGCGGTCGGTGGAGATGTTGTCGCTGTCGACCTCCTGGAGACGGGCGACGGGCGGATTCTGGTCAACGAGGTAAATCATACACCCGAATTCCACGGGGCCCTCGAAGTGACGGACGTTGATATTGCTGGACGGATGATCGATTTCGTTCTCCGGGTTACAGAGGAGCACGCATAATTCGAG
>Ga0272441_10016032_pt1 | contig 10416 bp, 8 predicted proteins | sample SSMProp6N_FD_193582 | JGI IMG/M metagenome (GOLD analysis project Ga0272441, IMG submission 193582) | Marine sediment archaeal communities from Little Sippewissett salt marsh, Falmouth, MA, United States - SSM-Prop-6N | ecosystem: Environmental > Aquatic > Marine > Wetlands > Sediment ... | reverse complement strand
TGTACCATTCCGAGTACTTGGGGTTCCTGCCCAGGGCAACTTCGCTGAACATCTCCTGAAGCTTGGATGAGATAGGTCCCGGCTCGCCGTCTCCGATGGTCCTCAGGTCAACCTCAGTTATCGGTGCGACGTTCGTCGCGGTTCCGGTGAAGAAAGCCTCGTCAGCGACGTAGAGTTCACTGCGCACGATGGAGCGTTCCAAGGTGTCCAGCCCAAGTTCGTTCTTTGCTAGCTGCATTACGGTGTCGCGAGTGATGCCAAGCAGAATGCTGTCGGACGGTGGCGGAGTGACGATCTCTCCCTTGACCACGATGAAGATGTTCTCGCCGCTGCCCTCGGAAACGTGGCCCGCCTCGTTGAGCATGATGGCTTCATCGAATCCGGCGCGATTTGCGTCGGTCTTGGCGAGGGCGCTGTTCACGTAGATGCCCGTCACTTTGCCATGAGTCGAGATCTGAGTGTCACTCACCCTTCTCCAGGACGAAGTACAGCAGCGGATACCCCCGGTGCCGAGGTATGGAGGAAGGGTGGTCGCAATGACGAACCAGTCGTCCTCAAGGTCGTGCAGCTTCACACCAATTGCCTCTGACGCCTTGTACGCAAGGGGTCGGCAGTACACATTCTGCTTGAAGCCAGAACGCTTGACGGTCTCGACCGTGATGTCCGCCATGTCCTGCTCGTTGTAGGGCAGATCGATGTTCAGAATCTTGCAGGCGTTGAGCTGCCTTCTGTAGTGGTCTTTGACCCTGAAGAGACAGAACTGCTGGTTCTCTTCGTCCCAGTTGGCCCGGACGCCGCCAAAAGTTGCGGTGCCGTAGTGCAGCGCTTGAGTCAGGATGCCGATCTTCGCATCCTTGAGAGGCATGTACTCTCCTCGGAAAAAGGCATAGGGTTCGGCCATGTGTACGTTCCTCCTACCGCGTTTCGTTGCTCTGTTGCGTTCGCCCTGTGGCGCTGCCCGGCGAAGGGGCTCAAACTACTATCTTGTCTGGTCGGCCTCATTGCCAACCGCGCCCGAAACAAGAAGAAGCCTCCCTTGTGGGGAGGCTTCTCTTATCTTTCTGTCTGTCTGGTGTCTTCTAGACGGCCTGCGAGAGCCTCCCTTGCGCACCCGCAGTGCGCACGATAAGCATAGCTGCTGCCACAAGCATCACAGAAGCCAGAACTGTCATCTTCTTTTCCACCGGAACTAAGATTGTAGAAATGCTGCACTACGGTGTCAACCCTTCTAGCTGCGAATCTTCTCCACCACCAGGTCTCCCATCTCCACTGTACTCTTCAGCATGCCTCCCGCAGTCTGGATATCCTCGGTGCGATACCCGTCCTTGAGGACGGCCATGACGGCTTCCTCAATTGCCTTTGCCTCGGCATCCAGTCCGAGCGAGTAACGCAGCAACAGCGCCGCACTGAGGATTGCTGCCAGCGGGTTCGCAATCCCCTTGCCCGCGATTGTTGGAGCTGAGCCGTGGATATGTTCGTACAGTCCCAGGGTCTTGCCGGTAGGCAGTCCAGAAAGACTCGCGGAAGGCAGAAGTCCCATGGAACCTGACAGGACGGCTGCCTCATCCGTGAAGATGTCGCCGAACATGTTGCCCGTCACCACCACGTCGAACTGACGCGGGTTGGTGACCAACTGCATGGAAAACGTATCCGCGAGCATGTGGCTAAGCGTCACGTCCGGATACGCCTGACCCACTTCGGTAGCAACCTGTCTCCATAGCCGTGACGAGATGAGCGCGTTGAACTTGTCCACAGAGACAACGTTCTTCTTGCGCTTTCTGGCGAGTTCGCACGCAACGCCGACTACCCTGGAGATCTCCTCCTCGGAGTACTCCATGCTGTCCACCGCTCTGCGCCCTTCGGGTGTCTCCCAACGCTTCTTCGGCTGGCCGAAATAGAGCCCGCCGGTCAGCTCCCTGACTACGATGATATCCGCATCACGAACCACGTCGGGCCTGAGAGGGCTCTTCTCCACGAGCATCTCCAGAGCCCTAACCGGTCTCAGGTTTGCGAACAGGTTGAGGGTCTTTCTGAGCATGAACAGAGCTTGCTCCGGGCGCAGGTCGGTATTCGGGTTGTCCCACTTTGGCCCGCCGACGGCGCCGAAGAGCACGGCGTCCGACTTCCGGCACATCTCGAGCGTTTCTTCCCTGAGAGGGACTCCCTCGCCGTCCAGAGCCGCGCCGCCAACAAGCCCTTCTGTGAAGTTGAAGGAGTGTCCGTACTTGTCGCCGATGGCGACTAGGGCTTTCCTGGCCTCGGCCGTAACCTCGGGACCGATGCCGTCGCCGGCAAGCACTGCTATGTTATGGCTCATGAGTGGCTGTCCTCCAGTCTGCGTTTCGTGTGTTCGACAAGGCCGCCCGCGTTTATGATGCCCATCATGAACTCGGGATACGGCTTTGCGGTGAAGGTCGTTCCGCGGGTCGTGTTGGTGATCTCTCCGCGAGATAGGTCGACCTCCAGTATATCACCGGCCTCACACGAATCGACAGCCTCAGGACATTCGAGAAGAGGCAGGCCGATGTTGATGGCGTTGCGGAAGAATATCCGCGCGAAGCTGTGGGCAATCACGCATGATATGCCGCAGCCCTTGATGGCTAGAGGGGCGTGTTCTCGAGACGAACCGCAACCGAAGTTGCTGGTTGCCACAATCATATCGCCTTCCTGCTTGCGTTCCCTGAAGTCGGCGTCGATGTCCTCCATGCAGTGCTCTGCAAGAAGGTCGGCATCCGAGACGTTCAGGTACCTCGCCGGAATGATGACGTCGGTGTCAACGTCCGCACCGTACTTGTGTACTTTGCCTCGAAGCGTCATCGTGCAGCCACCTCCTGAGTGGATGAGACCTCTGCAGGCCCGGAGATGTGGCCAGTAACGGCCGTTGCGGCCGCGACTGCCGGTCCCGCAAGGTAGACTTCGGACTGTGGACTGCCCATGCGACCGACGAAGTTCCTGTTGGTGGTGGAGACGCAACGCTCTCCCGGCGCCAGGATGCCCATGTAGCCGCCAAGACAAGGACCGCACGTGGGAGTGCTGACCACTGCACCTGCGTCCATGAATGTCTTAATGAGACCCTGTTCGAGTGCCTCACCATAGACTCTTTGGGATCCGGGAATGACTATGCAGCGAACGTTCTGGTGCACTTGGCGGCCCTTGAGAAGCGATGCCGCGACTTGAAGGTCGCTTAGCCTGCCGTTCGTGCAACTACCGATAACCACTTGGTCGATAGCCACATCTCCCGCATCACTGACCTTCTTCGTGTTGGACGGCAAATGAGGGAAGGCCACGGTTGGCTCGATGGCACTGGCATCGTACTCAATGATTCGGGCGTAGTCTGAGTCGGAATCGGTGGTGTACGACTTGTAGCTGCAACCCCATTTCGGGGGATGAGCAGCGATGTATGCCTCGGTCTTCTCGTCGACGGAGAACAGACCGGTCTTGGCGCCAGCCTCGATAGCCATGTTGGCAATTGTAAAGCGCCCGTCCATCTCCAGTTGGTGGATTGCGTCACCGTGGAATTCCATGGCGGCGTACAGTGCGCCGTCGATGCCGATGTCCCCAATGATGTGGAGAATGATGTCCTTGCCGCCGACCCAGGGCTGCAACGCCCCATGGAAGACGAACTTGATTGTAGGAGGGACCTTCATCCAGATGTCGCCCGTCGCCATCGCGACGGCGATGTCGGTCGAGCCCATCCCGGTAGCGAAGGCTCCCAGTGCGCCATACGTACACGTGTGCGAGTCGGCTCCTATGACCACCTGACCTGGACCAACCAGGCCCTGCTCCGGCAACAGAACGTGCTCGATTCCGGCTCGCCCGGTCTCGTAGTATACGCAGCCCTGCTCGCGCGAGAAGTCGCGGATGGCCTTCGCCTGAATGGCTGAGGCAATGTCCTTGTTGGGGATGAAGTGGTCAGGGACCATCACGACCTTGTGCGGGTCGAATACATGGTCAACCTTCAGCTTGTTGAATTCCTTGATGGATAGCGGGCCGGTGATGTCGTTGGCCATGACGACGTCGCAGGCTACGTTGGCAAACTCCCCGGGCGAGACGGAGTCCCGCCCGGAGTGTGCCGCAATTATCTTCTCAGCTACTGTTGCCATCAGGCTGCCCCGTGTACGCCCTTCTTCTTGTCCTTGGGCGCGGGCAGCTCGATTTCTCCTTTGGCCTGCTTGGAGAGAATGAGTCGGTTGAGTGCGTTCATATACGCCTTCGCAGCAGCCACGACAATGTCAGTTGATGCGCCGCGACCGGTGTGTAGTCCAGCATCGCTCTCGATGCGGATAAGTACCTCGCCGATGGAGTCGAAGCCCTCACTGTTGGCGTTTATGTTGAACTCAACCAGAGTGTTCGGAATGCCGACGATTCGGTTGATGCACTTGTATACCGCATCGACGGGGCCAGTGCCGATAGCTGCGTCGGACAGGATTTCGCCGGTCGGGCCGACGAGGCTCACGGCCGCAGAGTGTAGACTTGGCTCGCCGCATGAGACCTCAACGTGCGCCAGCTTGTAGACAACGGTCTCCTGTCGCAGTTCCTCGCTCACCAGCGACTCGAGGTCGCGGTCGGAAATCTCTCGCTTCTTGTCGGCGAGTTCCTTGTAGGAGCGGAACGCGTGGGAGAGAGCCTCTTCACTGAGCGTGAAGCCCAGTTCTCCGAGCCGCTCGCGGAAGGCGTGCTTGCCGCTCAACTTGCCCAGTACCAGGCTGCTCGCTGAGATTCCCACGGTGCGAGGGTCCATAATCTCGTAGGTCGTGGACTCTTTCACCATGCCATCCTGGTGTATGCCTGACTGGTGCCTGAAGGCGTTGCCTCCGACGATTGCCTTGTTGGCTTGCACGAGGAAACCGGTGAGGTCGCTCACGATTCGGCTCGCCTTGTAGATCTGGGTTGTATCCAGGTTCGTGTTCAGGTGGAAGATGTCCTCGCGCGTCTTAAGCGCCATGACGACCTCCTCCAGGGCCGCGTTGCCAGCTCGCTCGCCGATGCCGTTGACCGTGCACTCGATCTGCCTTGCGCCGAGTCGGACGGCCTCGAGGCTGTTGGCCACGGCCATGCCCAGGTCATCGTGGCAATGCACGCTCACGCATGCCTTGCCGATATTCGGCACGGTGTCCATGATGCCCTTGATGAGGTCGCCAAACTCATTGACAGTGCTGTAGCCGACCGTGTCGGCGATGTTCACCGTGGTCGCTCCGGCATCGATGACGGCCTCAAGCAACTGGTGCAGGAAACCCGGGTCGGCGCGGGTAGCGTCCATAGGAGAGAACTCCACGTCGTCCGTGTAGCTCTTCGCCCTGGCGGTCATCTCCCGCGCGAGCTCCAGCGCCTCCTCGCGGCTCTTCTTGAGCATGTGTGCGAGTTGCACATCTGATGCGGACAGGAAGATGTGGATGCGTGGATGAGCGGCGCCCTGCAGAGCCTCCCAGGCCCTGTCGATGGCGGCCGGTCGGCAGTGAGCCAGGCCGCAGACGATAGGACGTCTCAGTTCCTTCGCGATCAGCTGCACTGCCTCGAAATCTCCCGGTGAGCTGATAGGGAAACCGGCTTCGATGACGTCAACGCCAAGCTTGTCGAGCTGCCGGGCTATCGTAAGCTTCTCCTGGGGCGTAAGCCCCGTGCCGGCCGCCTGCTCGCCGTCTCTCAGCGTCGTATCGAAGATAATCACACTATCGCTCATCGATTCTCCCTTTGAATTGGACGACACGCGGTCGTCGGTACGTTTCGTAATGTCTACTTCTTCGTCCATGGCATCATTTTCCTTAGTTCCTCACCGACCGTTTCGATGAGTTCCTGTTCCTCAGTTCGTTTCATTGAGTTGTAGTGAGGGCGACCCGCCTGGTTCTCAAGAACCCACTCAAGCGCGAACGTGCCATCTTGCACCTCTTTCAGGACCTTGCGCATCTCTTCCCTGACGTTCTCATTGATGATGCGAGGTCCGCGGGTGTAGTCACCGAACTCGGCCACATCGCTGACGGAGTAGCGCATGTACTTCATGCCGCCCTGGTAGATGAGGTCGACGATGAGCTTCAGTTCGTTGAGGCACTCGAAGTACGCAATCTCGGGCTGGTAGCCAGCCTCGACCAGCGTGTCGAAACCGGCCTTGATGAGAGCGGTCACGCCGCCGCACAGCACGGTCTGCTCACCGAAGAGGTCAGTCTCGGTTTCCTCGGAGAAGGTCGTCTCAATGACGCCGGCGCGGGCACAACCGAGGCCGCTGGCATAGGCAAGCGCCACTGCCTTCGCTTTGCCACTAACATCCTGGTGGACAGCAAGGATTGCTGGCGGACCGGCGTTCTCCTTGTAGATGGCGCGAAGCATGTGACCCGGGCACTTGGGTGCGACCATACTCACGTCGACATTGGCTGGCGGCACAACCTGGAAGAAGTGCACGTTGAAGCCGTGTGCGAACATGAGCGTCTTGCCCTCGGAGAGGTTGGGCGCAATCGATTCGTTGTAGATTTGTGCATGCTGGTTGTCCGGGGCAAGAAGAGTGATGATGTCGGCTGCCGCAGTGGCGTCCGCAACACTCATTACCTTGAAGCCATCAGCTTCGGCGGCCTTCCAGCCCGTACCACCCGGCCTGCTGGCGACGATGACGTCGCAGCCGCTGTCTCGCAGGTTCTGCGCATGGGCATGCCCCTGGCTGCCGTAGCCGACGATGGCGATAAGCTTGCCTTTAAGAAGGGAAAGGTCAGCATCTTTGTCGTAGTAAACCTTGGCCATCTTGGAAATCCTCCTTAGTCCTCAGAATCAATACTTGATTTGCCGCCTCGCGTGAGTGCGGTGATTCCAGTGCGTGCCATCTCGGTGACACCAAACGGCTCGAGAAGATTGCCTAGCGCATCTATCTTCTCTCCACCGCCGGTGACCTCGACGATGAGTGAGTCATGTGCAACGTCGACGATCTTCGAACGGAAGATGTCGCAAAGCTGCATCAGTTCACTGCGGTTCTCAGGAGTCGCACTCACCTTGAACAGGGCGAGTTCACGCGCGACCATGTTCTCGCGAGTGATATCTGTGACGTTGACTACATTGATGAGTTTATCAAGTTGCTTTGTGACCTGGTCCACCGACGCGTCATCGCCCTTGACTACGATGGTCATGCGCGATAGTCCCGGCTGCTCGCAGTGGCCCACAGAGAGGCTCTCGATGTTGAAGCCGCGACGCCTGAAGAGGCCGGCGACCCTGGTGAGAACGCCGGGTTCGTCCTGTACCAGTGAGATGAGGGTGTGTAGTTTCTCTACAGACATCTTTGCTCCTATCACGCCGCCGCTGTCATGGGCGCTTCAATCAGATCATTCAGGCTCGTACCGGCTGCGCACATCGGGAATACGTTCTCCTCGGGTTCAACCGTAAAGTCGATGAGGTATGCACCCGGGTGTGCCTTTGCCCGTTCGAGCGCTCCTGCAACATCCTCAACCTTGTCGACTCGCATCGCCGGTATGCCGTATGCATCGGCGAGCTTGACGAAATCGGGCTTGTGAAGGCCGACGTCAACGTAGTTTCTATTGCAGAACATCTCTTGCCACTGTCGGACCATGCCGAGGTAACCGTTGCTGATAACCGCGATCTTGACCGGTAGCCCTTCCTGCACGACGGTCGAAAGCTCCTGCATGGTCATCTGGAAGCCGCCATCGCCGGCCACAACCCAGACGGCTTCATCGGGGCAGGCAACCTGCGCGCCCAGGGCAGCCGGCAGTTCGAATCCCATTGTTCCGTGTCCGCCAGAAGAGACGAACCCGTTTGTCCGCGGAGAGCAGTACTCCTGCGCTGCGAACATCTGGTGCTGGCCGACACCGGTAACGACGATTGTCTCGTCGTCCGCGTTCCTGCAGACCTTTCGGATTACCTCTCGCGCGGAGAGCTTCTTTGTCGGCTTGTGAAAGGTCAGCGGGTAGTCGGTTCGCCACTGGCTGACCTGCGATACCCATGCGGAACGGTCCGATGGTTCCACCAGGGGATTAAGATGCTGCAGAACGGATTTGACGTCGCCAACCACCGATGCGAACGGAGCGACGTTCTTGCCAATCTCCGATGGGTCGATATCGACGTGTACGACAACCGCGTTCTGAGCAAAGTCGTTGGTCCTCATCGTGGCGCGGTCACCAAACCTGGTACCGAGGGCGAGAACGAGGTCGGCATTCTGTATGGCTCTGTTTGCGTAGCCGGTGCCGTGCATGCCAAGCATGCCCAGGTCGAGGTAGTGCTGTGGAGGGAACGAGCCGAGCCCGAGCATCGTATGCACGACGGGCGACTGCATCGTTTCAACCAGTTCCTTCAGCTCCTCATGTGCCTGGGAGACGTTCACCCCCCTTCCTGCGAGCACTACTGGCCGCTCTGCCCTGTTGAGCAGTTCCGCCACATTCGCAACTTGTGTCGGGTCGGCCTCGAACCTTGGCTTGTAGCCCGGCAGGTCCATCGTCTCCGCGTAGAAGACGTCGGTCAAAGCCGTCTGAACATCCTTGGGGATGTCCACGAGCACAGGGCCGGGCCTGCCGGTCTGTGCCACGTAAAAAGCTTCCTTGATCGTTCGAGCGACGTCGTCCGCTTCTCGCACGAGATAGTTGTGCTTGGTGATGGGGATAGTGATGCCGGTTATGTCGCATTCCTGGAAGGCGTCCTTGCCGATGAAGGAGCGGGCAACCTGCCCGGTGATGACGACCATAGGAGTCGAGTCCATGTAGGCGTCGGCTATTCCAGTCAGCAGGTTGGTGGCGCCGGGACCGGAAGTGCCGACACAGACGCCTGCTTTTCCTTTGACCCGTGCATAGCCGGCGGCCGCATGTGCCGCAGCCTGTTCATGGCGCACAAGCACGCGGCGAATCTCGGGGTACTCCGAGAAGGCATCGTACAGCGGAATCACCGTGCCACCCGAAATGCCGAAGATCACTTCCACGCCTTCACTTATGAGGCTTTCGCAGAGGACCTGTGCACCCGTCTTCATGATCTGCTCCTTTCTAGACTCTCGACTGACGTTCTTGTTCCGGACAAAACTAAAGGGGCCCTCCTGACTGGGAGGGCCCCTCTGCTTGTCCTTGTATTCCTGTAACTAAGCTAGACCGACAGCCTCCCAAACGCACGCTCGGTGCGCACAATAATGAGGATGCTAAGGATGAGGGAGACTATTCTTGCCGGGCTATTCATAGCGAATCACGAAGAATAGTAAAGGTATGCGAATGGGCGTGTCAACCCCTTCGCGGGGATGTGCGGTTCTCCCTGTGTACTCGAAGCTGGCGGATCGCATTGTTTCCGTACTTGCCGCGTATGTCTGATATCGCTCTGTCCAGACCCTGCACACGTGCCGTCTCCGGAGCGAACATGTCGAGCTGTCTCTCAGGGCCTGCAAGGTTGGAGACCTTGAGTCCAATCAGGCGCACACGCTTGTCGCTGGTCGAGATGAGGTGTAGCAGGAGTCGATTGGCCGCCTCGTATAGCTCAGGAGTTGCGCTCGATTGGACCTTGAGCGACTGCTGGCGGTTCACTGTGTGGAAATCCTCCCAGCGCAGCTTCACGGTGACGGTGGACGCCTGCTTCATGTGTCGGGTGAGGTCGCGAGAAAGATGTTCGCTCATCGAACGCAGAGCGATCCGCAGGAAGTCCATGTCGCGGGTGTCAGTATCGAATGTGGTTTCACGACTCATAGACTTCGGCTCTCCACGGGATTCCACGCGGCTGTTGTCGATACCCTGTGAGTGTCGCCGCAACATCTCTCCGTAGCGCCCGAACGAACGCCGCAGGACGTCGTCCGGTAGGGCTGCGAGCTGTCCCAATGTCTCGATGCCGATGTTGTGGAGCGACTCCCCGGTCTTCTTTCCGATGCCAGGGAGCTTGCCTACTGCGAGAGGGGCGAGGAAGCTGGCCTCTTCACCCGGTGCTACGACTACAAGGCCGTCAGGCTTGTCATGGTCGGAGGCTACTTTGGCCACTATCTTGCAGGGAGCAATGCCTATCGATGCGACCAATCCTAGTTCCTTGCGAACTCTGGCCTTGAGTTGGATGGCAAGAGCGCGAGCCGCGTCGAAGCTGTCGACAAGACCGCTGACGTCGAGAAATGCCTCGTCGATTCCCATCGGTTCGATGACAGGTGAGACGGACTCAAGCATCGACATGAAGGCGCTCGAGGCTTCGACGTAGCGCTCGAAGTGAAGTGATACGAACACGGCATGAGGGCAGAGCCTGCGTGCCTGAGATAGAGGCATGGCAGAATGTACGCCGTATTCCCGTGCCTCGTACGAGGCGGCCGAGACCACTCCCCGGGAGTCGGGGTTACCACCTACGACGACAGGCTTTCCCTTCAGTGAGGAGTTGTGCAGCACCTCGACCGCTACGAAGAAGGCATCGAGGTCGATGTGGAAGATGCAACGAAACACGAGCTGATTGTAGGAGCAGGGTCTAGCGCCTGCAACATAGGGC
>Ga0272441_10016031_pt1 | contig 10416 bp, 18 predicted proteins | sample SSMProp6N_FD_193582 | JGI IMG/M metagenome (GOLD analysis project Ga0272441, IMG submission 193582) | Marine sediment archaeal communities from Little Sippewissett salt marsh, Falmouth, MA, United States - SSM-Prop-6N | ecosystem: Environmental > Aquatic > Marine > Wetlands > Sediment ... | reverse complement strand
AGGGGTATCTCTTGGAGATTCCCCAGTGGATCAAGAAGCCATATGGGGGCTAATAGTTCAATTTTTATCCCTACATTGACATGAGAAGTTGATTGTTATGAAAAGTATTGAGGGAATGATTACATTCACCTATTATAATGACATTGAGAAGGCAGCAGAATTCTACAGGGAGACACTGGGTTTTACTGAGGTCATGAACCGGGAATGGGTCAAGATATTCAAAGTGGGGAAAGACAGCCACATCGGTTTGGTCAACGCGGAGAAAGGCTACTTGAAGCCACAAGCGGAGAAACCCGTTATGTTAAGTGTATTCGTTGAAGATGTGGATGCATGGTACAAGATGCTTGAGGAGAAAGGAGTAAAGACTAATCATCCACCTCAGAAAGGCTCAGACATAGACATGAGGGGGTTCCTAACATGGGACCCTGAAGGTTATGTGATAGAGTTCCTGACCTTTGACACCAAGCCATACGGGGAATAGATTACTCGGCTAACTGGAGTCTCCCAGTTGAGGCGGGTTTCCAGCCCTCAAGCTCCTTGGATAGCGCCCAGTAGTAGGTGGGTCTGTACAGGAATATCCATGGGGCGTCGTCTCTTATTTGCTGGAATATCTGCTGGTAGATTGCCTCACGTTTCTTATCATCAAAGGTTTTCTGAGCCAGATCAATCATCTCATCGACCTCAAGGTTACTGTAACCCTCCCACCATGGACCTTTATGACCAGAGTGGATCTTTTCTCTTAGAACTCTAAAGGTGCTTAATGGACTGGAGTCGAAGCAGCAGAGATCATGGATGTTTTTATCCCGGACCATCTCAGCGTATGCAGGTCTATCACTGTAACTCACAAGCTCAACATCTATACCAATCTTTGCGTAGTCTTCCCGCATCCTCTCACCCAGCATTGTTGCCTCATCAGGCATCTTTGTAGGGATATCAATAGTAAGCTTCAAACCATCAGTATAGCCTGCTTCACCGAGTAACGCCTTTGCGCGATCTGGGTTATAGGGATAGGGATTGGTCTCTGGATTGTGTCCAAAATGATGTGGGGTCAGGTATCCATTCAGCCTCGTTGCCGCCCCAAGCTTGACTCGTTTGACTACTTCATCGATGTTAAGCCCATAGTTGAGAGCTTGTCTGATGCGTGTATCCTTGCATGGGCCTTTGAAAGCGTTCATCATGAAAATTATACATAGACTGGTCTTCAAGAACTCTGTGAAGGTTCTACTGGACCCCTCATGCATCTTTGTGCTTTCATAATCGATTACGGCTCCGATGTTTGCTTCCCGCTCCAATACCATCTCTGAACGAGTCATCGAATCAGGAACCTCGATGAAAGTAACCTCCTCAGCAAAAGCATTCTTGCCCCAGTGAGCCCGGTTCTTTTCCAAGACGACCTCGTCGCGTTTCTTGGAACCCACCTGATATGGACCTGTACCAATGTACTCATCAGGTAGCCTGTCAAGTTCATCCCTTGGAGACATGGGCATCTCCGATACCAAGTCCAATAGGTCTGCCATGGGTTCTCGGGTTATGATCTTCACTGTGTCATCTCTTGGGGTCTCAAAGATAGCTTCCCCAATGTAGCTGGCGTATACTCCTTGAGTCCCATAGGACCCTCCTAAAGCAGGGTCTACTATTCTTTTCAGGTTAGCTACAACGTCTCTTGCCGAGAAACTATCCCCGTTATGGAATGTTACGCCTTCTCTTATCTTGAAGAGCCATGTCAATCCGTCTGGTTGGACTGACCAGCTTCTCGCCAAAGCTGGATAATATTGTCCCGGTCCACCAAGGGCTACTAATGGCTCGTAGATGGATTCTATCAATGTGTTTCTGTTTAAAGAGTCGCTGCAGATATGTGGGTCACCAATGCTTACGCTGCTCTGAGCAACCCTGATGTAATCAAGCTCCATACAAATAGAGTGAAGGAACCATAGATAGGCTTGTCGCTACTCAAAATCCCTTAAATCCGCTGGCGCTTCTTGCTCAGATACCTCAGATAGGCTTCGCCCAGTCTTGGACGAGTTTGGACGCTCAGCAGTAATATCACTTCCAAACATCGCGTACTCATCCTTCATCTTGAAAAAGAGCCACTGGGGGCGCTTACCTCCCCGCTTGGTTCTGATTAAAGCGAATTTCCCAACCAGCTTGGAGCCAATCATCTGTATTGTGGCATGCCCTTCCTTGAGGTTTTCAGCGAAGGAAGCATCCTCGCCCTTGGTATTCTGGAAAGTTCCGGAGTCCCAAACCAGTACAGTACCAGCCCCATAATGACCCTTAGGTATTACACCTTCAAAATCCGCATAAGCCATGGGGTGATCCTCCGTTGGTACGGCTAAACGTCTGACCTTGGGGTCCATGGATGGTCCCTTTGGGACCGCCCATGACTTCAATACCCCTTCAGACTCCAATCTTAGATCATAGTGAAGGTTTCGCGCATCATGTTTCTGGATAACAAAAATAGGCACCGAGCTTTGTTCACCTACTTTTCCAGTGGGCTCTGGGGTTTCTGAGAAATCCCGTTTCTTCTTGTAATCCTCAAGCGGTTCTTTACTATTCACACTATGAATACAAATAACACTAGATATATGGTTTAATAATAAAAGAAAAAAATTCGTTTATGCTTCAGCCATCTTCTTGCCAACCTTGCTGGCAAGACCCTTGGCCTGTGCATCTGCTTTTGCAATCAATAACTCGATGGTCTGAGCGGTTGGCCACTCTGCCTCCACAGCGACTGAGCGTGCCTGCTGCACTGCCTTCGCTATGATACTTGGCAGAGTCTCTGGAGTCACATAGGCTGCCTCAACGGCTACCTTGAATGCTCCACCAACTGCCTGCTCGAGCTGAGTTCTATACTCGTCTAGATCTAGGACCAAGTTCTCACCTAGGAGTACATCGCCCTTCTCATAGACTGCCTTGATGCTTAGTCCCATCTCGGCTGCTCTTACATTCATACGCTGTAGGAGGTCAGCGAGATCTTCGCTGATGGCTTCTCCTTTCTTGCATACTGTTGTGTCCTGAGCTACCCAGATGTTACCGCTCTCAATTCTGGTTCTTACGCCAAGAACTCCAAACTTCCCGATTAGGGGTCCGGGGCTCAAACCGGTGTTACCGGCGCTCATGACGATATCGTTCATCGCGATATCCCCTGGCTTGGCGAAAACCTTGACCTTGTTGGCGTCTAGCTCCATGGCTATCTTGAAGGGATTGCCATTGGTGAACAGGAACACGTTTGGTCCACTGACGGTGTCAATGAATTCCTGTGTTCCCTCTTTACCGGCTTCCTCCATGCTGATACGCATCAAGGTATTCTTGATTACCTTGAACTTGTGGCGTCCACGGAGCTGCTTCCTCATATCCTGCAGCATTGCGCTGGATACTTTGTTGAGGTCTGCGGCTGCGATTATCTCATATTGATTTATTAGCTCGACTGTTTCATGAACGGTCTCATATTTCTCGGATGGAATGTGGCTACTCATGGTCATCACCTAAACGATCTTGATACTATCGCCCATGGTCAGCTTCAGGTACATCGATTTGATGTTCGCAAAGCCTCTCTTCGTTGCAGCGGTCAGGTTTCTAACTACTGTATCGATATTCTGGGCGACGTCCTCGTCGCTCATTCCCTCCTTTCCTACTATGCAGTGGACAAATGCTTTGTCCCTGCTCCTGAGTACAATTGTTCGGCGCTCGCGTTCCAATATATTGTCTATGGGTGCCTGTGGCGGTACAGGGGTGGGCATCTTACCCCTGGGTCCCAAAATTGGTCCTGCAACGCGACCTACTGTTGGCATCATCGGTGCCTCAGCGACGAACGAGTCATATGGCGCAAGCTTTTTCTTAGCTGCTTTTTTGTCCGTCGCAAGCTGATCAAGTTCTGCGGGCTCTACTACTTCGTCCGCTCCTGCCCTCCTTGCTCTCAGCGCTAGGTCGCCCGAGGCGAATACGAGTACCTTCCTGTTTCCGATACCGTTTGGTAGCTGGAAACGAATGTTAACTCGGTTATCAGGCCTGTTCATGTCGAGCTCCCTTAAGTTTATGGCAAGGTCAAAGCTCTGCTCAAACTTGCGTTCTGGCGATGCCTCTCTTGCTTTCTCGATTGCTTGTATAATTTGTTTTGTCGGGAGTGACATTTCGGGTTCCTCTCTTTCTCACATGGTATCTAATTTAAAGGTTTATTCAGCCTCGACTAGCTGAGAATCAAATTCTCCAGCCTTGATAGCTTCCTGAACCTCTTTTGCTGGTCTACCATCGACCGTTACACCGGCGCTCTGGCATGTCCCAAGGACTTCACGCACAGCAGTCTTCAATGAGGCTGCATAGATACCGGCCCTCTTCTTCTTGGCTACTCCTACCAGCTGTTCAAAGCTGAGGTCTGCCACGAAGTTGGAGTTAGGCTCTCCTGATCCCTTGTCCAAGCCTGCAGCTTGGCTGATCAGTGCGAATGTGGTTAGCATGCCGACCTTGACGCTGAACTCCCTGGTGTCTGTGTCAATGGTTACGTCTACTGGTACTGGTAGTCCATCGTATTCGGCTGTCTGTGCATTGATATCGTTGACGATTGCCATGATGTTTACACCCATTGGGCCAAGTGCTGGACCTATTGGTGGACCACCTGTGGCTTTTCCGCCGTTGACGATGAAGTTGAATGTCTTTTCTACCATTATTCTTCTATTCCTTTGAGTTCTCGGACATAGTCAGCGTGGACTGTGATAGGCAATGTGAAAGCAGCCTCAAGTATCTCGATGGTGACCTCCTCCTTGGCGGCCTCCACACGTACTACTCTTGCCTGCATTCCCTTGAAGGGCCCAGCGATTACCTCGACTAGGGTTCCTTCCTCTAAGCCTTCAACAACCGGCTTGGTTTCTATGTAATGGTCTACTTCGTCCGGACTGATGGTTCCCTGAACCCGTTCACGTGTATGTCTCATCCCTCTGATGAGTTCATCTACGATGTGTGGGGTCTGGGCTTCGATTATTATGTAACCCTTTAACTCAGCTGGAGCTAGTATAGCCTGGATTGGTGAGCTCTCGACCTTGGCTTTATCAGCCAACATTAAGGCTACTGTCCTTTCCTGACCATTCGTGACTTTTACCGCGTAAAGGGATGTTCGTATGTTTCTTTCGGACAATTAGACCACGCCCGATGCACCAAGCATTATCAAGCGCGTAGATATTAAGATTCCTAAAACGTGAAGGGAAAATATGGGTAAAACTGGGAAGACATATAAAACACCGCTATGGATTGTACTTGTCTGGTGAAAAACATGGGACTACTATCAACAATACTATCATTTGTAGCAACAGAACAGCATGACTTATCGGTACTCTTTTTCGAGTTTGAGGAAGTATTAGCGGTTGGAACTGGGTTCCTACTCATACTAATGTACTTGTTCTATGTGAAGTATCCTTACAATAAGGAAAATTAGATTATTTTTTCTAGCCGACTGGGCTTATTACTGCTGAGAGGAGTCGTATGATGTAGCCGATGGCTCCCATTAATCCTATCCCAGCAAATACAATCTTGATGCTCATCCAGTAAGTCTTCCAGTCTGGTCTACTGAGTGTTCTGAGTAACCTGTCTGCTGATTGGAAAAATTCGTTCAGACCCATTGTATTCACCCTATCGATACTGAAATCCTAGTTAAAGTTTACTAATCTGCGAGCAGCTTTTCCGCGAACCAGTCGGCGTTGAAGGGCTGGAGATCAGGGTATTCCTGCCCTACACCAACGTAGATGACTGGTTTTCCCGTTAGATATGAGACACTCAGACTGCTTCCACCCTTTGCATCGGCATCTACCTTGGTCAATATGGCGGCATCGAACCCAATGCGTTCATTAAAGGTCATTGCCTGCTCAGTTGCATCGTTTCCGATTAAACTGTCCAGTATCATTATGGTTAACTTGGGCTGCACCACTCTTTTGACCTTTTGAAGCTCATCCATCAGGTTACGGTTGGTCTGCATACGCCCAGCAGTATCAATCAAAACCACATCAATGTCCTGCGCCATAGCATGCTCGATGGCATCATAACCAACAGCCGCTGCGTCTGAACCATACTTGTGACGAATAACACGCACACCGAGACGCCTCCCATGCTCTTCCAGTTGTTCGATAGCACCTGCACGATAAGTATCTCCAGAGGCTAGGACGACGCTATACCCGTTTTTTTGGAGTAGATAAGTTATCTTTGCGATGGTAGTGGTCTTCCCTGTACCATTTATACCGACGAACATTATGCTGAAAGGCTCACCCTTCTTCTTGGACTCCGATACAAGGTTCAGTAAATCAATAGAATTATCCCCATTCATCACAGCCTCAAGAGACTCTTGAAGAGCAGTTCTCACCACGCCGCTCTTATCACCGAACCTCGGAGCCTCTGAGCCAACCAATCGCGCCTTAAGCTCCAAGCATACCTGTTCGGCGACCTCTACGCTTACATCGTTACCTATCAACTGGATTTGGAGATCCCATAGAAGGGGCTCAAGATCTTTCTCAGTGAACCCCGTGTTACTAATCTTGTTTACTATGCCTTTGAGCCCGTTTCTGAGTTTCTCGAACATTAGATGGATCCCTGAACCGCTTGCTGAATCTCAGCGGATAGTCTCTCCGCCATGCTTTGATGAGACTGAAGCTGCGCCATTATCTGGCCAAGCTGCTGCTCAATGCTGGTTTGGGCTTTCTCCATTTCCTGTAATCGTTCATCAACGTCTTTGACGGCATCATCGTATTCCATCTCTAGTGAGACATCTGCGCCGATACCGACTACTACTTTATCGACGTCTCCTAGGTTGGCGTTTATAAAAGCGGCTCCACCAACGGGAACCAGTAGGTTGCTACCGGATTTAATGTCTTTTAGGTCTCCCAGTGATTGTTTTGCCAGCCTTAGCTCGGAGACTGAGGCTAATACTACCTGTAATCTCTGCTGTAGGGTGTTTACTGTTCCCTCCATCATGCGCATCTCGGTTACGAGTTGCCTGAGCTGGTTTTCTTTCGGTGGGAGACCCTGAGCCATTATTACTCTTCCTGCTCCTCGATGGTTACGCTCTTTACATTGATCTCGTAGCGCTTGGCCCTGTGGCGGCTTCCAAGCTCTGCGTAGATTCGCTCCAATGCGTGTTCCTCTTTGGCTGCAGCGACGAGCTTATTGAATGTAAGTGGCTCGAAGAAGTGTTTCTTCATTATATCGCCCTGTATCCTGTATAGTTTTACGCTCATCTTTATGCCTCCGCTAGCTCTACGGTGACTACGCCATCGCCGTCTTTGATCATCTTTACGCGGATCTTCCGTGGTGGGTTCTTGATTCCTCGTGCCCAGATGGCTTCATTGACGCTTGGGTCGATGATTACCTCTGTTGGCTTCATGTGGCGCTCTGTGAATTGTTTGAGCACAAACATGGCTTTCTCTGCCCTACGGTATTTCTGGGCAATCCATGCCCTTCCCAGAGGTACAGTATAGATTCGTTCCATTTCCGACATCGCTTATATCTCCTATGCTCTTAGTTTCCTGTTTCGCCAGTTGCGTCTACTCTGTGGGCTCCACCTGATCTCGCCCTTTGTCTTAGCGATGATCCATGCGGGCACTGATTTCTTGGACTTGCCTGCTTTTGCAAGACGTAGCTTGTAAGCCAAATGTTTGTTCCTTGCCATTTTTCTTATACTCTCCTTATACTGATGTCTCTCTTGGTCTGCTGGCTCTGTATCTGCTCAAGCAGCTTTTTGAGAAGATCATCTGTTATGGGCAGGGGCACTCTCCCAGATTGAGCCAGCTGGAGAAGCTGTAGCTCTATCTGAGCCGCAAAATCTGGTCTGACCAGCTTTACGTTCTGGAGCCTCTGCCTTGCTTCAGGTGTGAGGATCTTGCGCATGAGGGCTTGCTTCTGGGCTTCTGCGTCGGCCTGGGCTTGAGCTTGTGCTTCCGCTACATGCTCCTGTTGGCCTCTTTGGGCTTTCAGTTGCTCCATTCTGCGTTGCCTTATGGCGGCTAGTTCCTCTTCTGAAGACATTTGATTTCACTTAATAATGTTGAAGTTCTGGACGTTCTCTATCTAAGTCGCGTTTTATCTGTGTGGACATTGCGTCGAGTAGACTCCTGCCTTTTCCAGAAACAACTCTTCCCTTGATACCGTCTTTCTGTGATAATCCTGCTTGTTCTAATTGCTGCAGGACAGTCCTGATGATGTTTCCACCAGCTTTTGCGAAGTGTGCGGGTCTTACGCCTCGCCTCTTTCTTCCACCATATTCTTTCCTGAGTCTACTGACTCCTACTGGTCCATTCATGTAGATTTTTCTCAGGATGCTGGCGCTCCTAACATACCACCAGTCGGGGTTCTGGGGTACTCTTTCAGCTTGGCTCCCTGTCTTTACGTAGCCTGACCACTCGGGTGGCTGGATTTCGCGTATGTTCTCTTTCAAGTACCCGGAGAGCCTGTCGATTAGTACGTCTGCTGGTACATCGTATGCGGTTGTCATTTTTCTTCTTCCCAGATGTGTTTGAACCATAACAGGTACTGACATATATACGTAGTCCTATCTGGTTCAGCAACTCTTAACCACATGAATAAGATAAAAAAGTTATCTAAAATATGTGGAAAAAGGGTTAAACTGAACTTGTTCCCGGTTTCTCATCGCTTCGTTACACGATTATCTATAAGGTAAGGCTTTTGAGTAGCTTCAAGAATTGAGAGCTATATTTGGACACTATAAGGGGGGGTTGAATGAGTAAGGAGAAGAAATGTATATTTGTTGAAGGCAGAGACTGCCCATTCAAGACACCCAATATTCCCTTCGAGACTTGTCAGGTATGCATCGAGGCATGGAAGACAGAGACCGCTATAAGGAAAAAACAGTCTGAGGGTGTTCAGGCAAATTCTCAGAATAGCACTTCCTTGCCTTCAGCGGCTGATGTTAGGTTGGAGAGTGTGAATGAGCGGTTCAAGGAGATCGATGAGCTGCTGAGGAAGGATGAGATAGAGCCATTGGAGTTTATCCGGTTGAGGAAAGAGCACCTCAATAGCATGATTATGGGACACCCATCACCAGATAATGAGGAAAAGCACCCACAGCGCCCCCCAGTCAGGGTAGCGGTAATAAAGAAGTCGTTTTTCAGTAAACAGATTATAACCCATCCAAAAGACTGGGAGCTACCAAAAGCGGTCTCGGACAAGGTAATTGATATGATTTTCAATATGGCTGAGGAGAAGGATGCCTGGGACATCAGGCTCAGGTCTGGGGGCTACAAGATAGCGTGTATAGCAGCTGAGAAAAAACAGATAGCTTTGATGATTCTTGAGGCTGATGAGGAGTTCGAGAGCTACCAAGAGGAGATACAGAGAATCAATCTGATATTTAGAACAGAAAAAATGTGGCAAGATGCCCTGAAAAAACTATAGTAGTTTCTTGGGGATCTTCGCAGCCACTGTGTATAATGGGTCAACGATCTGGGCGATCCTCGCCTTGACTGCTAGACTCAAGAACATATAGGCATCATCCCTTTCCCAGCCATAATCAGAGACCATCCAGTTAATCAGTTCCCTGTAAGCGAGCCTCGCAGCATCCTCCAATGGTCTCGCGCTGCACACAGTCATTATCATGTCCTCTGATTCTACCCTTGGCCAAGCGATGGTTTTCTTCAATACGCTGAACCTGAGCTTTACAATGGCGCCGATCTCAACTGCTGTACCACAGATCTCCCCATCTCCTTGGACCGCGTGAACATCGCCTAACCCGAATAATGCGCCTTTCTGGGTTACTGGAAGATACAATGTGTTTCCGGGTCGAATGTCGGGGCAATCCATGTTTCCTCCATGGGGTCCAGGGGCGAGTGTTTGAATTGCCTCGTATGCTGGGCTTACGCCGATGGTTCCTATGAATGGATCGGCATCGAGTTCTATTGTTTTTCCGTGGTCTGTCTCGTAGATTACTTTTCCTTCCTTAATGTAGCTGATCTTGGTTCTGGGCTCCATCAGGTTTAGCCACCCCTCAAGGGCGCCAAAACCCGGTATGATGCTTGATCCTCCCCACTCTGGAAGCACGATATCCAGTATCTCCACCGCCAAGGTGTCACCAGGCTCCGCGCCCTCAACATAGATAGGTCCAGTAACTGGGTTCAGCGCCCCCGCGAGCCCCTGCTCAACTGCCTCTTGGAAAGTCCTAGTAGGGCTGATGATTCCGCCGTAGGCGTCCCAGGTTGATACCTCTATTAGTTCACCTGTTTTTACATGGGCTACTGGTTCTGTGAATGGGTTGAGTGTGCTGTTGCCTGTGGCTGTGAGTTCTTTCTGGGGTTTTTTCTTGATTCTTTTGACCATTTCTATCTAATCTGATATAGTCGGCTCTATTGGTTTAACGATATCGCGCTGTGGGGCGGTAAAAACGATAAGCATAAAAATAGGCTCTGTGGTTGTATGTTAGCAGTTAGA
>Ga0272441_10016030_pt1 | contig 10416 bp, 6 predicted proteins | sample SSMProp6N_FD_193582 | JGI IMG/M metagenome (GOLD analysis project Ga0272441, IMG submission 193582) | Marine sediment archaeal communities from Little Sippewissett salt marsh, Falmouth, MA, United States - SSM-Prop-6N | ecosystem: Environmental > Aquatic > Marine > Wetlands > Sediment ... | reverse complement strand
GAGTGAATGAAGAACTGAGCCGATGGCCCAAGTTGCAGAGCTACTGGGCGTTGGCTCAGGTTCAGAGGTCCGAGAAGCGTGCTCCTGACATCATGTGCGGCCACAGGACGAGGGCCCGAGACTCGAGAGGATTCGAACCAGAAAACGCAGAGCAAAACAGCAGAAAATCTATCTGTTACCGCTAGAGGACTACTTTCGAACTCCGTTCGGCACCTAACGGATGCATGGATCCGCTGTTCCTGTCAGACTCACGGCCTTCGTGCAGAGGTGGGTCGCTCCATCCCAAGGCTGCCGATTGGACGTGATGGGGCAGGTTCAGTCTTGTCGATTTTGAAGCTGCCCTTGGAACAGATTCAAGAGTGAAGGTCACTCTGCGTCAGAAGCTGAACTCCCCTCGAACCTGGAGCCACTGGACGCCGTCGGCCTTTGCACTCATTGACAGCCCTGCGGTCACGTTCGTCCCCAAGGACGTCTCGAAGCTCGCAACGGTTTCGGCCCAGTCAAACACCGCACCCGTTTGGCTCGTGTCGAAAAAGACGACGATACCTAAGTCATAGCCGCCACAGCAGCCGTCACCACGCGTCCAGATACGGATGAACTCATCGTAGTCCAGCTCATAGACGCAGCCTTGCCAAGGGAATGCCGCTCCGGCAGGAGCCAGGTCTCCGTCAAGTGTGGAGCCCCACTTGTCGATTCCCGCGTCGAGGTAGAATTCGTCGTTGACCAACCACACGTTGTCGAAGATGTCCCCCGCTTTCACCGTGACACCGCCGAGGTTGCACTCGAAGAGCAGAGCATTCAGCGTAAGCCCGTCAACGCTTCCGTCTGTGCTAGCAACCGATACGTACGGCGTGACGCAAACCGCTTCGCCGGCCGCGAAACCCAAGTCGAAGAAGGCGTCCTTCCGTCTAGTGGAGAACTCAACAAGGAGATACGCAAGGCGGAGCCACGGGAGCCCCGTCTCAATGTCCGTGAGGCTGAAGAGGAGGCCGTCGAATCCGCGAGATCCGAAAGCGATGACTGCTCTCACGTCGTGACATGCCAACGGGAAGTCAACACTTATCAGAGCGCCACTCCAGTGGAGATCGCAGCCCGGCTCAAGAACGTTGTAGCCCATTGCCCAGTGCCATTGACCACACCGCTTGTAGATTCCGCCCGCGAGGGAGACCGCGAGGTCGTACCCAAGCGAATAGACAACGAAGGGGAATCCCAAGTCCATGTTGAAGACAGATGTCGCAGCCATGCTGACTTCGCCGAAGGTAGCTGTGATTCCCAGCGCGGCTCCGGCCCCCAGCTCTGCTTCCGCCCCAATCGGCAGGTCCGACGTGTTGTGGTCGTCCAGCATGAATAGCCCAAACACGGAGGTACCTCCGAACTTAACCTTCGCAGCGCTGCTCCATGAGTCGAATTCGGCAGGTTCGGGATCGAAGCTGAGGACTGACTGAAACTTGATCGGCCCAAGAGCCCCCTGGGAATCGAAGCCCAGGTATCTGAACTCCGCAATGTCGAAGATCGCCGTTGCGCCAAACGTGACGTTGGAGATTGCGTAGTCCAGATCGATTGCACTATCGAACACGAGGAGGTCGGTCTTGTCGTATCCCAGACTGATCTCGGTGGTTCCTGAGAGTGGACCTGCGAGTCCTGCGAAGCCGATACTGAGAACCAGCAGCGCGAACACTGGCGCAGCTCTCATTGGCCCACTCCCTCCTTGCGCTGGGCAACTGCCGCTCTACTTGCCCCTCTCGCTGCATGGGAAGGCCACACCCTTCCTCTCCCGGCGGCGTCTCCCGTACGAGACTTCGTTGGGCCTCTCCCCGGCTACGGACTCTAGATGATCCTCTCATCACGCGTCAAGTGGCGCCCTCCCCCCAAGAGGAACGTCACAGACGCGCAGGCGAAGTCCGAGTCGTGCCAGCGGTGACCTTCATCCCTGAACCTGACCTGACCTTCACCCCGAAATTCGATCCAAACACAATGTCAGAACCGACATGGACTAGCGTTTACGGTGAGGAAGAGAGGCATACGAACGACGAGATTCTCCGAGACCGAGATAGCTTTTTGGAGCCTGAGGGGCTCAGACGCTACAAGCGAAAATCCTCGGAGTGGCGCGAAGGCTCCACCTGCCGAGCAGGCGAGCCGTCCTCTCGCCTCTCACGAGGTAATGCCCTTTGCAAGGGCGGTCTGTTACCTCTAGAGGACTACTTTCGAACTCCGTTGGGTGCCTGACCACCTGTGCTCGGGCACCCCCTGATGAACCGGCTTCGAACTAGCCGCCAGCGGCGCGGGAACCCTTGCCTGAAATCGGCGCCAGGCCGGCTCTTCGTCTATGGAGTTCCGTGCTTGCGTCTCCCTGATCCTTGGGCGAAGGTCGCTCCCTGCATGCCATGTCACCCCGCTCCCGACAGAGAGTCGATCGCCTTTCTGACGTGCTCGATGACCAGCGGGTGTGTCTCACACGACAGCGCTTCTTCCAGCACCGGGACGTCTGCTGGTCTCCCCGCCAACCCGATCATCATTGCTGCGCGCCAACGGACCTGGAAAGACCCATCATCCCTGAGGGCTACCAGCAGTGCGTCCAACGCAAGCTTGCCGCCGATGTTGCCGAGGGAAAGGGCGGCTTCCGCGCGAATGTCTTCTGCCCCCTCGCGGAGAAGAACGACCAGTAGAGAGGCAGTCTCATGATTCCATACTCGTCCGAGCGCATTGACCGCTTCCCACTGCCGCCAGCCGCCGGCGCAAAGCCCCTGATGGAGGACAGGCACCGCCTCGATCCGATCGAGCAAGCTCAACGTGATCGCTGCATTCCAGGCGAACGTTGGATTCTCGCCACACAGCGCCTCGATCAGACGCGTGACGGCTGATGCGCCATCGATGCATGTGATTGCCCAGTTCGCCCGCCAACGCACGTGCACACTGGCGTCGGTCGTCGCACTGCGCAGGAGCGCCTCCATGGCCCGTACGTCGCCAAGCTCTCCGAGTAGGTTCACGGCTTCCCAACGCAAACTGACGCTGTCCGACGCGACAGCCAAGACGAGGGCAGGCACTGCTTCTGCACCGAGCGAAAGGAGCTGATCTCTTGCCTCGTGGCGTTCTTCCATGTCGGCGCTTCCAAGCTGGCAAATGAGCTGTTGGAACGGGTTCACTTCCGCAGTATCAGCACCCTGCCCAATCGCCGGGACACACCCGGCCAACAATGCGAGGAGAATGATATACATGCACTTCCCACAGCGAGATCCAGCTCTCATCGCCGCTCCTTTGAAGGAGGCAATGGGTGCATGTCGTGTCTTCCAGGGCCGTTTCGCTACCACGGCGCCCTTGCCGAAAGGGCGCCGATTCCTTGGCGGAAGGGCTGCTGCCTTGGCTGCCTATAACCCATGTCTGCGGCGGTCTCCTTTGAATGCCGTACACAAGCGGTGATGTCGCCGATACTTCTACCACGCAGCATGCATCGTCCCGGAGCATCCATCGCCATATACACTATCATCTGAGACATTCACCGCTCTTCCGGTCTCCACAAGGAGGTTCTCGCCTCGTAGGCGGATGGCATGTTGGGTTCGGCCCCCAAGCGAGCCTGCTCCCACTCTCTACAGGATCAGAGAAGCCTCCGCAGGGATACGGTACTGCGGCAAACGGCCGCGAGCTTTGCTGTACAGCCTAGTACGACGATTCGCCTTCCTGTATCCACTCGTCGTGCTCCTCCATTAGCCTCTCCAGGACATCACCTACCTTGCTCTCAAGCTTCTCCTTGGATTCCAGAGCGCCCTCCAGGTCCTGCAACGTCGGTGCATCACTACTGAGCAGATGATTCAGGCTGCCTCTCAGCTCCAGCAAAGCTCGCCAAACGCCGTAGTCACGATTCGCTATGCTACCGAGGTATTCCGTCCCCACCGTCCCCTCAATTACCGATGACAGCTCCTCCACAATCTCGCGACAGCTACCTCCCATGCGGAATTCGCTAGCGCAGTCTCCCCGCTTGTATTTCGCGATGAGGTTCTTGAGGGTCACATTCGCCTCAGCAAGGCAGCTCTGTGCCTTCTGCAGGTTCCCTATCTCCTCAAGGCGGGAACGCGGGAGTCGTGTGTCGAGCTTCTTCCCTAGCTCGTCTACCTTGTCTGTGAGTTCTCCGACTCTTGCCCCGAGAGCGTCGAGCTTCGCCTCCAGCTTGGCCACTCCATCCTTTGTTGCCATCCCTGCGAGTTTCTCGCTGAGAGCGTCGAGCTTCACTTCTAGGTATGCCACCCCTACGTCAATATCAAGGAGAGCTTCGTCAAACTCTCCTCCAGAGGGTGTCGAGATGTTGGCAGCGGGGGCTGTGTAGGTCCCGATGAACGCGGGGGGGACACTGTCCGCCCCGGCTTCTTCCGCTGAGGGAGCGACCGTTCCCGTAGGAATCCCCTCTCCTCCTGGGACGAGGCAGATTTCTCCAAGGTCGTAGTACTCGGTGCCCATCATGGAGAGTTTGCTGAACTGCGTGGATGTGACTTCCTCGTATCCGGGAACGGCAGTTCTGAACGCTTCAGAAAGAGGTGTCAACGTGAACGGTTGACTCGCTAATGGACCATCGCCGCACTCGGTGAGACGACCGGCTACGGTGGTTGCCGGAGGAAGAAGAACGGAGAATCCACCTTCATCGTCCGTGGTGCCAGGCACAGCCTCGGCGGATGTCTCTGTCCCGGCATCTCCTAGACCAACAAACGGAACGCTCACCGAAGGAATGCCGAGCTCCGATGTTGTGGTGGTTGGTGCTCCACTCGTATCGGGGTACTCGCTACTCGCTACTCCATGGCCGGTCAGACTGACGATCGTGGTTGTCGTCTGTGGCGGATACCCACCTTCGGCCGTGATGGTGAGAGCCCCTGTGTAGCTGGTGGCTGCCGAAGGCGTGAATGTAATCCTGAAGGTGATTGCTTGTCCGGGCACTAGCGTGAATGGATACGTCGGAGCGTCCGTGCCAAATGGTGTGCTCGGCGGAGCGATTGTGACCGTTGCCGAGGTTTCGCTCGTCTCTAGGACCCTGAATGTGTAGGTTGCAGTCGCTGTCTGTCCGATCGGGACGCCTCCGAAGTCAATCGCATTCGCAGTGTCGCCTGGACTAGCCCAGGGCGATTGAGTCTCGGTCTGAACCAGGCCGGAACTCCCGATGCCGATAAGGAATACTGCTGCCAACAGAGTCCCCACACACCGCTTCGCAGATTTCACGGCTACCACCTCCTGGGCGGCTTTCCTCACTTGCTGAAGAGATGATGCGTAATCGATGAGGTGACCGCGGCTTCATGCGCGCATCATCCCTTGCGCTTCGGATCCTCACCTCGCGGAACCTCTTACCCGCGCGCCAGCTGCTAGGAGGCTCCGTCTAGCGACCGTCTCAACCGTGCGAGACGACTGAGCCTCAATAGAGGCCGTTGTGTCTAATTTTATCAAATGACACGATCCAATACATCCGGAGCAGTATACTGTGATCGTATGAGACGCGCAACGCCAGCCTTGCAGCTCGAGCCCTAGAACCGGTCCAGTGACCTGCTGACCTTCACCCGTTCCTCCGCCGAAGCTTGTGAATCCCGCCCAAACGTGATGTCGAAATCGACATGGATTGAACCTGGCCCCTGCGCTTCAGGCATGGCGTTGAGCGTCGATGCAGGTCGCCTTTGAGTCTGCACCGTTCGTTCCGCCTTCGACTGATGATGGTCTGCTCTTCGGCAAAGGTCCGAGGACTCGAGAGGAATCGAACCGGAAAACACAGAGCAGAACAAGAGATCAGGCACCTGTTAGGGCGGGAGGATTCGAACCTCCGATCACGGCTCCAAAGGCCGCTGCCTTACCGCTTGGCTACGCCCTAGAAGGTGACGTCTTCGGTCGGAATCGCCTTGTCGGACGGTTTCTCGCCGTTTCCGGAGACGACGTCGTGGTACTTCTCCAGGATCACGCGTTCCAGCTCGAGGCGGAAGTCATTATCGATCGGATGCGCCGTATCGCGAAACTCTCCTGAGCGCACCTCGCGGCTTGGCATCGCCACGAACAGGTCTTCCTTGCCTTGAATGACCTTCACGCTGTGCACGATGAACACGTCGTCAAACACGACGGAGCAGAACGCCTTGAGGTTGCCCTCATCGCGCATCGGTCGGATCTCAACCTTCGTGATCTCCACTGAACCTCTCCCGGTCAGCCGTGCCCCGGCGAATGGTAGCGAAAGGTGAAAACCCTTTCAATCGCCTGCTTCCTCCCCCTTGAGATCGAAAACCGTTACGCCGTCTCCACCCTGGTTCGGCGGCGCAACGCCGTACGACGACACGAAGGAGCAAGAAGCGAGATAGGCTTGCACCGCATTGCGCAGTGTCCCGGTCCCCTTTCCGTGGAGCACACTGGCGCTGCGCATGTCGGCAAGCAAGAGCTGATCCAGGTACTCCTCGACGTCCCGCAGCGCCTCTGCCACGGTCTTCCCCCGCACATTCAGCTGCAGCGGAACGTGCTCGGGACGGGGCCGACGAACTCGGGTCCGTCGTCGCTCGCGAGGCGACTCCTGCCTCGCGCCTCCCCGTGGCGGGCCGAGATCCGCAATCCCGGTCGCCACACGGATCCCGTCCATGTCGACCGAGACCCGGCCGTCCGCGTCGACGTGAACGACCCGTCCATCGGCATCGAGGCTGCGCACGCGCACACGCTGTCCCGGCTCGACCGTCGACGCATCGAAGGCGCCCTCGTCGGTCCGCTCCAGCCGATCGCGGCGCTCGCTCGCCCGGCTGCGAAGCTCGGCCACCTCGTGAAGCCCCTCTCGGACGGCCTCCGATCGGGCATCTGCACGGGCCCGTGCAAGGATCTCCTCGAGGGTTCGCTGTCCTTCCCGCAACGAGTCCTCCAGCTCGCGCAGCCGCCCCGCGAGGTCCCTCTCCCTCTCCTCCTCGAACGAAGCGAGCTTCCGCTCGTATTCCGTCCGAAGCCCGCGCATCTCGGCGCGATCCGCCTCGGCCTCTTCCCGATGCTTCGCGAGCGCCTGCCGCTCCCGGTGTAGCTCCTCGATGATGTCCTCGGCGCGGATCTCACCGTGCGTCAAGTACTCCCGCGCGCGAGCCACGAGCCCCGAATCGAGCCCGAGCCGCTCGGCGATGACGAACGCGTTGCTCTTGCCGGGGAGGCCCTCGATCACGTGGAACGTCGGGGACAGCGTTTCCAGGTCGAATTCCATCGATGCCGTCTGGATCTCCGGATGGCGAACCGCGAAGAACTTGAGCGGCGTCAGGTGCGTCGACACCGCGACCAACGCGTCGCTCTCGAGGAGCGCCTCGATCATCGCCAGCCCGAGCGCGGCGCCCTCCTCAGGGTCGGTCCCCGCGCCCAGCTCATCGAGGAGCACGAGCGTCTTCGCGTCCGACTCCCGCAGGATCGAGATCAGGTTGACCATGTGAGCGGAGAACGTCGACAGGCTCTGCTCGATCGACTGCTCGTCGCCGATGTCCGTTCGGATCTTGGAGACGATGGTCACCTCGGAGTCGGGGGAAGCCGGAATGGGGATCGCCGATTGGACCATCAGCGTGAGCAGCCCCAGCGTCTTGAGCGTGACCGTCTTCCCGCCTGTGTTCGGGCCGGTAATGACGGTCATGCGTTGACGATTCCCGAGGGAGAGTGTGATCGGAACGACCGTCTCCCGCTGCAGGAGTGGATGTCTCGCCGAGCGCAGCGTGATCCGGCGACCGATCGTTGGAAACGCACATCGATACGCCCCCGCGAACGAGGCTCGAGCGAACAGGGAATCGAGGTGCGCGAGAACGGCACGATCGCGGAGAAGTGCCGGCTCCGCGTCGACGAACGTCTCGGTCAACTCTCGCAGGATCCGCCGGATCTCGTCGCGAATCTCCCCCGTCAGCTCCGCAAGCTGATTGTTCTCCGTCACAAGCGCCGTGGGCTCCGCGTAGAGCGTTTGGCCGCTCGCCGATCGATCGTGAACAACGAAGTCCATCGCTCCGGTCGCGCCGCTTCGGATCGGAACAACCACCCGACCCCGCCTGCGAGTGATGACCGCCTCGCTGATCAACTCGGGGTGGCGGTCGATCAAGGAACGCAGCTTGGTTTCCAAACGCGATTCCATCGTTCTCGCGCGGCGAGTCAGCGACTTCAGCTCGGCCGAGGCATCGTCGCGCACGTCGCCACGCTCGTCGAGCACGCGGACGATCTTCGTCCGCAGTGTCTCGCCGCCTCCGGTCAGCCGGCCGGCGTGTTCGCTCAAACGCGGGAAGCCTTCGACGTCGTCGAGCCGTTGCCGGATCTCTCGTGCGCCGTCGATCGTCTGGAGCACGACGAGGAACTCCTCCCCGTCGAGGAAGGCGGACTCGCGGCCCCGACGAAGGAGCGGCGCAAGATCGCGAACCGGGCCGAGAGAGAAAGCACCGCGGGTCTCCAAGTACGAGATCGCCTCTCCCACCTCGGCGATACCGCGATCGATCACTGCGCGGTCGGCTGTCGGTACCAGCGACCGAATCGCTTCCTCTCCGAGGGACGAGGTGGCGTAGGACTGGACGATCTCGCGCATTCGCTCGAACTCGAGATCCCTCAGTGCCTTCTCGTTGGCAATCGCCGTCGCTTCGTTCATTCCGTTCCCTTCACGCTACCGAAGGATGATATCCGAAGCCCCACGCGTTCCTGCAGCCGCCAGGACCTCATAGAATCAGTTGACGGCAACCCGGCTCGCTCGCACAATCGCGCTTCGCCGTCCGCACGAGGCCGAAGGGAGAGGGTGGGCATGGACGTTCGCACCACGTTGCGCGTGTACGGAGCCCTCGCTTTCTCCATGCTCGTCTGGGGATTCTCGTTTCTCGCGATCAAGAACGTCGTCGGCACCGTCCCGGTCCTGTCGCTCAGCTTCGTGCGATTCTCGATCGCTGCGCTGCTTCTCGGGATTCTCGGCCTCGCCCGGGGGAGCCTCGCCGTCTCGAAGCGGAATCTGGCCGTGCTCGCCGGCCTCACACTCCTGAGCCCGATCGGATACTTCCTCTTCGAAACCTACGGCGTTTCGCTCACCCTGGCGAGCCACGCCTCGATCTTGATTGCGGCAATCCCGATGGTCGTCTACCTGATCGCGTTTGCCAGGCGCCAGGAGACCGCAACATGGAAGAAGACAGCGGGCATCCTGCTGGCGTTCGCCGGCGTCCTCACGATCATCCTCTCCGCCCCCGGAGAGCAGGGCGCGAGCCTGACCGGCGACCTTCTGATCCTCGGCGCCGTGCTCTGCGCCGCCGTGCGGACGACGCTCGTCAAGGAGGCCCTTCGGCGTGTCTCCCCGCTGCAGCTCACGTTCTACCAGTTCGCGCTCTCGATCGTCGTCTTCGGCCCGCTCGCCGCGACCGAGGGATTCTCCTGGATCGACCGGATGACGCCGTTCCTCTGGCTGCAGGTCCTGTTTCTGGCCGTCCTCTGCTCGGCGGCCGCCTTTCTCGCGATGCACTACGCGCTCTCGCACCTCACCGCCTCCAGGGTCGCCGTGACTGCAAACGTCGTCCCGATCGTCACGGTTCTCGCCGAAGCGATGCTCCTCGGCGTTTCGCTCACGTCGCTTCGGATTCTCGGGGCCGGCCTGACCATCGCCGGCGTTGTGCTGACGCAGCTTCGCTCGTCGTCGCGCGAGAGGGTCTCGTTCGCCGAACGGGGAGGATGAGACGGTGCCGCTTGACGCATTCCCACGGCTCTCCCGCGCGCTCAGCGCGCTGAGACTCCATCGGCAGGACTCAGGCCAGGTGCTTCGATTGGCTTACCCGGTGATCCTCGGGATGACGTCGTTCACGCTTCTCAGCTTCGTCGACACGGCGATGCTCGGACGCGTCGGAGCCGCGCCGCTCGCCGCCTCGGGCATCGCGGGAGTGCTCGTCTTCGGCATCCTGCTCACGTTCTCCGGGATGGGCGTCGGCGTTCAGACGGTGACCGCCAGACGGTTCGGCGAGGGCAACGAACGACAGTGCGGGGCCGTCGCGACAGCGGGTCTGGCACTCGCCCTGCTGGTCGGAGTACCGCTCACGGCGGCGGCTCCGTGGATGGCAAAGCTTCTGGCACCGGCCCAGTCGCCGGATCCGATCGTCGTCGGGCTCGTCGAGGCGTATCTCCACTATCGCTTCTTCGGGGCCCTGTTCATGATCGCCAACTGGGTTCTACGTGGGTTCTTCGCAGGAATCGGCGAGACCCAACACCAGATGGTGGCGTCAATTCTCACCACGGCGGTGAACATCCTCCTTGACTACCTGCTCATCTTCGGGCACGCCGGTTTCCCGCAGATGGGGATTCAGGGCGCCGCGATCGCATCGTCGATTGCGATCGGTGTCGGAACCGCATATCTCACCGCGGTCGCGCTGTCGCGAAAGCGCCGACGCCGATTCGCCGTGTTGGCGCGGCCGTTCGCCATCCGACGCTGGAGTGGCCTGATCATGCGACTCTCCC
>Ga0272441_10016029_pt1 | contig 10416 bp, 7 predicted proteins | sample SSMProp6N_FD_193582 | JGI IMG/M metagenome (GOLD analysis project Ga0272441, IMG submission 193582) | Marine sediment archaeal communities from Little Sippewissett salt marsh, Falmouth, MA, United States - SSM-Prop-6N | ecosystem: Environmental > Aquatic > Marine > Wetlands > Sediment ... | reverse complement strand
ATGAGGTCCTTAAACATCATGGCCAGCATCCGCTCAAGGCGGTCGGGCTCGAAGCCGTCGGTAAACCGAATCTTGACGCCGAGCACCTTGGAGATGGGGGTTTCCAGCGCCTTGAGGGTCGGCGGGTTGGGATGGGTTGCGAAAACGATACCGGTTTGCTCCTGCTCAATGACATCAGCGATGCTGCGGGCGACGTAATCGACCGGGATGACATTCATCCGGCCCCGGGGATTGCCCTGGATCCGGACTACCATGTCATCCAGTCGTTTGCCGGTTTTATGCTCGTACCAGTCGAGCGCCTGCCGGATAATCCGGTAGCCGGAGTAGACGCCGTTATCGGGGACGATGCCCTGGCCGTTACTGTCTTCGACGATGACGCTGGGGCGGATGATGGCGAAGCTGATACCGGCTTCTTGGCAGGACCGGGTGACGATTTCCTCGGCGGTGCGCTTGCTTTTCTCGTAGGCGTTGTTACCGAAGAGAAAGGCGGTAGAGATATGGATAAACCGCTTGATGTTGCTCGCCCGGACGGCCTCCAGTATCCTCATCGTCCCGCCGACGTTGACCCGCTGGGTGGACTCTTCGTCGGTGAAGTGGACTACAGCCGCCGAGTGAACCACGACGTCCACCTCCGGTAGTTTGCATCCTGGATCCAGTTGGGTAATGTCCATCTGGATATCCTGGCTGCGGCGGGAAAGTCCCCGCACGGTGTGGCCGCGCTCCTTGAGTTCGGTAACGAGCCGTGAGCCTAAAAACCCGGTGTCGCCGGTTACGAGTACTCTCAAGCTTTACCTTCTTACTTCACTACGGTATGCTTGGCGGCCGCAGGATTCCGGGATTTGCTAGTCAGCTAGCATCTGTCAATTAGCTGACACTCAGATATAAATCTACTGAACTAGCTTTTCTCCGGTACCTCGCCGATTGTCCGGGGCGCTCCCGAAACGGTTAGGATGATGGTATTGTATCCTTTGGCCGTGTTCCCTGTCAATCTATGGATGAATTTCGAAACGGGATCTCCGGTCAGGCCTTTGCCTTTTCCCGGTGCCAGGCACCGAGGGAGGCGAAACCCAGGCCACGAGCCAGGTTATCGTAGGTCTCGATAATCAGGTTCCGGCCGCGGGCGGCGGCGCGGGCGACGTCGCCGTGGTAGGATTCCAGCACCGCCGGGGAGTAGGTATCCAGTTCGCAACGTAAATACCAGGCGAAGCTGGCTTTCGAGTCCTCCTGGAAGATAGCCGGGTACTGCTCGCGTGCCGCCTGCTGCCAGCGTTCCTGAATGGCCATGATGTCGCGCAGCGTCTGGCTGTCGTTCTGGCAGGGGATAGCCGCCTGCATCTTGGCGTACTTCTCGCGGACGAGGTTGTGCTCCTCACCGGCGGCGGTGTGCAGGTGTTCCAGGTAGCTCTCCAACGTCGTCAGCGACCAGGTCAGGAAGTTAGAACGCCGCATGACCTTGAAGGCCTCCGGGTGACGCTGGCATTCGGCGGTGATTTCGGGATTTACTGTCAGGAACCAGCCGAGCTCGATTTCCAGAATCTGTTCGATTACTTCTTGCTGGCGGTCGCTTGGCTCACTAGTCGACATTTTCCGTCTCCAGCAAAGCCAGCAAAGCAGCCTTACAGATGGCTTCGGGGGCGGTGGTGGCCAGTACCATCGGGAAGGTGAACTCGGCTTCGTTAAAGCTGAAGGCGGCTTCCCATTTCCGACTGTGAGTGTCGAAGGCAAGGCGGGGGTTATAGCCCTTCATCCGTTCCAGGACGTCCCAGGCGGCGGTGATGTCGCTGGAGTAGGGCTGGAGAATGCTGTTGATTCCTTCCGGTGTGATTTCCATGTCGCCGAAGGTCTCGTCCCGCACGTAACGGTTACCCATCACGGTCTCGGCAACCATGGCGTCGAGCTTCTTACCAGCGCGTGTTGCCATAATCTTCTCTTTGGTCATGGTGCGTTCACCCCCTCTCGACTGTCTCTCCCGACCGGGGTGCCTCATGCCCCGGAAGTACTTTCTCATTATACCCCACATCTTACCCGATGCCTAGAGTAATCCCTTCTTAAAAACACGAAAAGAGCACAACTACTAAAGCTGTGCCCTTTAAATTTCTCTTTGGTAGCGGGGGTTGGATTCGAACCAACGACCTTCGGGTTGTTGGCCTGATGTGAGATGATTATCGCTAGTGCATTTTATAGTTCTTCTCTTTGTATTGTTGCCGCGTAATATTTCTACCATCATATCCCCTATAACCTTTGCAATTGGCCTTGGTTGTTTTAAGTAGCAATAATATAAGCCGCTTGATTATGAATCATAGCCTAAGGTGAACAGTAACACTACTCGAACTATTAGAGAATAGGTGTGTTATACGCGATTGTTTAACGAATAAGCTGACTTAACGTATTATTTCATCTAATTACATATAAGTGTATAGGTGTGTGGTATATAATAAAGATAAGAACTGAGATTAGCAGTTGCTATTTAAATCTGAGCGTACTACCTGACACGTGCCAATGGCCAAGTGTTTGCCAATATGTTGCGTTTCTTTGGTTTGAAGTATAAGGCTTTATTCCAAGCTGTTTCTGCATAAGCTTACGTTTTTTAACGTCAAATGGGAGGTCGTCAAGTTCGTTTTTCTCCGGCCATTTATTTCGTGTTTTGTTAATTACCATGTAAGTGTAAGCTTTAATTACTAGGCGAACAACATTTTGGAGTATTACTAATGCTTTACCTTGATATGCAAGCACCTCTTTTTTTTGCTTCCCTTTTAGTTCTGGGAAAACCTTTTTAGTGCATTGCAAATCTCATCTTCTGGTTCTTTTTCTTTCTTCCCATGTACAATTGCACTTCTAATGTCATATCCGGCTGAAACTTGTCGATAAAGAATCTGCCTTTCGGCGTCGTCAGTTCCAAGTAATAAGCTAACTCGAGTAGCTAACCTACGTTTCAATTCCTCATTGCTAACATCAAGCATTGCCTCTAGGGCTACAATTAGGTCTACAATGTTTCGTTCTACTTGGCCTACCTTGAAACTTCCTGCAAGTCTACTAATAGCAGTATTTATAAAATTAGGTAGTTGTTTCTTTGAGCGGTCCTTGTGTAATAATGTAAAATTTTTTTTAATGGTTTGTCTCTCAGCTCGTTTGATAATATCTTCGACCTCAGCCCGGGGTCCGTCTAATTCCTCTAACTCACGAAAAGAAACGGGTAAGAACGGGAAGCTTGACAGATATGCTGAATAGACTGCTTTGGGGCATACTGGGGTATCTAGAGATATGCATAATGCTTTAATGACGGCACCAAGTTGCTTGCGATATAGGTCTCTTACATTAAGTAATTCTTCACCATCATTGCTTTTTTGTATGATGAAGTCTTGTACAACAAAACAACTATCTTCATCAACCCAGAGAGATGGTTCTCGGTTGTGGTCCCGACAACGCCAGACTCCAAGTAGCCTTGCAAGTTCGGTGCTACCTCTCGAGTAGTCTACAGTTAAAAGCGATACGTTATTGCATAACTTGAGGGTTGTGCTAAACTTGGGGAGGCCATTTAATATTGTTACATATCTATACCGAAAGAAACTTCGTGATATTTCAGCCCTAGCATGACTTAATATTTTATCAAAAGCCTTTTTTTCGAACGATGTTCCCATGCTATTGGCCATTAGACGCTCAAGAAATAACCACTCAAATACTTCATTGTGCCAGAACCATCTGTGGCCAATTGCGCGAAGCTTTATTGATAAACCTGAAGCATCCATATATTCGTTCAGTGCTTTGTAGCTATCCAATTTTGACAATGGATAAGTAAGATTCGTGTCTCCTGCGACTAAGGGACTACTATATGGAGGACGTGGTAGTTCACCCAGTTCTATGAATATACGATAAGCATCAACACAAAAGCTTTTCAGTAGTTTGCCTAGGCTCATAAATTAATTATAACATCATTCTTTAATGGAGTATGGACCTGGCAGCTTATTAAGCAATTTTCTAGTTCGTCTATGTAATAGAACGTAATGGTCGGTAGTCGAAATCTGGGCTGATTAACCTATGGGCTAACAACCTTCGGGTTATTAGCCCGTAGGATTAACGTTGTGTATACTTATGATGTTGACTAAGTTTATTATTTTGCGCTTGCCCGATAATTACCCAACTTGCAATTGTTGAACACTTCCAAGTAGTTATCCCATCCGAGCTTAAATAACAAGAGTAACTCAAAATGCAGAGTTGTTGCTAGGGAAGTCAATTGTAATAATATACTCTGGTTTATGAGTCAGGCCAACAACCACTTGGTAGTGGTACTGACTTTATCCCCTTTTTAGAATTGTAAAGGGTGTACCCCGTTTGTTGAGGCGACTCTGTTTCTATGGGTGCGGGAAATTAGGTTTCCTCGGTAAAAATTAGCACCTTAAATAGTGTTAAAAACCGACTAATTAAATAAGTCGTGAAGCTAATTATTGTGGTAATTCAGGATTATCAGACGTTAGGTTTAAGTGAAGCTCCTTAAGCGGTAACTGAAGTGATCTCTTCATATCAACCGCGTTACGTGGAGCATAGCCCTGCCAGTGGTTATTGAAGTGCGCGAATAATAGTTTGGTCTGGGCGGCGGCTGATTTTGCCCTGGTGCTTAGTTCTGCTATTTCATCTGGTGAGTACAGGTACTTATACCTGGTTTCGCCATTCCCTGTCCACCAATCTTTAGCATTTCGGCCATGAAAGCGGAAGTAGGCAATATCAGAAGTCAGCGGCAACTCTTGGGCGATGGACGAGGCAAACTTAGGCTCGTCTATCTCTACCCAAGCGACATTGTGGCTTCGGAGAAGGTTTTCAGTATTTGCATCATCGCTCCAGCTGCGGTGCCTTAGCTCAACGGCAAGCTGGTATTGCCCGAAGGTATTTATTATCGCACCTAGAATCTGTTGCCCCAAGCCGTCGTTCCTAAAGCTTGGCGGGAATTGAGCCAGTAGCGCGCCCATTTTATCTGCACTAGCCAAAGCCTCGATGGAACGCTTAAAGGTGTCCACATCATCTTGGGATATTACAGCTTCCTTACCTGTGGCCTCTTTGAACATCTTTGGGTGAGTGAATTTCTGCCAGAGCTTGACCGTGAAAAGAAAGTCATCGGGTACACTCTGCGACCACTTGTGGGCATAGGCTGGGTTGGGTGGACGGTAGAAAGAGCTGTTTATCTCAACTGTATTGAAGAATTGGCTATAGTACTCAAGCTCATTAATCTTACCTTTAGGGTAGAAGTAACCCTTCCAGGTGCCTTCGCCTTTGGGATATGACCAACCTGATGTGCCGATGTATATTTTAGCCCTAACATTTGTTGCATTCATAGCATTTGACGCTGCAATGATAGCACAAAGAAGACTAAAACGTAATTGATGACCACTTGACAAAGACGCAAAAATATATTACATATGTAATATAAGTCTTTGGAAGGTTTATTATGAAGACAGTGTCTGATGTACAAAAAAGGATACTAGACTTTATCACCTCGTTTATTGATGGTAATGGCTATTCTCCATCAGTTAGGGAAATAGCTAAAGGCTGTAGAATTAATTCTTCAACCGTTGCTCAGTATCATTTAAACAGATTGGAAGATAAAGGGTATATACGTCGGAATCGTGACGTGTCGCGGAGTGTGGTTTTACTCAAAAAGCGCTTGGGTTATCTCTCTGTTCCACTGTTGGGTACTATTGCTGCCGGTAATCCTATACCAGTACCTGATGATGATAAATGGGTACAAGTGCCGGATGAGGTATTGGAGATACCAGAAGACATCATAAGTGGTCGAAAGAATGTCTACGCCCTTAGGGTTAAGGGAACTTCTATGATTGACTCGTTTATTGATGATGGCGACATTGTATTGATGCAGTACGTCAATGTGGCTGACGATGGTTCTATGGTTGCTGCTTGGATAAAAGACAAACAGGAAGTAACCCTAAAGAAGATATACAGGGAGCGCGATAGAATACGCTTACAGCCAGCTAATAGCCAAATGAAGCCCATTTACTGTAATGAGGATGACTTGGAGGTACAAGGTAAAGTCGTTGGGGTAATAAGAAAGCTTTGAAGAGGCTTCGTTAGTTTAATAGACCTTATGACCACTAATCTAGTGTGCTCAGCGCCATTCATATAAATGAACTCTATAACTATGTACCATTTTTAAGGAATATAGGCAGCAATATGAAGATACTATGCGTGATGATGCCACACTTCCCTTGGCTTTGTGAAGTGCTGAGGTGTCCGGAGCTTAACGGTCGGCAGACGGTGATAACACAAGACTCCGGGTCGCAGAAACTTATACTGGACTATTTCCCTGCCCTTGATGGACTGCGGCGTGACATGTCCCTTCAGCAAGCCTTATCCCGACACGGCCAGGTGGAGCTATTAACTGCTGATACTCATTTCTACCGCTCTGCCTTTAACGAATTGTTAGATGCCTTGGAGGGGGTTAGTCCACTTGTAGAAGGAGCCGAGCTGGGATGTGCCTATCTCGGGATAGATGGGCTACAGTTGATATATCCGGATGATGCAACCATCGTTAACGCTGTTAGGGAAGCCCTACCGAAGGGCCTATCTCCTCACATCGGGATTGCTGGGAATAAGTTCCTAGCTTATCTTACCGCTTGGCAGAGCCTTCCGGGCGGATATATGGTGCTAGCAAGGGACGCTGCAAGCTTTCTCGCTAAGTTACCCTGTGATGTGCTGCCTATCTCGGGGAAGAGTAAAGAGAAACTGGTTCGTTTTGGTCTGCGGACCCTAGACCAGGTGGCAGCGCTACCTCCCGGCCCTCTACTTTCCCAGTTCGGCCCAGAAGGGAAAAGGATGCGAGAGCTTGCTGTAGGACGTGATGATACGCCTCTTATCCCGAGAACGATGGCGGAAGCTATTGAGGAAGATATCATGCTCTCCTCGGTATCGGTTTCAATAGAAGCCGTGCTGGCGGTAACGGCTTCTATGCTTGAGCACGCATTTAAACGTATCGCCCCTACCGGTAAGGGTATCAGCGGCCTGGCCCTCTGGACACGTGGTTGGGGCAATGGGTATTGGGAGCGGCACATCCGATTTAAGGAACCGGCAATGGACGTTAAACGGGCAACTACCCGCATTAAGCAGGTTCTGGAAGACTATCCCCAGCCCGGCCCGGTGGAACAGGTTGGCCTCAGGATAGAGCGCTTAGGCTATCCGAGAGGGCGGCAGAAGAGCCTTTTCTCCGAGGTTAGAGCTAAAGACCATCTGCAGGAAGAGATTAGGCAGCTTGAGTTCCGGTTGGGGAACCCGCCGCTGTACCGCTTGAAGGAGGTTGAGCCGTGGTCACGGATTCCCGAAAGACGCTACGCGCTGATTCCTTCAAGCCGGTAAACCTGCCGGAGCCGGTGCATGTGGAATTAGATGCCTCGGGACAGCCTCAGGTGGTTAGGCTGCCGCGCCGTCAGGCTATCATTGCCATCGACGACCAGTGGCGGCTTGATGACGAATGGTGGCGTAACGAGCCGATATCGCGGCTTTACTGGGCCGTGCGGTTTTCCTCAGGGAATCGGCTGATAATCTATCAAGACCTTGTCGGCGGCGGCTGGTACCGCCAGTCGTACTAGGAGATTATCATGCCTTACGCTGAACTTCACTGTCACAGCTATTATTCTTTCCATGACGGTGCCTCATCGCTGGAAGAACTAATCGTGCGAGCCAATGAGTTGGGCTACAATGCATTAGCAATAGCCGACCACGATAACCTATGCGGAGCGATGCGCCTTGCACGGTTATCAAGCTCTCTCGGAATTCACGGCATTATTGGTGCCGAGATTACCCTCAAGGGCGGCTATCACCTTACTCTGTTGGTCAAGAACCGTCAGGGATATGCCAACCTTTGTCGTCTCATTACCGCTGCCCACGGTTCGGGGGAACGTAATCAGCCTGAGCTACCCCCTGAGCTTTTGTCGGAGTATGCCACAGGTTTAATCGTACTTTCCGGCTGCCCGAAGGGCGAACTTACGAAAATGATAGACCGTGAGCAGTACGCTGAAGCAATGGCTTTGGTCCGGCAATACTGTAAGTGGTTTGGGGATGACTATTATATCGAACTGCAGCACAATATGGTATACGGTGATACTGAGCGCAACAGGCGGTTGGCGAACTTATCTAAAGAGAATGGCATACCACTTGTGGCTACTGGGAATATCCATTATCATATGCGGCAACGTCATCGGCTACAAGACTGTCTGGTAGCCATCGGGTGCAACAAGAGCCTTGAGGAAACCCACCGTGAGCGACGGCCCAATTCTGAATTTTACCTACGTCCAATGGAAGAGGTTTACAAAATCTTCGAGGATTACCCTGAGGCCCTGGCTAACACGGTGAAGATTGCTGAACGCTGTACCTTCGACCTTACCCGTGACTTAAGCTATGCCTTCCCAGATTACCCTGCCCCGGAAGGGCAGACCCCGGAGGGCTACCTGGAGAACTTATGCCGGGAAGCAGCTATCCGGCGCTACGGGGCTATTAGCGATAAGGTGCAAAGTCGGCTGGATAAGGAATTCTGCCTTATACGAAAATACAAGCTGGCAGGATTTCTACTCATGTACCACGAGGTTATCAAGCTTGGACGTGAGGTAATGATAGAGCAGGGGCTTTCCGACCCGTCCCTGAGTGTCGAGGAGAACCCGCCGGGCCGAGGGCGTGGCTCGTCAGTGGCCTTGTTAGTGGGCTATCTTATTGGTCTATCCCATATCGACCCGCTGCAGTATGACCTGTCGCTGGAGCGCTTTCTTCCCGATGACGTCATGACCAATGTGCCGGACATCGACCTCGACTTCCCGCGCAGCATCCGGGAAGAGCTCATCCTGCGCACCCATGCAAAGTGGGGCTGGGAACACGCTGCGCTAACCGGTACCATAGCCACCTATCAGATTAAAGGGGCGGTACGTGGCTTAGGTAAGGCCTTGGGACTGCCGCAGGTAGAGATAGGCCAGCTTTCCAAGCAAGTTGATTGGGGCAGCGCCCGCAAGCTGGGGGCCAAGATGGCGCGCATGCCTAACTTCAAAGGTAAGGTTGATGCCCCGGTCTGGCGGGACTTGGTTGAGCTCGCCGCTGAACTGGATGGTTTCCCCAAGTATTTAGGGCAGCATCCGGGCGGTATGATTCTTTCCTCAAGCCCCTTGATTGATATTGTGCCTGTCCAGAGGGGCGCTATTGGGGGCCGCTACGTCTGCCAGTGGGATAAGGACAGCATTGATGATGCTGGCTTTGTAAAGATAGATTTCCTAGCGCTGGGGGCGCTTTCCCAGATGCAAGAGGCGGTTGAACTTATTCGGGAACGTACCGGGAATAGAATAGACCTTTCCCGTATCGACTTTGATGACCCTAGAGTCTACGACATGCTTGGCAGGGGGGATACCATTGGTATCTTCCAGGTGGAGTCGGCAGCCCAGATACAGACCATAACACGCTTGCGACCACGTAACCTGTTAGACATGGCCCATGAGGTCGGTGCAGTAAGGCCAGGAGTTGGAGTTAACCATGGCGTGCAGGAATACCTAGCTCGGCGTAGCAAGCGACGACCAGTAACCTACGACCACCCTCTGGAACAGAGGGCGCTTGAGAGAACGCTTGGGGTCGTGCTTTTTCAGGACCAGGTGAACCAGCTGGCGATAGACGTTGCCGGTTTATCACCAAGCGAAGCCGACCGGCTACGACGTGCCTTCGGTCGTAAACACAATACCGAGCTTATCGAGCAGTACCACAGACGCTTTATGGAAGGGGCTATAGCTAGGGGCGTTGGTGAAGATGCTGCTGAAAAGGTATTTGCAAAGTTCAACGGTCTTTATATGTTCCCGGAGTCCCACGCTTTTGCCTTTGGGGTGACCGCTTATCAGGCGTCCTGGCTAAAGTACTATCATCCGCTGGAGTTCTTTACGGCCATCTTCAACCAGCAGCCGATGGGATTTTATAATCTAGAGACGCTTAAAGAGGATGCCAAGCGCCACGGAGTTCGGGTGTTGAACCCGGATGTCAACCAAAGTCGTACCAAGTGTACCATTGAGGGAAGGGCAATACGTTTGGGCTTCCTCGGCGTTACCGGATTAGGTGAAGCTTCAGCTAAGGCGATTGAGACAGGTCGGGAAAAGAATGGTGACTTCCGCAGCATTGGGGATTTCCTGGAGCGTAGTGGTGTGCTGGAAGAAACCGCAGTTAACCTAGCTGGCTCCGGGGCCTTCGACAGCCTGCAGCCTAACCGTAGGATAGTAAAGTGGGAGATTGGACTCCGCTACCGGCCAGTTAATTCGCAGCTTCCTCTACAGCTTCCTGTTACGCAGGACTTCGTGGAGCTCAAAGCGCCTGGCGCGTGGGCACGCATGCAGGAAGAATACAGCGTCCTTAGCTTGTTCCCTAATGGGCATATCATGGCCTACCTGCGCCCGAACT
>Ga0272441_10016028_pt1 | contig 10417 bp, 4 predicted proteins | sample SSMProp6N_FD_193582 | JGI IMG/M metagenome (GOLD analysis project Ga0272441, IMG submission 193582) | Marine sediment archaeal communities from Little Sippewissett salt marsh, Falmouth, MA, United States - SSM-Prop-6N | ecosystem: Environmental > Aquatic > Marine > Wetlands > Sediment ... | reverse complement strand
CCGTTGCCGCCGAGGCCGAGGCGGCGCTCAACGAGATGAAGGAGGAAGTGCCCGAGGAGTACTACGGCGACCTGCCCGACCTCTGGTCCGTCCACAACTGCCAGGCCTACCGATGGTACATCGCCAGCCAGATCCTGAAACTCCAGTCCGCCCTCCGCGGCGCCAAGTGAAAGGGGGTGAGCCATGAGAGAACTGTCCCGTCACATCCGCCGCGCCGTGCCGTTGCTGTTCCTGCTCGCGACGCTCCCGATCGACGCTCCGGCCGCCGACATCGGCATCACGGTTGCGCCCCAGCCCTCTGCGGCCCGGGAGCCGGAGAATCGCATCAAGAAGACCATCGAGATCCCCAAGGCGGCCAAACCCCCGGCAATCGACGGGAAGCTCGACGACGACTGCTGGAAGAACGCGGCCGTCGCCGACCGCTTCACCCAGCTCGGCTCCGACGCGCCCGCCAAGGAGCAGACGACCGCCAGGCTCACCTACGACGACACCGCCCTGTACATCGCCTTCGTCTGCAAGGAATCGCGCATGGGCGAGATCCTCGCCCGGAAGACGAAGCACGACGACAGCGTGTGGCAGGACGATTGCGTGGAGATCTTCCTCGACGCCAATCACGATCACCTGAGCTACTACCAGTTCATCGTCAACTCTCTCGGCACTCGGCAGGAGGGCTGCTGCGACAGCGTCAAACGGATCGATCAGAAATGGGACGGCCAATGGCAGGCCGCGGCCTCGGCCCACAAAGATCACTGGATCGCGGAGGTGGCCATCCCCTTCGCGTCGATCAAAGCGAAGCCCGGCTGCTGGGGCATCAACCTCTGCCGGGAGGAGCATCCGAGCGGCGAGTTGAGCTGCTGGGCGAGGCAGGAGAAGCGATTCGCCTCGGCACCCGAAGAGCTGGCGCTCTTCGGCGATGCCCTCTTCGGCGATTGGCCCGTCAAGGTGACGCGTCTCACCACCGGCAATCAGGGCTGGGGGCTCAACGAGCTTCAGCTCGATGTCTCCAGCCGATCGGCGAAGAGCGCGCGCTACCGTATTGTCGCGGTGCCCGTCTCTCCGCCGGACGGGAGGATTGGCGAGAGCGAGATCGCTGTTGTTGAGCTCGACAAGACAGGATCGCGCGCTGTTGTCGGGAATTATCGCATTCCGCGGCTCTGTGCGGGGATGTGGCGCATTGAGGTCGCCCTGACCGACCTCGGGTCCGGCACGGTCTATCGCCTGGGTGCGTTCCCGTTCCAGGTGAAGGATCCGTCGCCTCTGTCGATCAGCGGCAAGGTGATTGTGGGGCCGAGGTACGTCGTTCCCGCCCGGCTCCTTCCTCGTATCGGTTCGGTCACACTGAAGACGGCCCTGTGCCGAATCGACGTGCTCGATACGAAGGGGCAGCGGCAGGCGCGAAAGGACGTCGTGCTCTACCCGCAGCTCTACCCGCACGGCGAGGCCGAGGTGAGCATCAATATCGGCGTCCTGCCCGAAGGCCGCCACGTCATCGCGGCGCAGATCGTGGACAAGGCGGGCAAGCCGATCACCGACCGCGTCGAGCGCACCATCATCAAGATCCCCGGGCCGTTCGAGGGCGTGGAGTCGAAGCCGGCGAACCTCATCAAGAACCCATCCTTCGAGACCGTGAACGCCCAGGGCGAAGCGGAGGAATGGATTGGCGCGTGGTGGGCGCCGAAGTGGTCCGGCCTGTCCAAGGTACCGGTGAAGGACTTCCTGTCCGTGGACAGCACGACGGCCAAGGACGGCCGACGCTCCATCCGCATCCGGAGCACGCGGGGCGGCAAGGTGGGCACGGGAGAGGTGCTCACCGTGAGGATGGCCAAGTCGATTCCCATCACGCCCGGCACGTCCTACAAGCTGACGTGCCACTGGAAGTCGGAGGGCATCATCGGCATCGGCAAGATCTGGGCCCAGACGCCGAAGCGGCAGTTCCTGTTCAAGGGCACCATCAACGGCACGAACACGGACTGGCTCCGTCACGAGGCGACCTTCACGCCGGAGGAGGGCGAGACGTCCTGCACGCTTAACTTCTCGCTGCACGGCAAGGACGGCACGCTCTGGATCGACGACATCGCATTTGCCGAGGAAGAGGCGTCGATTCAGCGCCTGCTGCCGCCCAACGCGTTCCACCCGGAGGGGATCTGTCTCCTCTCGGGCAATGTGGCGGGGAAGGGATTGAGGCTGCTGCTCCAGGCCGGCGATCCGGTATCGGGGGAGATTGCGGCATCGAGGACGATACCGGCAGGCGGCCGGGAGGTCCGGTTCCGTCTCCCCGACGTCTCGCTTCACAAGAAGCACCGGCTCACCGCCGTGCTGAGCGACCGGACCGGCAGGACGCTGTGCCGCCGAACGGCCACGATGTTCGGCGCACCGGAGGGACCGTAGGGCTTGCCGGTGCAGGGCCGCTTTTTTCGCTGTGAAGGGGACAAGGGTTTTCGTTATACTGACTCCGTCCGGGGCGGGGCAGGGAAGCGAGGTTTCAGAGGCAGGATGGGAGAACCATGTCGGGCGAGATGGCATTGCTCGAGGAGTATCACAAGAACGGCGACGTCTCCGACGAGGCGTACGCCAACATCACCAGGTGGCTGGAAGAGGAGCAGTACGCGGATTTCCGTGATGACATCCACGAGATGATCCATGCGAAGGACTTCGCGGAGCTGAACGACTGCTTCTACACCATTATCCCCTTCGGCACCGGCGGGCGCCGCGGCCCGAGCGGCCCGGGGCCGAACCGGATGAACCTGCGCACCGTGGGCGAATCGGCCCAGGGGCTTGCCGACTACATACAGGACCACGGCGACGAAGGGAAGCGGCGTGGCGTCGCCATCGCCCACGACACGCGGCTCAACTCCCGCCAGTTCGCCGAGGAAACCGCGCGGGTCCTGGCGGGCAACGGCATCAAGGCGTTTCTGTTCGAGGGATACCGCTCCACGCCGGAGCTGTCCTTTGCCGTCCGTCACCTCAACGCCATGGCCGGCGTGGTCATCAGCGCAAGCCACAATCCGCCCCGCGACAACGGGTTCAAGGCCTACTGGGAAGACGGCGGGCAGATCGTCCCACCCCACGACAAGAACATCATCGCCAAGGTGATGGAGGTCACCGACATCGCGTCGATGCCGCTCGATGAAGCCCGGGACAAGGGGCTCTTCGAGGAGATCGGCCGCGACGTGGACGCTGCCTACCTCCAGCGGGTGGTGGGCGTTCTCCTGACCGACGCCCGTGACGTGAAGGTGATGTACTCCCCCCTCCACGGCACCGGCACCACCAACATCACCCCCGCGCTCAGCGCGGCCGGCTTCGACCAGGTGCAGCTTGTGGAGGAGCAGACCGCGCCGGACGGCAACTTCCCGAACGTGCCCGACCACTTCCCCAACCCCGAGCTGCCGGCGGCGCTGGAGATGGTCATGGCGAAGGCGAAGGCCGCCGAGTGCGATCTCGCCATGGCCTCGGACCCGGACGCGGACCGACTGGGCGGCGCCATACCCGGTCCGGACGGCAGCATGGTTCGTCTCAACGGCAACCAGATCGGCGCGCTGATCACCGAGTTCATCCTCAGCGAGAAGCAGAAGGCCGGCACGCTGCCGAAGCGCGGCATCGTGGTGCGAACGCTCGTCACCAGCCCGCTCATCAGCGAGATCGCCCGGGCCTACGGCGTCGAGACGGAGGAGAACCTGCTCGTCGGCTTCAAGTACATCGGTGAGCTGATCGAGAAGATGGATCCCGACATGGAGTTCCTCTTCGGCTCGGAGGAGAGCCACGGCTATCTCGCCGGCACCTTTGTGCGCGACAAGGACGCGTCCATCGCGGCCGTGCTCATGGCCGAGCTTGCCGCCAACCTGAAGCGCGAGGGCAAGACGGTCTATGGGCAGCTCAATCAGATCTTCAGGACGTACGGCTGCTATGCCGAGACACTGAAGAACCTCTACCTCGCCGGCCAGGAGGGAAGCCGGCAGATCACGCACATCATGGCCACGCTTCGCGACGACCCGCCCACCGCCATCGGCGGCCACGATGTGGCCGAGATGATCGACCGACAGAGCGGGAAGATCCTCCAGGTTCCCGGCAAGGCGGACGTCGGCGAGGTGGACGGCGCGAAGGGCGACGTGCTCGTCTTTCGTCTGACCGAAGGCGGCGAGGTCACGGTGCGCCCCTCCGGCACCGAGCCGAAGGCGAAGTTCTATGTCACCGTGAACCGCGCCGTGCCGGAGTCCGCTTCGGACGATGAGCTGGAGCGGCAGAAGGCCGACGTGGTTGCGCTTGCAGACGATCTCGGCGACGCGCTGTTGAACACGGCAAAGGAGATCGCCGGAGAATCCGTGTAGTCCTTTTGAGGAGAGTTGGCGAACATGGCGAAGAAGAAGGCGAGCCGGAAGAAGACCGTCCGCGTGGCGTTCCTCGGCGCGGGCGGGCGATCCACGAGCGTGCACTACCCGTCGATCCGCGACCTGCCCGGCGCGGAGATCGCCGCGATGTGCGATCTGAACGAAGAGCTGATGAACAAGAAGGGCGACCTGTTCGGCGTCAAGGCCCGCTACGCGAACTACAAGGAGATGATCGAGAAGGAGAAGCCGGACGCGGTCTATGCCAGCATGCCGCCGCAGCTCCTGTTCGACGTGGCCGCGACCATCATGGACATGGGGACGAACCTCATCGTCGAGAAGCCGCCCTCCGTCACGGCCGAGCAGACCCGGCAGATGGCCATCATCGCGAAGCGCAACAAGGTCCTCACCGGCGTCACGTTCCAGCGGCGCTACTGCCCCATCATCCGACAGGGCAAGAAGATGTGCGAGGAGAAGGGACCGGTCCACTCGGCCGTGGCGACCTTCTACAAGAACGCTGTCGGCGCGAAGCCCTACTACAACGGCGCCATGGACATCCTCACCTGCGATGCCATCCACGCCGTGGACACGCTTCGCTACCTCTGCGGCGGCGAGGTGGAGAGCGTGGCCAGCGATGTGCGCCGGCTCCAGGCCGAGCACTGCAACGTGCACCTGGCGCTGGTCAAGTTCAGCTCCGGCGCCACGGGCGTGCTGCTGACCAACTGGATGACGGGTCGGCGGTTCTTCACCGTCGAGATCCACACCCCCGGCATGTCGCTCTTCGGCGACCCGGAAGAGGGCGGCAAGGTCTACGCCGACGGCAAGACGGATCCCCTGGCCGAGCTGGATCCCTTCGAGATGGCCGGCAGCCAGGACGCGCACCGCGCCTTCGGCCCGTACGACATGTCGGCCCACTTCGTCGATTGCATCCGCAAAGGCAAGCAGCCGGAGACGAATTTCGAGGACGCCACCAAGACCATGGAGCTGATCGACGCCATCTACCACGGCCAGATCTAGCTCGCAACCGCATCCATCCGCATTCGCCAAGGGAGGGCCGACGCCCTCCCTTGGTCGTTCTCCGGCCGGGGACGCGTTTCCGACTACCTGTTGAACCCGGACGCGTTTTGCGGTATACTGGCGCTTGCCGGGGTTCCGCTTCCTCTGCACTCATTCCCTGTCCCGTTCCGGGACGGTAGTGCAGGGCCTGAGAACACCGCGGGTGGCGCCCTCAGTGGCGCCGATTATTGCCGTTGCTTCGTCATCGTTTTGGAGGGTCCCGCCATGCGCGAGAACAGAGATTTCTTCCTGGGTTCGCTTCTTGTCCTCGTCCTCTTCGCGATTTTCGGCATCGTGTCGGCCGCCTACCAGCCCGTACCTCCGCCCGGCGAGCCGCCGTCGGCGCCGTCCCTTCCGGTGCTGAAGGTGGTCTACCGCACGCCTGAAGGCGATGCCAAGCAAGGGACGGCCGTGTCGGTTGCCTTTGACCGCCCCATGGTTCCCGTTGAGGCGGTCGGGAAGGAGTCGGGGACAGGTCCCATCGCTTTTTCCCCATCGATTGAGGGCACATTCGTGTGGCTGGGCCAGAGGCTCCTCGCGTTCCACCCCAAGGGGGAGCTGCCCATCGCGACGACGTTCACGGCCACCGTTCCCGCCGGCATCCGGGCCCTCGCCGGAGAGACGCTGCCGCAGAAGTGCACCTGGACCTTTGCCACGCCCGGGCTTCGCGTCGTGCGCCACCGCATGGGAGGCGGCTGGCTCGCATCGACGCGCCCGGAGCTTCTCGTTCGCTTCAACCAGCCCGTCGATCTCAAGGCCGTGAAGGAATGCGCCGTGTTGCAGAGGATCGGCGGCCCGGAGAACCTGTCCCTCGACATAACGCGGCCGGACCCGGCGGAGGCCCAGACGGCGGCCGACGTCCAGGACACCGTGCGCCTGCGGCCGACGTCCGACCTGCCCCATGGCTCCAAGTGGCAATGGGTGCTGCTTGCCGACCTGACCGGGACGTCGGGACCGCGCCCGCTCGGGCGGCGATGGTCGCGCAGCTTCACCGTCTGCCCCACGCTCGCCGTGAAGTGTGCCGACGGCTTCGCCCGACCCGACGGCGCCACGGGGATTCGCCTCCAGTTCACCAACCGCCTCGACCCCCAATCGGTGTCCAAGAAGCGCCTGACCTATACCATCGCCCCGGGCGTGAAGGTCCATTCGTCCTACCAGGACTACGACGGCTACGTGTTCGAGGGCGGCTTCGAGACGGAGCGCGAATACCGCATCACGCTCACCAGCACGATCCGGGACCGGTTCGGCAACGAGGTCAAGGGCCCGCTCACCTTTCGCGTGAAGATCCCCGATTACGAGCCCACGATCACGCTCGGCGGACATCGCGGCTACATCGAGCGCATCGGGCCTCGGGAGTTCGCCATGGCCGTCGTCAATCTGCCGGTCGTTGCGGTGGAACTCCTGAAGATCGGCGAACAGGACGTCGTTCCATACCTGATGGAGGAGCGGCGCGACGGCGAGCGCGCCTGGCCGGAAGGGCACTCGCGCAGAGGCGTCTTCCATCGCCTTATGGGCACAACCGAGAAGGAGAAGTTCAAGCGCGTCGTGGTGCCCCTCAAGTGGGTTCTGCAAGAGAACGAAGGCGGGTTCGTTTTCCTGCGCACCAAGGCAAAGGTTCGTGAGGAGAACGCCGGCGACGACGAGTTCGTCACGCAGGAGGCGATTCTCCAGGTGACCGACATCGGCATCACGGCCAAGGCGTCGCCCGAGAACACGCTGATCTGGGCCACGTCGCTCTACACGGGCGAGCCCCTGCCGGGCGTGTCGGTGTGCATGAGGGACGACAAGAACAAGGTGATCTGGCGGGACGTGACCAACGGCAGCGGCTACGCCGTGGGCCCCGGCATCGACACCACCTGGGAGGCCAAGCCGGTTTTCCTCATCGCGAAGAACGACCGGGACCTCGCCTACCTGCCGCTGGACCGGGAGCAGATCGGCCTGTGGCAGTTCAACGTGAGTCGAGACTGGAATCCCACACGCCACCGCACGATCGCCCACATCTTCACCGACCGCGGGCTGTACAAGGCGGGGGAGACGGTGCACGCAAAGGGCATCGTGCGCGTGGACACGGAGAAGGGCATCGCCGTCCCGAGCAAGAAGACCGTCCAGGTGACGGCCACGGATCCACGCGGCAAGAAGCTCTTCACACGGACGCTGCCCCTGTCCAGGTTCGGCACGTTCCATGTTGACGTGGCGCTCAAGAAGAACAGCAGCTTGGGCCACTACTGGCTCCGTGCCTGCCTGCCGGATCACCCCGAGTCGGACAGCGAGAGCGGCAGCTTTCAGGTGGCCGCCTTCCGCCCGGCCGAGTTCGAGGTTGAGGTGCGTCCCGAGCGGAAGGAATACCTGTGCGGCGATGCATTCCGCGCATTCGTTAAGGCGAAATACCTGTTCGGCGCCCCCATGCGGAAGGCGAGGATCGACTGGAGTGCCTATTGGGACAGCACCTGGTTCTGCCCCAAGGACTGCGACGACTACCGATTCGGCGACGTGGCGGGGTATCACAGCTACCGCGGGCGCGTCGATCGTGAGATCGAGTCGGGGGAAGGCACGCTCGGTGAGGACGGCGGCGCCACGATCGACGTTCCCCTCGCGCCCAAAGACCGCATCGCGTGTGCGCTCCGCTGCAATCTGTCCGTGACGGCGACGGATGCAAGCCATCAGACGGTGACAGGCCGGGCGTCGGCGGTCGTCCATCCCGCCGATGTCTACGTGGGGATCAAGCGCCATTCCTACATCCTCACCGCCAAGAAGCCGACGCGGTTCCACTTCATCGCCGTGAAGCCCGATGGCACGCCCGTCGACGGCGCACGTATCAAGGTCAACGTGATCCGGCGGCGCTGGCACACGGTGCGGAAACGGAGCGTCTGGTCGCGCTACCACTACGACTCGGAGCCGGTGGACGACACCGTGGCCTCGACCACGCTGCGGACCGGCGCGCGCGGCGTGAGCTGGCGCTTCGTGCCGCCGTCGAGCGGCAGCTTCTTCCTCGAGGCCTCGGCGATGGACGCCAAGGACCGAATCGCACGGACCGTCACGCACTTCTACGCCACGGGCGATGAGTACGCCGCCTGGCATCGCGACGACAAGAACACCGTCCAGCTTGCTGCAGACAAGGATGAGTACGCCGTCGGCGAGACGGCCCGGATCCTGATCAAGTCGCCCTATCGCAAGGCGAAGGCCATTCTGACCATCGAACGGCAGGGGGTGATGGAGCAGCGTGTGCTCGACCTCGCCTCCACCACACCGACGGTGGAGATCCCGATCACGAAGGAGCATATGCCGAACGTCTTTGCCTAGGTGGTTCTGGTCCAGGGGAGGACCTCCGACAAGTTCTCCAAGAGCGGCGCCGATCTCGGGAAGCCGAGCTACAAGGCCGGCTACATTAACCTGCCGGTGCGCAACGACGCGGCACGGCTGGCCGTGGAGGTGAAGCCCGATCAGGAGACGGCGCAGCCCGGCGACACGATCACCGTCAGCGTTCGCGTCAAAGACAAGGACGGCAAGCCCCAGAAGGCGGAGGTCGCTCTCATCGCCGCCGATGAAGGCGTGCTGAAGCTGATCGGCTACCGCACCCCCGATCCTGTGGCGGCCATCTTCCGCCCGCGTCCGCTTGCGGTCGAGACGTGCGAAACCCGGAGGAGCGTCATCGGGCGGACGCGGTTCGACTGGCTGGGACGAAAGGGAACGGCGGCGGGCGACAAGGGCCGGGGACCGGGGCTCATCACCGGTGTCGATCTCTTCCGCAAGAGGTTCTTCTACACGGCGTACTTCAACCCGAGCCTGCTCACGGACGAGAACGGTAGGGCATCCGTCTCGTTCGAGTTGCCCGACAACCTGACGCGATTCCGGCTGATGGCCGTTGCGGTCGGCGCGGGGAACCTGCTCGGCTCCGGGGAGTCCGACGTGGAGGTGAAGAAGCCGATTCTCATTCGCCCCGCATTGCCCCGCTTCGCGAACTCCGGCGACAAGTTCGTCGCGCGGGCGCTGGTGCACAACTACACCGACACGAAGCAGAGCATTACGACCACGCTGACAACGAAGGGGCAGGTGGCACAAACCGGCGACCCAACCCGGGCGCTGGATCTCGCGCCCAACGAGGAGAAAGCAATCGAGTTCCCCGTGGAGGCCGGCGATCCCGGGAAGGCGACGTTCCAGTTCTCCGCACAGGCGGGGAAGCTCAGCGACGGAGTGGAGATCGGCATCCCCGTCCACTATCCTGCAACCTATCTGACCACGCTCAAGGAGGGGGAGACGGAGGCGCCCGTATCCGAACCGATCCGACCGCCGGAGGCCTGTCGGCAGGACGTGGGAGAGGTGGAGGTCACGCTGTCGGCGAGCCGCCTGTCCGAGCTTGGCGAAGGCCTCTCCTATCTGCTGAAGTATCCCTACGGATGCATCGAACAGACGTCGTCGCCAATGTTGGTCCTTGCCGCACTCAAGGAGCTGCTGCCGGCCATTGCGTCCTCCGGCATCACGGCCGCGCAGGTCGACGTGCGGGTCGAGCACGGCATCCATCGCATCCTGTCCATGCAGCGCTACGACGGCGGATTCGGCTACTGGCCCAACTCCACCGACTCGCAGCCGTGGTCCAGCAGCTATGGGACGTTTGCACTCCTTGCGTGCAAGCGTGCCAAGTATGACGTGCCGAAGGCCGAGTTCGACCGGGCCTTGAGCTACCTGTCGGACTTCCTGCGGACGAACGTCGAGCGCAATCGCTACGGCGACTGGGCGACACGCTGCATGATGGTGTACACCCTTGCGTGCGCAGGCAAGCCGGAGCATGCCTACCACGATCTCCTTGCCCGGCGCGCCGACACGCTGCCGGTATTCGCGAAAGCGTTTCTCGCCATGGCGATCCACAAGGGCAAGCTGCAGGCCGGGCTGCTTCCGCCGCTGCAGGCGTCCCTGAACGAGTATGTCGATGGGAAGGTGGCGGTTGCGTTGGGTCCGGAAGAGGAGGAGCAGCTCGCACGAATCATGGACTCCAACGCGCGCACCGACGCCATCGTGCTCTCTGCGCTTCTCGAGATCGAGCC
>Ga0272441_10016027_pt1 | contig 10417 bp, 6 predicted proteins | sample SSMProp6N_FD_193582 | JGI IMG/M metagenome (GOLD analysis project Ga0272441, IMG submission 193582) | Marine sediment archaeal communities from Little Sippewissett salt marsh, Falmouth, MA, United States - SSM-Prop-6N | ecosystem: Environmental > Aquatic > Marine > Wetlands > Sediment ... | reverse complement strand
GACAACAAATATAAGCTATAATTCAACCTCGGTTTGAGTCGTATTATGCCCGTTTCGCTTTGAATAAGATTCATGCTACGGAGGGCGAGGCATGCCTCGCCCCTACGATTTGGCCACTGGCAGCTTATCTGCCAGTGCATATTCAACAAAGACGGAGCACTGGTAGCTTGCCATTGCTTCAATTCTAAGTGTCATTTCCAAGTGGAATAGGCATTACAGACTTTTCCCGCCAAAAACACCGAATTTTCAGAGCATACCTGAAGAAATCTGGTTCTTCCGATTTGAGTAGTGTTAATCGACTGTGGAATATGATGAACAGCCCTGATGGGATGCCAGATAAACAGTTTTGGGTTCACAATGTGGTCTTATAGTGCTATAATATAACTGGTGATCAGTAATTAGTGATGAACCATGAGTTGACGAATACATCACAAACTACTGATCTGGGCTGAACTCAAAGTTTATAAAACAGGAGGTTATGTAGTGAGATCCACAAGTTTCATACTCGCGTGTTTACTAGCTGCATCAGTGATGGGATGCGCCAGTATTGGCGGCGGAAAGATCTCAGGGGTTAACTGGGCGTTAGAGCAAAATGGGGGAAGGATAAGTGCATTCGCAGAGGAACCAGAACATCCTGCCTCTAAGCTTATTAACGGCATCACATCCTCGGAAAACTGGAATCAAGGTGAAGGATGGGAAGCGCCGATGACGCTGAATCCCAGATCTCGCTCAAGACGCAACAGGAGAAGCGAAGAAGAAGATAGCTGGGTAATAATCGACCTTGCCCAACCAGTAACTGTGAGCAATGTGAAAATACACACTATTGACTCTGAGGAATTTCCTGCAAAGGATTTCGGCGTGAGCGACCTTTTGGTACAATATGAACTTGAAACCGCCAGCAAGGAAATGATATGGGCCACCGTGGATAGGTACGGTAAGAAAGTCGGGGAGAAAGATAACAGAGTGCGGAACAATACAAAAGGCCTTATCAACACCAGGTTCGCACCTGTTACCACCCAGAGACTCCGAATTCTCATATATAGAACCAACGATCTAGCCGCGACCGATGATACCAACAGAACTAAACAAGGTAAGATAAGGCTTACAGAGATCGAAGTCGTCGGAATGGGAAAACACGAAGAACGGGACGAACTGGACACGATGTTTAAGTGATCAGCAGTCAGCTATCGGTAATACAGGTAATAACTGAAAATGAACGCTGCCGACCATATTGTGGAGTGTCTGGCTAATGAGGGAGTAAGACGGATATTCGGTTATCCAGGCATTGGTAACCAGTCGCTCCTGGACTCCATATATAAGCGCCCGGACATTGAATTTGTTTTGGTGCGGCATGAACAGGTAGCCGCCCTCATAGCGGATGTCTATGCCCGGATCACCGGGTTCCCTTCTGTCTGCACAGCCACATATGGTGGAGGCGCGACGAATCTTGTAAATGGCATCGCCCAAGCTTATCAAGAGATGTCTCCTGTAATTGCACTGGCTGGCGAACGGCCGCCCAGCAAAGAACCTGATAAGGCCCAGCGTGACATCCATCAGGCATCAATATTTCGTCCCATAACCAAACTGGCAGTGTCCATAACAGATCCTGCCCAGGTAGCTGGAACCATAAGACAGGCTTTCCACATTGCTTCCACTGATCCCGTCGGCCCTGTCTATATCGGCCTGCCCACAGACGTGGCTACTATTGAAATCCCAACAAAGCAGTTGGCGCTAACATCACAAAGACCGGAAAATCAGGGAAGCTCACTCTGGCCCGAAGCCCTCCGTCCCGCTGACGTTATGCGTAAGATCTCGGGTCTGATGCCATCCGACGCTGTAGTGACTGTGGACGTAGGAGACATAATGATATATACGTCCCGGTTTCTGGAGAAGAAGGATCGGGAGTTCATTCGCACTGGCAGGTTCTACAGTATGGGATTCGGCCTCACCGCGGCGATGGCAGCTAAAATGGCCCGGCCGGACTCTGAGGTATACTGCATAACCGGTGACGGCGGTCTTGCCATGGTAGTGCACGATCTGGAGACCGCTGTCCGGGAAAATCTGAAGGTGATAGTGATAGTCTTCAACAATAGCTGCCTGTCCATGATCAGACGGAGACAGGTAGCTAACTATGAGGGCAATATCATCGGGGTTGATCTATGTGACAATGATTTCGCGAAGATCGCGCAGGGATTCTGCGCCGCCGGACAGCGGATCACTTCCCTGGATGAACTGAAAGAAGGTATGGAAAACGCCCGTCGCTCCCATCTGCCATATGTGCTTGATGTAGTGGTGGGATGGGATGAGAGCCTTTGAATACCTCTATCTACATAAAGATGGAGGTATAATCGAGCCAGCTCAATAAGGTTTTACGGCATTCCGCCTCCCTGCATCATTGATCCCATGACCTGCATCATAATGGCTCCCAGTAGCTGCTCGGTTTCTATCTTGGTATATCCCTTGGTATCTGGTACGAATCTTGAGTCGGGAATTTTTGTATTTAGTTCCAGTTTTTGGAACTCTATGGCTACCGCGCCGCTATCCGGATCATTGATTTCGACTCCAACCGGATCCCATTTGCCATCGAGGATATAAATGGTAATAGAGCCTTTCTTTGTAGTATCTTTCGCTTTGATGGCTATCCTGTGAGCTTTGCCCATCTTCGTATTTTGCAGGCCTTCGTAGGTCAGGATTGCATCGTCCAACGCTTTTTCAACTTCTTCGGGCTTCTCCTCAGAAGAGTATTTCTGTGTCTGCTCAATGACTGTCGGCGGCATATCTATAATAGCAAACTGCTTCACGCTGGGCAGGATAATGGTAGTCACCACTTTCTCTTTCCCCGATACAACGAGGGTAGCGTTGCCCAAACTCCCTGAGATTCCAAGATACAAATTCTTCGGTTTGGACACGTATATCTCCACCGCTGCGTCGATTTCCATCGGCATGCTCCCTGAATCACCTACTGGCACCTGCCCGCCTCCTTTGATAGAGATTTTGGCAGCTATGCTTTCAAGCCCTGTACCATCCTCCTTGAGCAGATCGCTGTATTTTTCATAGGTTTTCTCCAGGATCTGCCTCGCCTTATCAGAGGATTCCTGTAAGCATACCACTGTTATGCAGGATGTAGTCATCACGAAAATTAGGAAAACAGTCAAAAGATTTCTTATAGATTCTTTCATTTGGGTTATATCCTCATGTTTTGGGATTTATGCCCGCTACGGCAGACTCATACCCAGGGCTGTCAGGCCGGATCGGAGCATGTAATCTTTTTTCTGGTGGTACTTAGTGTCGTATTGCATTCGCTGCACGTTTTTTGTATGTAAACGCATTTGCCATCAGCAGATTTCCACTTATTTTCCCGCACTATGACATTTTGCTGACACCTGCAGCACCATTCCATATAAAGTCCCCCTTTCTGGGCCACAACGCAGGCGCGATGTCTGAAACTGCTATGAGGAGCCAATCGACTTGTCCATTTCGTCCGATACTGCCTTCCGAGCGATGTCTATGGCCTGATAAACTGCCCGTTTTTCTTCCATAGTCATATCTTTTGGCTGCTTTTGGACAAGGGCAAACGTAGGCACCTGGTTTTCCGGAAGATCAAAGAAAGCGTTGATCTGACTATCTGGTATTACTGTCGCATTTTCCTTCTGAAGTCGGTCATTACCACCTTCATCATTACTATTCCTTTTCCGAGCCATAGTCTTGCGCCGGCTTTTTTCCATAGCCTGCTCTTCTCTGTGTTTAACGGCTATACTCCAGAGACGTTCAGCATCAAGCTCAAGGGTATCCGCAATAGCGGCCACAGTATGATATGGCGGCGGAGATTTTTTGTCACTTTCCAGACTGCAAATATAGGCGTCGGTCACCTCAACGGCGTCTGCAACCTGTCTTTGAGTAAGTTTGAGCTTCTGTCTTTGTGCTCTGATTGTTTTGCCAAACGATCTCATTAATCGTCTCCCTCATACACAATTATAGCAGAGCTTCGCCCAAATATCCAGTGTAGATCAGCTTTGGAACAGTATCGCGCGAGGGTGGGGCGGGAATGTTCTGGATTGTGCCGCAATCAGGTATTATCCGCTATTTCGCTTATCTATGTCACAACTTCCTGCAAAGCCAGCAGCGCGGCTCCCATAGCCGGATCGAACCGTGGAGAGATAATCTCCGCGCCTGGGGCTGTGGATTTCACAAACTCCGCGAACGGGGACAATATCAATTCTCCCGCTTTGAAAACGCTTCCGGATGCTGCTACCTCGAATTCATCATCTTCCATGTGCAGTTTTTTTATCACTGCATTGGCGGTCAGGGCTAATTCCTGTGCAGCATCTCTCAATATGGATGTGGCAACGTCATCGCCGGCCTGCGCTGACTGACTCACCAACGGCGCCAGGAACGCTATTCTCTGAGGGGATGTATCATTGTCGTATATTTCCCTCACTATGTCTGTGAAATGATCCAGTTTCATATGCTCCATGAGCCTGCTCATCAGTTGGGTTTCTGGCCCGCGTCCGTCATAGGCTCTGCACGCGGCAGCCAGAGCGCGGCGGCCTATATAGTATGCGCTGCCCTCGTCGGCCAGGATGCTGCCCCAGCCGCCAGCCCGCCCTCTCTCTCCTGATGGATTTATCCCGAACGCCATGGCTCCTGTACCGGCAAGTACCACGACTCCCGGCTCACAGGCTGTGGCCCCGGCCAGAGCTATGGCAGCGTCGTGTTCAAGTATGATCTTATCAGCAATCCCCAGATTTTCTATGACCGGCAATAGGAGAACGCGGTCGCTTTCTCTGCCGACACCAGCCAGCCCAAAACAGGCAGCTCTGAATCTATCTATCGGTATTCCGGTATCAGCGATTGCCGTTTCTGTCGCCTCTTTCAGAACAGTGACAGCCCGATCCAGTCCGACGGTCTGGTAGTTGGAGGGCCCGGATATGCTCCTCCCCAGGATATTTCCCTGAACGTCTGCTATGATCGCGACCGTCTTCGTCCCGCCGCCGTCGATGCCCAGTATATAAGCCATTTCACAGCTCTCTTGTGGAATTCAGCGCATCTCGCAGGGGATCTCCCTGCGAGATGTCTGGTGCTTGTAGTGTCTATTTGGCTTTGGGGAATTCCGTTTCCATACCGCCCTGATTTATGATACTCTTGACGACCTCTCCTTTGTCGTTCTTCACGAACTTGATCCGGGCGTTAACAACCTTCAAAAAGAACTCCGTTTCGGAGCTTGGGAATATCTCAAACTTCGGCTGACCAGTCATCTGGACGAAGAGTTTATCCCCTTCCCTTGTGACTTTGAGAACAGCCGGCCCATATTGGTAATCACCCACATAAGCGTCGTAGACAGCAGGATCAACATCGATCACGGCTTCGTCTTTCAGCTTTGGAGCTTTGAACTCCCGCCCTGACTGCTGATGGAAGGCGTGAGTGACCTTGCCCTTCTCGTCCCTGACAAATGTAACCTGAGCGTCCACTACTTTCCAGAAGAACTCCGTCTCTGATCGGGGGAATATCTCATATTTTTCCTGACCGGTCAACTGTGCGAAAAGCTGACCTTCTTCCTTCGTCACCGAGAGAACTATGCTCATTCCATAGTCATATCGTCCCACATAGTCATCGTAGATTTTCGGATCCACAGTTTCATCCTCCGGGAAGCTCTTGATGGTGTCCATCTGTTTCCACAGATAGAAGTATGAGGCTAACTGGGCGCCGTCCGATGCGCCCAGCCCCACCGAGCCTTTTTTGGGAGCGGGTCGCGGAGCGCAATTCGTCAGGACAGCGGCTGTAAAATTCTCATCAGGATAGCGCAGCAAGTAGGCGTTGAACCCGTTGAATCCGCCGCCGTGATGGATCTCTTTCAGTCCTCTTTCCTCTGAGATCATCCAGCCATAACCGTATCCCGCGCTGGCCTCGTCCCCGCTGTTTAATTTGACCGGGGTAAACGCCGCCTTCAGACTCGATTCGCTCAGAACCTTACCGCCGAAGACCGCCTCGTTCCAGAGATAGAGATCGCCCACCGTGGAATAGATGGCTCCCGCTCCGCCTGCCCGGGACATATCCCATTTCAGGGCCTCCTGAAAACTGCCGCTATCGTAATTGTAGGAGTATCCGACTGCCTCGTTTTCCAGATCGAGATCCCATCGGTGTATGCCTGTATTCTCCATTCCCAGTGGATCGAAGAATGTTTCCTTCAAGTAACTTGCGAGGGACTTGCCGGAAACCTTCTCAACGATATAACCCAGAAGGAAATATCCGGAGTTGTTGTAAAGCCATTGTTCACCAGGATCGAAGTCGAACTTGTCGTTCCTGAACGATTCGATCAGATCAGCCGGTTTCACTTCCTCCGCGACCGTGTCCATGAAGCCCGACTTTGATGTGTAGCTGTGGATTCCCGACGTATGCGTCAGGAGATGGTGTATGGTCACCTCGTCACCACGCGGATAATCCGGGATGAATTTGGTGAGCTTATCATCCACACTGAGCAGGCCATCTTCCTGCAATTTCAGGATCGCAGACGCCGTGAACTGCTTCGTAATAGACCCGATGCGGAATTTCGTGTCCGGGGTAACCGGGACTTTGTCTTCCAGATTAGCGTATCCAAAGCCGTTCTGATGGAGAATTTTCCCATCTCTCGCTATCAGCACTGCAACTCCAGCAGAATCGCCCTCGGTGGCTTCCTGGAAGATGGAGTCCACCAGCGATTTATTTGAGGGCATTTCGATATTGGAATCTGCGCCCTTTTCAAGCAAGAGATTGACCATATCCTCGCGGCCTAATATTCTGGCCGTATGCAGAGCGGTTAGATTTCTTTTATCCTTTGCATTCACATCCACACCGCGCGACAGAAGCATCTGGATAGTGTCCATATTGCCTCCAGCCACTGCATTTATGAGTGTATCGGCTAACGATTCCGAACTGATAGCCCGACATGCGAATCCCCAGTCCAGGATCCCATTCTGAATTTTTAGAAGAAGCTGGTTCTTCCCTTTACGCAGGGAAATGCCGACAATATCGTCATCCTTAGTGACCGCCCGGCCAATCCAGTTTTCATGAACAAGCTCACCGTTTAGCCATACCTTCACTCCATCGTCGCTGCCGATGCCAAACACCAATTCCGCCGCTTCAGGTGACTCGATCTCCGCCCAAGCATAGGCAACGGCAAACTCTTTCCTTCCATAGACCTCCTCAAGATCGACGATGTCGCTCTCAGATTGGACAAGCTTCCATGAGTATTCCGCATCCCCGATTTTGTAGACTGACTCCGGTTCGGGCTGAATACCTGTCTCACCTCCCTGATCTGTGAGCAAATCAATGGCGAACGCTTTTTTCTGGGCTTCGTCATCCGGGCGTGAGTCATCGCCAGAAATGGGAATAGGGCCCAAAACAAGCCATTTCGTCATGAACTCGTCCGGCGCTATGCCCTGATATGAGGCGGATTGCCCTGGATCACATGCCCCGGGATTCGACTCTGCCATCATCTGGCCACATATCACGAATGCAAATGTAAACACGAGGTATAGTAGCTCCTGTCTGGATCGCATAGCTCAATCCTTTCGTGGTTGAGTGAAACTGAGTTTATTCTCCCCAATTGCGGCAGCTAGAATGCCGCGATCCCAATTCAACATCGGCGCGCGCTTGGTATATACTACAACAATCTTGCCGTTTTCTCATCTTCAGACGAAGCCCGGCAAAATGGTTTTTGAGGCCAGAAAACCTGCAGAAAGCCGCTCTCTGCCTTCTCTTCGGAGTGTTATTTTGTTTGACATCTGACGTGGAATGCTATATTATGATTATAAGTATAGCGTGTTTGTGAGTTTGGTTCAAGAGTCTAGAGTCTTAGTTCACAACAACCTATGTGTATGATACACATAATTGCGGTTCTCTATTGGGAAGGAGTATGAAATTGAGGAAAGGAACTTCGCTGGCTCTCTGTCTTTGTTTTGTGATTCTAACTTTGTCCTTTGCTGTCTGGGCGTCGCTTACGGTGGAGCAGAAGGGCTATTTTGAGACGAATGCTGCCTTTCATGTGCATGGCCTTGATGTAGTTGGGGACTATGCTTACCTGGCTAATAGGGGAAATGGGCTTCGGGTGGTAAACATATCAGATCCTGAAAATCCCGAAGAGGTGGGATCTTGTGATATTCCCAGTTCCTATGCCTACGGAATCCATGTCGTTGGGGATTATGCTTATCTGGCCGATGGCAATGACGGGCTTCAGGTTATAGATGTATCTGATCCCACAAATCCAAAGGAAGTGGGCACCTGCGATACGCCCGGTGAGTCACGCGGAGTATACGTATCCGGAAATTATGCTTACATGGCCGATTACAACGGCGGGTTTAGGGTGATAAACGTCTTTAATCCCCAGAATCCACACGAAGTTGCGTTCCTAGAGACTGAAGGGAATGCATATAGAGTTTATGTGGTCGGCAATTATGCCTATGTAGGCGCTGATAACCGGGGCCTCCGCATAATAGACGTATCAGCTCCAAGCAATCCCAAGGAAGTAGGAGTCTTTGACCCTATTGGGGGAGCAGAGAGGGCGCGAGGAATCCACGTAGTCGGGGATTACGCTTACATAGCGGGCGGAAGTGCCGGCCTCTACGTGATAGACGTGTCTGACCCAACTGCTCCAACTCAGACTGGGCTCTACAATACTCCCGGAGAGGCGTATACAGTCCATGTAACCGGTGGACATGCCTATGTGGCTGATGGTAATCAGGGCCTTCGGGTAGTGGACGTATCAGACCCGGCAGCTCCTACTGAAGTGGAGAGTTTTGTACCCGGTCGTCACCAGAAATCTATCTGTGTAACCGGTGGCTATGCTTATCTGGGTGGCGATGCGGGGATGTATATCCTGCAAAGCTTTGTGCCGGCAAACTTCACAGTGCAGATTGATCCAGGCTCTATTCCTGCTGGCGTCACATCAACTGCCATAGTAACTGCAACGGTAACAGACACTTCCGGCAACCCCTTGTTGGGACAAGAGGTGGAGATGGAAGTAACCGAGGGACACGGAATCGTCACCGGTGTGACAGATAACGGGGATGGTACGTATACTGGCAACTACAGAGCTACCAACCAGACAGGTACGGAGATCATCACCATTACCGTAATGGGAGTTTCAGAAACGGTCAGTATCGTATTGACTGAGCCGAGTGGAGTACAGTTCACTATACAATCTTCCTTCGGGTCTCTTCCTGCCGATGGTGCATCAACTGGCACGATAACAACGACGGTAACGGACGATGCTGGCAATCCATTGACCAACCAGGACGTGGAGGTGACCGTATCCACAGGGCAGGGCACAGTTGGCAGCGTGACAGATAACGGAGATGGCACATATACAGCCACTTACACTGCCTCAAACCAGCCGGGCCCGGAAACCATCACGGTCACCGTGGCCGGGAACTCACAAACACTGGATATAGTTCTGACCGAGGTTGAGGTAGTTGTGGACGCAAGAGAACTTATTATTCCTGAAGTCGCTGGCGCACCTGGAGACAGCATTACTGTTCCTGTAAATATCAGCGACGCTGCGGGAGTCTCAGGAGCGGATATTACAGTAGCCTATGATGCAAATATATTGATCGCTACTGAGGGCAGAAAGACGGTGTTATCCAGTGCCATGAACCTGGAAACTAACATTGGTATTCCGGGACAACTTATCCTTTCAATGGCAAGCACGGAGCCAATCGCGTCCGGCAGCGGGGCTTTGGTCGAGATGGTATTCACTATCAGCGCGAACGCGGAGGCGGATACAGAGACGCCCCTCACGTTTACTGATGCTGAACTCTACGATGCGCAACTCCAGACCATACCCGCAGAGACGCAGGACGGGAAAGTCGTTATCGGCCCGGCGTGCATGAAAGGGGATGTCAATGGCAACGGCAGAATACAGTCAAACGATGCCATACTGACACTGCGCATCTCAGCGCAATTGATGACCGCTACGCCGTACCAGGAATGTGCAGCAGATATGAATGACGATGGTAGAGTCAGGGCAAATGATGCTATAGCCATCCTGCGTGCTGTTGCTGGTTTGACTGCGCCGGGTGTGGATTCTGCTGTAAACACCAGCAGACAGGTGAGCGTTACACTGGCTGAGGCCCGCGGCGTGGCAGGCGAAACCATAACCATACCTCTGAAAGTAGATGACACCGCCGGGTTAGCAGGTGGCGATGTCTGCATAGCTTATAATAGTAAAGTCCTGCGCGCAGTTGATGTATCATCCAACTCCAGCATACTGCTGGCAAGCAACGCTGCTGAACCGGGAATGCTACGCATCGCATTCGCAAGCACCAATAGGCTAAGCAGCGAAACGATAGCCGAAATACAGTTCCGCGTTCTTACTGATGGAGTGTCGCCGCTGAAGATTCAAAACGCGGAGCTTTATGGCACTGACACTCTGCCGCTGGATTCC
>Ga0272441_10016026_pt1 | contig 10418 bp, 13 predicted proteins | sample SSMProp6N_FD_193582 | JGI IMG/M metagenome (GOLD analysis project Ga0272441, IMG submission 193582) | Marine sediment archaeal communities from Little Sippewissett salt marsh, Falmouth, MA, United States - SSM-Prop-6N | ecosystem: Environmental > Aquatic > Marine > Wetlands > Sediment ... | reverse complement strand
ACCAATGCGATACTAAAAAATTTTGACATAGGCATTTAATTTAGGTTAGTACTAGATTAAATTATATTATACAAAATTTTTATTTGTTATTTAAAAATATTTGAATTTCCTTGAAGGTATCCCATATTTTTTGGTGAGCCCAGCCTAATTCCCGCAGATCTGCTACTAGTTTTGTTTTTGGGTTTTTACAAATATAACGATCAGGGTTATTAAATACGAGGAGCGCGAGATCCTTACTATTTATCGGCATATCTGAGAGGAGTTCAAATAAGGGGCTTTTTTCTGCTGCAGGTAATTGCACATCCAATATGTCGGTATTCGCGCAGGAGTGGCTTTTTTCTTGCTTGCAGAAGGTTATTAATGAGTTGGTTACACATTGATAAATGTAGGTGGATTGTTTACATCTATACTCGGTTTTAAAAGTTTTTTCTGCTTTTAGGTAGGCTAGGGTAGCCTCACTCATTAGCTCCTCAAGACAGATTCCGGTGGTTGCATGAAAAGACCATGCAATTTTTTTGATTAAATTTGATAGTGGCATCATTTGTATTTGTTTAGTAAAGCGGTTAATAAAGAAGTTTCATCAGTATCTGAACCTTCCAGGACATTATCCAACACTTTTCTTTTATCATCTAGTAAAGCGGCAATGTCTTCCTCAATGGTATTTTTTGCAAGCAGGTAATAAATATTCACAGCATTTTTTTGGCCTATTCTATGGCAACGATCCTCCGCCTGAACTAATTCTCCAGGGGTCCAGGGCAATTCTAAAAAAGCCACATTTGAGGAGGCGGTTAAGGTTATTCCCACTCCAGCGGCTTGGATATTACCAATGAATAGACGGACCCTAGGATTTGTTTGAAATTCTTCAACCGCCTTTTTTCTGGCAGATAAAGAAACAGATCCATCTATTTTTACGCAGAGGTGTTTAAATTTTTCTTGTAATAGATTGATAACTCTCTTGTGGGAAGCAAATACTACTAACTTTTCATCGGATTCTATAAAATCCTGTATCCATTCAATACAGGCATTTATTTTACCCATTACCGCCACATGTTTTAGGGTCTCAATTTGTACTAACGTTTCTGCGTTACTGGCTTTTACCGCACTTTCATATCCTTTTCTTTTTTTAATATATGAGAAAAGATCATTTTCTGCGGAAGCATACATTTTTTTGTTGGTTATTTCTAGTGGGAAAGAGGAATAGATCTTATCGGGTAAATCTTTTAACACATCCATCTTTTTTCGACGGATCATTATAGAATTTATTAGTATCTCATGAAGTTCCTTAGAATTAGTTGCCCCATTAAAATCCCAGCCAAATCCATTATGTTTTGCCCCACAGTATCGCTTAGCAAAAATCCACTTATTAGGAAAGAGGGTAGGGGAGACGAAACGGATAGCATAGTAAAATTCGATGGGTCGATTAACGATCGGGGTCCCTGAAAGAAGTATTTTGTGCGGGATATTTGCAAGTTTTTGGACCGCCTTTGATCTTTTTGCCCGAGCATTTTTAAGATAATGGCATTCATCAAGGATAATTACCTGGGCATTAAAGGCAAGGAGTACCGGCAACCAGGCATCCACAATATCATAGTTGATAATTATGATTTCTCCTAGTAGAGGGTATTGTTTTTTCCCTGATATGAGCTGTACTTTAGGGGATTTTAAGCCATAAGAAAGTTCTTTCGCCCAATTATGTTTCAATGAAGCCGGACAGATAACAATAGCGGGACGTTTTTCGGGGTGCAATTGTAAATAGGCTCCAGCCTGTACGGTTTTCCCTAATCCCATTTCATCGGCTAGTAGGACATTTCCGTTTAATGATTCGATGATAGAAACCCCCTCGAGCTGAAAAGGATATAATTTCCAACGTAAATCAGGGATAGTGAGGAGAGGCGCGGGTTCCCTTTTCTTTATTCCTGGAAGAGGATCAATAAATAAATCAGGAGAAAGCATAAATCCCCATTCTTTTAGGAGAGGGATTATTTCTTCCGAGAAAGCACAAATCCAATATTTTTTCCCATCCTTTGCATTAAAGTATGCTCTAGGTAAAGTTTTAATTTTTGAAATGAGATCCCTGTCAAATGGAAAGGATAATTTGATTTTCACCTCCCCTGTTTTTTGGTCGATGAATTTTTGTGCTGTTTTGAGATAAACAGGAGGCTTTTTCATTGATATAGTTTTTAGTAGTTTTATGTTTCGCGAGCGTTTAGGTTTTGAATAAAAAGGGAAGCAATTCGTAAACAGGTATTTCTTGCTTCTTTTTCAGAAGGATAATTCCCAATGTGGGTTTTGAATCCCGGTAGATGGCATTGTACATAATAAGGAATTTTCTTACTTAATTCTTTACAGTATGTACAGGCTCTTACTTTACCGATATAAAAACCGGTAACCTTTAGGACAAAGGATTCCTCTGCCCTAAAGGAGGTTCTGCAGCTAATTTGCATTCTCAGAACCCTTTGTTTTTTGGTCCGTTTCATGGCATTGGGGTTAAGGATGATCTCTTTTGATTAAGCAGTACAACCTCCAGATTTTTTGTTTCTAAGGCAGATTTAATTTCATCGTAGTAGGAGGTTATGTAGTTTTCCGCTCGCCAAATTGGATGCTTAGAAGGCGGAGAATTTAAAGTAGTAAAGTAGGTAAAGTCAGAGGTATCGTCGTCTCTTTTCTTAAATGCAATGGCATACAAGGTTCTTGTCATCGGGGGCATCTTAAATTTGGTGCGTATCATTGGACGTTCCTGCTTGTTTAGATTTAAACGAATTACGGTGTCAAGAAAAATTAGGATCGGCGCCTTTTGTTTTTTAGCCATCCTGACATAAGAACGCAATTTACCCCTGGAGGGGCATTCTATTTCGACCCGTAGACATTCCATGGTTTTATAGATTATGAGTTTACTTTACAATCAAAAATTTACGGCTTTTCCATTTACTTTATCAATGATAATTCTAATTCTGTTAGGATGGTCGGGAATCTTTATTAATAATCTGTTCTCATCCATTTGGATAGGAATAAGAGGTATGGAGCCCAGTTGAGCCTTCACATACTCATCACGTTTCAAAAAGTTAAGCAAGCGCAATTCAAAGCGTTCTGCTTCTGTTAGCGATTTATACCTGTACGGTTTATTCTGTATCATGGCGTTTGATTTTTAGTTTGACATAGACCCCTTTGCAGGGGTTTCGGCTAATCAAGCCTCATCAGTATGCCTAAAAATAAAAACCTTCCCAAGGATTGGTAAAGAATTGAGGGGGCGCCGCTAAAATTTCTATAATTTTATATTCTGGAACAGAAATTGCCCCTCCTGTATCCATTAAAATAGAATACCAGGTTTCCTCCTTTGCTGATTCTGGAAGGTTTTGTAAATCGAACCAACTTTGGGAACCTCCTACTGTGCTAAAATTATGATGTTTGGCGTATACCCTTCCAATACGACTTCCATGCCCTTCTATCAGCACATAATTACCTAATTTTGCTATCATGATTTCTAGTTTTTAGTTTGACAATGACAAGCCTTTCGGCTTGTTTCGGCTAATTAAGCCTCATCAGATTGTCTACTTGGAAAGCAAATGAATGAGTTCAAATGCCTCATTTTTGAATGCCCGATACATTGTTTCTGTTCTTTTCTCATCATCGTCTCGTAATACGCAGGTGATATACTCCAATTTACTTTTTATGTAGCGGTTTAGTCCGTTTACTAGTGGAAGCATTTCCTGAACCGTGTGTTGGTTCATGTTATCAATAAAGGTTCCTGCTGTTTCGAAAACATTTAACGCCTCTTTGAACTCTTTTTTAGCGACCTCGGTGCGGAGATTCCTGGTTTGGCGAGAATTGAGGGCGGAGAGGTATGCCTCTTCAGCATTCCAACCTGAACCAGAGGATAGGTCAGAGATAAGAACACAGGTACAGGTTTCTTGATTAGCAGGGGAGCGGTAAAGAAAGCGGTAAAGATTACCATCTTCATCGGTTCCTTTGTAATTTTGATCTTCCTGCTGTTCCCAATTAATTTTGATAGTTTTCATTGTAGTATGTTTTTTAGTTTGACAATGACTGGTTAGGCGCTAATAAAAACACCTAAACCAGTTTCGATTATTAAAATCTCATCAGATTGTCTTTTTTGTAAGATAGCGCGTATCTGCTGTAGAGTGCCTGATCTTCTACCGTTGTTAATCTCCTACCAATTTGGTACGTTAAACGCTGCATTCTTACGGAGTGCAACTAAGTCCAAATCTAATTTATTCGGAGATAAGTTGGCGTATCAAGTAGAATCTTCTTAGAAGTGTAGGAAAATCGTGGGGTTGAGGTCCCTTTTGGTGTCGGTTGTTTCCCTAACTACTTGATTTTCAGGATGTAAAGAACTTTGGGGCGTTTTACCGTTGTTTGATGACATAAAGATACGGGCACTTTATAAAAATTCCTAATTTTTTTTATACTTTTTTACCGATTTTTTGAAAAAAAATTAAAAACCGGTTATTTATAAGGCATTAAAGCGGTATAATTATTTGATATTTTAACCCGGAGGAGGAACCATGTACCAGAAAAAAGAAAAAAACGAGCACGGGGTAGGTAGAAAAGGATACTGGAAACCCGAATACACCAAACAGGTCTATAAATTAGCCTTACTATCCGCGACCGATAAACAGATCGCAGACTTTTTTGGCATCAAACCCACCACCCTAGATTACTGGAAACAGCACAAACCGGAATTCACCAAGGCATTGAAGAAGGGGAAGATGGAGGCCGATGCGAAGGTGGCCAAAGCCCTGTACCATCGGGCAATTGGGTACACCCACGATTCCGTACAGATCCTATCCAACCGGGTGGAGGAGTACAATATGGAAACCAAAACCAGACGATCCTGGACCGAGCCCCTGGTGGTCCCCATCAAAAAGCATTACCCACCGGATTCCTGGGCATGCCTAAAATGGCTGAGCCTGCGACAAAAAGAACAATGGGCGGATATTCAGAAGGTGGACATAAACCACAACATCACCGGTTCCATAGATATCCATGAACTGCAGAATCAACTTTCCGACCCAAATAGAATCACCACCGAGGAAATAAAGTTAGCCCTAAAATTAGGAATCATGCGGGCAGCCGAACAGCTAACCCCCGCAGCAGATAACTAGAACATGGAACAGACCCTAACCCGTACAAAATTACCCAAAAAGGCGATACTTCAAAAAGCTATGGAGCATCCCCTCTTACTGGTAAGGGAACTGACCAACCGTTCATTCTACGAATTTTTTAAATTCTTCTGGCCGGAATACTCCTCAGAAAAACTGGAACTAAACTGGCACATAGAGGTCCTCTGCGATGAACTCCAGGAACTAGCCGAAAGGGTTGCCCAAAGCAAAATAAAGGAACACGATCTGATAATAAACATTCCTCCAGGGATGACCAAGACTGCAATATGTAGCATAATGTTCCCCGTGTGGTGCTGGACTAGATGGTACTGGATGAAGTTTATTACAATAAGTTATTCGGCATCGTTGAGTCTGGAGAGTGCGGAGTATAGTCGGGACCTAATACAATCGGATCGCTTTAGTAGTATATATCCCGAGTTGGGTATAAAAGATGACAAGAACACCAAAACTAATTTTAGGGTCGTTAAAAAAATACAGGAGTATCCAGGAAGAGCGGCGAGGGTGTTTTATGGAGGGAATAGATACTCCACTTCAGTAGAAGGAACATTGACCGGATTCCATGCTCATATATTAATAGTAGACGACCCGATCAATCCACAGCAGGCGGTAAGTAAAGTAGAGCTAGAAAAAACCAACCGTTGGTTGAGTCAGACGCTACCTACCAGAAAGGTAAACAAAGCGGTATCCCCAATGGTACTGATCATGCAAAGACTTCATCAGAACGATCCCTCAGGATATCTGCTGGAAAAGAAAAAAACCAACCTAAAGCATATCTGTTTACCAGGAGAGATACGAAACTACAAGAAGCAGGTAAAACCGGTGGATCTACTATTAAAGTACGACGCCTCCGGTTTACTAGATCCGAAAAGGCTGAGCGACGCCGTTCTCACGGATTTAGAGGCTGACCTAGGGCAATATTCCTACGCCGGACAAATCGGACAATCCCCAACGCCTCCGGCAGGCGGAATGTTTAAGGCGGACAGATTCCCGATTGTGGAAACGCTACCCATTTCGGTTAACTTTATGGCGGTTGTTCGGTACTGGGATAAGGCGGGGACAAAGGAGCAGGCGGACGGAAAGGGAAGTAAAGCGGCTTGGACCGTAGGAACAAAGATGATTAGGCTTACCAATGGGAAGTTTATTATTGTGGATGTGAAGCGGGGACGTTGGGCAGCGGAGGAGAGGGAAGCCATAATACGTAGTATCGCAGAAGCGGACGGAAAATCAGTAAAGGTATACTTCGAGCAAGAACCCGGAAGCGGGGGTAAGGAATCTGCCGAGGCCACTATAAAAAATCTGGCGGGGTTTGCCGCCTACGCCGATTTACCCAAAGGGGATAAAATATACCGCGCAGACCCGTATTCGGTACAGGTCAATAATGGTAATGTGTTACTACTCAAGGGTGATTGGAACACAGAGTTTATAGATGAGCACCGGCATTTTCCTAACTCCACCTACAAGGATCAGGTGGACAGCGCAGGAGGGGCATTTAGTAAGTTGACCGCAAAACGAAGGGCTAAAATTAGAAATCGATAGATATGAAAAAGGAACTGGAGCAAAGAATTCAAGTACTTTCCACCCTGGTAACCCGGATGCAACTGGCGGGGCAACTAGGACTCTCGTACGATGGGGATCGTGATTTGTACGATATTCTAGGATACAAGGCGGATCTAACGTACAACGACTTTTACCTACAATGGAAAAGACAGGACATTGCCAAGGCTATAATTAATCGCCCCATCAGTACCACCTGGAGAGGTCCCCTGCAGATCCTAGAGGTGGATGATGCAGAGGTGACCCCATTTGAGAAGGCATGGGAAGAACTAGCCACCACGTTAAAGATAAAGTCAAAGTTCATTGCCCTGGACCGCTTTACCGGGCTGGGAAGATACGGGGTTTTGTTTTTTGGATTTAACGACGTGCAATCTTCCACCCAATTTGAGACAGCGGTACAGGGAACCAATAATAGGTTGCTATATGTACGGGCTCTTAACGAGGTGGATTGTCAGGTGGTAGAGTATGAGGAGGATGTTAGAAATGAACGATACGGATCCCCTAAGATTTACAGCGTTACCTTAAAGAACGCGCAGGGGGCGTCAGAAACGATGCGGGTACATCATACCAGAATACTACACGTGGTAGATAGTCCTGTTGAAAATGATCATTTTGGAACGCCTAGACTGGAGGCGGTATACAATAGGCTGCAGGATCTGGAGAAGTTAACCGGGGGATCCGCTGAGATGTTTTGGAGAGGTGCCCGACCCGGGTACAATGCTAAGGTGGATCCAGAATATACTCTAAGCACAGAAGATGAGGATGCTTTGGAAGAACAAATAGAACAGTTTGAGCACAATCTAAAAAGGATCTTTTACAACGAAGGGGTTTCCTTAGAAACGCTTGCCCAGCAGGTAAGCGATCCAAAGAATCATGTGGATGTCCAGATACAAATGATATCTGCAGAAACAGGAATACCAAAAAGGATCCTCACCGGTAGCGAAAGAGGGGAACTATCCAGCGGACAGGATGCGGACGAATGGAACGCTTTTATACAAACCAGACGGGAGGAGTTTGCAGAGCTTTTAATTGTGCGCCCGTTTATTGATGTGTGTATCAAGTACGGGGTTTTACCAAAGCCTACCGCAAATGAGGGCATCTACTCCGTTGCTTGGCAGGATCTATTCTCAATCAGCGAGAAGGATAAGATTGAGGTAGGAGGAAAGAGAACAGAGGCGCTGACTAAGTACGCCGCCCAACCAGAGGCTCACCTGGTGGTACCTCCGCAGGCATTTTTCGAGATGTTTCTTGGGCTAACGCCTGACCAGGTAACCCTTATTGCACAAATGAGGGAAGAGGCGCTGAAAGAGGAAATGAAACGACAGGAACAGGACGATAATGATATGTTTGATGAGGAAGACGAGGACGAGCCTGAGGAGGATGATGAAATAATTGAAGAAGACGATACAGAAGAGTAAAATGATAGCAACCGCACCATACAAGCAGAAGCATAGCACGACGATAAACAAGCAATTGATTATCGTTAACAGCATTGAGAGCAGAAATGACCCTACGAAAACGCTGGGGTTAAGAAAACGCTTTGCTTCTGATATGGATCGTAGATTTAGTAGCATTGCCAAACTAATAAAGCAGGCGATTGTGGATCAGGATTGTTTCGGACTAAAAAAGCAACCGCAACAGTATGCCAGCGCCAATGCTCCTACAGGGCTACCAGGACCGGGGGCGTTTAGGTTCCTGACAAAGGAGGAAAAGATCGCCTCATTTATGGACTGGCTAAAGGAGCAGGAGAAGAAGGGGCTACTAGAACTCGGCCGAATAGCCCAGATAGGGGAAAGCACCCAGCAGGCTTGGACAAATATGTACGTACTAGACTCCTACAAAAGAGGGGTTATTCGTAGTAGGTACGAGATGGGGAAAGCGGGGATGCCTGTTCCTCCCATAGAACAAACCGGGGGAATTGCGGCAAGCATGGCGACCCCCTTCCATATAGAAAGGGTAGGGCTGCTATACACCAGGGTCTTCGAGGAACTGAAAGGAATAACCGCTGCAATGGATAGTCAGATTAGCAGGGTACTGGCACAGGGGATGATCGATGGGGATGGTCCTGCGTTGATGGCAAGAAAAATGGTGCAGGTTGTTACCGGAGCAGGCGGTGATTTGGGAATAAAGGATACGTTGGGAAGATTCATTCCGGCAAAGAGGAGGGCAATGACGCTGGCTCGCACCGAGGTAATAAGGGCGCACCATTTAGGCATGGTACAGGAGTACAAGAATTGGGCGGTGGAAGGAGTGTACGTGCAGGCGGAGTGGAGCACCGCAGGGGATGACCGGGTGTGCCCTATTTGCGAAGGAATGCAAGGTAAGGTGTACACGTTGAAGCAGATTGAAGGAATGATACCCGCCCACCCCGGCTGCAGATGCATTGCGTTGCCTAAGGCGGTGGATGAGAAGAAGAGGAAGAAGAAAAAGGAAACAAAATTGGAAGATTGGCAAAAGGATCCCGTTGCTCGCCGGTATAAACCGGAGGTGGCAAAGGAGTACATGCGGTATAAAAAGGAAACGGATGCCTTCATGGAGAATTGGAATACCGGGAATATTGTACAAAAAGGGGAAATTCCGAAGGATACCCGCATGCATTCCACTAAACGCGATCAATTAATACGGTACTTAAAATCGGAAGGAATTTATGGAGAGTATGAAAGCACCGCAAAAAATTGGATACTTAGTGCGGATTCTAATGAGGCGCTGCAATTAAAAAGAACCTTTTCCAAAATGGATTCTTCATTAAAAATGAGATGGCCGGATGAGGATGTTATTGACTACATGAAAGCGGTACTAGATAATGATGTTCCCGCCTTTAGTCAAAGTACCTTTCTAAAAATTCAGGCATTGAATCAATCCTATATGGAGAGTCTAGGATTAAAAACAATAAAACTGTATCGGGGATTAGGGGAGGTTCCAGAAATGCGGGAAGCGATAAATGCCGGTAAAAAATTACATCGTACCAAATTTAAAATAACTGAGAATAACTTAACAGGATTTACGGATAATGAGGAGATTGCAAAATATTTTGCTCAATTTGATACCCCATCTACGGCGGGATTTTATTATATGGAGGAAATGGACATCTCCCAAATATTTATTCATTCCGATTTATTCTCTTTACTGGTTCGACAAGGGGTAGGGGAATCAGAATTTATTTGTATAGGGGGTCTAAGAGAATTGTTATTAAAAAACATAATGTTACAAATGTAAAGAATCATGACAAAGCAAGTGAAGGCGGTGCGTAAAATGAAATCGGGGGAGGTTCGGTTTTCCTCTGCTAATCTTTTGAATGATGATTGGATTAAGGCAGGGAGGCTACGAAGACTTGCCAGTAAAGGGGATGAGAAAGCAAAGGAGGAGTTGGAAAGAATGCGAAATACCAAAATGATTGAGGAATGAAAAGGACTCTAAATAAATTAACAGAACAAGGTGTTTCCTTGCGAAATTTAGACGAACAGGACGGGTTCGGTATACATATATCTCCCGACCGGAGTTCGCGCCTAGAATCGCCGGAAAATCCGTTTAGGGTTCAAAAGGGCAGTTACCGGGATTTACCGCTGCTAGATTATGGGGCGGCATTTTGTTTAAGAAAAACTAAAAAGTAAAAGGATATGTCACTGTTCACAACAAACTTAATAGGCAAGGGAGGCTCCATTAGGATGCAGGTCACCTGTTCCGATGCCGTAGAAATAGTGGGTAAATGGTACGGGATCAATA
>Ga0272441_10016025_pt1 | contig 10418 bp, 6 predicted proteins | sample SSMProp6N_FD_193582 | JGI IMG/M metagenome (GOLD analysis project Ga0272441, IMG submission 193582) | Marine sediment archaeal communities from Little Sippewissett salt marsh, Falmouth, MA, United States - SSM-Prop-6N | ecosystem: Environmental > Aquatic > Marine > Wetlands > Sediment ... | reverse complement strand
TTCTACCTGCACTTGCGACTCCCTTCGCCTCATATTCACGGCGCAGAACGAAACAAACCTGACGCGCGGCCGTTCCCGTCCCGGTCGCACGAAGCCGACCCGCCGGTAGGACCCGCGACCTCTGCATGAGTGCATCGCGGCCAGGCCCACGCGTCGCCGCTCAGCAGCGGCCCGTGATAGTCGCGGCAGTAGTGCCAGGCTTCCGGCGGCGGATCGCAGACGTGCTCCCTCGTGCCCCAGACGAACGCCGTCCCGCCGATTCCCCTCTCGCAGTACGGCGAGCCGGCGGCATGGAAGAAGTTCCGGCAGTCCACGCACCGACAGAGCTTCAGGATCGTGACTGCGCACGACGGACACTGATGCGAAACTCGCGAGACTGACGAATCTCTCTCACCGACTCCAGCGCCCCGGGCGCGCGTGCGCGCGTGCGCGCCCGCGCACGCGCGTGACCCCACAAGAGATTCGCGAGATTCGCAATCGCCTCGTAGGTTCTTTTGGGGCAGGGGCTTACCGTTGCGAATCTGGCCCGGCGAGATTCGCGGAGATTCGCAGAGATTCGCAAGCTGGATGGCCACGCTGTGCAGGCTCACCGGATTTCCTCCAAGCGGTAGAGCGGATGGTTGGCGTTGTTGCGGTAGCGGATGAACCACTCGGCGACGGGCGTGTCGGCATGGCGACGCAGCATCCGGCCGAAGGCGACGCTTGCGGCCCGCTCGCTCCGCTTGGCGAAGAGGTGCCCGAACAGCTCGTTCTCTTCCGCCAGGTCGCGCAGGGGCTTCGGTGAGACCTCCTGAACCGCGAAGGCCGCGATCCGCGACCGGCTCGGGCCGAAGCTGCGGGCGCTGGCCGGCCCCGTGCCGGCGAAGAAGCCGAAGGCGGCCCCGAAGCCGGCCCCGCCGGAACCCCCGAGCGAGCCGCAGGAGCCGCCGTCCGACGAAGCGACGATGGACGAAGCGTGGGAGGAGTTCTGCAAGCACTGCCCGCCGGAGAAGTGGGATTTCGACAAGATCGAGCGCGAATGGTTCTGCGTCCTCAGCCAGCTGTTCCCCGGCAAGCAGCCCGCGGAGCCACTGGGCGAACTGGGCCAGCATCATCCCGACCACCCAGCGAGGTCGGCCTCCTCGGGAGGGCCCACGGCGGCCGGCAAACGGATACTACCGGCGGCTGATGCAGCAGCGCTTCCCGAAGGAACTCTACGGCCAGCGGTGGCAGATCGAGTGCGTGTTCAGCATGCTCAAGCGGAACCTGGGCGCCAGCCTCCGCGCCCGCATCCTGGCCCACAACCTGGCCATCCTGCTACGCCGCAGGATGTTCTATACAGAGCAGGATGCACCGTGAAAGGACCCCGCGTGACTGACGGCTTCCTTTGCAGAATCGGCGTGTTCTACGACGGTTCGTACTTCACCTACGCCCAGAACCATTTCTATCACTCCCACAAGCTCGGGTGGCTGAGAAGACCTCTCATATTGCCACGGCCCACCGTGACCTCGCTTACAGACGAATACTTCAGAGATACCTCCCGCTGGTCAATCTTCGACAATATATCGACTTCAACTGGACACAGCAGGTCTACCGCCAAGTCATCATAAGGATTGTGCCCTTTGCTCCATGAATGGACACCTACGGCGGTTTCGTGGGCAACCATTTCTGTGGCTATGATGCTGTCCACTATCAGGTTTTCGGAAATCTGCCATGATGGAAAGGGCGATGTGGCTTCCGGCAGCGAGAGAGGCGACATGTCGGCCAACATATCCGTGCCGTCGGCTGAAACGCGTTCCAAGGCAGGAGCCACCCCGAGTGTTTGGGGCGAGGAATCGAAGATGTCAGCGACAAACGGGCGATTCCGTCCCGTCAGGTCGGAGGGCATCAGCAGGCCCACGGCCGACTCGCTCGTTGACGTAGTTCCTCCGTCAAGCTCAACAAGCTCGACGGAAACCTGACTAAGATCCCTATCAGCCCAGGTTATCGTATCCTCGCGATCGGTCCACTTGACGGAAATAACCACATCGTCGCCCGTGCGATCGAAGCTCACGTCTGGCGCGGTGACGCCGTCGGCAATAGGCAGGAGCAAGGAGGTAAAGTAGGGGTTGCTGCTGCCGTAGCACCAAGCCTTCAGCCTGTGGTGATCGTCGCACCCGTCCTTCGAGTACTCCATCCTTGTCTCGGCGTCCACATATATACGCAGGGCCGCGTCGTCCGGAACGGACGAGTTCTGCGTCTTCTGCATTACCCCGGCGGCGGTGGCGTCGGCAACGTCCAGCATAATGCCGCCGATCCTCGCTTTGCTAAGCGGGCCCCCGCCGTGGTCGGGGGTCAGAAAGGCGTAGGATATCTGCACCCCGGCCTCTCGGGTCTTGAAACTCAGCGTGTGCTGGCCCGGGTCCAGCTCGTACTCGAACGGAGCGCCTGAGATGTTGTCCTCGACGCGAGCCCAGCGCCAGTGCTGGCTCTTCGACCCGTTCAAATGCCAGGTCGCGTCGCTTCCGTTATCCATTTGCACGTAAAACGAGTCGGAGGTCAACGGGTCCCGACCGACGGACCGGACCACAGCCCAGAGGACGTACTTGCCCGACGTGGGAACGTCAAACGTCCATTCGCATTCGCCGGAGGAATACGCCAGGGACGGGTCGTCCGGCGTGTAGGCGTAGGTATCGATGAGATGCTCGGGTGTCAGCGTGTAGCCGTCAGTTTCTATATCATACGTCATGAGCGAGTCAGCCTGCATCACCCAGGTGAACTTGTTGGTCATTCCGTCCGTGATATCGTCCAGGATAACCACGTAGGCGGGCGCCCCGTTGGAGGGCTTAATGAACAGGGCGCCTCTCTGGGCGTGGGTAAGCCCCAGGCCCGGGTCCTCGCCGGTTGCGCGGTTGTACGCGTCGGTGCTATCGATGACGGCGTAGCCATAATCGGACGCGTCCATGTAGCTCAGGACTTCTCCGTCCACGCCCAGTCCCTGACCGCAAAGCGCCTGGCTCTTGTCGTTGACCAGCACCAGACTGTGGGCCACGCCTTGGTCGTTGCTTTGAGGATGCTGCTTGTTGCCGTACCCCGAGTCGATTGCCCAGTAATGGCCCATGCTGTAGAAGGTGAAGTGCCCGCGGTCCGCCTGTGAATGCGTAATATAGTGATACGGGCCGGCCTCAATAGAGAACATCGCATCGTCGATGCCCCACCCGGTCCGCCAGATGCACAGCCCGCGGTCCGTAAAGTACTCGGCCAGCGGCTCGCCGGCCTGGACGGGGTCAGAGGCGCTTACACCGTCCGCCGCGTGACCCCAGACAAGGACGAACGCCGATTCGCTGCCGCCCGACTGGTTCCATATCCACTTCGCCAGCGAACTGTTCTGTGCGCCGGCCAGGCACAGCATGGTGGGATAGTACGTCCCAATGTAGTACGCGTCGTTGCGGGCGTCGAAGAAGCCCTCACCCGGGAGCATGCTCATGGCGTAGTAATGCGGAGCATTCTGCAAGTGCGGATGAGAGAATAGGTCAGTTCCGCCGCTTCGCTCGAGGGCTTTGGCAAACAGCATCAGGTTCTTCATCCCCCAGGTTCCATAGTACGCTCCCTCGACGTATGCGCCCTCCGGCCCGAAGCCTTCATCCAGCCATAGATCGGCGTAATACTCAAAGTCCGCTATCCAGTTGGGCGCCTCGCTGGGATACGCGTGCTTGATGGCCAAGGCCAGGCATCCAGCGGCACCAAGGTCATAGCCCATGTAGTTGTGATACGGTATCCACGGGGGGTTCTCCGCCGCGGCGGCCAGCATGTTCAGGATGTACCCGCGGCAGGCCGATTCGACATCGCTGCGTTGCTGCGTCGTGGCGGCCTCGGCCATCCAGTCGTAACCGACGGCGAAGGCCCGCATCATCATGGCGCGGTTACTCGGGGTCAGAACTACCTCGTTCGCAGCCGCTGCCATTACCGCAGCGCCGTGCGTGCCGTAGTCCTCATTCCCGCTTATCACGTACACGATACCCATCGACTCAAGCCAGTACGACAGCGTGGTCCCGTTGAAGCTACCTAGATCCTCCGGATCCACGTAGAACTGGGAGTAGGGATCTATCATCTTCCTGGCCCGGTCGAATATGCGGTTATACACCTCATTGGCCTCGCTGTTCGTCGAAACGAACTGCTGTAGGCTCGAAATATCCGCACTAGAGAAGAACAGCCACGGGTTTGGGATTGAGGGGTACGCTGGCTGTGTAGTGTCGTTGGCAATATTCGAGTAGCTCGAATTTCCGCTCGCGTTGTATGCCCGTACCCGGTAGTAATACGTCGTGTTGGCCGACAGGCCGGCGTCCGAGTAGTCCGTATCGTTTGCCGACGTCGTGTCTATCTGGCTCCAACCGGTGATTCCCGTCAGCGATCGCTCGATCTTGAAGCCGGCCTCGTCGTCGGCCTTGTCGGCCCAGCTCAGGTCGATCTGGCTTGAAGAGACGGTCGTAGCGATGAGGCTGGTCGGGGCGTCGGGGCCAAGAGTTGGCGCGTTGATCAACTTCAAAGCCGTGAGGAAATTCGTCGCGTTGTTCCGAGCCAGCAGCTCGTCGGTGATGTTGACGAAGTGGTCGTGATTGTAGTCGTAGTCGTCATCTACCGCAGCCGGGTCAAGGAAGGTACGCGGATGGTTACGGGGCCCTAACTCATCGGTGATATTCACGAACGCATTATCGCCCGTGTTGCCACTCTCGCCGATGGCGTTGCCGAAGTAGAATACCTCCGGCTCGGCCAGGCCGGTGTTGGCCGTGGCCAGGACCGTAACTTGGAGCCACTGTTTTTCGATAACGTTGTCGGCCCAGATGATCGTCACCCGGTCGCTGCCGCCGAGGCCACCCCCAAGGCGCACGTCAGCCGCGATGTCGTTGATCGGTGCTGGAGCCAGATCCCAGCCGCTGGGATCATTGTCGTTGCCTACTTTGAAGGCGAAGTCGGCCGCAGAAAGCTCGGCCGAGTCGGCTAGCCCGGCGATATCGACCATGATGCCGTTTATGCCCTGACTGGAATTTGTGTAGTTTTCGAACGTCGCCGTCCCGCCTGGAAGGAGGGCCCTCTTGTTGGTGGCGATGGCCGCGTCGTCCGAGGCGTTGGCAGCCGAGTCGTTGCCGTCGAAGTAGGAATCGTTATAGAACACATGCCGGCCTTCGACAGATGGACCTCCCAGCGTCTCGATTACCACGTCGTCGAACGCGGTGTAATCGTCGTACGCGCCCACACCGATCTGGCCGCTTTCCAGAACCACGTCCATGGCACTCAGGTCAGCGTCGGTAAGCAAGGCCGTCTCTCCGACCTTCACCGTTATCAGGTTGCCGTCGCGAATGATCGTAATGTCGTACCACGTGCCGGGTGAGAAGCTGTAGTGGGCTGACGCGACGGTGTAGCCGTAACAGTCGGGGCCATCCTCCGGGTCCTGGTCGGTGATGAGACGAAGTTCGCTCCAGGAGGAATCGGTACTCAGCATGAAGTAGTAGTAGTTCTTAATGTCCTGATAGCCGAATACCAAGGCAGAGTCCAACCCACCCTTGCGGGTGTCGCCGCTGGCGACGTAAACCTTGGCAGTCATGGTCATGTCACCAAAGTCGGTGCCATCTGCCATGGACAGTGCGCCCAGCGTTCTTGCCCCATTGTCGTCGCCCACCACATTGTAGTAGTAGTCATTGTTGGTCACGACATAGCAGTCTCGGCCATAGACGTTGGCGACGTCAAAGTTTCCGATCACAGCCCACGGCCACGGAGCGTTCCACTCCCACGACCAGCCATCATCGTTGCCGTCTTCGAAATCGTCGGTGAATTTGACGGTGCCGCCGCCCCCGGCGTTGCCGACGGCCCAATCGGTATTTGACGCCACCGTCGTGCTGAGGCCAGACTCGTCTGCCGTCGAATGGTCCATAAACCCGTTGGTGATCGGGTCAGCCGCCAGTAGGATCCTGGCCTCAAGTTGCTCGAAGCTCGGCCGGCCGTTCGTGACGGAGGATTGTCCGCTATGCATCCGTCATGCCCTTCCTTCCCACAAGATTGTCAGGTTCTCCCCGCCGCAACTGTCATCGTCCATTCGTTGCTCCGGGAGAACCCGCCTGTCATGGATTTCCGATCCGTGTGAGTGTCTACGCCTTTCGCCGCCTAATCATCGCTAGAGCACCCAAAGCAAGAAGCGCCATGCTCGCCGGTTCTGGAACAACGTTAATTGTACCATCGCTAATCGTGGCGGGAATCGGGCCGAAGTCCATTGGGCCGTTCAGCGTGTTCGATGAGACCAAGTCCCAAGAGTGGACCGGATCCATGAAGAAGAAGCCGGTAGTATCGAACGTAATTGTGGCCAGCAAGCCGTTGGCGCTGACGGTGCCCGTACTCGTCGTTGTTGCCGCATGGTACACCTGTGGCACAATGGAACCGGAACCGGCCTGGCCCGTATTGTTGCTCTCAAAAATCGTCCCAGTGAAGATATCCACGTTCGTGATAGCAGGCCCGTCAATGGTACCGCCAAACGCCCCCGCTTCCGGGCCTCCATCGGCAACCTGAACATTGAAATTCATGCCTTGAACAGCATCTCCGCCGGAGACAAATATCTGAATCGTCTGGCCTGAAGCGTTCTCCCGCAAATCATGCGAGCCAAGAACCACTACCGGCTGGGCGCACGCAGCAGTAACCAGCGAAAAAACGGCAGCAATCGCAAACAGGGCTTTGTTTTGCATTGTTCTCTTCTCCATGTTCGATCAGTTAAGTCTTCTCCGTAAAACGCTGCTGCATGAGCCGCCCATAGCAGCCGTTGACCGGATGAGGGCGCCCGTCCGTGGGCGCCCCTCCGCGCGATGTCGTCAACCTAACGGCGCCAGGTTAGCACCTTAGCGCTTCCGACGAACCAGAAGCCCGATCCCGCCAAGGCCTACCAAGATCATCGTCGTCGGCTCGGGTGTCATGGCGATGAACATGGGCGGCTGCGTGTACAGCACGGGGTCCGACCACGATCCGGCGTAAACGTCACCGCCGTCCCAGGAGTAGAGGGCCTTGTTAGCGTACATGAACTTCATGCTTCTGCCGGCAAAGAAGACGATGGCATATTCCGTGTCGGCCGTCAGCGGAATGACGCTCGTATCGGGTGTGCATTCCATCCACTCGTAGTTAGTATGCTTCACCGTGCCGGTGCCCCAGGTGTTTTCGATGAAGCTGCCGACCTGAGTGTACTCGCTGGTGTCGGCGCCGGCGCCATTGGTCTCGAAGATGCCAATCTGGCACGTCCCGGCCGGGTTGGTGAATTGGACCCAACTGGTTGTCCAGAGGCGCGAGAACACCGTGTTGCTCTTGGGAGTGAAGCTGATAATGACGGCCGAGCCGCTACTATAGTTTCCGCTGATCTCCCAGTCATTATATGCGGGCCCCACGAACTCGAGTGGCATCGAGCCCCCCGACCCGTCATCGACCATGATGTCGCTACTAACGGGCGCGACCTTGGGAGTCTCGCCGTCCAGGCCGTTGATCACCCCAGCCATCGCTGACCCACAGACCACAAAACCGACCAAGGTTGCCAGTATCATCATCTGTCTCATGATTCTTCTCCCATAATAGACGCTTCGATTCGGCTCTACTGTTCTGTTCTGCCCAACTTGCTCGCTACAGTATCTTCGGTGTCATTCGCATCTCCTTAATAAGGGTCTCCTTCATTCTCGCTGGTCGGAACGCCCTCGGCGTCATTTCTAATGCCTGTTCGACACAAAACTTACACTTCGACAGCAGGGCCTGGCGTCCTGCTCCTAAGGTCGGCAGGCGAAGCCGTCGTGACTGGGTCCCTTCTGAGCAACCGCCTTTGCCCTTGTTTGCGAGTGTGCGGGGCTTGGAGGTCTCTGCTCAGCCTGCCTTGACAGACCCTTCTTGCACCAGCGAAAGTGAAGAAGGGCCCTTAATGATCGTTAGATTCGGCTCTAGTATTTCCCTTCCGCGTAGATTGTTAGGCATCGTCTAATCAGTCAAACGGCGGCGTAGCTGGTGGGGAATCGGGTAGTCGATGGCGGCTCGAGCTGAATCTCTGGAACTTTCCCACCCGAGCCGCAGCGGCCAGTAACTGGTCGCAGGCTTCGAAGTACCCCTTCCAGCACTTGCGATCACCACGCTCAGTTCAATCTGAGCCATATTCGGCCACCTGCCCTGATTCGGCGGCTAAATGGATCTCCAGCTTTTCCTTTTCCCCAGCCTCGGGCCCTCTTCCCGCCTGTGAAGGCTCGTGATATTGCGGGTACTCAGTCTGTCCATGGCGAGAATGCTGTTGTCGGCCTTGCGGTACAGCTTGTACAGCTTCCGGACAGCGTTCCGTTAAGCCATGCCTTCTCGTCCAAGAGGCTCCCGAACACACGCATGATACTTCCGCCGGGGAAGCATTGCTGGCATGCAAACACTATAATACTGGCCTTCGCCACGTCAAGGGTCTATGCGCAACTTGGCCAGGTTTTTTTTGAGGCGGGGTCAGGCGACCGGCTGGGCGGTATCATAAAACTTTTGCATATAACGACTTACGGTATTCCCACCGTTAACGGAGGCCGTAACAAGGATTCGCGGGGGAATGCCCCACAAAGCCGTGACGCTTCGTCGGACGGGGAGTATCGCTTAGAGCGTTATAAAACGTGCGCTTTGGGTAGGCCGTGAGGGAGCGGTACACACGACCTTGAGCATTTTGGCTCAAAGGCCCCAATTTCGGTCAAGACAGACGTATTCTCGATAGCTGTGGATGAGATATTGTCAATAGCTGTGGATGACGGGACCGCCGTCACGCGGCCATTGCCTTGATGCCGGCCACGAATCCCACGCCGTACAATGCTCGTAGGACATCAATCGGATTCGCCAGTATTGCGAAGTTCTGTTGCACACGGGACGTGTACGCCGAGGACGAAAGCACCGGAGTAAGGAGTGCCGTCGCATCCCGAAGTGTCACTTCCGGAGTCCTGTTGGCGAACGCTGTGGTCAAGTAATCCAGTCCCGGAAGAATCGCCGAGTACTCCTTGTGCAGGTCGTCGAGCCGGTTGAGTGAAATCGCCTTGGCGCTAGCCGCCACGTCGGCAAGCATGATCTGTTCGCGGTCCTGACGTAGGGCCTCGTGGAAGGCCTCGTTCAGAAGCACCAGAATGTCTCGCGGGCGGTAGAGGGTCAGACGAAGGCAGCGCCGGAAACCCGCCTTGCCGGCGAGTTCACGGTCCACGCAGTGGTTCCAGACCTTGGTCGTGCTTTCCTGCGGAATGTCGAAAGCCACACGCAGCCGGTTACAGACCATGTTCATGAGGTCGTATTCTTTCCAGTGCAGGTGCAGTACCTGGCCTTCGATATTCCGTGAGTAGTCGGGGTTCCACCGCGCGATGGTGCGGAACATGTTGTCGCGCAGGAAGAGAGTCGGCCATACGAACTCAAATCTCTGATTCATGTGGATTGCGGCGCTCACGGCCCCGTCAACGAAGCCGACACCGGCCTCGGTCGGCTCGTAGCCCTCATCCAAACGATCCACAAGGAGAATGCATGTGAAATCCAGGAAATCGAGTACCGACTGGAGAGCACTCTCTACATCCGGAAGGGAAAGGCTGTCAGCCAGCTCGGCGACTTGATTCGCAGGTGCGTCATCTTGGTCCAGGATGGCCTTCAACGATCGACGCAGACGCGTTACGGCGTTGGGGCCCCGCTTGCGCCAATCGACGAGACGTTGCTCAAGGATCTCGGAGCCGGGAGCCTTGCCGAACTTGTAGTTGGGGCTGAGACCGAGTGCGATCTCCATCAGGAGGCAGTACCGCCATGCGAGCGCACAGCCTGCTCGGATGAGTCTGTACGTTCCGCCGAACAACTCGGCCAAGGGCCCAACGCCGATGACTTGGGCTTCCTCAAGCGAAACCGAGACGACCCGTGTCTTGGGAACGTCATGCCAGTGCTTCCCGAGCTGGTATGCCAAAGCGCTCTTGCCCGCCCCTCTCCTACCGACAACGACGGTCTTGTCGGAACTCTCGATCAAGCTCAGATAATCGGCCGTTTCGTAGAACGCGCGGTCAAGCATGTTGTGATCAGCTTCGGCCCGAAGATCGCCGAGAGGATTCCCCGCGTGGACCTTGACCTTACCCATGAGCCGTGCCTCTAGTGAGAACTGCGCCTTAGCCCGAATGGCCGAACACCGAACTACGGATGGCCTACGCTAGGCTATTCTAGCCCTGCCGGCCGTCCTGTCAAAGACGGATCATCTCAGCTGAAGCTCGGTGTTCCTATCGGTCTCGGCGCGCCGCCGGTTCTCCCGGTAGGTCTTCTGTAGGGCACCGATTGCCCTGCGAGGATCCCGATGAAGCGGCGCCGCAAAACAGCTTGCATTTCCGGCCGGGCGCGCCAAAATGGACATGGCCGAGACGCCGCAAGTCCAGCAATGAAAAGGCACTACGGCAACCCGCGCAGCCGGAAAGACGACA
>Ga0272441_10016024_pt1 | contig 10418 bp, 6 predicted proteins | sample SSMProp6N_FD_193582 | JGI IMG/M metagenome (GOLD analysis project Ga0272441, IMG submission 193582) | Marine sediment archaeal communities from Little Sippewissett salt marsh, Falmouth, MA, United States - SSM-Prop-6N | ecosystem: Environmental > Aquatic > Marine > Wetlands > Sediment ... | reverse complement strand
GCGATTCCTGAAATCCACAAAGGATTATTACCTCGTCTACGAGAACTACGTCAGGGAGAAGGTTGGCAAGATCGTCCCCTGGTGCAAAATGACTTTTGCTACGGGCAAATACCTGGGCGACAAAAAGGTAGTGATCCAGACACCCCGGCCGAAGGGCTACAAAGGTGATATGAGCGACTTCCCGCATTTCAGCGAGCCGCGTTGGTATATCATGGACAGCCTTCGCGTGAGCCTCAACAATCTTGCCATCCTCTTCTTCTGGAATGCTCTTCTCTTTGTTTCGGCCCATTACATCTTCGTAAAACGAAGTCTCAGATGATTCTACGACATATCCACGCTTTCTCCGCCTACCAACTGGATTTTATCACCTGTAATCTCTTCTCCGCCGACTATCACCTTGTCCAGTTCCAGTTCACCCTCCAACACTTCGATAGTGACCACGTTTCCATAGCCCGTCCTGCGCTGTTTGATAATACCCCATGCGCCCTGGACTGAGAAGAAGCACTGGAAATTATCCCGGAGGGTTACTGGATCGAAGTATAGAGTTTTCTCAGGAGCGGAATAACGGAAGCCGCTGAGTGCCAGCAGATATGAGTAGTTAGACATGGATCGGGCATAATGGCTGCCGCACTCAAACTCGTTGTAAGGGTTGCGCTTGGAGCCGTCGTGACGGTCGCGGATGGCCTTGCAGACAGAAAGCCCCTCGCGCAGGAATCCCTCGTAGATCAGATGCGCGCCTACCTGATACTCGAACCCGATCATGCACTCGAAGGCATACGTAACGCTGCTTTTCGGCCTGCCGCCTTTAGGCCATGTGCAGATGAGTAAGCCTTTGTCGTCATTTATCGCGTATACGCGATGGGGATTATGATGGTTGAAGAAATCATCGCGGAAATTGTACCGGAACACGCTGGCGATTGCGCTCTTGACGTGCTCCGGATTAAACAGATCACCCAGACCGTATATGCGCGAGTGCCATTGTCCTAACACCTGATCGCAGATGCAGCCAGGGCCATACTGATAGGGCAGATCCGAACCTTCTGGAATCTGCTGGTAATAATACTCACCGTTAAAGAGGGTTTCGTCGCTGAGTTTGCTGCCGGACTCGAACACCCGGCGATATTCGTCGGCGGATTCTTTGTCGCCAAGATACCGGGCTATCTCCTCACCAGCGCGGAGGGCTGCCAGGTACATGCTTCCGCATACCGTCTCCGGGCCGTGATACTCGATGTCAAGGGTGTTGTGGTGTATTCCCTCCAGCAGGCCATCTTTGTCCTTATCCCAGTCCACCCATGCGTATTCCAGAGCCTTTTTCACCGACGGCCAGAGTTTCTTCAGGAATTCGTCATCGCCGGAGATCTGCCATTCACGGTATGTTCGTAGAACGCCGCCCATCTGACCATCAGCGGCCGCGTGTCCGCCGTGTCCGGCCAGGGTTCCAGGAGGAAGCTGCATGCGGAACTGCATATGTCCATCTTCGTCCCTCAGATTCATGGCATAGTCTATCTCACGCATCCCTCGTTCAAGCTGCGGGAATAGATAAGCGATTGTCTGTGCGTATGCCCATACGTGTGTGCAGCTACCCTCACAGCATCCGGCGTTGGCGTGGCAGCCTTCCCAACCGTAGAGCGTTCCATCCGGTAGACGCGTAACTGTGGGCGTGCGCAGGATGGACATCTGACTGGAAATGGCGTCCAGGACGTAAGTGGGCAAAGTAGAGTTGAAGAACGCATCGGCGAACCTGCGCGTTTGGCTTTCTAATTGGGGCATGTTCTCGATAGTGTAACGAGCGATTGCTTCGGAGTCTTCCCATTTGCCGCCCTGATATGTTTCCCATACAGCATTACCGCCGCCCCAATACTTCTCGAAGTTGGGCATGAGCCATGACAGGATGAAGGTACGTGTAACGCTTTCGCCGGGAGCGAGATCTGCTTTTAGGCCAAGCTGTCCCACGTGCGGTTGACCGTCAGGACTGGTCTGGGACGTTTCCGGCCCACTAAACTCCCCTGTCGTCCCAAACTCGTCCATGAGGCTCTCTGACCGGGCGAACCATCGGCTTTCGGCAAAGCGAAGCTGATATGTAACGCTTTCATTGGGCGTAAGCAGTGCCATCGTCCCGAAGCGCGGCGAATCGGGCGCGTGTTTTTCGGTGGTCATGACGATGCCGCGATAGCTGTCCCTCTCGATCCACTGGTTGAGGCTCTTACCTGTCTCCGGCCAGCCAACGATGTTCTGAAGACCAAGCGCAACGGTGGTGTTGACACGCTTGTCGGTTGTATTGGTAAGTGTAATGTCGAAGATGGCTACAGGAAGAGAGGAATCTTCGTCGTTCAGCGGAATAAACGGACTCCAGGCTTCCATAGAAACACCGACGGGTACAGCTTCATCGGCGAAATCGAGCCGGCAAAATGGAAAGTAACCTGTGAAAGCGCACTCAGCCATCCTCAGTAACCCGGAGCCAAATTCCCTGGGCGGGCCGAAGCCGAAGCCTTTATAGATCTGTGCGCCGTGGGAATAGCCTTGATACGGCGGCTGAAGTCTTCCCTCAAGTACCCGAAACTCTGGTTCGTCGCCCTCTGCCTGCGCGAAAAGCATGAAGAACGTATAATCCGGGCGATAGCCCTTGTTGGGCCGATTGAATATCTCCCAGTCAACCAACTGTCCTCTGCCGGAGAGCGATACGCATCCAGTGCCAATGCCGCCAAGCGGGAAGGCGATCTCGTTCAGGTGCTTACCTTTAAGCGTCTTCTGTGGGCCGACGGCAAAGAGTTCATCATCGGTGAATGGTATCCCGCGCCCTGTGTGGTGTTCCTGATGTTCGGGCACTATGCCGGTTTTGATGTTGTCCATGTTTTCTCCCCCAATAAGCAAAAATTGCGCGACAGCAGATCAGCCTCACTCCCACCTGAATATCTTCGCTGATACCAATACCCCTATGATCAGCATACCGGCTAACACTGCCACACTCGTGAGTTGTTTGCTCCAGGGTTCGGCAAACCACAACCCCTGGAGCAAGCGCACCACATAGGTCATGGGCAAGGCACGAGCCACCGCCTTCACCCCTTTGGGCAGTATTTGCCAGGGAATAGTGGCCCCGGAGAAGAATATCATAGGAAAGAAAAGCACCATGCCGATAATGTTGGCGCTTCGGGCTGTACGAGCAAGACTGGCTATTACGAATCCCAGGGCAACGAAGCCGAAGACGCTCAGGACGAAGGCAAAAAAGACGTATAGAACGTTGCCCTCAAAACGCAGATTGTAAAATATCTTCCCGGCTACCACCAGCAGCAGCGCGCCCATAACGGTTACCAGGAAATATACCATCACCCAGGACATCAGGATAGTCTGAGGGCGAACCGGGGTAGTCCGCAGCCGCCGCAGCACACCTTTCTCCCTATCGGTAGCTACTGAGATGGGTATGGACACCAGCCCGGTCATGGCGATGATGATTCCCATATAAGCAGGAACCGAAACATCCACCGAACCATGTCCACCGTAGAATTCCGAGGGCTTGTTTCCGTAGACGCTGCCAAAGACAAACAGCATGATCATCGGGAAGATCAAAGTGAAAAAGAACGCTTCCGGCTCCCGAAGGAAAAGCTTAAGTTCGACCAGCATCAGTTTCCGTAAGCCGCGCACGAATTTTCCCCCCTCCTCAATCTCGCATCTCCCGCCCGGTCAGGTTCAGGAAAACGTCCTCCAGCGTGGGCTGCTCAGTGCGCAGGTCACGCAAGCGGACGCCGTTTGCCGTCAGCGCATTAACCACATTACCCACCAGAGTTTCACCCTGACCATAGACGACGATATGCTCGCTGCTCCGCTCCACGCGGCTTACTCCATCTAACGCACGAAGGGAATCCATCTCAAGATCGCCGTCTATAGTAAACACTATGCGGGTATCTACGCCCAGGTCGCGAATCAGGTTGTCCGGGGTGTCCATTGCGACGATGCGCCCCTGATCCATGATAGCTACCCGATCACATAACAACTCCGCCTCCTCCATGTAATGGGTAGTAAGAAAGACCGTCTTCCCTTTGTCGCGTACGTTCTTGACGAGATCCCACATGACTCGACGGGCCTGGGGATCCAGGCCGGTGGTCAACTCGTCCAGAAAGATCAGCTCCGGATCATTGACCAGGGCCAGAGCGATGGAAAGTCGCTGTTTCTGTCCTCCGGAAAGCTTGTCGAAATAGGCTTTGCTTTTCTCGGTAAGCCCTAGCTGTTCCATCAGAGAGTTAAGGTCAACTGAGCGGCGATAGAACGAGGCGTAGAGATCCAGCGCTTCCCACACGCGGACTCGGTCTGATAGGGCTGATTCCTGAGGCTGAACGCCAATCCGCTCGCGCAGAGCGTAGCCGTCGGTCTGTGGGTTCAGATCCAGTGTATGGACGTCTCCTCCATCCGGGCGGCGCAGACCTTCTATACATTCGATGGTGGTGGTCTTACCTGCGCCGTTTGGCCCTACCATGCCAAAAATCTCCCCTTCATTCACCTGGAAGGAGACATTGTCCACCGCGACAACATCGCCGTATACTTTGCGCAGGTTTTCAACTTGTATAACAGGCATGATCTACCTCTATGCGCTAGTTTCCATAACCAACTGCCGAACTCTCTGCACGGTCTCAGAGGGATTATCAGCAATTATCCCTTTCATTCCTAGAGCCTCTGCCGCGCGCACATTTTCCGGGTTATCATCAACAAAGACAGCTTTTCCCGGTTTAATGTTTACATAATCAAGGACGATCCGGAAAGACTCAGGATCAGGCTTCCTTGCCCGTATCTCATGAGAGGCGAAGATTTTTTCAAAATACGTCAGTACATCCGAATAGCGAGCGCGCCATATCGGGGCATGGATCTGATTAGTATTGGTCAAAGCTAACAGCCTTACAGTTTTCTGAAGCTGTTTGAGTAATGTTTCTATACCCGGCAGCACTTCGAGGTATATGCTGTTCCAGCCTCGATCAAAATCTTCGTCGGAAATGCGGATCCCAAGCTTATCACGAACATGATCCCGATATTGTGCAGGGGAGACCTCCGCTGTCTCAAAACGCTCGTAATATAAATCAGCCCGGAACTTTGGGGCGATGTCCTGCGGCTGAACGCCTGCGGATTCCGCCCAGGCACTTATGATACTTTCAATGGATATGCCAAAGACGACACCACCGAGATCGAGTATAACTGCCTCAATAGGTTGATTTTTCTCCAAGATTCCAACTCCCGAATTCTATTAACAATACGAGTTTTTCAGTTAGCTGGTAGAACATTCCGCAAACTGAGTAAGTACGACTGAACTGAAACCGCTAAGACTCAGTCGTCCTTACAGGACTCACCGGTGGTGGTTGTATGTCTTCATCCCAGTGATAAATCACTGGGCTAATATCAATTGTCCCTTCGGGACAGAGCATTTCTACAGCGTCTCTGCTTAAGTCAGTGCCATTCTGCCGCCGGCTTATTCAGTAGGGCATTAACGGGCATAAAGCCCTATACTACGGAGCAATACAACGTAGCATAGTCCCTTGTGGGCGTTGTGTTTAGCGGAACTCACACCAAACGTTTAACTTGAATTCTAAAGGACTACGCAGCCGGCTCCCAGTTTCTGTCGCGGCTCAGACTCGCACTCCAGCTTGATAATGGACACGCCGGCGATCTGATCGGGATTTTGCTCCGGCAGGCCTTTCAGGATAAGGCGATTCTCCATCTGGTCAAAGGCGATGGGTTCGCCGGTAGCCAGCAGAGATGCTTTTTCCACTTTCGTGAGCAGGCCGCCGATGGCCAGCTCTTTGCCAGGCCAGCGATTGCACCAGAAGTACAGCGTGTTCCCTTTCATTGTCCAGCTTCCTGTGGGAATCCAATCCATTTTCCCGCCGACGCGATCAACTTTTCCGTATAAGGCTTCTTCGTTCTTTTCTACCCATTTGCCCACTGGAATAAGCCGTTCGGCAGCTTCTTCAGGGACTGATCCGTCCGGCTTGGGGCCGATGTTGAGAAGCAGGTTTCCGCCGCCAGCCACGGCAGTACGAAGCATTCCCAGGACTTCCCGTATGGGACGCCAGTCGATGGCGGATGGCATATAACCCCAGGAACCGTTGAAGGTCATGCACGCTTCCCAATCCCTTCCTTCTCCTGCGGCGGTTACGCGCTCTTCCGGCGTGCCGAAATCCTCATCCAGTTTGGAGCGGTTGTTGATAATAATGTCCGGCTGTAGCTCCCGCACCATCGCATTCCTCTTGGCGCTCTCCCATAATTCAGCGGTAGCCAGGGGCCAGGACACGTCGTACCAGAGAATGTCAATCTTGCCATAGTTGCTGCAAAGCTCGCGCACGCATCCATCGGTAAATTTTACAAACCGACTACGGGCCTCTTCGTCCTTAGCGCAGATCGCGCCATCCGGATGATGCCAGTCCATAAGCGAATAGTAAAAGCCGATTTTCAGATTGAACTCGCGGCAGGCTTCCACGTATTCCCTGACAAGATCCCGTCCGGGCCCATGCTTTGCGGCGTTGTAATCCGTCTGCTGGGTGTCCCACAGGCAGAAACCCTCATGGTGTTTCGTGGTCATCACCATGTATTTCATGCCTGCCTGTTTAGCTAACTTCGCCCAGTCCCGGGCCGGGCGTTCCTTTGGTTTCCATGAGTCCGCCAGTTTTTCGTATTCCTCGATGGGTATCCGCTCCCGGTTCATCACCCATTCGTGGCGACCGAGTTGTGCATACAGTCCCCAGTGAACGAACATACCAAATCGCGCTTCCCGCCACCACTTCATACGGTGGTCTTTGTCCTCCGCGTTACTCATGCCCTCAACCTCCTATCCCATCTATCAAGCTTCGACCTCGACGATGATTTCTATCTCCACCGGGATGCCGCCGGGCAACTGGTACATCCCTATGGCAGCGCGAGCGTGTTTTCCTCGGTCTCCAAACACCTCTACGAACAGATCTGATGCGCCGTTAACTACTTTCGGCTGATCTAGGAAATCTTCCGAGCAGTTGACAAATCCAACCAGTTTCACAACGCGCTTGACCTTGTCCAGGTCACCAATGGAGTTCTTTATGGTACTTATGAGGCACAAAGCGGTGTTTTTGGCGGCCTCATATCCCTGCTCCAGGGTCAGATCCTTTCCCACTTTGCCTTTGGGGACAGTCTTGTCAGGCCCGTGGCCTGAGAGAAAAAGCAAATTACCTGTTCTTACTGCCGGCACATAGTTGGCCATAGGTTTTGGTATTTCCGGAAGCTTTAGTCCCATTTCTTTAAGTTTCTCTTCAATTTTCATTTCTTCCTCCAATCCTGATTTCTAATCTACCGGGTCACGTTCCTCAGAATTACGCTTATGAAACGACAGCCCAGATGTTCAATTATGGAACACATTCGGCTGCTCTATAATTGAACGACATTATGGAATTGCAGCGATCACTTTTTGAAACTAAGGGCGTACAGCATTGTTTCAAGACAATCGAGGGACGTTCTGAAAATGACCTTTTATCTCCCTCTGATTGGCATGATATTTGTCTTACTGACTAAGTGACACCTTTATACTTATGCCCGATGATCCAGCTCAGATTCTGCGAGGATAGGATACCATTCAAAGCAGTTTTGATCAAGGCTTAAGTTCAGTGATCAGCAATCAGTGACCGGCAATCAGATTTTACTAATCATAACCAATTTGAAACAAATGAGACTCATACAGGGTAGCAAAATATCTATACTGCTAAGGTCGTTCCTCATTGCAGCGTTCCTGATCGCCGTATCTGGTATGGCTACATGGGCGGCGACTCCGTCAGGGATACCAGATCGAGACTATACTATCTGGGGTACAGCATATGTTGATGATGTCGCCCTAACTCACAATGACACTGGATATACTGTATCACTGCGGCTGGATGGCGAAGCGGAAAACCTGACTTTCTACACGATGGGCAGCAAACCGGCGAATCAGGACTGGTACGTATTGCGGGTTCCTATGAGTATAGAGGGGTTTGGTGCAGAAAGCGCACAAGCCGGAAGCATTGCATACATATACATCAACGGCGTTCTTATTTCCGAAGCGTATCAGGAGCCATCTCACCAATCAATTCCACTCCCTATCGTTATCGGGAATCCGGCTGAGACTGTCAGAATGAGTATCCGTTTGTTGCTGGGCGGCAACCCTCCTGTGGCGAGTGATCTGATAATAACACCAGGTGATCCGAAAACATCGGACGATCTGTCAGGGAGCTATTCTTACCATGATGATGAGCAGAATCCTGAAAGCGGTTTGACTGAAATACGGTGGTATAAAGATGGCCAGCCGCAAGCGACCTATGATGACACGTTAGCTGTTCCATCCAGCGCTACGGCAAAGGGACAGCAATGGTATTTCACCGTCAGGCCGCACGACGGATTCAAGTTTGGCTCGACTGAGGCGTCAGATCCGGTTACTATAGGAAACACCGGGCCAGTGGCAAGCGATCCTGATATTTCTCCAGCGTCGCCTCTGACAGATGATGATCTGACAGCGGACTACAGCTATAGTGACACGGACGGTGATCCTGAAAATGGCAGCGAGATAAGATGGTATAAAGATGGCAGCCCGGAGTCAGGTTACGATGATATGCTGATAGTGCCATCCAGCGCCACAGCGAAGGGACAGCAATGGCACTTCACCGTGAAGCCGAAGGACGGAGCGGATTTTGGAGCGATCCAGACATCAGACCCGGTTACAGTAGGTAATACTCAGCCGGAGGCAAGTGATCCTATCATAACTCCTTCATCGCCTTTCACCGGGGACGATCTGATGGCAAACTATGGATATTCTGATGCTGACGGTGATCCTGAAAGCGGCACCACCATAAGGTGGTACAGGAATGAAAGTATGCAGTCGGCGTATAACGATGAGAAAACCGTACCATCCAGCGCGACGGCCAAGGGACAACAATGGCATTTCACCGTCAGGCCCGGAGATGGAACGGAGCTTGGCTCATACAAGACTTCGCCTAACGTTACAATAGGAAACACATCGCCAGCAGCCAGTATCCCGGATATATCTCCAGCATCGCCTCTGACGGGTGATAATCTGGTGGCAAGTTACAGTTACAGTGATATAGACGATGACCCGGAGAGTGGCACCGAAATAAGGTGGTATAAAAACGGTGATGTGCAGTCGGATCACGATGATATGTTAACAGTATTATCCGGTGCTACAGCAAAGGGTCAGCAATGGTATTTCACTGTCAGACCATACGACGGAGCTAATTTCGGTACAGTCCAATCGTCGGCCACGACCGCAATCGGCAATACGCCGCCGACAGCAAGCGTTCTCAGCATATTCCCTGCGTCTCCCTTGTCGGATGACGCTTTAGTAGGGAGTTACAACTACAACGATGTGGATGGTGATCCTGAGAACGGAAGCGAGATAAGATGGTATAAGGATGGCAGTCCGGAGTCAGATTATGATGATATATTGACAGTGCCATCCAGCGCTACAGCAAAGGGACAGCAGTGGCACTTCACTGTGAAGCCGAATGACGGAACAGATTCCGGAGCGATCCAGGCATCAGAGCCGGTTACAGTAGGCAATGGCGCGCCGGTGGCAAGCAATCTCAGTATCTCCCCAGAATCGCCGACTACATATGACGATCTGGTGGGAAGTTACGATTACAGCGATGCGGATGGTGATCCTGAGAATGGCACTGAGATAAGATGGTACAAAAACGATAATGTCCAGGCGGCTTATGATAATATGTCAACGCTGCCATCCAGTGCCACGGCAGGCGGACAGCAGTGGCATTTTACCGTCAGGCCAGGTGACGGAATAAACTTTGGCGCGATCCAGGCATCGCCCCCGGTTACGATAAGCAACACTGCGCCAATGGCAAGCGATCCTGTCATATCACCTGCTTCACCTTTGACAGGTGACGATCTTGTGGCGAATTATAGTTACAGCGATGCAGATGGTGATCCTGAGAATGGCACTGAGATAAAATGGTATAGGAACGGCAGCGTCCAGGCGGCTTATGACAACATGTCAACACTGCCGTTCAGCGCTACAGCAAAGGGACAGCAGTGGCATTTTACAGTAAGACCGATGGACGGAGCGGACTTTGGGGCGCTCCAAACATCAGATCCAGTTATAATAGGCAATACGCGAGCATTGGCTAGTAGCCCTGTCATCTCTCCTTCATCGCCTCTTACTGAGGATGATCTGGTAGCCAGTTATGTTTACTCCGATGCAGATGGTGATCCTGAAAGCGGCACTACCATAAGGTGGTATAAGAACGACAATATGCAATCAAATTATAACGATAGTATGGTATTGCCATCCAATGCTACGGTCAAAGGGCAGCAGTGGCGTTTTACCGTCAGACCCGGGGATGGAACAGAGCTTGGCCCATACAAGACTGCACCTACTGTTACAATAGGAAACACACCGCCAGTGGCGGACG
>Ga0272441_10016023_pt1 | contig 10419 bp, 8 predicted proteins | sample SSMProp6N_FD_193582 | JGI IMG/M metagenome (GOLD analysis project Ga0272441, IMG submission 193582) | Marine sediment archaeal communities from Little Sippewissett salt marsh, Falmouth, MA, United States - SSM-Prop-6N | ecosystem: Environmental > Aquatic > Marine > Wetlands > Sediment ... | reverse complement strand
TGTCGGAGTTGGCAGGACCGATAACAACGTTACCAATAATTGTCGCTGTACTGCCATCAAAAGTTAAATTAGCCTCAGCGTTTAAATCCCCAGTCCCCAGTGCAGTAACTAACCGATTATCAGCATCGTTATTTATGGTAACTTTCTCAGCCAACTCCGCAAGCGTCTTAGTCCCGGTAACAGCATCTGTAAACGTCATGTTACTTGAGCCGTCTTCGGTTATGTAGGTATTTGCGTCGTTTATGTCATAGCGGGTAGATGTTATTTTATCGCCGAATTTACTTTCCCCAGTTTCAACATATAGAGAATAGTTTGCTAAAGCGCCAGACGTTGGACCGTTAATAACAAGGGTTGAACCTATTAGTATACTACCGGTAAGATTATTTGTAATTGATGGAGCAGTTAATAACATTTGCCCAGCATAAGCTATGGATTCGGTTGCCGTCTGCGTTATTAAGTTAGCACCATGAATACTGCCCATAAGAAAACTAGTGTCACCACTTGCGCCAGTTACTGTAGTTGAAAGAGAATAAGCAGTAGCGTAAAATGTTGAGCCATCCGATGTAAAAGAGCCTTGTTGAGCTAACTGGACAAAACCCAAAGCAGACCCTCCAATAGCATGAGGACCAACCCCGCTTACTACAATATCGCCGTTAATAGTTAAATCACCAACGCCAGTTATATTATTGGAGTCGTCTATCAGTACTCCTGAATTCTGTAGTAATTTGCCACTAGCTAAATCATATTTAGCTATTGCATTATCAGTGCTTAAAGAAGGGCCGACGACATCTCCGCCACTACATGGTGATGTTATAGTTGTAGATCTATTAAAGATGTTTGTTGGTGATGATATTTTTTTCAGCTGCTTTGATATTAAGTCAAGATTCCATTGCAGTTTAACCAGATCAACAACACGCTCTCCTTTTTCAAGTTTGGTTATTCTTAATGGAGTAAAGTTTTCAGTCATTTTGATTTGGGTGTATTATTCCACCATTTACATATTTTACGCGCCAACCTTTTTTCTTTATGCTATCACAGAAATTTTGGCAGAAACATTTTCCATTATACACCATTTCCGGTATTGCTTCAGTCCTTATCATCATAAAACTGTTCGAGACATGCTCGTCATACTCTTTTATATTACCTTTATGATGCCATAATGCAACAGCTCCGAATATTTCATTTCTTTTAAGATACCTTTCCATTCGCTCTATACCCCAGGAATAAATTATATCAAGGTCTTTCATTATGAAAAATTCATCACCAACTTTTTTTGCTATTTCTAATATTATTTTTTTGTTATTAAATATGTCTAACCTTTTATTTTCACCTTTCCCGTATGGAGTGTAAATAATCATCCGTAAGGACAAACCTTATCGCCAGAATTATCTATGACATCATCATAATAGTATGCAACTGCCTGTTCTTCAGTATCGCCAATAGAAAGTGTTAAATCTGCATCTATAAGCCTATTCATAACTCTTACATCCCACATGTAAACAGTACCGTTGTTCGAAGCGGTGTTATCACCTAACTTCAATCCTGATATTTCAGCCTCTAACCCGCCGATAGTTCCTTTATATATTTTGTTTTGAAATACGTGGGAATTCCCACATGGCTCTGAAATAATGCAAAAATGATGAAAACCAGTTGCAATAGAGTCTATTGTTTTGCTTGAAAACCCAGAAGCATTTATAGTTGTTGCGTCTTCAAATTCTATAAATTTATTCTCAGCGATACTTAGTATTGGGCGAATAGTACCATTGGTAAAATCTGGAGTTTTTACCCAAAATGATATAGTCCAGGAAGAAACGTCTTGCGTTGTTAAAGAATATGTAAATGGATTAGAGGCCATGTTACCAACCTGGTACATATTAGACCTCCCATCCGGGGCTGTGATAGTGTTTAATCCGAAACTACTTATCTTAGTACCACTAACCCTTTCGAGCAATGGCAAAGGTCTGGAAAGAGTCCATATAAGTAGTGATCTTTCCATATCCCTCTGCCATGTATTGGCATCAATGGAAAAAGATCCTTTTGTTGGATGCGAGATGTCCTCTACCGTATAACGAGCGTCAGTAGAGACAACCTGATGTGCTGAAGAATTGGCCTCGAATTCTATGCCGATTGACCTTCCCCTTACATTTCTAAAAAAGTTAGCATCTCCGGTAATTTCTATTCCCTGAAGTTTTTCTGTAGCTGTTGAACTATCATCAACATAAGCAGACGCATCTACAGATAGAGAAGTGGAAGAACCGTCATTCCTTGTAAGCTCCCTGATGTAAATATGGCTTTCTCTGTGCCTTTTATAAAAATGTTCTCTATCACCAACAACATCTGCCCCCCTGAATTTAGGAATTATCTCTGTGCCTCCAGAAGAACCGTCATATTTGTCTAAATGGTACTTGCTTATTGATTGTGAATTAATTGTAGCTGTAGCAGGTCCGTCAAACGTTTCTATCCAATATAGTTTAGAGTCCGTTTTATCTATACAGAACAAAAATTCGACTCCTGTGGCTCCATTTGGGTCATCTCCACGAAAAAGAACCTCAGCATCTGAAGGTATTACCATAGAAGAACCGGTATATTTACACCACCCTTCACCAGCCTCGTTTTTTAAAGCAAGCCTTAAGCACGCTGTTGGGGCAGTGTCGCCGGTATCATCCGTATAATAAATAAGATAAACTCCACGAAAGGAAACGGCTCTGCTAATATTAGTCATTGTTTTTACTATGTCAGATACCCTGCCAAAAGCTAAATCTCTTCCCCATCCGGTAGTGTCCCATATACGAATAGAATTGTCGTTACATCTTGCTATGAACGTGCCCTGTTCGACACGTGCAAACGAACCGTGGTCAATAACTCCTATATTATCATCGACAATGACATAATGGGTCAATGTTGCTACATACTCAAGCTCACCGGAGTTCTCAAATACTGTGAGAGTGCAGGTATGAGAGCTTCGATTACATATAACAGATAAGATATCAGTTGACCTTGCTAATACTTGGATTCCATCATCAAAATCATGATATTGAAATCCAGGGTTATAAAAACCTGTTAAAGTATCATCGCTTCTCTGTGAATACGTGAGCCTTTTTGCGTTTCTTGTTGCTGTGAAAAGGAATCCCTCTGTTGTTTCTGCCAGGCTGCTTGATGGCAACGCTTCCATTAATGCGCCCTTAAATATTAGCCCTTCATTTATTCTTGCTCTCAAAATTACATCTGTAGTTCCATCATCATAAGACGCTGTTGGAGTATCCATTTCTACATCAGCTATCCAGGCAAAAGGCACCTCTGTTGTTAATTCATCGTCTGTTAAAAATATATCAAGGCCATTGATACCGGTATCAACAGTACGGTATATACTTATATGAGAATGATATGTTTCAATATTAGACCCTACTCCATAAGCTATATCCAATGTGTGTTTGCTGCTTGTACTTATTGCTGTTCCTCTATGCCTTTCAGCCCAATAAGCATATGTGCCGGTATTGTCTATTGTTGGAGTTTCATGAATAAGTATATTTCCAGCGGTAAACCTGTCCCCGGTAGTAGCAAGCGCACCTGTAGTTGAATTTACGATTACAGAATACGTGTAAATGTACCGGTATTTAAATGGTGATGTAGTTTTTGATGCTACGTATGTACTAGTAAATGGGTTCTCCGGTTTAGTACTATTTATTGGGAATAACTTCTGGCTAGCCCTTTCTAAAGGTATCAAATAAATACTCGTATCGGTGCATAACAAAACATCCTTACCAAAAGGCTTTATAGATGAATCCCCTGAATCACCAAGAGAAGCAGCATCATAATCTGTTATTTCCGATGAACCAACATATACTTTATCGTCCCTATGATACACTAATTTATCTGCTGCTTTATGATAGTAAGCCGAATGGATAGTCCCAGAACCCTGCAAAGTGAACGTTTCCAGTGAACCGGTGCGGCCTTCCATATACCTGTCATAGGTTATATAGTTTTCAAGAACAGAAAGTTCATTCCTGTTCAACTCTGATTTAGGCAAATCCTCATTAAGGCCGCCGCCAAAATTATTTTGTTTGTGAATTATCGGGCGGAGGTTTTGTTTTTTCGTTACCCCTCTGAGCATTAGAACCTCGGGAATGTATGTTGAGGATTAGAAACGCTTCCATCAGCTATCTTTCGCTGAAATTCTTTTAAAGCATTTTCATACCTTGTGGCTGCCCTGGTATCATCTCCATTTTCGCGATACTCTTCATCTGCCAGCATACCGAACCTTAGGACATTTCTTTGTCCCCAATCCGGGATTGTTAAAGCAATGCTTTCAGTAGTTACTTGAGCCGGCCATCTATATGCTTGAGCAATAAAAACATCTGTGGTGTTTCCTGGGTCATTCTCACGCCAAAATGTGATCTCACAGTCTTTTGAATCCGGCTCTATCGACGGCTCGCAGTCAACAGGTATTTCTATCTCTTGGGAATTCATATTATTAAAATGCTCTGGCCGGTAAGAGGCTACATTAGCCCCTTCATATGACCTAAAATCGTAATCGTTGTTTGAGAAAGTGTATATCCTTTTGACACTCCTAATATCCCATTGGGTAGTTTGGTTGTTAATAGATGAGAATATCGAACCAGAAGCAATGTTTTGATAAGCGTCTATAGTTGCTGTATAAGTGGAATCATAATTCCTTGCACAAGTGACACCATCGGCAAGCGTGAAAATTGCTCCTGAATATGAAGCATATTTCAGCTTGTCGGTGTTAGTCCCATCCGTGATAATTAAATACCCAGAAGTGGGATCGGTGGTTTTTATATTTGCTGTAACTTCAAAAGTTCCATCACCAGAAGAGTTATTAGACGCATGGGAAGTATAATCAGAAGAACTTGTGTGAACGTAGGGATCTGGTTTTATCCTGGTAAGCCGGTTTGGTACAGAAAGTATTTCATTCTGCACCCTGTTGGCTATATCCCTTATATTCGCGCGGGATAAATCCCCATGCATTCTCTCTGCCATGTAGGTGATAAACTCAGATGTTTGCATTTTTAACCTTCTTCTATATCAGGCTTTGACTCTTCTTCAACAGGTTTTTCGACTGCTTTTTTTCTTGTGTATTTTCTTTTGGGCTTTACGTCAGGCTCTTCTGCAGCGGTCTCAACTATATTATTTACCACTACAGCACTATTCTGGTTGATTGCCGATGTATCACTTTCGCTTCCGACATCATCGAATACTACACGATTATATGCTTCGGCTTTTTCAGCTTTTAATTTTTCGATTTCCGCCCTTAACTCAGCTTCAGTATCTTCCTTCGGTTTAGATAAAGTACCGTCATTTATATCCTGGTAAATATCTACTCCATTAAGGACTTTGTAATGAGGTCCTTTAGTAAAAGTTTTTTCGCTAATATTCAATTTACCGTCAATTTTCTCCTTAAACCGATGCGTGTATTCAAGAGGCTTGCAGAGAGTACGAAGTTTTTTCCTGTTGTAATCTGTATCAGGAATTGAAAATATATAATCAGGCGGATTAATTGTAATTCGTTGTTCTGTGGTTAGCTGTCCCTGCTCTATGAAGGCTTTCCCGCCCAGAAGTTCTGTTTTCCTTCCTATGGTTTGGAAAGTGGAAACGTCCATAGGCATGGTTTTCTTCGTTGTAAATAACTTTTTGAGCATGATTTCTTTCATTTTTACTCCTTTGTTAAAGCCAGGTGAGATGAAAGCCCCACCTGGCCGGTTTAATAGTTATACAGTGATTGCAGTATCTCTTAGAAGAACTACAGCACTATTCTGGTTGATTGCCGATGTATCACTTTCGCTTCCGACATCATCGTATACTACACGATTGCAGCCGTATCCAGCAAAAGCACCAACACCGATAACCTTTTCATAGTTCTGAGCTTCCTGTTTGAAGTGCAGTGCTTCGTGAGAACCAACTGCCACGGCACCCTTACCAAGAATAAACATGGCGCTAAAGGCTGTCCCGGAAGCGGTACGGTCATCATCAGAGCCAGCACCTTTGTAAAGAGCTGTGATATCCCAGGATGAATTTGAACCGGTCAAATCAACCATAGGAGCACGAGGGTCTTCATATAGATCAAAAGGCCCAAAAGAACCAAGATACCATTTGTGCGCGTTTTGAGCCACTTCCTTAATATTAGAAAGCCGGAACAAACCAGCAAACGAATCAGTAGCTGAGGGCGACTTCAAAAGAACAGACTGTTGAGAAGGAACAAGCACAACATAACGGCCGTTATCAAGAGGCTCGATCTTTTTGGTATAGACCGTCCAATGGATTGCGGCGTTTAGTGTGTCCAGATCCAGGTCAGCGGCAGTCCCGGCAGCGGTTAATGCATCACCAATAGCCTCTTCATAATCAGCATTGGTCGAATCATAAGTTGGCTGGGAAGCGAGAGCCACATTCTGCACAAGGATGTTTTCATTCCATCTTTTGGTCTTAGAAACCGGCGCATCAGTAAGGTTACTCGAATACCTTTCGAGAATTGCTTCACGAAGATATTTGCCTTTGATTTCTTTATGCCACAATGAAAGTTGAGGCTGAACCTTTTCAAGCAGTTTGTAAGCTTTTTTGTCATGAGCGTCAATTCCATAACGCTCGGTGTTTACTGCCTGAGAAACATCATTGGAATAAACAATGAGTTCCTTTGTAACTTGGTCAACTTCATTACCGATCTGATCTGTACGCCCTGTTACACCAGAACCTGCTAAATTACGCAAAAGTCCAATGGTGTGTGAATTTTTTGAAGCGCCGAAAGGTACATTCATTACTACACCATTCGGAACTGTTTGTTTGTTATCAGCGAATGTTCCTGCGAAATCCTGGAACACATCCCTGGTCATTGACTCCATTCGAAGCTGGTTTTCCCACGACTTCTGCCGGAGAGAACTTGATACTCTATGCATGTTTTACTCCTGTCGTTTTTTTAATTTTTCCATTATTTTTTGTTGAGTCAACACTTCCTGCGAAGTTGAAGGATATGGATGCTTTGTAAGCCAATCTTCAATCCACTCATCAGTCATGCCATCCTCATCTTTTTGGTGAGATTTGCCAGTTTCAGGGTCAAGTACAACTGCGCTGCCGCTGTTGCCGGACACCTTCTGCGTAATACTCTGAGCTGTCTTAAGAACAGCATCTTTAACTTGGTCAGAGACGATTCCATTTTGAAGTTTCCAGTCTGCATATGCAGATGAATAGGTCGGATATCCATGTTCCTCTTTGAATCTGTGGACAAGAACGACTTTCTGATAAGCATTCCAATCCTTGTCATCCATAGGGAATACATAACCTTCAGCCTCCTTTTGCTTGCGAAACTCAACATCATCCAGGTACTTTTGACGATTTTCAGGACCGCCAATATCATTCTGGAATTTTGCATAAGCTGCATCAAGGACTTGGAAAGATTTAGAGGTTTTAATGTCATCTTCAGAAATGTTGTTTTGAAAATTCCCAATTCCGAGATACAACGCCTCTTTTCTGAGATTTTCAACCTCAGTAGCTGCGTTTTTAGCCTCAATTTCAAGGACTTGGTTTTGCCTCCGCTCAATAGCTTCAAGGCGTTCATCCCTGGATTTGATTGCATCATCAGAAAGTGGGTCTTCATACTTAACTTTCTTCGTTTCAACCTTTAATGCTTCTAATTCCTTTCTACGTTTTTCGCTATTTGCTAGAAGTTGCTGAACACGGTTAAGCTCATTCGATTTTTCGTAATATTTCTTTTTTAGGGAATTATCTTTAATTGGTTCCTGTTTATCTTTTGCCTCTGGATCCTCATCCACTTTGACTTCAGACTCTTCATTTTGCTCTTTTTCAGGTAATTCCTCTTGTTCTACTACGAAGCGACTATGGTACTCTTGATGTTGCTCTGGCGTGAGATCCTCAATTTGCATCTCACCTTTTTCAAGTTTCAAAGCTATCTGCAAGCCCTCATCTATCTCATTTTGCTCGACTTCCTTATTTTCAACCTGTTCTTTAGTTTCTGGATTTTCTTGGTTCATCCCTTTACTCCTTGTTTAATGGTTACAATACTGCCCAAAGGTTACAGTTTGCCCTTGACGTATATAATATAAGATTAATTTCTCATTATCAATTAAAATGTTGATAAATTGTTGATAGATTGCTTAACATGTAGCCATTTAACATGTTACACAGGCAGTATAATGTTAATAAAATGTTTATAAGTGTTGATTTTCTACTTTTAATCTTATATTATATAAGTAGCCGATAGCTTAATCCTTCAAAGAGCAAGGGCAAATGAAACTAAAACGAATTAGATGTCTCAACGTTGTTGAAACAAAAAACAACAGATTGGCAAGGTGCAAGCACTATTTAGCTGATGCCGACCTTTATGAGGTTATCATTTTCTGTAAAAAGTGTAAGGCATACAATACAATTTCCCGTGACCAGGATGGTAAACTGGTTCATAGACTGCGGGGAGGACATTTGATAAAGGAGAAGAACAATGAGTAATGGTATTTATCCGAGAATTGGTCAACAGTCGCAAACAAGCACTTTACAGCTTGATGTTGGTTCTGTGTTAGGTCTGACCGCGCCGTCAGGCACATCAAATTACACCAATTTTAAAGCTCTGACCAATATGGCCGCAGCCGGTAAGATTCTTCTGGAATCTGCCGATACTGTATATGCCATACCAGTGCTTGTTAATGCTTAATGAGAATTAGGCATGAAAACAAGGGAGCCGTAAAACTTCCTAAACAAATAGTATCGTTACCGGGGGAACCTGAACTTCCTCCGGTTCCGATCGATGAATTTATTGACGCTTTAAATAGAGCTAATCCTGGCAAAAACTTTAAATTTTTAAGATTTGAAAAGGATTTGCCAGATGTTGATTCAGCCACAAAAAAAATTGATGAAGTGCAGCAGGCAATATCAGCCAGAGCAATGACAGATATTGACCCTACAATAAAAGAAGCTATTAACAATGTGAAAAAAGAGCTGAAAAATGGCCAAAATGTTTGACGGACAAGCACCAGGGCAGTTCTATGCTAACCTGTTTAGATCATATATAGAGCGTCGCAATGATGATAGAAGGCGGGAAGAACGAAATTGGGGCATGTTTTCAGGAGTTAATTTCAAACAATGGGATGCCAAAGCTCTAGAGCAACTTATTGAAGAAAAACGCCCACCTCATCAAATAAACTTCGTTCAGAATAAAGTACTTTCCATGCTCGGGACGCTTTTACAGAGCCCTTTGGATACTATTTACGAAACAGAATTTGGATACCCTAATGATGGTGCCATTCTAATGAATACGCTGTTAAATATAGACAGAGAGCGTGGAAGATGGAAAAAAGCCAAACGGTTGTTTATGCTTGCCGGTCTTATTTTCCGCGGTGTCACAGAAATGTACAAAGATCATAGTGTAGATCCTCTTGGAACAATATCCTTAAGATACCATAATGGCTCTAAAGTTGTTTTTGACCCGGATTGGGAGACAGACAATATAAATGATAATGAGTATATATTGTTTCCTGCATGGTTGAGGGCAAGCCAGATACTTGAGATATATGATAAAAAAACACCAGAAATAAGGGAAGCAATCAAAGATTATAACCATGCAGTGACTTCAAGAGCTGAGGAAATAAGCAGAGAAAGGACAACTGATAGAACACCAGAAATGGCCGATTTAATAAATCATCGATTTTTGGTTATTCAAGGCACAAACCTGCAAACGGTCTCCGGTGACAGGCTTCTTGACACGACAACAGAAGAGTTCCTCCCAGAAATGGGCGAAGACAATATGAGAGCGATGATTGCATTAAGAGGCTCTCAATTAAAGGTTGTCAGGGATAAATGGCAGATAGTCAAAGTAAAAACCACTGTCCCGGGCCTGAATCATGACTTAGTACTTGAAGACGGAAACCACCCAACACAAATAGGCCGTTATCCTCTTTTTACCTGGTCAGCTTTAAATATTCATGGTGAACCACAGGGGTTAGTGGATGTCCTTAAAGATTTACAAGAAATTTACAACAAAAGAGAATCAACATTCACCCATTGGCAGACAACAGCACCATCACCAAACGAATTTGTGGAAGAAGATTTTTTCGCTGAGGGAGAATACGGGAGATACCAAAAAGAAAAAAATATGCCTGGAGCAGCGCCTTTTAAAACACAGGCCAATAAAATCTCCCAGCAGAAGCCCGGCATAATGCCCCGGAATAGAGAAGCCCCTCCGAACGATCTTCATGTCTCGGCTGATAGGGCTTTTAATATGAGTAGCGAGGTAACACCAATAACGCCTCCAGTCCAAGGTGGACAAGGCAAGTCTGGTGAGTCTGAAGACTTATTCACTGCCAAAGTTGAAAGAGCTTTAGTTGCTATGGAGCCGATGAAAGAAAGCCTTATGGATGTAGAGAGAGACATCGGTGAGGCTTATATGCTTCTGGCAAAACAAGT
>Ga0272441_10016022_pt1 | contig 10419 bp, 8 predicted proteins | sample SSMProp6N_FD_193582 | JGI IMG/M metagenome (GOLD analysis project Ga0272441, IMG submission 193582) | Marine sediment archaeal communities from Little Sippewissett salt marsh, Falmouth, MA, United States - SSM-Prop-6N | ecosystem: Environmental > Aquatic > Marine > Wetlands > Sediment ... | reverse complement strand
AGGTTCCCCCTGTTCCACCTTCTCCTGAGGTTCCCCCTGTGCTTCCTGATCCTGAGGTTCCCCCTGTGCTTCCTGATCCTGAGGTTCCCCCTGTGCTTCCTGATCCTGAGGTTCCCCCTGTTTCGCTCGAACCGGCAGATCCTCCCAAGGAGTTTCCAGCAGATCCCCCCAATCCGGCCTCTCCAGAAGTTCCAGCCATTCCGGAGCTTCCTCCTGGGAAGTCCCCTCCACTTCCAGCATCTCCCGAGGCTCCTGAACTTCCGCTGATTCCTCCGCCTTCACCTCCGGTGGGGTCCTCGGCTCCAGCCTCTCCTCCTGTATGGGAAGCTCCAGCCTCTCCACCTGTTGCGGGGCTCTGTCCACCTGTTGCGGGGCTCTGTCCACCCGTTGCGGGGTTCTGTCCACCTGTTGCGGGGCTCTGTCCACCTGTGCCAGATACCCCTCCGGTGCCTCCGGTCTCAGGTCTGATACCAGTCAGGGTTCCTGCCTGGCCAGAGGCGTTGATGCCGGGGCCCCCTGCTTCAGGCGTGTAGTCTTCATTCCGTGAAGCACTGGACGTACAGCCCAGTGCGACTGTGACAAACAGTGTCCACAAGATGGTTGCAAAAACTCGGTACATGGATACTCCTTCACACCATAAACGATCATGACCCTTCAATTTTAACCCTGCCATGAATTTTGTTCGTGTGTTTGGTTGTGGGGACTTGTCTCACCTTAAGGTTTCCTCTTGTGGTATCATTAGATAGGAGCGGGTCTATGTCCGAGGAACAGAGCTTTTGGAGCGGTGTTTGGAGTTGCCTAAAGGCCATTGGAAGAGTGGTTCAAAGGTACGTCCTAGCTCCCGGGGTGGCCTTGGTGGTGGTGGCAGCGGCCGTCTTGTTGGTCGTGCTCGGGGTGAAGAACCTTCAGATAGGGGGGGTTCTTGGCCGTCTGTTCGGAAGAAAAGAAGAGGGCAAGAAGACTGTCGAGGTGGCCAATACCATTCCTGAGGGGCGGGTAGACTCCGAGGGCAAGATCATCCCCCCTGGGACCCCCGACAAAGAGGGGATGACCCAAGCTGTCGTGGTGCCTATCGAAAAGCCAGGTCTGTTTGACGACCCTTCTCAGGTGAAAGTCACTCCTCCTGGTGAGGAGAAACCCATCAAGGTTACTCTTCCCACAGGGGTGAAAGCCAACGACGTGGAGAGCGTGGTGGTAGTCAAGCCCGAGGTTGTGGCGGTCACTGTCAAGAACGATTCGAAGGTCAGTGGCCAAGATGTGGATGACCTCTTGAGCAAGTACGGAGACATCTAGACCAATGAACCTTCCTCTGAGAGTCGCTGCCCGCTACCACGAACGTCAGCTGCGTCAGTTCTATGCTCGTCTCAAGGCGTCTATGAGCTTGGACGAGGCCAAAGCTACCTTAGGGTTTCCTCCTTCTGCCAATCCGACTCCTGCGGAAGTGGCCCGAAACTACAAGCAGTTAGCTTTTAAGCTTCACCCAGATCGTGGGGGAGACCCTGCCAAAATGGTCGAGGTCAACGTAGCTCGGGACATTTTGGAGAATCCTAAACTTCAGGACAGAGGACAGAATGCCCCGGGTTATGGGGGTGGCACGCCTACTACCTATGCACCAACCAAGCGTGAAGAGATCACGGTTTCCTTCGAAGAAGCCAAAAGCAATGCCAACATTCCCAGTGGGGTCAAATGGCACTTCGTCACCGAGTCTCACCACAGTGGGTATTCCAGCAACGAGTACCTTCGTCGAGCCTCTGGATGGGTGGCCGTGGGGGAAACAGATTCAGCCTGGGTCTTCGTGGCAGCTGAGAACTTCCAGAGCGATGCTTACGTTCCAGGGGACACCCGTCCCAAAGAAGATGTTTGGTCGATCAATTCCTTCAGCCTTCCCAAGAAGGGCCCCGTTGATGCTCGAACGCTCTACGGCGGGGTGATGAAGGCTTGGAAGAGCTTCAAGTACCTTGAGAAGAAGTTCAATTCCAAGGTTACCCCTGCTGAGGGCTGGGTGTTCAACCAGAGACTTCCTCGGGGGCCATCGCTGAGCATCAAGAACTACTTGCTCAACTCGGGGCTCATGGATGAGAGCCAGCTCAAGACGCCTCGCAAGCAGACCATCGAAATTGCTTACCACGAGCACTACGGTTACGGCGGCAAGCCTCCTCCCAATGACTATGTCAACATTGGAAGAGGCTACGACAAGTACATCCAGCTTGAGCTGACTATCAATGGTAAGCCCTACAAACTGCCTCCTGAGGCAACTCTCAAGCTTGTCAAGCTGAGAGTCAAAGGCAAGCCTTTCATCGATCGGGTGTTCGGTGACTACCCTGAGCACAGCCGTCCGAAAAGCTTGACTCGTAACCGGGATGGGAAGCCTATGATGGGCTGGATGGCAGAGAACCTGCCTGGGCTCCCCGACTGGGTGAAAAGCTCTCTGGAGGCAGCCTCAACCCAGTCAGCGGCCAAAGGCAGACGGAGATAGTTTACCGATGACACTAGTCCCCCTTCTACTAGCGCTTGGTCAAAGCACGGCTCCCTGCGCCGACGATTCGGTGTGTGTACCAAAAGAGGACCTTCGCAAGATGGTCCAGGTGCTCAAGGAGCGGAAGTGCTTGGACGATAGCCCTCCCTCTTTCGAGCTGGATCCTATAGTCATTGTCACGGACGAGGAGGGTCGGGTATTCTACTCGGGGGCCAAACCAGAGCCCTACACCGTCAAGATGAAATGGTGCCATTACGAAGTAGAGGCCCAGGGAGAGGTCAAGGTGGTGGCAGCTCTGGGGGAGAAGTCGGAGTGGGGCTTCCGTTTCCGCCCCAAGGCTTACCTGGGCTATCTGTTGAACCAGCCGCTCCACGATGGCAACTCATTCAACGACGGGGTTGACGCAGGCTTGGCCTTAGACTTCTTTCATGTGTACTGGGCCAACCTGAACGCTACGATAGGGTTCCGGTCGGTCGGTGGGGGTATTGGCTTCGACCTGACCAAGAACTTCGGTTGTTACACAGGATACGCTCTTTCGTTTTCGGATCCTCTGCACAACCTTGCGGGGGGCGTCTACTTCGCGTTTTGAAGCCGCTCTTGTGGTAGGCCCTTCGTTAGCTACTACATGTTGGGGTGGTATTTTTCTCCTCTAAAGGGGTGCCTAGAGCCGTGCATTCGTGTATGTTGATGCGACCTTTCACGAGGACGTTGGGGCATGCCGGATGATCCGAAGCGTACGCCTGCTGAACGGAAGGTGTACGAGCAGCTGAAGAAGGTCCGGGCCTCGAAGACGGTCAGGTTGAAGCCTATCGACCGTTTCCGAGACCATATTCGAGACCTGGATGGGGAACAGGTGCCCTTCCAGTTTCGCTACTATCAGGTCCAGGGCATCTACCACATGCTGGTCCTCAAGCGCATGCTGCTTGGGGATGATACGGGCCTTGGGAAGACGATCGAGACCTTGGGGGCCCTGGCTTACCTTTGGGAGAAGGAGCCCAACAACAAGGTGATGGTCGTAGCTCCGAAGTCGGCTATCCGGCAGTGGGCTAGTGAGATTGAGCGCTTTACCCGGGGCATAAAGCCCCTCGTCGTCACGACTCCGAAAGGCAAGACCAAGACCGGAGAGAGCGCTCTAGACAGAAGAAAGAAGCTGTACCAAGAATGGGTAGAGGCTCCTACGGGACCTGGTGACCCAAAAGTGGTCCTCATTCTCAACTACGCTCTGCTTCAAAGGGATTGGAATGCAGAAGGTTACCAACCGCTCAAAGAGAACGGGAAACCGGACCCCAAGAAGCCAGTAGTGCCTGGGGTTTTGGATGCGGCTACTCGGAAACTAGGCCCTCGTCTAGTGGTGATCTTCGATGAATGCACTGCCTTCAAGTCGATGCGAACCAAGACTTGGGAGGTGTGCCGATACTTGTCTGATCGATCTCACCGGGTTTACGGGTTGACGGCAACTCTCCTGAAAAACCATCTGATGGAGGGCTACTGCATCTACAAGGCGATCAAGTCGAATCTGTTCGGAACGAAAACTCGGTTCTTGGAGGACTACTGCTACACAAAGCTGCAGAACGTGAGCAAAGGGCGTAAGATTCCGATCGTAGTAGGCTACAAGAACTTGGATCATTTTCGAGGGGTTATTGACCCTTTCTACATTGGTAGGGCCAAGCACATGGTCAGTAGCGAGCTCCCTACTCTGACCACCCGAGAGCTAATTTGCGAGCTGTCCAAGGCAGAGGACGCCAAGTACGCCGAAGCCCTGACAGGGGTGATCGAGTTGGGGGACGGGGACATCCGAGATTACGAAGAGAACAAGGCTCTGGTCAGCCTCAACTACTGTCAGCAAGTGGTCAACTCGATGTCCATGCTGAAGTACTCTGAGGGAGACGAAGTAGGGGGCAACCTGCTTTTTGAAGAGGCATCCCACAAGGTCGGCAGCCGAGGATCTAAGGAACAAGCTCTGGTAGATCTCATCACGGGGGAGCTCGACGGGCAGAAGGTCATCGTCTACACTCGCTTTGAAAGCTTGGTAGGCAGGCTTCAAGCCATTCTCTTGAGAGAGGGGGTCAAGAGCGTTCGAATTACCGGTAAGGAGAACGACAAGAAGCGGGCCGAGAGTCAGGCTAAATTCCAAGACCTGAATTCTGACACGAACGTGATCTTCATCACCGGTGCAGGCTCTGAAGCCATCAATCTACAGGCTGCTATTGGGCTCATTTTCTACGACGCTCCTTGGAGTTGGGGTGACTACATTCAGATCCTAGGGCGCATGATTCGCATCGGAAGCCCTCATAAGGGAGTGCTTGCCTACCATCTGATTGGAGAGCGTCCTGCCAAAGGTAAGAAGTCTCGAAAGACCATTGACCATCACGTTCTTGGCCTACTTCGAAAGAAGAAGAGTCTCATTGAGAAGGTATTGGGAGAGGCGGCCGTGGGAGCTTTGAAGTTCGACAAACCCGGCTCCTCTGCAAGGGCCCTCATGAGAGCTCTGCAAGAGGACGCATGAGCGAAGAGAAGTGCAAGACTTGTGGTTGCACTCCCATCGCTGGGTGTGGGGGAAAAGGGTTCATCCGAACAGGAGAGAACCATTGCAAGCCTTGTCCTCACTTGCAGGTGAAGCGACTACGCCAGCATCTAGGGCCCATCATCTCCAAGGTGCAGCACGTGAAGGGAAGTCCTCTACTCACACCCCCTCACACTGACTTGACGGGGACCAACCTACGGATCCAGATCCGCACTTGGAACGGGCTTCTTCCGCACTTGAAATGGGCTTTAGCCTGCAAGGGAGTGACTTTCTCTTTCCGAATTATTACGGACGAAGAGATTCGTACTGTGTTCGTAGGTAGCCGTAATTACAGGTCTATTCCGGTTAAACTCAGAGAGAAAGTACAGACCTACAACTCGATTGCAGATCTCGTGGAGGATCCCGATCTCGTGATCATCCAGCTAGGCATTCTCCGCTACAAGAACGTGGCCGCCCCTTCTGCTTTCTATGAGGCTCTTCGGATTCGAGAGCGTAATGCCAAGGCTACTTGGATCGTGGAGTGTGACGGCACTGACTTAGATAGCAGTCAGGTCTACGATTCTACCGTAGGGAGCCATGTGGAAAACAACTACGAGGTAGTTCAAATCGAGACGGATGATGAAGGAGACGACGACGAGGACTTTGTCTTCACTGACCATGAGTCAGAGCTAGACACTCGGGAGCCTCCTGCTGAGTACAACGCAAACGTTCCTGAAGAAGAGGAGTCAGAACTTGAGCCTGAAGAAGAGGGCTCACAAGAGGATGAAGGTTCTGAAATCAACCTAGGCTCTTTCCTCAAGGATAAGCCTAAGTGGAAGGGTCGTCGATGAAACGCCTTCTTCGATCCATCATCGACTTCGACGGTAGGACCAGTCAGGATAGCCTGTCGGTCAACTTTCGCCGGCTACGGGAGTCCCCTCTCAACTGGATTCGTCCGGCAGACCAACGGATCTTTGGCTTCGTATCGGAGTACTTTCAAGAACATCTAGAGCTTCCGACAGAGCAGTCGGTCAAGGACTATTTCGTACGGGCAGATGACATCGAAGTTCAGGAACGTCTGTCTGACATCGAAGCGGCTCCGGTCTACACTCGATCTGACTTTGCCCGTCTCCACAAGGAGCTGTTAGAGGATCAGAATCGAGTAGGGATGCTTTCCCTTCTCAAGGAAACCCAAGAAGTGGTTTCCAAAGGAATGGAAGTAGGGAAAGGCCGGAAAAAGAAGCGCATCCGAGGAGTGAAGGATGCTGTTCTGTACTTTTCGCAAAAAGCTGTTGACTACATCATTCCGGAGCACAACACGAGGGTTAGAGGGGATGCTCGTGTAGACTCTAATGAGGTTTGGAAGGCGTACCAAGAAGTCAAAGCTACAGCTGGCAAGGCTTATGGCTGCTTCACAGGTCTGGAGAAGATCGACACCGTGTGCAAGGGCTGCAAGCGAGGAGAGCTCTGGCTACATGCTGCATTTGCTGGCGAATTGAAGACAACATTTGCTATGAACTGGTGCTACAACCAGGTCACCCACTACAAGCGCAACATCTTCTACGCCAGCTTTGAGATGACCTACGAGCAGCTGCGTAGACAGGTAGCTGTGCTTCACTCAGCTAACCTTCGATGGGGTGGCCGAACTCCTTTGGACTACTGCAAAGTTCGAGATGGGGAGCTTAGCCCAGAGGACGAAGCCTTCTTGCAGGAAGTCCTCTACGACTGGGAGAACAACCCCGAGTACTGTCGGTTCCAGATCTGGTGTCCTGACCACGATGTGAACATGGACGAAGTTCGCATGGAGGTCGAGATAGCTCACAAGTCGATGGATGTAGGTCTCTTGGTTCTAGACCATGGGGGTTTGATGGAGCCCAGGACCTATGAACGGGACTACACCATTCGTCTTAACTCGGTCATTCGAGATGCTAAGAAGCTGGCCTTGCATTTCAATGCAGGGGAGGGGATCCCTCTTTGCTTGCTCTTCCAGATCAACCGAGAAGGCAAGGACTACGCTGACAAGAACGAAGGTAAGTACAAGATGAGGGCTCTCTCTTACGCCAATGAAGCTGAGAGAAGTGCCGACTACGTGACCACCAGCTATCTGAATGACCAACGTCGAGAGGAAGGGAACACGGTGGTTTGCAATTTGAAGAACCGAGAGAATCCTCTCTTCCCTCCACATGAAGTGGCAGTGGACTTCAGTTGCCGGCGCCTGCACAACATGGACATCTCCGACCTGGCGGGTGACGACATCAACATCGAGGATATAGAGAGTACTTTGAGCGAGGTGTGAAGTGGCCCGGGACTACCGGAAAGAAGCTCAAGCAGAGAGCCTGGCTCAAAAAGCCCGGAAGTCATGGTACCGGGACCGAGTACAGCTCCTTCACGATCGGGTCTCCGCTTTCGATGTCCTTCGAGACGGAGGGGTCTCTCTCAAACAGTCCTCTGACAATCAACCTGAACAGTTTTCTTGCCCCTTCCACGGTCGAGATGAGAATCCCTCGGCCAGGGTCTACCCAGAGGACGCCAACGGACCTTCTCATGCCTGGTGTTTCGTGTGTCAGGAACGATGGGACTCCATCACTCTTTGGCGCAAGTTCCACCAGATGGAGGAACAACCGTTTCCTCAGGTCTTGTCCGCTATGGAGCGTTCATATGGGCTGGAGACACCTGCTTTGCCTGCTGAAGCGGCTCTCAACGAGCAGGTGTCTCGGTCAGATTCGATGTGGGAGGCGTTCAAAAGTCTTTACGCGGTCTGCGAGACCCGTCTCTGCTCTTCTTACATGACCTTTAAGCATCTAGATGACCGAGATGGGTATCTCAAGTTGGGGATAGTGCTAGACAAGCTTAGGCACAAGGCTACTCAACGTAGCATTCGTCCAGAAGACGCTCAGAAGGTGCTCCGAAAGGTACTAGACAAGATCGGTGAAAAAGAGCGAAAGTGCCCTATAGGCTGACTCATGGCTAGACGCATGAAACTGGCCAATGAAGAGCTCAAAGGCTTCATCGAGGTGTTGGCCATCCGAATGGAAAACGGTCAGTGGGAGCCCGAATGGGAGCCTTTGAGGGGCACTCCTTTTGGGCTTCTCTTCAGTGAGGTGAGCAAAGAAGCCTTGGACCACTCGCTCAAGGGGTGGTCCTGGCCTCTGTCAGAAGCCTTGGGACTACAGCCTAGCGGAGCTCTGCTCAAGCTTCCAAAGGAATCCCGTCGGTGTTACAACGAGCAGCATTGTGACTTGTACAACGCTAATTGGTGCTTCTTGTTGGCGGAAAGGTTGCCTTGGTGTTTCGAACCAGCAGGAGTCTTCGAGCATTCGGTTCGGAAAGCCGCGGCCAGGGCCATTGAACACTGGCGTGAAGGTGTGTACTTGATAGTGGTATCGGAGTAGCTAGATGGCTCCAAAAGACGACGATTACTCGGATCTGTTCAACGACAGTGTTCCTGCAGAGCCGCCCCAAAAAAGTCTTTCTCGTCTAGGTTCGGACGATTCAGACGAAGGTGGATTTGGCCTTTTTGGAGGAGATAACTCCGAATCGCCTCTGTTCAAACCCTGGATGAAATTCCATGAGTTCACGCTGGTTCAAAGCGTGGAAGAGGTGAAGAAGATCGTAGACGATGCTATCGAACACGGGCGGTGTGGTCTCGACTTGGAGACCGAGGGCTTCGACAACCGTATCGACTACGATGAACAAGGCAATCCCTACACCAAGCACCAGATTGTTGGGTACTGCCTCAGTGTCAACGGACATGGCTACTACATCCCTATCCGTCACGAATTCGACACTCTTTACGAGGAGCGCAACCCTAATGTGGTTCCTGCCGAAGCCGTAGATGCTGAAATCAAGCGTTTGTGCTTGGCTTCGCAGCCTGTTCTCACCGAAGAGGAGCAGAGGACGAATCCTCTCACCGGGATGGGCTTTGAGACCCCTCCTCAGGTGGTTATCAAGTTCTGGCACTCGAAGTTCGACCAAGAGTTTCTGTACCCCATTACGGGGATAGACCACTGGCATCCAGAAAGCTTCGAAGACGGCCTCTTGGCAGCCTACGTCATCTACTCGGATGATAAAGAGAAGGATCTGAAGAGTAAGGCGGCCCAATGGTTGAGGGTCCCCAAGGAGAAGCTAGAAGCAGCGGGGATGGACTCCAAGGAAGCCGTTCCTTACGAGATGATTAACTTCGTCGATCTGTTTCCCAAAGGAACCCCCAAGAGAGAAAGGCACTTCAAAAAGCTCTACCCTGAAAAAGGGTCCAATGTGGTGCTCTATGGTTGTTCGGATGCCATCTGCACCGAGTTGCTATGTGAGTGTCCTAAGATCCTGGAAGGAATGAAGAAGTATGCCTTCACGTACCGGCTGGAAAAGCAGGTAGTCCAAGCCGTACGGTTGATGGAGAGGGAACGTTGCAAGATCGACAAGGCCGAGGTGCAGAAGGTCTTCGAAGAAGCTTCCAGTGAACTGGCGGGCTACGAAGAGAAGATCAAGGCCCTAGCTACGAGCCGAGGGTTCAAGGACTTCAACCCTTCCAGTACCAGTCAACTCAGTGACTTCTTGTTCACTGACAAGGGTCTGAATATCGAGCCTAAACCCAAGAAACTGGAGAAGTCTGGGCAGTACCAGACGGACACAGATACCCTGGAGAAGTGGGCTGAAAAGCCCAACGCTCCTGATGTCTTGGTTTGGATTGTGAGGTATCGTCAAATCGAGAAGATGATGGGGACGTACCTCACCAAGTTGATGGAGAACACGGACGAGTACGACCAGCTTCGCTTCAACTTCAAGCAAACAGGAGCCGCTACCGGACGTTTCACAGCCCCTCAGGGAGATGCTGACCATGGGTTTGCAGGGATCCCTGTACAGGGCATTCCAGGAAAGGTGGACCCCAAGAAGCCGGCTTGCGTAAACTCCATTCGAAGGGTTTTCGTAGCCCGAGAAGGCTACACGATGGCCAAGGTGGACTTTGCTGGGGAGGAGCTTCGGATTGTTGCCAACATTTCCCGAGAGCCTTTGTGGACCAAGGAGTTCCTGGAGGGTACCGGTGATCTCCACACTCTGACGGCTCAAGCCTTCTTCCCGGGCCTTAAGAAAGGGGATGCAGACTTCAAACTCAAGCGAGGTATGGGTAAAATTGCGAATTTCGCCCTTATTTATGGAGGCGGAGTTCAGGCCATCATGCGGGCCACCAAGTGTGACAACATCGAAGCAGCTAGAAAAAAGGGCAACTTCGACAAGTCTGTCCCTAAATTTGCTGAATGGGTGAAGAGTCAGCACAGGAAGGTCAAGAAAGACGAAGGGATTACCACAGCCTTTCATCGGTGGATTGCGGTTCCGGATGCCAACGTCAAGGCAGGACAGGTGCTGTATGGCCGGGAGCTGGGGGAAGGGGACGCTAAGCGGATTCTAGCGGCCTGTGAGCGGAAGAGCACCAACTACCCTGTTC
>Ga0272441_10016021_pt1 | contig 10420 bp, 7 predicted proteins | sample SSMProp6N_FD_193582 | JGI IMG/M metagenome (GOLD analysis project Ga0272441, IMG submission 193582) | Marine sediment archaeal communities from Little Sippewissett salt marsh, Falmouth, MA, United States - SSM-Prop-6N | ecosystem: Environmental > Aquatic > Marine > Wetlands > Sediment ... | reverse complement strand
CATCACGATTGGGATTCCGCGTCGACGAAGGACCGGCAGGATCGACGGGGTCAGGTGATGGTAGAGGTTGTGCACATGGGCAACGTCGATGTGTCGGGCGCCGAGAAAGGTGTCGAGTTTCCGGGCGGCGTCGGCGTTGTGGACGATCCGCAGCGCCCCGCGGACCTTGGCGAACACCGAAGGCAGTTGCGTGTAGTCGATGAACTCCGGCAAGGTTCCGGCCTGCGGGGCCTGCGGCGGGACGCACCCGAAGCGGAGGACCTCGTGCCCGGCCCGGGTCAGGCGAGGCGCCACGACGGACAAATACGTACCCGCCCCGCCGGCAGAGGCCGTGCTGGAGTCATAAAACTTGTTGATCTGAAGTATGCGCAACGTCGCTGCCTTTCGGCGCCGCCTCGGCGGCTCGCGGCTCACCTGGCCGGCGCCAGGAGCCTGAGGAATTCATCGGCCATTCGCCGCCGGCTGAATCGCTCCGCCCGCATTCGGGCCGCGTCGCCCAGGGCCCTGGCCAAGGGGGCGTCGCCCAGGACGCGCTCGATGGCGTCAGCCAGCGCGGCCGGATCGCCCGGGCGGACCTTCAGGCCCTCGACGCCGGCGGTGAACATCTCGTCGAAGGCGGCAATGTCACTGACGATAACGGGCCGTCCGGCGGCCATGGCCTCCAGCGTCGCGACGGAGAACACTTCCCCGCGCGTGCTGAGGACGAACACGTCGGCCGACGCCAGCAGGCCCGCCACGTCAGAGCAGTGCCCGTTGAGGCTGACGACGCCGTCGGCCCCCGCCTCGCGGGCCGCCCGCGCCATGGCGGGGCCGTTCGTGTCCCGTCCAGCCAGGACAAAATGGACATCGTCGCGCCGCGCCGCCAGCAGGCCCGCCGCCCGCAGGAGGGTCAACGGGTCCTTGTCCGGCATGACGTTGGCCACCTGGACGATGAGGCGCTTGCCGGGCGGGACCGCGGGGGGACGGGGCGCGGCACGAGCCAGACCGTCCACGTCCACGCCGTTGTAGATGACCGTCAGCCGGCTGGCGGCGATGCCCCGCGCGGCGAGCGCGTCGCGTTGTGCCTGGCTGGTACAGACGATCGTCTGCGCCAAGCCCGCCGCCGCGTAAGCCCAAAGGTGCGGAACGAAATGGCGCGACTGGCCCGTCGGGCTGGACTTGCACCAGACGATCCGCCGGACCGCCCTGCCCGACGCCCAGGCCCCAACCAAGCCATAGAACATCCCATCGCGCGGCACGCCCACGATGACCACCGCGTCGATCCGTTCCCGCCGTATGATCTGTCGCATCCGCCACAGGCCAAGGGGGTCGCGATTGAACCGCGCGATCCGCTTGCAGACCACCGCCCCGCCCGAGGACAGAGCGCTCGCCAGAGCCAAGCCGCCCTTAACGGACGCGGCGACGAACGCCACGCCCGACCCGCGCAGCGCGCGGATCAGTTCCAGCGCCGTCACCTCGGCGCCACCCGCCTGCAACGTCGAGAAGACCATCAGTGTCCGCACAGCATCTCGCCCAGCACGCTCCGTGTCGCCTCGGCGAACCCGCCCGCCATCCCCGCCAGGAACCCCGCGTGCGCGCGACGGTTTCCGAGCATCATCCAGACCCCATGAAGCAGCGCCGTTCCAGCCAACTCGTAACCCGCCAGCAGCGCGGCCCCCGCCCCGCCACCGGTGCTGCGCGCGGCGATCCGTAGAGTGTTCAGGACGTACATCCGACCCAGGCCCACCATGTCGGGCCGGCCCGGCGACGTCGTCTCATGCGTCATACGCAGGTGCGGACAGCAGAACAGCGCCCGTCTCTGCCCGATGCGGTAGCAGAACTCCCGGTCCTCGCCGAGAGCGTACGCGGGCAGATGCTCGTCGAATCGTTCTTCCTTCGCCACGGCCCGGCGGAGGCTGATCGTCCCGCCGGTCAGGCGGCGTGCCGGCGTCAGCCGCCCGCGGAGGCCTGCCGGCAAGCGAACCGACCGGGCGACACACCGACGCGGGGGCCATCGGTCGCGGCCGAGGATGCCGGCGGCGGCGTCCCACAGGCGCTGGGCAAACCGGCGCGGCTGGGTCGGCAATGCCACCGCGCCGATCCCCGCCACCTGCCCGGCCGCGTCGGCTTCGTACAGCGACAGCAGGTCCGCCAGGAACCCCGGAGGGAGAATCATGTCGTCGTCCAGCAACAGGACCACGTCGCCGGCGGCGGCGGCCATGCCGGCGTTCCGCGACGCCGGCAGCGACGGCCGGTCCCGCCGTATGCCGGCGAAGCGCACGCGCGCATCGGCGGCTTGGCGCGCCAGGCCTGCGTCGATCTCGTCGGCGCCGTCGTTCACGACAATCAACTCGATCGGGCGGCGCGTCTGCGTCAGCACGCCATAGGCCGCCCGGGCCAGGTAGGCCGGGCGGTCGTGCGTGCAGATCACCACCGACGCCGACAGGCTCATGGCGTCCCCCGTGGGCGGTGCCCGCCGAATGATCGAATATAGGCCGACAGGACGCGTTTTTCCCACGGGGCGAGGATCCACCCGCTGACGGCCGCGACCAGAAGCACCGCCGCCCAGACCGCCGCGGCGGCCGGAAGCGGCAATACGAGAATCACCGGGGACAGCGACAGGAGATACACTGCCGGATGCGCCTTGAAGCCCGATATCAACAGGTAGGCGGCGCCGACCACGCAGGCACACCACATGCCCCAACCGGCCGCATGCGCCGCGGCGCACACCCCGCCGGCGGGAACCCACGCCCACGCCAAAGCGGCGTTGGCCGCCACCCCCACACTCGCCATGACCACGACCACCATCGGGCGCTCGCGCAACTTCGCCGCAATGCTGGCCATCCCGAGGTTCGCCGAGCACTGGAAGAACATCAGAAGGCCGGCCAGCATCATCAGGTCCCGCCCGGCCGGAGCCGTCGAAAGCCGATACGACCGCCCCAGGAGCAACTGCCACCACGGGGCCGTCGCCAGCACCGCCACCGAGATCGTCGTCAGAGCCAGCACGACGGACTTGTACGTCAGGTTCATCATGCGGACCGCCGCGGGCCGATCGCCCCGCTCCCAGTGGCTGGCGACGTGGCTGAACACCAGGCCCCAGATCACCCCTGACAGGACCCACACCGGCTGGCACAACTGGCGGAAGGCGGTATACAGGCCGAAGTCGCCCCCGCTGTGGTATCGGTTGGTGAAGAATGCGCTGGTCTGATTGCCGACCTGCCACATCAGGGTCGCGAGCATGGAGATCCCGCCGTACGTCAGCAGTCGGCGGAGGACGGGCACATGGTGGGTGTCGGTGAGGTCTTCGGCCTCGCGGCCGGGCGCCGGCTGGGGGCCGGGTGGGGCCCCGGTCGTCGCCGCCTCGGCCGCAGCGGCGCCTCGAAGTAGCCGGACCGCGGCCAGGCCACCCAGGCCCACCATCAGCGCCAGACTTACGGCGTGGGCGGTCAGCACCGCGTAGCCGCTGCGCGTCCAGGCCGCGCCCGCCAGGGCCAACGCCGTGAACGTCAGCGTGTACCCCAGGTCCACGGCGGCCAGCAGACGGAACGTCCGCAACGCGCGGATGCACGATTGGAGGTTCAGGTACAGCGCCATGAACAGCCCGTTGAGCAGGGCCATCGCGACGATGTCGAGGCGTTCGGGACGGGAGTAGTGCTGCCCGGCGTCGCCGGCACCGGCGAGGCCGTCAGCGATCGGCCCGGCGGCCAGCGCCGCCAGGGCCGTGGTGCCCAGCGCCAGCGCGACGATGCCGATCATCGCCCGGCGGTACACGCGCCGCAACTGCCCGCGCGCCTGGTAGTGACTGACGTATCGGGCGACGCCCTGACTGGCGCCGAGCGTCGCGACGGGCGCCATGATGCTGAAGACCATCACCCCCAACTGCCAGACGCCGAATTGGACCGTCCCGATCAGCCAGGTCAGCAGGATCACGCGCCCGTAGGTGCAGGCTTTGTCCACCAGGACAATCGGGACATAGGCCGCCACCGAACGCCCCATGGACTCGACCTTTGACAGCCATGCCCACACTCAAGCCGATCCTCCGGGCGGGCGGATCTCGCCCGCCGGACCGGCCGCGTCGGCGAGAGCGGGGCTGGCCCGGGACGCCAGCCCGACCGTCAGGCCCGCCAGCGACCACAGCAGCGCGTTGGAGAACGGGTCCCACAGCATGTCGCGGAACATCCCCGTCGTCAGGTAATTCGCCAGCATCACCCAAAACAGCACGACGAACGCCCGCGAGGCATACCCGTCGGCGTCCGGTGGAATCCGGCGCCACGCGCGCAGCGACGCGCGGAACAGCAGCACGAACAGCGCCACGTAGATCCCCAGCCCGATCAGCCCGGTCTCCACGCCCATATTCAGGAAAATGTTGTGCTGAAGCAGCGCGCCGGTGCCGTAGATGGCGATCAGCGCGGGGTCCTGACTCAGTTGGCGCTGGGCCTCGACGAAATGCCCGAAGCCAACGCCGAACAGCGGTTTGTCCGCGACGATGCGGAGGCTCTGGCGCAGCAGCAGCCCGCGCGCGGCGATGGGCTTGCGCTGCCCGACGCCGCCGAGAAGGCGCTGCGTGCCGGTGACGTGACTCCATCGCATCAGGATCGCCAAGACGATGGTCAGCGCCGCCAGGGACAGTTTCGTCCAGCCGAAGCGGCCTCGTGCCGCCCACAGGCACCAGATGATCCCGCAGACCGCAAAGGCGACGTACCCGGCGCGGACCCCGGTGAACACGAGCGCCGGCAGCGTCAGGACCGCCTGGATCGCCAGGGCCACCTTGACCGGCCCGCGGGTGCGGCGGATGAGGTACAGGTCGGTGTAGAAAAGGAACACCAGCAGCACGGCCTGGGGCCCCGCGGCGGGAAATGCCCCGCGTGCCCGGTCGAAGTGGATCAGCCCCTGCATGTGGGCTGAGTTGATGTACTTCGGCCAGATCAGCCAGCGGAGGTGGGGCCCGCCCAGGAGCGAACTGGCCTGGCAGTATGAGATGAACAGGGCATAGACGCCGTAGATCGCCACGGCGACCAGGGCCCAGCGAATCTGCCGCTCGGGACGGCACGTGTTGTACGTCAGGAAGAACGCCAGGAACGGAAACAGCATCGCCGCGAAGAACCGGTAGTACGGGGCCGACCGAACGTCCTGGACCCTGCCGACCCATCCGGCCATGGTGGCGCTCAGCGCCACGTATACCAGTAGGACCGCCATCACGCCAAAGACCGCGCGGTCCAGCCGGACACGCTGACGACGGACCAGGAAGTGGACAAAGAAAGCCGTCAGCGTGGCGACGAACAGGATCCGAGGGATGCTGAGATTAAAGAAGCCCGGCAGTTCCCAGACCCAGAACCACCGGTCGAGGATGCCGAATGACAGCACCCACATCCAGACCCAGGCCGGCGCCCATCCGGTCACGGCCGAGTGCACCAGCACTGCCACGACCGCCAGGGCCAGCAGGATCACCGGCAGCGCATCCGTCTTGGCGGCGCCAAAGGCCAGGGCCGCAACGATCAGCACCACCAAGGCACCCAGGGCCCAGGTGTCTGTCTTTTGGCCGGTCACGCCGATCATGACGATCTCGCTCGGCGCGCCGTCCTTACACGCGCCGATACACGAACTTCGGGATGGGATACTTCCGCAGGTTCAGGACCACACCGGTCGCCTTGGCGGCGTCAACCTGGAGGCGTTTCCGCGCCACCATCAGGGCTTCGCGCGGGGTTTGCTGGCAGTGCGCCACCAGGACCACGGCCCCGACCAGACCCGCCAGCAGGCGGGCATCCGGATAGAGGTTCGCCGGGGCGGCATCGAGGATCACGCGCTCGTACCGCTCCTGCAGTCGGCTGAGGAACTCCTTGGCGCGATCGGCGTGCAGGATTTCCAGCACGCGATCGGCCCGGCTGCCGACGGTGAGCACGTCCAGGCGCCCGGGGCCGACGCGCCGAACCGCCTGATCCAAGTCCGCGCCGCCGGCCAGCACATCGGACAGCCCCGCCTCATTGGGTAGCCTCAGCAGGCGGTGGACTTTGGGCGCCCGGAGGTTGAAATCCACCAACAGCACGCGACCAGGCTCGGCCTCGCCAGGCCCCATGCCGGGCGGGCCCAAAGCCGCCGCGTCCGCCCCCGCCAGCGCCATCCCCACAGCCACGGTGGTGGCGCCTTCGCTGCGATTGGCCGAACAGACCAGCGCCGACCGCGGGGCCTCGCCAGGGCCGTAGAACACCGACGCCCACAGCCCGCGGAAAATCTCCTCGGCCTGTGGCGCCAGCGCTACCGACGGGCCGGCGCCTTCGCCGCCCGGTGCGGCGCGGAGAATCCGCCGCCCGAGCCTCGGGATCGACGCCAGCACATCCACCCCGACGTGATCCTCGACGTCGTCGATACTCTTGACGGAATGGTCGAAATGATCGGCCAGGAAGGCGTACATCAGCGCCAGGACGACCCCGGCCAGCACGCTGATCAGCATGTTCAGCCAGAACACGGGACGGTGCGGACTTCCCGCATCGGGTCGCGTGGGCGAATCCACAACGATGATATCAACCGGCGTCGACGCCAGCGCCTGGGCGCTCTGGGCGGCCAACGCCTCTTCACGCCGCTTGCTGTAGATCGCCTGGGCGGCGTCGAGGTCGTCTTTCTTGCGCTTGTACTGTGCCGCCTTAGCCGCCAACGCGGCGATCTGGGTCTTCTCGCCCTCAACGATGGCGGTCAGTTTGGCCTTCCGCGCCGTCAGCGCGGCCGCCTCCTGAGTGATCATCAAGCCCAGTTCGTCCAGCAGGCCCGCGATATTGGCCTCCAGTTCCGCCCGCGACTCCTTCAGCATCTTGAAATCGCTCTGGTACTTCTGGGCGAGGTTGTTGATCTGAAGACGCAGGTTGGCAATGGATTCGAGGCTCTTGCCCAGGTACGGGTTGGCTTCCAGGAGGCTCTGGGGCACGACCACGTTGGGGGTCTTGGCGGCAGCGGTGACCTTGGGGATCTGCGCGCGCAACGCCGCCAGTTCCGCCAGGCGGGCGTCTACCTTGTTGATCTCGCCCTGGAATTCCGTCCGGAGGCTCTGGAAGCCCATCTCGCCGATGCCCCCGAGCATGTTCTGCACCAGGAGCATGTCGCCTTTCAGTTCCTTGGCGATGAAGACTTCCAGATCCTTGGCGGCGGCGTCGAGGCTGTCCTTGGCCGCGGCGGTCGCCTGGCTGACGGCGAACTCGGCGCTCTGCTTGGCGCGTTCAATCTCCAGGCTGGCGCGGCGGATCAGATAGCCTTCGAGGACGCACTCGGCAAACGCCTGGGCGCGCTCGGCGGCCTGGGCGCGGCTTTCGTCCCCGGGCGGCGTGATACAGGAGCGATCCTCGTCCCAGTCCACCACGATGCTGAAGGCCTGGGTGAAGGTCACGTCCGGCCCGCCCGGCGTCTCGACGGACACCGCCCGGCGGGCCCGGGCCATCCGCTCGGTATTGCCGGCGATGAACTGTCTGACCGCGTCCACGCCATACCAGCGCTTCTTGTCGTGCGCGACGATCGCGCCCGGGCCGAACGGGACGCCGTCCAGACGCATCAACGCCGACCCCAACACGTAGTCGCTCTGGATCAACTCGCGCTGCGTCACCACGAACAGGCTGAGTCGGTCGCGCAGACTGGCGGCGCTTTCCAGCGGGCCCAGCGGCGGGGCCGGGTGCGCCAGCAGCAGCGCCCGGGAGCGATAACGCCACCGCGACATCGCCGTCGCCGCCAGGACGCCCGCCACCACGACCACCAGGATCACCACGATCCCCACCAGCCGGGCGAAAATCACGCGCGCCAGTTCACGCAACGTTCTGGTCGGATACGATGTTGCCATGATTGCCTCGTTGTATTGTATCGCCGGGGGGGCCGATTACGGGTTCGGCCCCAGCCAGTCGACATCGTCGGCGATGGAGTAGTGACTCGTGAAGCCGCCCACGGCGCGGATGCTCCGAGCCCAGACGTACTCAATGTAGTCGGCCCGTTTGGCGATCTTGGTGGTCGGGACGAAAACGATGTCTCCGTCCTCAAGCCAGATGTCGTACCGGTGGTTGGCCATGTCGGCGGCGATGTGCCCGTCGGCCATCTTGTTGCGGTTTTCCAGCAACTGGAAGACGTTGACGATGGTGGCCTGAGGCCGGGGCAGGTGCCGGCGGCGAATCAGCATGACCTTGGACAACTCCGCCCGCTTGGGAAGGTAACTGCCCGCCTTGGCCAACGCCTGCAACAGCGTCATCTCGTGATGCCCGGTGATCGCGCCGGTGCGATTCAGCAGCGCGCCGGGGATTCGCACCTCGCCCAGGACATAGACGAGCGTTGGCGCGACGGTCTGGAGGTTCACCGTGACTTCCAGTTCGTCCAGCCCAATGCTGGCGTAGGCGAAGTTGAGAGCCTTGTGCAGTTCCTCGATGGTCTTGCCCGCCGTTCGAATGCTGACCACGAACGGCAGCGAGATCGTCCCGTCGGGCGTCACCGGCACCAAACGGCTCTGGCCACGCGGGCTGGTCGTGATCGCCTGCTTCAGTTCGGCGATCTTCACGTTCGACTGCTTGAAACTGACCGTGATCGTCGGGTCCTTGACGAACGCAGAGTACCGCTTGACCAGTTCTTCCCGCACGTCCTTGATCGTCCGGTCGAACACGTAGATCGGTTGAATGAGATCGAGGTACAGGTACCCGTCCGACTGGACCTGCTCGATCTGGTTGAGCGTGGCCTTGAACGGGAAGCGGACCTCGATCACGTCCTGAATCTTGATGCGGTACTCCAGGTTGCGCTGGTGGCGCACGTGATAGATGACTTCCAACTGGTCGCCCTCGCGGATGCGGTAATCGCGGCGGACGATGTGCGCCACGGGGACTTCCTGCACGGGCCAGTCCCTGAAGAACATCTCCCTGGGAATGTTGTGCCCCGGAGGGGGCGGCGCCTCGGGCGGCTGGCTGCACCCGCAGACCCCAATCACCACGATCGCCGCCAGGACGCACGTTATGCCGAGTTTCTGTCGCTGTCTCATCGTGTCACCTCGCCGGTGTAATGAACGCATCGGATTGGATTCGTTTGACTTTCGGCAGGTCGCTCTCGGCCTGGCCGAACGTGGCGTACGCCCCGACGCGGACCAGTTGCATCATGCGTCCCTGCCGGAGTTCCTGGTCCGTTCGAGCCGGCAGGCCCGCGTGGCGCAAGCGATCGACGAGGGGCTTCTCGGCCCCCGGGCGGACATACGCCGCCACCTGAATGGACCACCGCGTCGCGCGGATCCTCGATTCGGCCCTCCGAGCAAGTTCGTCTGGCTCGAACAAGTGGATCAGCCGGTCGAAGTACAGGTCGGCTTGTGCCCACTTGCCCTGGCGCTGAAGGACGCACCCAAGGCGATACAGGGCCTGATCGGCCGGAGGGGCCTGCCGTGGCACCCGCTCCAACGTCGCCTCGTAGTGAAGCCGGGCCGACGCCATATCGCCGCCGTCGTACGCCAGATTCCCCAGCGCCAAGTGGATCGCGGCGACCAGGTCCTTGCGCTTGGCCAACGTGGCAGCGGCCTCGAGGTCTTTGGTCGCCTCGGGGATCTTGCCCTGGCGGCGCTGCGCCATCCCGCGGACGTAGAGGGCCTCGCCGGCCTCTTCCACGCGCGGGTGCACCGCCAGGAAGCGTGACGCCGCCCGAACGGCCGAGGCGTCGTCGCCCCGATCGTAGGCGTCCCCGGCCGCCACAAGGTCCGCGCGCGCTTGCGGGCTGATCGAGGCTACGCAGCCCGACAGACCCGCCGCCCAGGAAGCGGCCACAGCCACCCTGAGGGTAAAGCGCATCCAAGTTCTCCACGTGCACCGACATTCTTGTCGCTAGCGCCCGGTAGACTCCATCCGAGATGCCGCTATCAGTATGTTTCTTCGTCTTCTGCCTCAGGATAATTTAGGGGATATGTCGTGCGGTCCGCGCCCTTTGGTCCCACGACGAGACTCGCGCGGCGCCGGAGCGGACGCTTCCTGCCCCGTGCCCAACGCGCAGCACGATAGCCCAAGCCGTCACGCATAGGAGAAACACCTGACTTACAGCCCCGCCACCTTCCGCAAGGCCGCCACCTCGGGAGCGATGAGGCGGCGGTGCCTTCCGATCTTCAGCCCTCGGTCCGTGATCGGGCCAATACCCGACCGATGCAGGCGGCGGCAATTGTGCCCGCGACGGGCCAGCATCCGCCGCACCTGGCGGTTTCGCCCTTCCGATATACGTATCTCCAGAAGGCTTTCGGAATCGCCGCGGCGGAGTACCTTGACCTTCGCGGCGCTCGTTCGGCGCCCATCGATGACCGCGCCCCGGCGAAGGGCATCGGCGTCGGCGCCCGTCACCCGCCCGGCCACTCGGGCAACGTAGGTCTTGACCACCCCGTAGCGGGCATGGGTCAGCCGGTGGGTCAGTTCGCCGTCGTTGGTCAGAATGATCAGCCCCGTCGAGTCGGCGTCAAGCCGTCCGA
>Ga0272441_10016019_pt1 | contig 10421 bp, 6 predicted proteins | sample SSMProp6N_FD_193582 | JGI IMG/M metagenome (GOLD analysis project Ga0272441, IMG submission 193582) | Marine sediment archaeal communities from Little Sippewissett salt marsh, Falmouth, MA, United States - SSM-Prop-6N | ecosystem: Environmental > Aquatic > Marine > Wetlands > Sediment ... | reverse complement strand
CCCTTTGCGATCGAGAGCGTCTTCGCGGTCAGGCCGCCGTGGCTGGTGTAGATGCGGAACCCGCTGCGCAGCGTGTCGTTGCAGGAGGCGTTGGCGAACGCTGGGATGACCTCGTCTCGGCGGATGCGTTTGTAGTCCATCACGCTGGCCGGCCCGGCCCACGGGCTGTGTCCGGCGACCTCCCAGGTCGTGGCGAAGGGATGCTTACCGGCCTCCAGCGCCTTCCAGTAGACGGCCACCTCGTGGAACGGGATGACGTAATCGACGATGCCCTGACCGATGTCCATGAAAGGCAGCTCGCGCTCGGGGTGGGCCGCGACCTGTTTCGGCAGATTGAGCAGGCCATAAACCGGAACCCCCTCGTTGGTGAGATCGTTGCGGTCCTGCGGGCCGAACTTGGGGACCACGCTGTTGAGCCAGTTGTTCATCGGCGGCTTAAGCTGCCAGTTGAAGATGCCCTCGTCGGCGAACGACGCGGCGAACACGTCGCCGTTCCGCGTGCCGATGTAATGCGCCCCCGTCCCGCCCATCGACCCGCCGTAAACGCAGAACTGCGCCGGGTCGACCTTAAACGGGAAGTTCTTCGGATTGGTCCGCAGCCACTTGGCGACCTGGAGCACGCGCCGTTCGGTGAAATTGACCACCGTTCCCTTGGGCGGATAGCGCTTCCGGGGCTCTTTGCGCGGCAGAGCGTCGCTGTAACCGTACCACCAGGTAAGGTGGTAATCGAGCAGCTTGACGTTCACATGGGAGCCGGGCCAGCAGTAGCCGATGTTCCAGTCATTCCACGCGCTGTAGGCGTGCAGGCGGAAACCGACGGGGTACGGCTCCCTGGTTCCGCGCCGCCCTTTCGCCGGCGCCCGGATGTGGAACACATGGACATAGCCCTCCCAGTTATCCTCGATCCCGTCGGGGTTCCATAGCTCGTAGTCGCAGAAAAACGCATAGATGTAGTAGCGGTCGCCGAGCTTCTGGAGCATCACGGCGCCGGGCGTCTCGACCTTCTCCTCGATGGGCTGGTTGAGCGCGGCGAGGTGTGCGCGGTCCTCCTTGCCGTCTGTCTGCATCGTCACTGCGTAGTACGTCTTGCCCGGCTTCTTGACGGTCCGCACAAACAGGCCGGTGCCCTCTGGGAGTTGCTTCGAGGCGTCCTCGTCGTCCTCGATCTGGATGGCCTGGTACCATTTCTTCTTGCTGAGCGGGCCGAAGAAGCGGTGCTTGTCGAGGTTCCCGATGTTGCGAAGAAACTGGTAATGATTCGAGCCCTCGGGGATTTTGGCGATGAGGGTCGCCGCGCCCAAGCCGTCCGGCGTGATCGGCTTGCCGCTCGCGTAGACCTTGTACCACTCGCCCTTGACCGCGTTGTCCTCGGTCCAGGTCAGGAAGGTCTGCCCCTCGCGCCAGAAGCCCTTCAGTCCGGTGACCGCGCCGCGGGCCGTGCCGCAGAGCAAGCCGGCCAGGCACAACGTGGCCGCAACGGATCGCCGCAGGTTGAACATTGTAACACCTCCCGAATCAGGCAGAAGACGAGGAGGCCGGATGTGTTCACTATAATGCGGCGCCCAAGATGCGTCAACGCCCCGCGTTCAGCCGTCGCCGCCGGGCAGAAGTTCGGCAAGGACAGCGGCCAGCCGCTCGGTGGGCAGGCCGACCACGTTGCTGAAGCTGCCCTCGACCCGGCTCACGTAGCGATCGCCGGTCTCCTGGATGGCGTAGGCGCCCGATTTCCCGTCCGCCTCGCCGCTGTCCACGTACTCCCGGATGGCCGACTCGCTCATCGGTTTCATGGTGACGGAGGTCGATACGTAGTCGACCACGCGCCGCCCGGCCCGCGTGTCGAGCACGCAGAACCCGGTAATGACCTGATGACGGGTGCCGCTGAGGCGGTGCAGAATACCAGCCGCGTGCTCCCGGTCACGGGGCTTACCGAGGATCTCCCCGCCCAGCGCCACCAGGGTATCGGCTGCGACGATGAGGGCCGGCCCGACGCGTGCCGCGACCTCCTCTGCCTTGTCGACGGCGAGTCGCATCGCCTCCGCGGCGGGGTCTGCGCCCTGGCGGACCGACTCGTCGACCTGGGGTTCGACGACCGTGAAGGCACGGCCCATCTCGCTGAGCAGCGCCCGCCGCCTGGGCGAGCCCGACGCGAGCACGATGTTCGCCTTCATGGCGTCCGCTCCGCCAGGCCGTTCACTCGATCCCATAGACGTTGGCCAGATGCTTCCGCCCCCGCTTCACCGCCCGGGCCGGATGCCCGTCAGAGATTTCCATCACGCAGAGCGTGTCCGGCCGCAGAAAGTCGGTCAGCGCGGCGAAATTGAACTCGCCCGTGCCGGGCGGGCGATGGTCCTCGAACCCGTGGATGTCGTGCAGGTGCATGCCGGCCAGGCGGGGGCCGTAGCGCTCGAGCAACTCCAGATGCCGGACGAACCCGATCCGGTCCAGCACGTGTGCGTGCCCCACGTCGTGCCAGTAGCGCAGGTTCGGTGCGGCGACACGGTCGAATAATTCGGCGAATTCGTCGCCCTGCGGCAGCTCCGACAGGTAGTACCGGTTCTCCAGGCCGATCAGCAGGTCGCCGGCGTACTCGCACACCTCGGCCAGGCTGGCCTGGAGGGCGCGTAGGTAAGGGGGCGCCAACGCCGCCCGGTCGCTGCGCAGCCTGTCGAGCACCGGTCGGCAGTCGGCCACGGTCCCGCCGCGCGAGATGAGGCGGTACATCTCGTACTGGAACCGGCGGGCGTCGGGCAAGGGCAGCGCCCCGCCGTGCAGCACCACGGCCCGTGCTCCGACCCGCCGGGCGCTGTCGATGCTCGCCTTTGCCAGGCGCACGCCCTCGCGCCGGAGCAACTCGTCGGGCTCCGCCACCCAGTCGCCCCGGCACGCCGCGGCGGGCACCTCTTCCTCCGTGCAGACCGCGTGGACGCTGCCGATTTCGCCCCGGCCGCGCTCGACGGCGTCGGTAGCCGCGTCGAGGTCGAGCGGCACCCGCGACACGCCCAGTTCGAACGCCTTGAACCCGATTTTGCGGCCGGCGGCGAGTACCTTGCCAAGCCGTGCGGCGCCCTTTGGCGCCCAGGCGGTGGACAGCGCGATGCTCATGGAACAGTCCCTTGGTCGGACCCGTGGTGCAGGAGGATTATAGCACACGCCCGGGAGATGTCACTCGCGTGGCAGGTCGACGATCACGAGTGGGCGCACAGAACCGAGACGAAGGCGGAAACGTGCGAAGCGAAAAAGAGGAGCACAATCAAGAGGACAAAGGACTCGAATACGTGGGGTTGGCTTCAACCGGCAAAGCCTGCCGGCCGCCCCGCCCTGTCGGCACCGGTGGAGCAGGCACACCTGTCGGGCGACGTCCGAGCTGGCTCGGACATCGCGTTCAGAAGAGCCCTAGGCGCTGGGACTCGCCTGCGAGCCCGGCTCCTCCGCCGGCGCGGCCAGGTCGATCTGCTCACCCGACTTCGCCAGGTGCCGCTGAAGCGTCTCCTGCGCGTCACGCAGCAGTCGCTCCGCCCGGCGGAAGCTCTCTTCCCATTCTTTGGCCCGCATCTCCGCCTCCGTTAACGTCACCGTCCGCGGCCTGTCCGACGACATCCGCCCCTCCTCCTCGCCATGCCCCACACTCCGGATCCTGTGAGCGGGCACGTGGCGCCAGCCGGTCCGATTCCCAAACCGATTTCTCGCCATACTCAGCAGGTCGCCGGTCGCCGCCCGCGCGGCCTGCGGCCCGTCCGCCACCACGGCCACCTCGACGTGGCTCAGCGACGAGCGGGTGACCATCAATTGCATCAGCCGCAACGACTGGACCCGATCCTCTTCGCGGCTGCCGGTGATCAGCACCACGCTCTTCGCCGTGGCCATCATCAGCCGGGCCGACGCCGTGAACTGATTGTGAACGAGCGTCAACACCAAGTCGGGCTCGACCGTGCCCACGTCCCGTCCGGCCGGGACGTGCCAGAACAGCGGCTCGCTGGCGCCGGACCCGGTGAGCACCACGGTCCGGTCCGGCTCTGCGAACTGGCGGGCCAGGGCTTTAGCCGCGGTCACCGTCTCCGTCGGGGCGAGCGTCGAGAACACCATCGTCGGGCCGCCCAGCGGCTCGCGCGGCGGTGACCGTCTCGCCACCTGGGTCGACTCGGTCTGTCCCACAGAAGCTGCCTCTCGGCAGAAACGGTTGACACCACAAGCGGTTCACGCCCGCGTCAGGGCGCAGCCGATCGCCGCTGCAAAAGACTGGCAGTAACGTTCTTATATCGTCAATTTTTTGTCGGAACTTTAACAGAAACTAACCCCGCTCCCATCGCCGGGAAGGCTGGCCGGAAAGGAGTTCCCCAGTTCGTCGACGGCCATAGTATCGCCGGGCCGAACGCGTTTCAAGTGTTGTTCCGGCGCGGGTTTGCCCACGCGGCTGGGCGGTCCGGCACCGGGCAACACCGCCCCAGCCGTTGCATCCGCGCGGATCCTGCGCTATCCTCGGGTCAGCCCCCGGCCCCGGAGAGACCGATGTCCATTCGATTCGCCCTGGCCCTGGCCCTCGTGATGGGACTTGCCATGACCGCCGCCTCGCGTGCGCCCGCGCTCGACGTCGTCCAGACCCCCAAGGTGCTGCCCGATCGCGCCGTCGACACCTCGAGCCTTGACGGCATCGTCCGGGGCGTGTGCCGGCCGGGGATGCCGCCGCAGGAGAAGTTTCTCGCGCTCTACCAGTTCTACCGCCGGATGATCTATCACGGCCGGTACATGGGCTCGGACCGGCGCTCGGTGCTGCGGATGATCAACAGCTACGGCCTGCAACTGTGCGGCTCGCAGGCGGCGGCGTTCAGCGTGCTCTGCCGGAAAGCGGGATTCGAGACGCGCGTCGCCCACGTGAAGGCGAAGGGCTACGGCGGGCACACGGTCATGGAGGTGAAGTACGACGGCGCCTGGCACGTCGCCGACACGATGACGGCGTTCTACGTGCTGAACCGAAAAGGCCGCCTGGCCAGCCTGGCGGAGTTGAAGGCGGACCCGACGCTGATCCGCGACGCGGTGAAGGAGAAGCGGGTCCCCGCCGACTGGTGCCTGTGCACGCGGGAGGTCGAACCGGAGCAAAAGGGGCTGCGCGAGCGGCTGAAGAAGGACGCTCCGTGGTCGCTCCTGCGCTGGGGCAAGGGGAAGACGCTGCCGGATTTCTGGCAGAAGGCGGTGGCGAATTACCGGACCCAGGAGGGGCTGTACGGCGGGCACGTGCAGCCGGGTGAGATGGACATCGTGCTCAAGCCAAACGAGGAGTACGTGCGGCTGTGGGACGGCGTCGGACTGTGGCTCACGGTCCCGACGTTCGCCGCGATCCCGCCCTACCACACGTGCGGACACATCGACGAGCAGGACGTCAATTTCCGTTTCTTCGAGCCGTACAAGACCAGCGGCTTCAAGTTCGCCAAGTACGCCTACCGCGCCTACGGGAACGGCTGGCTCGAGTGGAAGCCGGACGGGACGAAGGGCGAGGTGAAGGCCGTGGCGCTGAAGACGACGGGACTGGCCCACGACGCGACGGAGGGAGTGCTGACGCCCATCGACGCGACCACACCGGCGCTGGTAGTGCCGATCAAGTCGCCCTACGCCGTGGTGAAGATCGAGATCGACCTGCGAATTCGGCAGGCCGCGAAGGCATCGACCAAGATATCGGTCGGCGCCATCCGGATGTACCGCGGCCGGCGGATTGCCAGGTTCACCCCGGTGGGCGAGATCAAGGGCGAGAAGAAGGGGGTGGAAAAGATCGTGGTTGACTGCACGGGCGACCGTGCGCCGAAGTACGAGTACGACATCAAGGTCGAGCCGAAGGGCGCGGTGGCGTTCAACATCGCCCGGGTCAAGACCACATTCCAGCTCAACCCGGCGTCGCTCCCCTCGCTCTATCCGGGTGAGAACACGGTGACCGTATCGGCGAAGACGGCGGGGGACCTGAAGGCGAACAAGCTGCTGGTTACCTACGAATGGGCGGACGGCGCCGGCTGGACGGCGGAGCACACGGAGACGCAGACCATCGGCTCCCTGCCCCACAGCTACAAGCTGACGGCCGACGTGCCGAAGGACAAGATGCCGCGGATGAAGCGGCTGGCCCTGAAGCTCGCGCCGAAATAAACGGGGCGGCCGCCCGCCGGCCGGTGTCGTACAGTTCGCTCTGCAGCCAAGCGGAGACTGCCGATGAAGGAACTTCTGGAGCGGGCGCTGGATGCGGCCGCGGCCGCAGGTGCGTCGCACAGCGAGGCCCGGGTGGTCGAGACCACCCAGGAAAGCTACGAGGTGAAGAACGGTGCGCCGGTGGCCGCCGTGCACTCGGCCGGCGAAGGGCTGGGGATACGCGTCATCGTTGATGGGGCGTGGGGCTTCGCGGCGGTGCCGGACCTGGACCGCGGCGGTGCGGAGCGCGCGGCTCAGCAGGCGGCCGACATCGCCCGGGCCAGTGCCACCGCCGCCAGGGAGCCGGTCCGACTGGCCGAGGCGCCCCAGGTAAACGGCACGTATGTCACGCCGCACGAGGTCGACCCGGTGGCGGTACCGGTCGAGCGGAAGATCGACCTGCTGATGCGGGCCGAGCGGGCGATGCAGGGGCAACCCGACGTGCGCATCACACAGGCGTTTCTCGCCGTGCTGCGCAAGCGGACGCACTTCGCGAACTCGGAGGGTTCGAGTTACGACCAGACGATCATCGAATGCGGTGGCGGGATCGCGGCGACGGCGGTGAAGGACGGTGAGAGCCAGGTGCGGAGCTATCCGAACTCGTTCCGCGGGAACTTCGCGACGGCGGGGTTCGAGTATTTCTCGGACCTGGCGCTGGAGGCCGAGGCGCCGCGTGTGGCGGAGGAGGCCGAGGCCCTGCTCTCGGCGCCGACCTGCCCTGCCGGGCGCCGTGACGTGGTGATCGAGGGCGGCCAGCTCGCGCTCCAGGTGCACGAGTCGATCGGCCATCCCATCGAGCTGGACCGGGTGTTCGGGACGGAGGCCGCCTACGCCGGGACCAGCTTCCTGACCACCGACAAGCTGGGCGCGTTCCGATACGGGTCCGAGCAGGTCAACGTGGTGGCGGATGCGACCGCGCCGGCCGGGCTGGGCACGTTCAAATGGGACGACGAGGGAGTGCCGGCGCAGAACGTGCCGATCATCCGGGCGGGCGAGTTCGTGGGTTACATCTCCGACCGCGAGAGCGCGGCGCGGCTGGGGGTGGCGTCTTCGGGTGCGGCTCGGGCCGACGGCTGGGGCCGCATCCCGCTGGTCCGAATGACCAACATCAACCTGCTGCCGGGCGAATGGACGCTCGACGACCTGCTGGCCGACACGGACGGCGGCCTGTTCCTGGCCACCAACCGGTCGTGGTCAATCGACGACCGGCGGGTGAATTTCCAGTTCGGCACGGAGGTCGGTTACGAGATCCGCGGCGGCCGCCTGGGCCAGCTCTATAAGAACCCCAGCTACACGGGCATCACCTGGGACTTCTGGCGCTCGTGTGACGCCGTCTGCAACGAGAAGCATTGGAAGCTGTACGGCACGCCGAACTGCGGCAAGGGCGAGCCGGGGCAGTCGGCGCACGTCGGCCACGGCGTGGCCCCCGCGCGGTTCCGAAACGTGCAGGTTGGAGTGGTGCGATGAGAAGCAAAGACGAGGCGCTGAGCCTGCTGGACCGGGCGCTGGAGGCGGCGACCACCGCCGGCTGCGATGCAGCCGACGCGGCGCTCCTCTCGCGCGCCGGGGCACTCACCCGGTTCGCCAACAACACCATCCACCAGAACGTAGCGATGGAGAGCGCCACGCTCTGCCTGCGCGCGGTGCGCGGCCGGCGGACCGGCTGCGTGCGGACCGGGGTGTTGGATGATTCGGGCATTGCCGACGCGGCGCGGCGGGCGGCGGATATCGCCGCTGTGTCCGCCGAGGACCCCGACTTCCCCGGGCTGGTCGAGAGCCCGCACGCCGAGCCCTGCGGGGTATTCGACCCGGCCGCGGCGGCGGCGACGCCCGCTCAGCGCGCCGAGGCGGTCCGAGCGATCATCGCCTGCATCGAGGGCGGGGGGGCCGTGGCCTCCGGCTCGCTGTCGACCGGGTCCGACACGCTGGCCGTCGCCAACACCGCAGGCACCCGCCAGTTCGACCGCGACACCGGCGTCCGGCTGAACATCGTGGCGATGGCGGACACCGCGGCGGGCTGTGCCGAGTTCTACGCGCAGCGGCTGGGTGAGATGGACGCTCCCGAGCGTGCCGAGTTTGCGCTGAAGAAGTGCCTGGACTCGCACGGGGCGGGTGAGATCGAGCCCGGCGAGTACGCGGTGGTGCTCGAACCGCCCGCCGTAGCGGACATGGCCCGGTTCCTCGCCCGGCTGGGGTTCAACGCTCAGGACATGCAGCAGGGCCGGAGCTGCCTGCAGGGCAAGCTGGGCGAAAAGGTCTGCGACGAACGCATCAGCGTGGTGGACGACCCACGCGACCCCGCGGGCTCGCCGTTCGCCTTTGACGGCGAGGGGGTGCCACGCCAGCGGGTCGAACTGCTGGCGGGGGGCGTGTTCAAGAACGTGGTGCACGACACCCGCAGCGCGGCGAAGGAGGGGGTGGCGTCCACGGGGAACGGCGGCGTCCCGCCGAATCCATACGGCCCGCACCCCGGCACGCTGATCATCTCACCGGGCACGGAGAGCCTGGACGAGTTGATCGGCTCGACGCCGCTGGGGCTGCTGGTGTCGAACTTCCACTACACGAACGTGGCCGAGCGATCGACGTGCACTATCACCGGGATGACGCGCTACGGGCTGTTCGAGATCGTGGACGGCCGGGTGGCGCGGGCGGTGAGGAACCTGCGGTTCACACAGTCGGTGCTGTCGGCGCTGGGCGAGGTGCAGGGGGTGGGATCGGCCCGGGAGCGGCTGGGCCCGGTGGTGGCGCCGGCGCTGAAGGTCGGGCGGTTCCGGTTCACGGGGACAAGCGATCACTAGCCGGCCGGCGGGATGGGTCCTGCGGCCCAGCGCATCACGGCCGAGCCCCAGGCGAGCCCGCCGCCGAATCCGACCAGGACCACCAGATCACCGCGCCGGATGAGCCCCTTGCGGTGCGCCTCGTCCAGGGTGATGGCGACCGAGGCTCCCGAGGTGTTCCCGTATTTGTCGAGCGTGGTGTAGGTTTTGGACATCGGGATGCCCAGGGCGTCCATGCCGAACCGGATGATATTGATGTTCGCCTGGTGCGAGATGATGAAGTCGATGTCGTCGACGCCGACGCCGGCGCGGTCCAGTGCGGACCGGACGGCGCGGGGGAAGGCGCCGGTGGCGAAGGTCCAGACCACCTTGGCGTCCATCCGGAAGTAGTGGAGCCCGTGTTCGACGGTCTCCAGCGTGGCGGGCATGCGGGTGCCGCCGGCCAGTGCGGTGATGGTTTCATAGCCGCTGCCGTCGGTCTGTACGTAGGATGAGATGATGCCGGTCTCGCCGGGCGAGGCGCGGCCCAGGACCATTGCGCCGGCTCCGTCGCCGAAGTAGATACACGAGCTGCGGTCGGTGAAATCGAGCATCCGCGAGTAGACCTCGGACCCGATGACCAGGGCATAGCGGACGGAGCCGTCCTCGATGTATCGGCGGGCGATGTCGAGGGCGTAGACCGTGCCGGTGCACATCACCGAGACATCGTAGGCCATGGCGTTGGAGGCGCCGATCTTGCCCTGGACGATGCAGGCGGTGGCGGGAAAGATGCGGTCGGGCACGGTGGTGGCCAGGATGATGAGCCCGATCTGGTCGGCGGTCAGTCCGGCGGAATCGAGCGCCCGGCGTGCGGCTTCGAGCGCCAGGTCGGAGGTGGCTTCGTCGTCGGCAGCGAACCGCCGTTCGGCCACTCCGACACGCTTGCGGATCCACTCGTCGCTGGTGTTGATGTTGGCGATGGAGATGATGTCGTTGTTGGTCATCACCCGCTCGGGCAGGTAGGAACCGGTACCGAGGATGGCGGCGGTGAATGGCCGGGCCGGCCTGGCCGCCGTACGCCGGGAGCGCTGGGGAGCGGAGTCGGCGAAGGCTTGCACGTCGGTCTCCCGGATCACGCCCTGCGACTTGACCTGCCAGAGGTCGACGCCCAGTTCTGCGGCGAGTCGACGGGCCTTGAGCGTGGCGCGTGCGCGGGGCGGACGCTGAGCCGCTTCGGACGCCCGGTGCTCGGTGTCGTCGGGCAGCGGCAGCCAGTCGAGCACCGGCAGGGGCTGGTCGGCGGTATCGGCAACGAAGCCCAGCACCTCGCGGACGGCGCACTCCTGGCCGGGCTGCGCCCGGTGGCGCAGGTAACCGGCGGCCCCCGCTTCGAGGTCGAGGGCGGCCTTGTTGGTCTCGACAGTGCAGACCGGCTGGCCGGGCTCGACGCGGCCGCCGTCGTCGACGATCCAGGCGACGAACGTGGCGGCGTCCTCGTTG
>Ga0272441_10016018_pt1 | contig 10421 bp, 8 predicted proteins | sample SSMProp6N_FD_193582 | JGI IMG/M metagenome (GOLD analysis project Ga0272441, IMG submission 193582) | Marine sediment archaeal communities from Little Sippewissett salt marsh, Falmouth, MA, United States - SSM-Prop-6N | ecosystem: Environmental > Aquatic > Marine > Wetlands > Sediment ... | reverse complement strand
CAAGGAGTCGCTCGCCGCCTCCGGCAGCCCGTATCCGGGTCACACGGAGATGTTGGCGGCGCTGACGGGCGCCCCGCGGGTGGGCATGTGCTTGGTGGGCGGCGGGCTGCGCGTCACGCTGGCGACCAGGCACGTGCCGATAGCCGGCGTGCCGGCTGCGCTGACGAAGCGGGCCGTTCTCGACGCGATAGAGCTCACGCACGAGGCGGGCGCCGATTTCGGCTGTCCCTCTCCGCGGATAGCCGTCTGTGGGCTGAACCCCCACGCGGGCGACGGGGGCGTTCTGGGGACGGAGGAGGGGGCCGTCATCCGGCCGGCCATCGAGGCGGCGCGGGCGGAGGGCATCGAAGCCTCGGGTCCCTACCCGGCCGATACCGTGTTCGTTGCGGCGCGCCGCGGCGATTTCGACTTCGTCGTACCGATGTATCACGATCAGGGTCTTGTGCCGCTGAAGCTCCTCGGCTTCGAGGAGGGCGTCAACGTCACGTTGGGGCTGCCGATAGTCCGCACGTCGGTCGATCACGGCACCGCGTTTGACATAGCGGGTACGGGTGCGGCGGGGGCGGGCAGTCTGATGGCGGCGTTCGAGCTGGCGCTGTCGATGGCCGCAAGGAGGCGGGGCGAGTGAGCCTGCTGCGGCGGCTGCGCGAGCGCGGCATAAGGCCGAACAAGCTGCGCGGGCAGAGTTTCTTGGTGGACGAGGGCGAGTTGTCCGCGGTGGCGGATGCCGCCGGGGCGGGGGGTGCGGACACGGTCGTCGAGATAGGGGCCGGGCCCGGCAACCTCACGCGCCTGCTGGCCCGGAGGGCCGGCCGTGTGATCGCCGTGGAGATAGACCGCCGGCTGGCCGAGTTTGCGCGAGAGAACCTGGCCGATTGCCCCAACGTGGAGGTCGTCCAGGATGACGCCCGGCGGCTCGACCTAGCCGCCTGGAGGGGGCCGGGGGGGCCGGGGGGGGCGGAGGGGCCGGGGGGGCCGGAGGCGGCGAAGCTGATTGTCGTCGGCAACCTGCCTTACAGCGTCACAACGCCGGTGATAATGCGGGTGCTCGAGCAGTGCGGCAGTGTCCGGCTCTGCGTTTTCACCGTTCAAAGAGAGGTGGCCGCCCGCATGGCCGCCGACCCGGGCGGCAGGCAGTACGGTGCGCTCTCGGTGGCCGTCCAGTACAGGGCCGGCGTCGAGGTCGTTCGGACCATTGCGCCGGAGGCGTTCAGGCCGGTCCCGGCGGTCACGTCGGCGCTGGTGCGGCTGACCATCAAGGACCGTCCCTCTCCGCAGGCGGCCGACGAGCGCGCGTTGCGGGCCGTCGTGGCCGGGGCCTTCTCGCAGAGGCGCAAGAAACTGGCCAATAGCCTTGCCGGCGCGCTTCACATCGAGCGCGACGAGGCCGTGGCGCTCCTGCGCGCGGCCGGGCTCAGCCCGGACGACAGGGCCGAGAGGGTAAGCGTCGCCGGTTTCGTCCGGCTTGCCGACGCATGGTCCGCCGGGCGGGGGGGGCACTCAGGGGAGAGCGAATGAGAATAGACGTCGCGCACATAGCCCGTCTCTCGCGCATAGCGATGTCCGAGGAGGAGCGTGCGCACTTCGAGGAGCAGCTCGCGCGCATCGTCGACTACGTCGACCAGCTCCAGGAGGTGGACGTGACGGACGTGCCGCCGACGGCTCACGCCATAACCAGGCACAACGTCTTCCGCGCGGACGAGCCGAGGGCCTCGCTCACCAACGAGCAGGCGCTGGCCAACGCCCCGGACGAAGCCCGCGGTTACTTCAAGGTCCCCGCCATAATCGAGGAGGCGTAAGCCCGTGCTCTGTTACGCCAACGCGCACGAACTCGTCCGGCGGATGCAGGCGGGCGAGCTCAGCGCACAAGAGATAACGAGGGCGGTCCTCGAGCGGATAGACGAGGTCGAGGGTACGGTCGGCGCCTACGTCAACCTCTGCCCCGAGCGCGCGCTCGAGACGGCCGGCGCCGTCGACGACGCTCGCGCGCGGGGTACGGACCTCCCGCCGTTGGCCGGCGTTCCGATAGCGGTCAAGGACGTCATCTGCATGCAGGGCATGCCCACCACCTGCTCCTCGCGAATTCTGGAGAACTTCCGCCCGCCGTACGACGCCACGGTCGCCCGCCGCGTCATCGACGGGCGCATGCCGGTCCTCGGCAAGGCGAACATGGACGAGTTCGCGATGGGTTCGTCGACGGAGAACTCGGCCTTTCACATCACGCGCAACCCGTGGGACACGGAGCGGATACCGGGCGGCTCGTCGGGCGGCTCTGCGGCGGCGGTCGCAGCCGGCGAGGCTATCCTCGCTCTCGGCTCGGACACGGGCGGCTCCATCCGCCAGCCGGCCTGCCTCTGCGGCGTCGTCGGCCTCAAGCCGACTTATGGGCGCGTCAGCCGCTACGGCCTGGTGGCCTTTGCCTCCTCGCTCGACCAGATCGGCCCCATAACCCGCAGCGTGCGCGACTGCGCGCTGCTGCTGGGGGCCATCTCGGGCCACGACCCCCTCGACAGCACGAGCCTCGACGAACCCGTCCCGGACTACGCGGCTTCTCTCGAGCGCCCCGTGTCGGGCATGCGCATCGGCGTCCCGGCCGAGTACTTCACCGAGGGGATAGACGGCGATGTCCGTGAGAGCGTCGAGGCCGCCATCGACCAACTCGTCTCTCTGGGGGCGAAGCGCGTCGACATCTCTCTGCCGCACACGAAGTACGCCGTCGCCACCTACTACATCGTGGCCACGGCCGAGGCCTCGTCCAACCTCGCCCGGTACGACGGCGTCCACTACGGTTATCGGTCGAAGAGTGCGGATCAGGCGTCGGATGCCTCGGCCATCATCGCGCTTTACGAGAACACGCGCGCCGAGGGCTTCGGCGACGAGGTCAAGCGCCGGATAATGCTCGGCACCTATGCGCTCTCCGCCGGCTATTACGATGCATACTATCTGCGGGCGCTGCGCGTTCGCACTCTGTTGCGGCGCGACTTCGACGCTGCGTTCGAGAAGGTCGACTGCGTCGCGTGCCCGGTCTCGCCGACGCCGGCCTTCCGCATCGGCGAGAAGATGGACGATCCGCTCTCGATGTATCTCTCCGACATCTACACGATCTCGGCCAACCTGGCGGGCATACCGGGCATATCGGTGCCCTGCGGCCTGACCTCGCAGGGCCTGCCGGTGGGGCTGCAGCTCCTTGGGTCGCCGTTGGGCGAGGAGGCGCTTTTGAGGTTGGCGTATGCGTTCGAGCAGTCCACCGAGCATCACACGGTCCGGCCCGAGTTGGCGGGGAAGGGGGCCGCCTGATGGCCGCCTACGAGCCCGTCATCGGCCTGGAGATACACGTCGAGCTGACGACAAACACCAAGGTCTTCTGCGGTTGCTCTACGGCCTTCGGCGCGGAGCCGAACACGCAGGTCTGCCCCGTGTGCATCGGCATGCCGGGCGTGTTGCCGGTCATCAACGAGCGCGTCGTCGAGTACGCCATCCGCGCCGCCCTGGCCCTCAACTGCCGCGTCGCGCCGCAGTCTTCCATGGACCGCAAGAACTACTACTACCCGGATTTGCCCAAGAACTACCAGATCTCGCAGAACTACGAGTGCTTCGCCACGGACGGCTGGGTCGACCTGTCGCTGCCTGGCGGCGAACACCGCGTCGGCATAGGCAACCTCCACATCGAGGAGGACGCGGGCAAGAACGTCCACGCCGAGGACACGGGCCTTCTGGGTTTCTCGTGCGTAGACCTCAACCGCGCCGGCGTGCCGCTTCTGGAGATAGTCTCGGAGCCGGATATCCACACGCTGGAGCAGCTCGACGCCTACATGGAGCTGATGCGCGGCATACTGGTCTACATCGGCGTGTCGGATTGCCGGATGGAGGAGGGGCGGTTGCGCTTCGAGGCCAACGTTTCGGTGCGAGAAGAGGGTGACGCGTCGCTGCCGCCCTTCCGCGTCGAGATGAAGAACCTCAACTCGGTGAAGATATGCCACCAGGCGGTCGAGTTCGAGATCGAGCGGCAGAGCGAGGCCCTGGAGCGTGGGGAGACGCCGTCGTCGGAGACCCGTTTGTGGGACCCCAAGCGCCGCATCACGCAGACCATGCGCTCGAAGGAGGAGGCGAAGGACTACCGCTACTTCCCCGAGCCGGACCTCGTGCCGCTGGTGATCGAGCAGGCTTGGGTGGAGCGCGTCCGCGCCGGTTTGCCGGAGCTTCCGCACCACAAGCGCGAGCGCCTCGTGGCCGAGTACGGCCTCCCGGAGTACGACGCGGCCGTTCTCACGACCGACGGTGCCGTGGCGGACCTGTTCGAGGGCGCCGTGGCGGCCGGCGCGCCGGCCAAGGAGGCCTCCAACTGGGTCATGGGCGAGCTCTTCCTCCTTCTCAAGGAGGACGAGCGGGACGCATCGTCGCTGCCGCCCGAGACGCCCGGCGTCCTCAGCGAGGTAATCGGCTACGTCTCGAGCGGGCGGATAAACCGCAACGCGGCCAAGACGGTATTCGAGGAGTGGTACCGGATCGGCGTGGCGCCCGACGCGATCATAAAGGAGCGGGGCCTGGAGGTCGTCGGTGGTGGGGCGGAGCTCGAGGGCATAGCGCGCGGCGTGATAGAGGCGAACGAGAAGCCGGTCGCCGATTTCCGAGCCGGCAAGAAGCAAGCCATCGGTTTCCTCGTGGGGCAGGTTATGAAGGAGACGCGCGGCTCGGCCGACGCCAATGCCGCGCGCGAGGCGCTGCTCAAGCTGCTGTCGTAGTCTTCCGGACAAGCGTGTCGTCCACGGGAGGGGTGCAGGGGCGGATATGCCACATCGCAAGGAAGTAGTAGGAATAGCCTTAGCGGCCGGCCGCGGGACGCGCATGCGTTCCAGCAGGACGAAGATGGTCCACGAGGTAGCCGGCCAGCCGGTCGTCCGCCACGCCGTCGAGGGCGCTCTCGCCGCCGGTGTCAGCCGCGTCATCGCGGTCGTCGGGCACGACGCCGACCAGGTCAAGGCGGCCCTGGGGTCCGACGCCGAATACGTCGCCCAGGACGAGCAGTTGGGCACGGGCCACGCGCTCATGCAGGCCGCGCCAAAGCTCCGCGGTTTCGAGGGCGACCTGCTCGTCTTCAGCGGAGATAGCCCATTCCTCTCCGCGGACGTCTTCCGCAAGCTCTTGCGCCACCATCGCAAGAAGAGGGCCGCCGCCACGATCCTGACGGCCATACTCGCCGAGCCCGGCCCCTACGGCCGCATCGTCCGCGGCCTCGACGGCAGGGTGATCCGCATTGTCGAGAAAAAGGATGCCTCTCAGGCCGAGTACTCCATCCCGGAGGTCAACAGCGGCACCTACGTCTTCGACGCCGCCGTCGTTCTCCCGCTTCTGAAGGAACTCGACACGAACAACGTCCAGGGTGAGTACTACCTCACCGACGTCATCGAGATGCTCTTCGTGCGCAGGATGGTCGTCGAGACATTGGTCGCCGATGACAATTACGTGGTCCTGGGCGTGAACGACCGCGGCGAGCTGGCGCAGGCCATGCGGATATTCCGCGACCGTCACATCGAAAAACTGATGACGGGCGGCGTTACATTCGTGGATCCCAGCGCCACGTATGTGGACGCGACGGTCTCCATCGGCCAGGACACGGTCGTCTATCCGTTCACGTGTCTGGAGAACGGCACGGTGATAGGCAAGCACTGTCGCATCGGGCCCAACGTGAGGGTTTCCAACTCGCGTATAGGTGACGGTGTGCGGCTGGAGTTCGCCGTCGTCGAGGACAGCAGGCTGAAGAAGGGTAGCAGTGTCGCCCCCTTCTCCCACCTGGTCGAGGGCAGGCCCGCCGACTAGGGGGCTGGCAGGGGGGCCGGGGGTGCGCATGGGGGCGGGTGCGCATGGGGACGGGGGCTTAAGGGGCATTGCGCTGTAAGGAAGGGCGGGCGTGTCGGGCATAAGGTGTTCGGGCCAATCACACGGAGGAGAGAAGGACTTCCCGCACGCCCCATGTGGGGCGGGGGGCGCCTGCACGCGCCGCGGGGGGTCGGGAAAGGCTGACGCGGTATGCGCAGACAGGTAAGTCGCACGGCCGTCATACTGGCGGCTCTCATAGGGTTCGCGGTTGGGGCGCTCACGCTTGGCCACGGCCTGCCCGGGCCGTCCTTCGCCTCGTCGGAGGACTTCTACTCGGAGCTCGAGAAGCAGCTCAACTACCTCGCCGAGGCGGTGGTGAAGATAGAGCAGAACTTCATCGAGGAAGCCGAGCCGGACGACCTCATATACGGGGCGATCTCGGGCATGGTCCGCCAGCTCAAGGATCGCAACAGCAACTTCATGGAGCCGAAAGACTACCGGCTCATGCGCGAGGAGACGGCGGGCGAGTTCGGCGGCCTGGGCATAGTCATAGGCATACGCGAGGAGTGGCTGACGGTCATCGCGCCCATGCCGGGCACGCCGGCGTGGGAGGTCGGCATACTGGCCGGCGACCGCATCGTCCGCATCGAGGACGAGCCCACGACCGGCATGAGCCTGCCCGACGCGGTCAGCATCCTCCGCGGCAAGGTGGGCACGGACGTCACCATAACCGTTTCGCGCAACGGGAAGGTGCTCGACGACATAACCATCACGCGCGCCGTCATCAAGATAGACAGCGTGAAGCACGCGCGGATGATTGACGAGAACATCGGCTACGTGTGGTTCGCCGAGTTCCAGCGTCAGTCCGGCGAAGACCTGGAGGACGCCCTCAGGAGCCTGGAAGAGCAGGGGATGAAGGCCCTGATATTCGACCTGCGCAACGACACCGGGGGCCTTTTGGACGTGGCCGTCGAGGTGACCGACAAGTTCATCCCCGCCGGCGAGGTCATCGTGTCCACGCGCGGCCGCCACCCCAACGCGAGCATGGTCCGCCGTGCGACCAAGGGCGCCACGCACCCGGACGTCCCCATGGTCGTCCTGATCAACGGGCTTTCGGCCAGCGGCGCGGAGATCGTCGCCGGCGCCATCAAGGACCACGGGCGGGGCATACTCATCGGCAGCACCAGCTTCGGCAAGGGCTCGGTCCAGAACATCATCCCGCTCGCGGACGAGTCCGCCCTGCGCCTGACGACGGCCAAGTACTACACGCCGTCGGGGGTGTGCATCGACGGCACCGGTATCGAGCCGGACATCGCCGTGCCGATCACTCCCGAGATGGAGATGAAGATATTCGGCTGGCAGAAGGGCGTTGAGCCCGTGGTGGACGAGCCGGACGAGTCCGAGGGCAATCCGCAGCCCGACGCCGAGGAGCGGCCCGATGCCGAGGAGCCGCCGGAGGCCGATGAGCCCGAGGGCCCCAATGCGAGCGAGGACGGCGAGATACTGGGCGACACCGACTGGCAGAGCGAGATAGACACCTGGCTCTCTCCCGACACGGAGGACCCGCAATTGGAGGCTGCCGTGGACGTATTGCGCGGGCACCTGCTCATGTCCGGAATGGTCAAGCGTCCCGAGCCCGCGGAGGTCGAAGCCGAGGCGGGCGTCGAGGCAGTCGAGTAGCGGTGCTCACGCTTGGCATAGAGACGTCCTGCGACGAGACAGCGGCGGCCGTGTACGACGCGGCCGCCGGTCGCATGCTCGGGAGCGTCGTGGCCTCCCAGGTGCGGATCCATCGCGAGTACGGGGGAGTCGTGCCGGAGCTGGCCAGCCGCGAGCACGCCGCCGTCATCGACGGCGTCGTCGAGGAGGCGCTTTCGGAGGCCGGCGCCGGGCTGTCCGACGTAGGCGCCTACGCCGTCACGCGCGGACCGGGCCTGGTGGGGGCGCTCCTGGTCGGGTTGACGTTTGCGAAGGGTCTGTCCCTGGGCATGGGTGGGCGGCCTTTTGTCGGCGTGAATCACATCGAGGCGCACCTTCTGGCGGTGGAGCTGGAGGGCGGGCCGGTCGAGCTGCCTGCGCTGGGCCTGGTCGTCTCGGGCGGGCATACGACGCTGGTGCTTATGGACGAGCCGGGGAGTTACAGGGTCCTTGGGCGAACGCGCGACGACGCCGCCGGGGAGGCGCTCGACAAGGCGGCCAAGCTGTTGGGCCTGGGTTACCCGGGTGGGCCGGTGATAGAGCGTCTCAGCCGCGGGGTGGGCGAGGGGGCGGCCGCGCCCCGGTTCCCCCGCGCCAGGCTCAAGGGCAACAAGCTCGACTTCTCCTTCTCGGGCTTGAAGACGGCTCTGCTGTACCACGTGCGCGACAACGGTATGGGCGATGTCCCGGCGCTGGCGGCCGCCTTCCAGGAGGCCGTCGTCGACATGATCGCCTCGACCGTGGCCGCGGCCGCCGAGGAGTGCCCGGCGGTCTCGCTGGTGGCGGGTGGCGGGGTAATGTGCAACGGGCCGCTGCGGGCGGCCTTGGGCGGCGTCGCCGACCGTGCGGGCCTCCGTTTCCACGTTCCTTCACCCGCCCTTTGCGCTGACAACGCCGCCATGATAGCCTACACGGGGCACGTTCTCCTGGCGAGGCGGGGTCCGGACGACCTCTCCATGGACGCCGACCCCGCGCTGGGATTGGGTGAGTGAGGGGGATGGAGGCCAAGGGGGGCGTATCGTGAGCGAGCTCTTCGACATAGGCCAGATGGTCCTGCGCCTGGGGCTGGCGCTGCTTTTGGGCGGGGCCCTGGGTCTCGAGCGCGAGATCCGGGGCAAGGAGGCGGGTCTGCGGACACACATACTCGTGGCCGTGGGCTCCGGTCTCATCGTGCTCATCTCCGTCTCCATGGCCGAGGAGTTCGGCCCGTCGGGCGTGGCCGACCCCACTCGCGTGGCGGCCGGCGTAATAACGGGCATCGGCTTTCTCGGTGCCGGCACCATAATCCGCTCGGAGGAGGGTGTGAAGGGCCTGACGACCGCCGCTTCGCTCTGGGTCGCGTCGGCCGTCGGCATGGCCGTCGGTGGCGGGTTCTACGCCGCGGGGCTCATAGCCACCTTCCTGGGCATCGCGTGTCTGATGTTCCTGCACGGCATGGAGGGGCTTCTGCACGGCTACGAAACGCACAGCGTCGTGGTGAGCGCGAAAGCGGCCCCCGAGTTCGCCGACCGGCTTTCCGATCTGTTCGCCGAGCTGGGTTTTCGGGTATCGAGGCGGGGCGGTCACCTCGACGCGGGCAGCGGCGAGATGACGGCTTCCTTCAGCCTCAAGGGGAGGACGGGGCACATCGGCATGGATTGCCTCGACCGGCTGCGCGAGCTGCCGGAAGTGACAAGGGTCGACTGGAGATAAACGGGAGACGGCTTACGAAATGAGCGCTGCCTCCATGTCCGCGACGGTGGCCTCTCTGGCGGGCGGACTCGGTCTCTTCCTCTACGGCATGAGGGTTATGTGCGACGCCCTCAGGCAGGTTGCCGGAGCGAGGCTGCGCAAGATACTGTCGCTGCTCACCCGGCGCACGGTCCTGGCGGTCCTCGTGGGCGCCGCGACGACCGCCGCCGTCCAGTCCTCCAGCGCCATGACCGTAATGGTCGTCGGCTTCGTCAACGCGGGGCTCCTCTCCCTCAGACAGGCGATAGGCACCGTCATGGGCGCCAACATAGGCACGACGGCCACCGCCTGGATAATCAGCCTCGTCGGCAAGTTCAGCATAGGTGCGATCGCGCTGCCGGCCGTGGCTTTGGGTTGCGTCTTCGCCCTGCCGAAGGGCAAGCGCAACAGGCGCTTGTGGGGGCAGGTCGTCCTCGGCTTCGGGCTGTTGTTCCTCGGGCTCTCGGTGCTCTCCGACGCCGTGGGGCCGTATCGCGAGAGCGAGGCGCTGCGCGATTTCTTCGCCACGTTCGCCCGCAATCCGCTGTTGGGGGTCCTGGCCGGCGTCGTCGTCACGATGATGATGCAGTCGTCGTCCGCGACCATCGGTCTGGTGTTGGTGCTGGCCAAGGGCGGTCTGATGACCCTCGACGCGGCCATACCCGTGGTCCTCGGCGACAACATAGGTACGACCATAACGGCGCAATTGGCGGCCATCGGCGCGGGCCGCCCGGCCCGCCGCACCGCCATGGCGCACACCATCTTCAACGTGATCGGAGCCGCGTACATACTCCCGCTTGTCGTCCTCGGCTACTACGGGAGGCTCGTCCAGGCGCTTGTTCCGGGGTCGCTCTCCACGGGCAACGTGATGTGGCACATCGCCGTCGCGCACAGCCTCTTCAACGTCGTGAACACGGCTGTCTTCCTGCCCATGGTCGGCGCCCTGGAGCGCCTGTGCTACCTTGTCCTCCCGCGCAGGCCCGCCGAGGCCGACATGGCCCCGCAGTACCTCGAGCCGCACCTGCTAGAGACCCCGGCGCTGGCGATGGAGCAGGCCAAGCGCGAGATAGTCCGGATGGCGCAGATGGCGCGCCAGGCCGTCGTCGAGGGCGAAGAGGGCTTCTTCGACGGCTCGCCCGCCCACTTCAGCAGGCACGAGGAGCTCGAGCACGTGGTCGACGCCCTCCAGAGCGAGA
>Ga0272441_10016017_pt1 | contig 10421 bp, 9 predicted proteins | sample SSMProp6N_FD_193582 | JGI IMG/M metagenome (GOLD analysis project Ga0272441, IMG submission 193582) | Marine sediment archaeal communities from Little Sippewissett salt marsh, Falmouth, MA, United States - SSM-Prop-6N | ecosystem: Environmental > Aquatic > Marine > Wetlands > Sediment ... | reverse complement strand
CTATTACAAGGAGTGAAACTAATCAATATGATTGGATGAGCAATGTTGATGTAGATTCAGATACAGCACTTCGGGTAGAATATTCTGATGGTAGTTGGAATTTAAAAGAGAATGAAAATTATTATATTGGAGGAGATGTAACAAAAGCAGCTAGTTATCTCGATAATCCCTTTCAAACATATACAGGAACAAAATGGGGGAATGTTAAAGGCACACAAGGCATGCAATTCCACGTTAAGATTAATGATGATTTTGACAAATTTGATTCGATATATGTTTCATATGATGTATATAGACCAAGTAGTTTTACGTTTAATAGTACTGGTAAAATAGGTCCATCTCCACATGCTGGTATTCCTTGGGCTGAAGTAGAAGGAGATTGTTGTCCAGATAAACCTACTGAAGGTTCTGCCTTTGGTGAGAGATGGGGAAGTGGCGGAGTTCTTGGAGGATATCTTTACTATCATGAAAATAAATATGGAGGTACGATGGCCGATAGTGGTTATACATCTGGTGTACTTCCTCAACATTGGTGGGGAGAATATAATGAATGGGGCTGGTGGGAAGATCCTGATCTTGGAGATGAAGATTCTACAATTAATGTAAATTATACTATGCCTGCTGATGAATGGGTGAATATTAGTCAACGTATTGTGCTTAATACTGTAACTCCAGGTATATTAAATGACGGAGTAGTTGAATGGTTTATTAATGGTAAACTTGCTTATTCTTCTATTGGATGGGTATTTGTTGAAACAGATACTATTGGGATAGATAGGTTAAGAATTTATACGCAATCTGGTGGAATTGAAAATCCTGCTGATTTTGCTGTTAATAGCGATACATATCTTCAATATGATAATATACGATTATTTAATTATAAAAGTAATGTTAGCGGGTTGCCTGGTTCACACGAAGCAAGTCCTTGGGGTAGACGATTATGGATACCACAATCATGGAGTAGAGCGGATTTTGGATATGATGATGAATAATGACAGATTCTTTATATAAAATGGAACCAGATACAGACATATTATTTGTATTAGATCCTGGACACGGGAAGACTACTCCGGGTAAAAGAAGTCCCAAGTGGCCAGATGGAACTCAGTTATTTGAGTATGAGTTTAATAGAGATATTGTCAGAAGAATTGGAAACAGCTTATTAAATTCAGGTATCTATCATATCTGGACAACATTAAGTAATTATGATATGCCTCTTGAAAATAGAGTGCATCTTGCTAATAGAGCAGTACATACACATAAGCATGTTATTTATGTATCTGTACATGCTAACGCTGGTGGCGGTACTGGTTGGGAAGTGTTTACGTCTAAAGGAAACACAGATTCTGATCAGTATGCCGAAATATTTTTCAATAAAATGAAAAAGGAATTTCCTAATATGACCTTTAGAGCAGACTATCTAGATGGAGATTCAGATAAAGAAGAGAACTTCTACGTTTTGCGAAAGACTATATGTCCTGCAGTTCTTACGGAGAATTTCTTTATGGATACTTACGACCCAGATTGTAAGATTCTTTTGTCTGAGGACGGTCGTGAGAAAATTGCAAAAGGACATATTAATGCAATTAATGAGATTTATAAACAATTAAAAACGTAGAAAAATGAGTTATGTAACACGTGCTTTTTTTGAAAAGCTGGGGGATACAATTCAGTTGGCCTTCCAAAGCAAAAAGAATAAGAAGGCTTCCATCCATTTCGATGGAAATACTGAAGAAGTGTATCACAAGATTAATGAGGTTATTAAAGCTAAAGTAGACAGCAACGGATTGGTTGCTGATAACATTAGCGAATTAACTAGTGGTGAAGGAGTTACTATTGACAGTGTTCTTATTAAAGATGGTGCTGTTCTTAGTGGAGTAAGTCCTGTACAAGGGTATCCTGTCTGGAATGGAGTTGATCCTTCTGACTGGATTACTTTCATGGATGATTTCATTGCTGTTCCTTTAACAAGTGATGAGGTTTCTGAAGGAGTAACTGGATATGCTGTAGCTACAGATGGATTAGGTACTACTGGTGTTGAAGATGGTTTAGGAGGTTGGCTTGAAGTCAATGCTACCAATTCTGACAACAACGCTACCACATTGTCTACTGCAACTGAAGCTTTCTTATTTGATACAGATAAAAAGTTTGTATTCAAATGTAGAATTAAATTAACTGAAGCTAATACTGATGATGCAAACTGGGCTATTGGATTTTCCAATGTAGCTACTGTAGATTTACTTCAGAATAATGGGGCTGGTCCCGCTGCTTCTTATGATGGGGCACTCTTCTTTAAAGTAGATGGTACTATGAAGATTCAGTTTGAAACTTCTAATGCTGGTACTCAGGTAACTAATGCTACTCTTGCTGACTTTGCAAGTGCTACTACTTATAATCTTGCCTTTGTGTATGATTATAATGATGGTACTACTGCATATGTTACTCCTTATGTAAATGGAGTAGCCGGAACAGCTCACGCTCTTACTATTTCTGGATTAGAAGAAATGCATTTAGTAATGAGCGTTAAAGCTGGAGACACTAATGCAGAAAGTCTCATGGTAGACTATGTAGCAGTTGCTCAAGAACGCAGATAATAAAAATAAATAAAATGGGAAAGGTTTACACAGAGCAGGAATTTACAATGTATGTAAATACTGGAATAGATCTATCAGAAGCCGCAAATGTTTTTATAGAAGGAACAAAGCCTGATGGTACTTCGATGTCATATTTTACTGGTAGTGTAAGTAATGCTACCCAAGGAATTATTAGGGTTGATGTAGAAGATACAGATTTTGATTCCTCTGATTATGGTACATATACTATGTGGGCAAAAGTAGACTTTAATGGAGGAGATACTGCTTGGGGTGAACCTTTCCATTTAAATATTTATTCTTCAGGAACTTAAAAATTTATATAAAATGAGTAAAGTAAATACTTTTGAAACTGATTGGCTAGAACTTGTTTTTAATAATACAGCTTTAGCAAATATTGGAGATTCTGGAGGTCTTAGGGCAGCCTCTACAGCAGGAAGTTTGTATGTGGCACTTTATACAGTTTCTCCTACAGAAAACACTACTGGGACTGAATGTTCCTATACAAGTTATGATAGAGTAGCTGTAGCTCGTTCTGGTGCTGGGTGGACGGTATCTGGTGATACAGCAGATAATACTTCGGCTATACAATTTCCACAAGCGACAGGAGGATCAGAAACTGCAGTAGCAGTTGGTATTAATGCTATGGATTATCCTTCTGATACTTTATTATATTATGGGGCGCTAGACTCTAATATTTCTATCTCTGCTGGGGTTCAGCCCGAATTTCAAGCGGGTGACCTAGATGTAACTGAATCTTAAAAATCTATACTATGAGTAAATTTGATACATTTGAAAATAATTTTTTAAAATTAGTTTTTACAAATACAGCTCCTTCTGTTCCAGTTGGGGGGTCTGGTGGAATTCAGCCTTCTTCGACTGCTGGAAGTTTATATATTGCATTGTTCACAGCCGATCCTACAGAGGCAGCTTCTTTTGCAAATGAATGTACTTACACTGGTTATGCTAGAAAAGCTGTAGCTAGAGGAACAGGTACCTGGACAGTAACTTCTGGAGTATGTACAAATGATGCAGCGATTACTTTTGGAACCTGTACTGCAGGATCTGAAACTGCTACCTATTTTGGTATTTGTAAAACTATAAGTGGAACAACTACTTCTGATCTTATTATGTATGGACAGTTCACCGGAGGAGGACTTTCAATTTCTTCTGGGGTAACTCCACAAATTGAAGCAGGAAATCTCAGTGTGACAGAAAGTTAATTATGGCAGATATATCAGCAACATTAGCTGGAACTAGTGTACTAACTGGAGAAATTAGAGATATAACTCCTCCAGCTTCTTGTAGTATAATATCCCAAAGTATTACTATAGGAACTATACATAATGCAACTCCATTATGTTCTGCTGTTATATCTGGAGCAAGTGTTTTAACTAGTACCCTTATAGATATTGGAGATGGTATTATTACTGCTTCAATTGCTGGAGCTAGTTCTTTAACCGGAGCTATACGTGATTCAGGAAATCCGGCAATTTCTGCTACTATATCTGGAAGTACAGTTTGTTCTGGTACACTGATAGATTCTCCTTATTTAACAAGTTCTTTAGCAGGGAGCAGCGTCTGTTCAGGAACTTTAACTGATTTAGGAAATCCAATAATATCTGCGACTTTAGTAGGAAGTACTGTTTGTTCTGGTGCAATTAGAGATCAAGGAAGTCCTTATGTTAGTGCCGCATTAGAAGGAAGTACCATATGCTCTGCTGAATTAAGAGATGGCCCTGATAGTATATCCGCAACTCTTCCAGGAGAAAGCAGTTGTACGGGTATATTAACCACAGCACCAAAAGCAGAAATAGTAGTTAAATATTCTGCAATAACTAGAGTAGTTTACATGAAAAGTTTAATTAGATAATATGGCAATTTATAATAAATCTCTAAATGAGACAGCATATGACTTTATAGAACTCACTAGAGCTAACTATAAAGACACTGATAGCTTGGACATTCGGCAAGTTAAAAACTGGATTGATAACACTAGAGCTACTCTTGTTAAGCAACGCTTAGATAGAAATCCCTTTTCAATAGATGGATCATGGTTACAGAAGTTAACAGTAGCTGGTAGTATTACTGATGGACCAATAGACTTCCAGTCAGACTTTACATATTTTGTTTCTGATTATAGAATACCTACTCCAATAAATCGTAGAGGAGGAGAGGGGACTATAACTCTAGTAGATACAGGAGTTTTATTTGCTGATCCTATTGAGTTTGTTAACTATGAAGAAGCCAGGGATTATAATAATGGTAAATTTAATTCTACTACAAAGTATGCCTTTCTTAAAGATGACTACTTTTATGTGAAGAATGAGCCTTTTAATGCCACCAATACTAATACTTATTATGTTACTGGAGTATTCCAAAATCCTAGACTAGTAGCAACCTTTAATAATGTTACTAATTTTGATTCTATGTATAGTTATCCTATCGATCAATCTATTGTAGATCAAATGAAACAAATAATTAGAGATAATAACTTATCTCTAATGTTGCAACAGATTGAAGATAAGATTCTTGACGGAAGAGATTCAACAACTAAGCAAGGATAATGTTTTTTAAGCGAGGCAAGAGAAAGTTTAAGACAAGTTATACGTATAAGGATTTATACAAATATTATAAGGATAATACATTTAATCCTGTAGATTATAAAACTTATATTGATGTTATCAAAAGATATTTTGATATCATTATGCCCATGATTATTGAAGAGAACTTAGAAATAAGATTACCTGCAAGGCTTGGTCATTTTCGAATTAGGGAGCGTTTATATGAAATTAAGTTAAATGATCGTGGAGAGGTTGATAAACGACATTTACAGGTTAATTATAAAAAGACCAAGGAACTCTGGAAGAAAAAATATCCAGATAAAACCACAGAAGAGTTAAGGAAAATTAGAAATAAGCCATTAGTATATTATCTCAATGAACATTCTGATGGAAAAATATATGCCTTTTATTGGGACAAAGTAGTATGCAATATAACCAATCAAAAGTATTATAAAATAAAGGTTATACGAAAGTGGAAAAACTATCTATCTAATTATACTAGATATGAATCACCAACTTATTTTAAATAATTATGGCACTTAACAAACAGTTTGTAGACATTGATTTTATTATTGAACGAGTTCGTAGACGATACAAATTTGCTGATATTAATAAAAGTGATGTTGCAGAGGCAATGTGGGACATTGTAGGACTTGTACACGCTCCTGAGTCTTATATCGAAGTTCCTGTAGATATTAATATTTTAAGTTATAGAGGTAATCTTCCTTCTGATTTCGTAGAAGTTGTTGGGGTAATTGATAAAGTAGATGGAATACCTTTAACGGAAAATCCAGATACCCTTAATCTTTTCAATGATGCCTATACTGCAGAAGATCCTGATACAGATCCATACACTTATTTAATTAAACATAATTATATTTTCTGTGGATTAGAAGAAACTGTGCTTACAATGGTTTATAGGCAATTCCCCATTGATTCCAACGGAATGCCATATGTACCAGATGATCCTAAAGCTATTAGAGCAGTTAGGGATTTTGTTGCAGAGAATATTGCTTTTGGTTTAATGTTAAAAGATCGTCTTACAGAAAGTAAATATGATCGCATAGCACAAGAATCTTACTTCTCTACTGCCTCTTATAGAAGTAATGCCTTCATTCCTAATATGGATCAATTAGAACGAATTAAAAATAGATATATCACTCTACTTAGGAGACCTGATATGCATGATAATATGTTTAAGTGGTTAGGATCTAAAACAAAGTTAAGTGCCCCTAATACCACTACGTATTATAATAGTTTTATTACTTCATTCACACTAACTGCCACTGCTAATGGGCAGACTAGTTTCAGCCGACCAGCTACTGTATCTTCTGAAAATTTAGCAACTATTGCTGAAGAAGGAGGCTGGGAAGCATCTATTAGCGACACTACATATACACTCACTTATACTACAGATATTTCTTATAGTGAGTCAACTGATCTAATTACATATGTTCCTAATAATGGAGCATTAACAATTGGTGATACTATAGATTTTTCCTATACTGTTTAATATGAAAAAAGCACGACTACATACGTTTGAGGGAGGTATGGATCAGGATACTAGTGCCTTTAAGTATCCTGCTAATAAGTATTATGAGGCTCGAAATATGAGGTTAACTGTTGATGAAAGCAGTCAGCAGTTTTCCTTCACTACAATAGATGGTAGTAGTTTAGAATTTAATTCAGAAAATCATGTGTATCATGGACATTGCTTTGTCAGGGATTCTCTTGTCTTGTTCCTTAGATACACTGGTAAAGCTGGAATTTCTGATACTATTATAGAAATTAATCCCCTTGCTCCCCCACTTTCAGGTACTACTTTAGATCTTTCTGGAGCAGTATATGAGGGAGACCTTGGTTGGACAGCAGGAGATCTGGTTAGTGCTGTTGGTGTATATGAGTCTTCAGATTTACGTAAAGTATATTTTTCTGACGGACAACATCCTGTAAGTATGGTTAACTTAGATGGAACCTATACTGGTTATGATGGTTGGGATTTATATATACTACCTGTATCTGATCATGACTCTATAGAGTTTACAGAAATCTTAGAAGGAGGAAGTTTACCAGCAGGTCAAGTTCAATATACATATTTTCTTTATAATGAGAATGGGCCGCAAACTAATTTTGCACCTTTAAGCCCTATGATTCCTATTACTCAAGGAACCGTTACTTCAGCAACAGGTTATCCAGAACAATTTAGTGGAGGAGTAAAAGAAGAATTCTGTAATAAAACTTTTAAATTTGAGATAACTAATGATGTTGATACTGATAAATTTGATTACATCAGGGTTATTGGAATTTATTATGAAGATTTAGAAGTAACTCCTACAATTAAAATTTTAAATGATTTTCCTTTTAATGATAATACTTTAGAATTTACAGATTCTGGAGCAGGTTATATAGGTACATATGCAGTAGAAGAGTTTCTTGCACTAAGTAGATTATTTTCCGCTACAAGTTTAGAGGCAAAAAATAATCATTTATTTGCAGCAAATATTGAAGAAGATACCTATGATGTAGATTTCGACGCTAGAGCTTATAGATTTGCTAATGATGATGGAACTTATGCAGGAGTTGTTGCAGATACCGCAAGAATAGAAGATGCCGAAGGTAATTATATATTAATATATAGAGATTCTGTAGCCTTTGAAAATGCTACAGGTACTGCCAATGAGGGGGAATGGGAATATTACGATGCAGCTACTGGATATGATAATGATTATTCAGGTTATCCAGATGGACAAGATTTTGGAGATGCTTGGGATATTCCAGAGACATTTGATTGTATAAATCCCCATAATGATTTAACTAGTGATTTTGACAATGCTCCTACATATGATCAAGAGGAGCAGTATACTTATACAGCTGATACAGGAGTTGCATATGGTTATTTAGGAGGTACAGGTCCAAATGTTAGCTATGTTATCTCAAAAGCTTCTATGCATGAGGAGCGGTTTAATCCTGATACTACTTTTATACAAAACTATAATGGTGGAGGGGGCGCTGCTAATGGCAAGATACGAATGTATCAGGAGAATGATAATGCTATGAGTATATCTGATGATGTAGATATGCTTGGTACTGTTGATAATTATGCATCCCCAGTAAGATGTGCTATTGATAGGCATTTTCAGAGTGATGAAATTTATAGAATGGGGATTAGATTTGTTGACAATATTCACAGAAATTCTTATGTAAGCTGGATAGGAGATATTAGATTTCCTAAAATATTTGATGTATATGATGATGGAGCTGGAAATCCTGTTGCTTGTAATTTAACAGAGGAAACTTGTGTATCAACTCATACTGGAGCAAATAATCAGGCTACTATTATGACTGATTCTACAGCATCCTTTACTGTAGACGCTTTAATTGGTGATACTATATATAATATTACGGATGGTTCTTCTGGAGTTATAACTGATAATGATGCTACCACAGTAACAGTTGCATCTTTGACAGGAGGAACAGATGATGATTGGGATACTGGAGATGAATATTACATTAGTAGTCAAGCAGAATATTTAGTAAATAGATTTAAAATTGATTTTACTATAAGTATAGATACTGCATTTCGTATTGCAAATATAAGTACTGTTGGATTTCAAATTGTAATGGTAAAAAGAACTACAGAAAATTCTACTGTAGTTGATTCTGGTTGGATGGGATCTTTAGAAAAAATCTCAGATGATGGTTCTTATGAGATGCCGGGATTAATATTTCCTATGGGCATATGTATGGGAGATTACGGAGCTATTGGTAATGGTACTACAATGAATGATCATACGGAGACAGATCCAGATTTTGATTTTCTAAATGTTAACTTTGTTACTGATACTAACGCTCTCCAAGATAATTATAAAGAATATATAAGCCCAGATATTAATTTTAATTCAACAGGAGTTACCACTAACGCAAGTAAATTTTATGCTTATGCTAATAGTGAAGTATTGGCAAGTAGGTTTGAATATGGTGTAGGAGCTTCTGGAGATTATGAGGATTATGTAGCCTACTTTAAACAGTACGGAGTACCTTATACCAATGTTACTACTTATAGTTCTGATATATTTTCCGATTTTGATATTTCTGATTTTGGAGTATTTCAAGATTTAGCATATAATGCTGGGAATGATACCGCAGCTTATTCTGTAGGACTTGGTGCTCAAACTGTTTGGAACTATTGCAAGGGAGGACATACTCCTGATGTTAATGCTGGTGCAAGAGGAACTTGTGGAATAGTTTATGGAACTAGTGGAGATGATTTTGATGATGGAAGTAGTAATGCCTTTGATGCTGCAACAGATTATGAAGCTGTTTATGTTTCTCGTAGAAATGTAATAACTCCTTATGGAGGTGCAACTTATGAAGCTAGAAGGAATAATACATATATATCTGCTTCTCCATTTGTTCAAATTACTGGTACCGGAGATTATAGTGTATCTGGGATAGGAGATAGTTACGTTGGAATGTTTGAACACCTTCGTACTATGGTATCAGATAATACAGATCTTAATGATGGAGATAACAATATTGAGCTTGTATATCTTCCTGTAGAGTCTAGATATAATGTTGTAGCTAGATCTGGAAATGCTTTTTACAAACATGGTGGATTAAACGACCCAAGTTGTGTAGGAGTAAAAGAAACTCCGGGAGTCTGGGCGGCTAGTGATACAGGTAATTCTGAATATGAACAAAGTTATTATTTATATGATTATAATAATACTTATAATCGTGTTCCAGATGTTCAAAGCTTTTATCCAGCGCCCTTGGGATATACTGCAGGAGATACTTATACTGATGATACCAAGGTTGTAGCTTCTGAAGAAAAGACAAATAGAGAACTTATAGATTCTTGGACTAGATTCTTATTTAATAATGAGATTACTCTGAGAACAGAGTTTGGTGCTATTACTGATTTAGTTCTTGTAAATGACAATATGGTAGCCTTACAGCCGAAAGGAGTAGCTTCTATTGCAATTGCAGAACGTGAACAGATTACAGGAAATACAGGAGTAGCTCTTACTCTGGGTACTGGGGCTATTTTAGAACGATATGATTATGTAAGTACTAGTATAGGATGTAGTTCTCAACTAGGGTATGTAAGCACTCCTACAGGTTTATATTTATATGATACTTATAATAATGCTATCTTTGCACTAACTACTAAAGGAGAACCTTCATTAGATAAGGTCGCCTTTATGAATTCTTATTTTAAAAGTAAATCTGGTAGCTTTGATGTACAATGTACTGGATATGATAG
>Ga0272441_10016015_pt1 | contig 10422 bp, 7 predicted proteins | sample SSMProp6N_FD_193582 | JGI IMG/M metagenome (GOLD analysis project Ga0272441, IMG submission 193582) | Marine sediment archaeal communities from Little Sippewissett salt marsh, Falmouth, MA, United States - SSM-Prop-6N | ecosystem: Environmental > Aquatic > Marine > Wetlands > Sediment ... | reverse complement strand
TCCTCGACCGCCGCGGCCAGGCCCCAGTACATGAGCAGCACTTCGCCGTAGTCTCCCAGCATCACGTTCTCGGGCTTCAGGTCACGGTGGATGATGCCTTTGCTGTGCGCAAAGGCCACCGCATCGGCCACGCGCATCAAGATGTCCAGGTTCTCGTCCTGCGTCTTCTCCGAGATCACATCACTCCACGGCGTGCCTTTCACCTCCTTCATGGCATAGAACAACACACCGTCCTTGTTCGCGCCGAGATCGTGAACCGGCACTATGTTCGGGTGATCCAGGCCCGCAGTGGCGACCGCTTCTGAGAGAAAGTGATCGCGCTCTTCCTTCTTGTCGGCAGAGCCCGGCTTGATCATCTTCAGCGCGATGGTCCGGTCCACGGCGGTCTGGCGTGCCCGGTAGATCATGCCCATACCGCCTTCGGCAAGAAACGACAGCAACTCGTAGTCGGGCGGTGGCTCCTGTCCCTCATCGGCCACATCGTGTTCGCTGAGCTTCAGGCGGCCGGAGACCGTGTCGGAGCCGGAGGCCGGCCGAGAGACGCGGGATCGGTCGGGCTTCAGGCTCATGTTGGGACCGGCTCCCTCGGGCAGTGTGTCCGCCCAGAGGGTTCGGATAACGGAACCAGTGTCGGGAGGAGGACCAGCGGCCGGGATCGTCAGCTCCTTGCCACACGATGGACACTCGCTGGCTTGACCAGCCACCACTGTGCCGGCTTCGAGCGTCTCACCGCAATGTGGACAGATGAAGTCCATTGTGTGGTGCCCCTGCACGTCTTCTGCCACATCGGCAGGCACAGAGCAAGGCTGAACAAGTTGCGGGCTGAACAACTGGTGGATGTGAGCCGTCCCGTTCAGGCATCACCACGCCACTGCAGACAAACACGACGGTTCATCCGCGGAAACGCACCCCATTGGGTAGACAGAACAACATGAAGAGCCGAATCAGAAGCCCAGTGGTGCCAAACGTGATTAAGGGTGGGTCGGTAGGTGACTGGCTACGCCCTTGCTGCCCGGTCAGAGATCCCTCGCAGACTCGGGATCACGGTGACCGGCTACGCTTTTGCGGAGTTGAGGCTGTCCTGGAGCATCAACCGAAGGACTCGCCTTCCTTTCGCGGTCTTCAGATAGCTTTCTCTGCGTTCGGCGTCTGATTTGGTGAGGTAGTACTCGCAATGGATGAGGCGGAAGGGGCGGCGTGGGGCTGTGGCCTTGGAGTTGCCGTGGAAGTGGGAGGTTAGGCGCTGTTTGAGGTCGGTGGTGTAGCCCACGTAGAAATCGTCGTCGGCCAGGGAGATCAGGACGTAGACGCAGTAGCGGAGTTTGATGAAGGTGGTCATTGCTGGCCCCTTTCAGTGATGGTCTCTACCATGTAAAAGAACCGGGAGGGGAGGCGTTCCGGTCTTTTCTGGACTCTTTTTGTCACTCCTTGATTAGGAGAAACAACAAAGGAAGGCACCGGAGCACCAGAGCGGCTCGCAGACTCGCCGCACGGTGCCCGGTTTGCCAGTCACCAGAGCCGCCATGTTGTGTTTGAAGGAATCGATGTCTTGGGCTGGCTGGCCAGTCACCGTGGCGCCGGAGCGAAGCGGAGGCGGCTCTGGTGACTGGCACCCCTAAGCGGACATAGTTGGAACCGGATCGTCATGTGGTTGCGATCCCTCAACGGCCTGGCAGGTCCAGCCAAGGACTCTCGATCGTCAACCGCGTATTGTGTAGGACGTTGCAGGATAGAGGATTAGGCTTGGATCGCCCCGCCGTCTCTCTTCCTTGTTGACCTGCGTCCATATTTGTCGTACATACATGGACCATGATCCACAGGCATCTGAGGGTGTCAACTGAACGCAGCTTCTTCCTTTTCGGGGCAAGGGGGACAGGGAAGACCACATTTCTCCGTAGTCACTTCGAGGGCCAGGCGGTGCTGTGGATTGACCTTCTCCTGCCGCAGGAGGAGCACAGGTTTGCACTCCGACCTGGTCTTCTCGCGGAACAGATTGCCGCGCGCCTGGACAAGGATGGCTGGGTGGTCATCGACGAAATCCAGAAGGTCCCCAGGCTCCTCGATGTGGTCCACTCCCAAGTCGAATCATCCGGCACACGCTTCGCCCTGACCGGGTCGAGCGCGCGAAAACTGAAGCGTGGCGCTGTGAATCTCTTGGCGGGGCGCGCGTTTGTCTACCATCTCTTCCCGTTCACTGTCCACGAGTTGGGTGGTGCGTTCGATCTGAATGATGCGCTCGCCTTCGGAACGCTGCCGGGTCTGCTCGAGTTGCACGAACGTGGCGACCGGGCTGAGTTCTTGAGGGCCTACGCGCTCACCTACTTGAAGGAAGAGGTGTGGGGCGAGCAGTTGGTCAGGAACTTGGATCCGTTCCGGGCGTTTCTCGAAGTAGCTGCCCAGTCCAACGGTGAACTGATCAACTACGCCCGGATTGCGCGCGATGTGGGCGTCGACACGAAGACGGTGCAATCCTACTTCCAGATACTGGAGGACACCTTGGTCGCCTACGTCCTGGAGCCCTACCATCGGTCCGTCAGGAAGCGCCAGAGCCAGGCTCCCCGCTTCTACTTCTTCGACACGGGAGTTTGCAGGGCCTTGAGCCGCACACTGAACGTGCCGCTCAACCCGGGTACATACGCGTACGGACGAGCGTTCGAGCACTTCGTGGTTACCGAAGTCTTTCGACGCAACGACTATCTCAGAACCGATTACAGGCTTTCACACCTGCGAACAAAGGACGGAGCAGAAGCTGACCTCGTTGTCGAACGCCCTGGACAGTCAACGATCCTGGTTGAGATCAAGTCCGCCGAACAAGTCGACAACACTGACCTGCGTTACGTGGCGGCCCTCGCCCGAGACATTCCAGACGCCCAAGCCTTGTGCCTGTCGCAGGAAGCGACGCCACGAGTGGTGGGCGAAGTCCGCGTTGTGCCATGGCAACAGGGGCTTGAGGAGATGGGCTTGGCAATGCCCCTACAGTGAGCCGCCTGGCTCAGGTCGGGGGTGCCCTGAACAAGAGCGGCTGCTCATTTGATTCTCCGAAGTGAGTTGGTGGAGGAACTGACCAGCCTGCCATGAAGCCGCCTCCACGTCTCCATCGGGCGAAGCCCGCCGAAGCTCGGAAGCTGGACAACTCTGAGATGCCTGCCTTCGCCAAGGCTTCGGCGCGCCGCCTCCGCTCTACGCTGCGCTCCGAGCGAAGGCGGGCACCCCATTCGGTGGCGAATGGCACCGCCTGACCCGGTGGCTACAGGCTCTTCAGGCGGTCGAGGACGTGCTGCGGGCCGCGTGATTGCCTATCCACTGGTGATCGATATGGTGGCCAAACGCACAGCATTTCAGTGGTCAGGTACCTAGCCGCAGCAAGCCACTGAGCAGTTTGGAAGCAGCCCTGAAGTCTGATCTGCCGTAAGTCCGGCCGTTGCCGCCTACGGCAGCAGGCCCGTATCGCATCTCGGCCCCGGGCCGTAGCCTGGCTTCGTATCCTAGTACAACTTGAACACACACACCGGTGGCGGGACGGGCGTGAAATCAATGATCAGTTCCGGCCGAACATCGACTCCGTTCGCCGCATTGTAGAGTCCGTCCCCTTCCCAGACCTCGTTCACCGGGTCGTGCTTTTCCGTGCGCTCCGAGGTCGAGAATGACGTCGGCGGGTTGTACCCCGAGGTCGAGTATAGCCGCACCCCGTAGTTGGCCTGTCCTTCTACCGTCCAGTTGCTGACAATCGGCCAGATATCCACCTCGTACCAGTTCGCGTCCGGCGTTCCGTCCGAGTACGTGTTGCCAGAGTCATACGACCCGCTCAACACACCCCGTGACCCGGCGCTGCCCATCGTCGTGATCGAGTCCGCCCAGACGTCGCTCACTTGGAACAGGCGATAGCCGTAGGCATTTCGCCGAAAGTAGATCACCCCGCTGGCTTCGTCGTAGTAGTACACGTCGTTGCCGGCGGGTTGCGCCGCCAGCGTGTCCAGGTCCGCCACGTCGGCAATGTCGCGGTTCGCGATGTCCCAGTTCCTGAACTGGCCCCCGGTGCTGTTGTCGCGACGCACGTAGTAGCTATCGCCGTCGCTGGGGTCCACTGCGAGGTCGTCGATCTGGTAGTAGTAGAGTGTTGTCGCGTTGTGGTTCGTCGCGGTGAGAGCTTCCTTCGCCATGGCCGTGCCCGCCCGGCGCGCATAGCAGCCCGCCCCGTCGAATTGTTCGGCGCAGGTGCTGCAGCCCGAATTGCTGCCTTCCTCCCATTCCTCGGTCATCTGGTTGACTTCCAGCGTGCCCAGGGACCCCGCGTTGGTGTAGCAGTACATCCGCAGGATCGCGGACTCGACCGTCTTCACCCCGCGTGGCGCTTGCGCCAGCACCGGCGCCAGGTCAAACTTGATCACTCCACCGGAGAACCAGCCCGCACTTTTTGACATGCGCATGTTCTTGCTGACGCCGAAGTTAAACTGCTCACTGCTGCCACTGCGATTGATCCGAGTATCCTCCGTCCCGCTGTACCCGTCCACCCCGTCTTTCAGCGTCAACGGCTCTGAGGAGGCCACAAAGCCGGCAACGCCGCCCATGTTCATGCTGTCCACCAAGTCGGCGGTCGAGCTGTATATCGTGTCCGAGATCCATTCCGTGCCGTAGATATCCGTGGGATAGTAGTGTTCATTGGCAGCCGGCACGTATTGGCCACCGCCCTGAATAATGTCCACGATAATGTCGATGCCACCCTCATAGTTGCCATCACGGTTCACGTCTACGTACGCAAACCCGAGGCCGCCCGCGTCGTACAGGGCTTCGCCTGTGCCGAAGGCTGGGGTGTCCTCTTCCAGGGTGTATTGGCCGCTCGCCTGGTCTTGGAACAGAGGTTGGGTGGCAGGCGCATTGCCGCCGAGATCTACGAAGTAGGTTCCGTCGAAGTACGAGGCCGTCTGTCCAGTCGCTGGCGTATCCGGATCGATCAGTGTGTTCTTGAACCACAGCCGGCCGCTCGACTCATCCATCATGCACTCCACAGTGTCGGCCAAAACGCAGTTAATGATGTAGTTCTCGTCGTCATTATTTGCGGTGCCACCCTCATGGGCCACGCGGACGCCGCCGGCGTTGTCTACCACCGTGCAATTGACCAGGCTCTGGGCGCCGCTCGCAGCGGAGAGGCCAATGGCCGCACGGCCTGCCGTCGGGTTGCCGTAGACCAGGGACCCGAAGAGGGTCCAGTAGGACGAGCCGGAATTGCTGAACTCAATCGCCGAGCCGTAACTGTGCGTCGCTGTACTCGTGTTGTTCGTCAGCAGGCAGTTGGCGATCATTACATTGCCGGCGTTCTCCACCCGTAACGCACCCCCGTACGGCCCCCCAAGTCCCGAGGCGCCGGTGTAGTTGTCGGTAATCGTGAGGTACTCCAGAATCGTGTTGCCCGCCGCTACGCGGATCGCGCCCGCACCGTCATAGTCGTCATGGCTCTCGTTGTCGTGCAACCAACAGTGACTGATCCGTGATCCGTTCCCGTCCAGGTAGATGCCGCCGCCATCGCCGCCGGAAGGGCCGTAGCTCGCATCCGCGTAGCCGCCGGTCAATGTAAACCCTTCAACGAGCGCGTTCTCACCAGCGCTGTTGATCCGCAACACGCGCCAACGGTTGTTGGGTGTGTCCGAGCCGTTCACATCCAGCACCGAGTAGTCCGCCAGTTCGTCCGTCAACGCCGTCTTGCCCTTCCACGCCTGGCCAGTGAAGTCGGCGTCCCAGCCGCCGGACAGCGTGACGTTCATGCCGCTTATGGGAAGCTCTCCGCTCGTGTCACCCGCACCGCGCGTGAAGTCGCCGGATACGTTCACGACGTCACCCGACACTGTGGCCAACCCCAGCACGTAGTCCAGGTTCGCCCACGAGCCGGTCCACCACCACGCGCCCTGGTCGTTCCCGCCCACGTAGAACGTCGTTGCTGCCACCGGCCGGGATGGGGTCGTGAACATGTTTGTGGCGCCCCAATCGTCGCCACCCGCGTTCAAGGCAAGAAAACTGAAGTAGTATGTTGTGTCCGGCAGCAAGGGCGGACTGTTGGTCACATACCCCGGGTCTCGCAGGCCAAGGTTGGTGCTTCCCCACGTCGCCGTGTCCGTCCCATAGTAAAGGAAGACCGTGGTCGCGTGAGCGCCGGTCGACACCAGGTTTCCGATCAACTTCGCGGTCGTTGCATCGACGTCCTCGTACCCGGACGTTTCGATAATCGGATCTTCTGGCGGGGCCGGGCTGGCCACGCCACCCATGCTCATGCTGCCCACGAGCTCGGCGTCCGAGCTGTATGAGGTCTTATACACCCACTCCCGGCCCTCCATGTCCGTGGGGTAGTAGCGCTCGCCCGCACCCGGCACGTACTGGCCACCGCCCTGGATGATGTCCACGATCACGTCAAGGCCCGAGTCGTACGAGCCGTCGCGGTCCAGGTCGACGTAGGCGAAACCGAGGCCGCCCGCACCGTACTTCACGAGCCCGTCGTACTCGCCAGGTGAGAGAGTATCCAGCTCGTAGTCGCCGCCGGCCTGGTTCACAAAGTCCGGCTGGGTAGCCGTGATGTTGCCCCCCAAGTCAATGTACGCCGTACCGTCGAAATAGGTGCCGTCCAGCGCCGGGGTCTCCGGATCGGTCAGCGTGTTCTGGAAGTTGAGATCGCTGCTGCTAAGTACGATCCCGGCTCCAACCGTGTCGGCCAGAATTGTGTTGATCAAGTAGTTGTTCAGCGCCCAGCTCCAGGTGCCGGAGCCTGAGAGGCACACGGCGCCCCCATTGTCGACCAATGTGCAGTTGGCGATGTACACGTATCCGTCGCCCATTCCGGCCATGCCCACCGAGAGCCCGCCGCCTGTGTCGGACTTGGCATTGTCCGTCACCACGCAGCCGAAGGCTGCCCAGATGGCGCTGATGTTGTAGGGTCCATAGAAATGGAGGCCAACCCCGCCGCTGGCATCGTAGTTGACCGGCGCTCGGTTGCCCTCGATGTGACAGAGCGCCACCAGAACGCTGCCTACGGCGTCTTGCACGTGAATCCCGCCCGCCCCCCTTGTGCTTCCCACGGCCCCCTCCCGGATGCTGTCGTTGTCGGTCACTGTCAGATACTCCATCACAGTCCCGGCCTTGTTGACGAAGATGCCGCCCCCGCCGCTGTAGTTGTTCCGCATCTCGTTCTCGGTGACATAGAGGTGACTGAGCGTGCCGCCGGTGGCAGTGAGGCTGATGCCGCCTCCGTTAACGTTGTAAACTGAGCCGCTGGTGATCTTGAAGCCCTCCACCGTGACACCGGTTCCCGTGATGCTCAGCACACGGTGCCGGTTATCCGAGCCGCCGGAGTAGTCTCCATTGACATCCAGCGTCGAATAGAGAGGCAGCTCGTCGCTCAGCGCGGCCTGGCTCTGCCACGCCTGCGTGGTGAAGCCCGCATCCCAACCGCCCGAGAACGTTACGTCGGCCGCCGAGATCGTCAGCCCGCCGGCCGCGTCATCCGTCAGACGAGGCGGGACGTCTCCGGATATCTTCACGGTATCCCCGCCCGGGAGTCCGGCCAGGATCGTCCGGAGCTCAGCCCAGGTCACATCCGCGTTGGCCAGGAAGCCGTTCGTCTGGACGCTCGCGGCCTCAGACGAAACCCCGAACCCGATGACAAGCAGCAAAGAAACTGAGAAGCGAATCACTCTCTTGTGCATAGTAGGTCTCCCTTATGCAGCAGTCCCCGTAGATGTAGTCCATTCTTCCCATGATCGCTTGAGAGTAAATGAGTAGAACAGTGAAGTCAATTCGGGGGAGTTGACGCGCCTGTGCAAGCCTTTGCGTTGTTGCATGTTGCCGCCTCAGAACGCCCCGCCCAGGAACCCGGCATAGTATGTGTAGCGGCCGTTGCCCGAAACACCGGTTGTCCCCGCCTGCCCCGCGCATGTGGCCGTCTGCTGCGTTGCGCTGCTGCACACCCCGCCGCAGCCGGAAGCCGTGGACATCTCCTGGTCGGGGACGGCGGTTGCCGGCAGGAAAGGTAGAAGAGTCACTAGGACGGTCGTGACCAGTACCTTGGATTTGCTCATCAGTGTCTCCCACACAGCGCCCGATATGGTCGTGACCATAGCAGTGAGTGGAGGCGGATTCAACTCGTGGGGGCTAGAAGCGGGCCCGTGACAGCGAGTCTTCGAGCATGAGGCGGAGGGTGCGCTTGCCTTTCGTTGTCTTCAGGTACTTCTCTCGGCGAACGGCATCCGAACGGGATAGGTAGTACTCGACGTGCACTAGGTGGAGCGGCCGGCGTGGGGCCGTCGATTCAACCTTGCCGTTGAAGTGGTCGGTCAGGCGCTGTTTCAGGTTCGTGGAGAATCCGGCGTACAAGAAGTCATCGGCGACACTGTGAAGTACGTAGACGCAGTGCTGGAGTCTCGTGAAGGTGGTCATGGTGGTCTTCCTCCCTACCTGTAGGAAGAAAGGTGGGGGGAGGACTTCCGGAGATTTCTGCAGATGTGCTTCTCGTGGGAGGAGAAGCACTGTAAGGAGGTCCCTGTACCAGAGCCCCCTCGAAGACTCAGGGTCATGGTGCAGGACAAGGATGAGAGACAGGATAGGGAAGCCCTGTACCAGGGCCTCCTTCGTCGGCACGGTACAGGGCAAGGAGAAACAGAATAGGGAAGGGCCCTGCACCAGAGCTGCTCGCTACTTGATTCTCGGGTAGGGGGGTGGTTGAGAGACCTTCCTCAGCGGCCTGCCCTGAACCGTGCTGCGAGTCTGCGAGCAGCTCTGGTTCAGGGCACCCCAAAGGGGACTTGATTGGAACCGGATCACGGTGTGGTTGAAGGGAATCGAGTGCATCAGAGACGTGTTGCGGGCGGCGTGATTCCCCCCACGTGTTCTCCCTCAGGACAACTGGCGGAGCAACCACTCGTAGAATCTGCAAACCACATGTGGGCGGCTTTCTCAGAGCACACTTTCCGTTTCCCGGACTACGACACGGAGCCCGTCGTGGCGTACGCGAACGCCCCGGCTTCTTCAGGCAATGCGTTGAACGGGGCGTTCCGATCGCCCTGGGGACGGACTCGCATGCGATGGCGGAGCTGGGCGACATGTGCCCGCAGCTGCGTCTGCTGCGGCAGACGGGGGTTGAGCTGTCGAACCTAGATACCGTATTGTGGCGGCCGCGAACCGGGATGGACGCGCGCGACCGGCGGAAGACGCCAACGGAAAGGGACGGTAGCGACTATGAGCATCGCAGTCAACTGGGCAAATCCTTACGAAACCCGAGACGGAGCGTGGTTCAAGGGGAACCTTCATGCGCACACCGGCGAGGGCAGTCCCTGCGGGTCCGTACCGTCCCAACGCGTCCTGGACCTATACGGTCAGGCCGGCTACGACTTCCTGGCCGTGAGCGACCACATGTACCTCAACCTGCCGGAACGTTCGGAGCTTACACTGATTCCCGGCGTGGAATGGAATGCCTCCAAGGGCGGGCATACGGGAATCTACAGCCTGGACCTGGACACCATTCGCCACGCGATCGACAGTGAGGATCACGACCTCCTGCTCAAGAGCCTGTCGCGTCCGGACACCCTCGTGGTGCTCAACCATCCCAACTGGCAGCTCGTGCCTCACTACCGCCGCGAACAGCTTTACGCCCTGGGCCCGTTCGACGGTATCGAGATTTACAACGGCGTCATCGAACGGCTGCCCGGCTATGCCATCGCAACCGATAAGTGGGATGCATTGCTGATCAACGACCAGCGTGTCTTCGGCTTTGCCTCGGACGATTCGCACGTGGAGACGGACATCGGCCTGGCCTGGATCATGGTCCGCAGCACGGCCTGCCAGCCGGCGCCACTGCTCGAGTCCATGCGGCATGGGAATTTCTACTGCTCGTGCGGGGTCGTGCTTTCCGACATCCGGCGTGAAGGCAACGTCATCACTATCGAGAGCGAGAACGCGCAGGAGTTTCACGCGATCGTTGACGGCGGACGCTGCATGGCACGTGTGTCGGATGCCGTCATCGTCTACGACGTGTCGGGGCTCGACGCCGTGTATGTCCGCTTCGCCGCTTACGGCCCGGGATCAACCATGGCCTGGACGCAGCCTTTCTTTCTGAGGTAGAGGCAGCACTTCGTTTTATCTCAACCGCGGCTTCAGCGGCATAGTCAGGATCGTATTCGTAAGAACCCAGGTCAGCCTTGAAGCCTTGAGGCCGAGGTGAACTCGTCACGTCCACGGTGGGAGCCTGCGCGTCATCAGCGACATCCAAACACCCGCTCAAGTAGCTGAGCTGGTACCCGTCGTCGGCTGACCTGGGGACGTCGTCGGCTCCGTCGGGATCAACGGTATTCATGAAGGCTGGTGAACTTGAGCGGTTCCCACCGATGTCGAGCAGCGGATGTCCTGCACACTTCAGGCCGTTTATCCCGCCATCGATGCTGGATT
>Ga0272441_10016014_pt1 | contig 10422 bp, 6 predicted proteins | sample SSMProp6N_FD_193582 | JGI IMG/M metagenome (GOLD analysis project Ga0272441, IMG submission 193582) | Marine sediment archaeal communities from Little Sippewissett salt marsh, Falmouth, MA, United States - SSM-Prop-6N | ecosystem: Environmental > Aquatic > Marine > Wetlands > Sediment ... | reverse complement strand
CCACGCCGGTCTTGCCGCCGACGGAGCTGTCGACCTGCGCCAGGAGCGTCGTCGGGACCTGCACGACGGGCACGCCGCGCATGTATGTCGCAGCCAGGAACCCCGCGAGGTCCCCGACCACGCCGCCGCCGAGCGCCACGATCGCGCCCCCGCGGTCGAGCCCCGACTCGGCCGCGGCCTCGTAGAGCGCGGCCATGGTCGCGAGGCGCTTGGTCCGCTCGCCCGGCGGGAGCCCCACGACGCCCACGGCGAGTCCGGATCTCCTGAGATGGCGCACGGCGCGCGCGCCGTAGAGCGCGTAGACGTTCGCGTCGCTGACGAGGAGCACGCGGCGCGAGGGGGCGGCGCGCCTCGCCGCCGGCCCCAGCTTCGCCAGCGCGCGCGGCCCGATCTCGACCGCATAGGAGGCGTCCGGCAAATCGACGCGCACGCGCGGCAAGGGCTACCCTCCGTCCGGCGGGGGCGGCGGGGGCGGAACGTCCGGCGGCGGAGCCCCCGCCTCCACGGACGAATCGGGGGAGGGCGGTGCCTCGGACGGCCGCGCGGGAGCCGACGGCGCGGTCACGCCGGGGCCCGCGTTCCGGGCCAGGCGCCGGTGCGCCAGGGCGCGCCGCCTCGCGCGACTCGCGCGCATCTCCCTCATCGTTACGAAGAAGATGAAGGCCCCGAAGACCACGGCCGCGGCCACCACGCCCAGCGCCACCCACGGCGAGGGGGTCTCGATTTCCACGCGGCGGTAGCCCAGCGCGAGGACGAGTGGCATGAGCCGCTTCTTGCCGTCGCGCTTCTCGACCCGGTAGTCCTTCATGAAGATGCCGTCGATCTCGATGACCTGGGTCTTCAGGCTGACCAGCGGCATCAGCTCATGCGGAGGGATCGGGAGCAGAAAGACGTGCAGGTTCCCGCGTATGCTGCGCGCGAAGATCAGGGTCGTGTCGCGCACGCCGGAGGGATTCCCCTTCTCGGGCATCTGCACGATGTCGGCCACCTTGACGACCGAGCCGCGGAAGCGCACGACGCGGCCGCGGTACGGCTCGGGCCACCGGATCAAGTTGCCGTACGGCACGGGTCCCCACGGCCGGCCTGTGGCCGGGTTGATCTCCCCAGCCTCGGCGCGCGCGCGTCGCGCGAGCGCGCCCGGCGCCTGCCCGCGCAGCCAAGTGAAGATATGAGCCGCGACGTCGTACTCGATCTTGTCCGCACCCCAGAGGACGCGCTTGGTCGGGTTGCGCGGGTCCCGGCCGACGTCCATCACCGCGAAGAGGACCTCCGCGTCGAGCTCCTCCAGGCGCGCCGTCGGGTCCACTACCCCGCGGAAGACGTACTCCCGCTTGAGTTCCTCGATCGTGGGAAGGTCCGACGGCTCGCCCTCCTCCCCGGCCACGGGGGGGGCCGCCGGAGGAGGCGCGGCAGGGGCGGCGCGATCTTCGACGTCGCCCTCCGGCCCCGGGGCGGCGGCCACGGGCGCCGGCGGAGCTTCCTCCACGCCCAGGAGCCTCATCTTCTCGCCCGGCGTGATCGGCCGAGCCGGCGTCAGGACGTCGAACTGCGCGGGCGCCTCCTGCCCGGACGGTGCGCCCTCCATCTGCATCAGAATGCCCGCCATCGCGATGGCCAGCGCGAGGGCCGAGAGGTAGACCACCCTGCGGATCGCGGTCTTCCGCTCGCGCAGGCCCTGATGCGCTGCATCGAGACCCGACAGCGGGTTCGACCCGCGCCGTGACGGCATCGCTCCGAAAGTCATCTCGTGCTCCACGACGCTCGCAGTATAGGGCGCGGGTGCGAACGTGTCAACCACTGGCCTGTTCCCCATGGCCCCTCCTTTCCTCCATAGTGATAACCGTAGAGGAGGGGGTGTTCGTTCACGTACACGGCCGGAAAAGAACACTCCCGCCCGAGGAGGGGGCGGGAGCGGTCACATCCGGCTGCACCGGGGGCGGGGCGCCTCCGGCCCTAGTCCTTGTACATCGGCAGGTACCGGTAGTAGACCTCCAGGCACAGCGCGCCCATGGCGGTCGAGTAGACACGGCCGGCGACCTTGTCGTCGGCACCGCCGAGGGGCGACCACGAGCCGTTGTTGTCCCCATCCTTGGCGGTGCACTGATTCTCGATGAGCGTATCGCGCATCACGCCGTTCCAGGCCTTCCAGTGCCGCCCGCCCATCTGGAACATGACGAGCGTGCCGTAGTAATAGTAATAGAACGGGAAGTTCCGCCGGCCGCCGCTGACCCCGCCGGCGCCGTCGGCGGCGTTGTAGGTCGGCAGGTACTGCATGAGGTACTCGGCCCCGCCGAGGAGGCGATCCCGCTTCTCGCCGCAGAAGAGGCAGCAGAGCATGCCGATCGCCGTCGTGTTCAGGAACTTGCCGTCCTGGAACTTCTGGCCCGGCTGGTAGGTGAAGCGGCCCTCGTAGCGGGTGTCCTTGCTCTTCGCCTCGCACTCGTTGACGAAGTTCATCGCGCCCGAGAAGGCCTTGACCGTCTCGAACCGGAGGCCGGCCATCTTGGCGCTCTTGAGCTGCATCACGAACCAGCCGGTCAGGGAGACATCGCCCCGGTTCGTCTTCGGCTTGTAGCGCCACCCGCCGTACGGCTTCTGGTGCTCGTTGACCGAGTACTCGATGGCCTTCTGGGCTGCGGCAACCGTCTCGGGGACCTTCGCCATGCCGGCCGCCTCGGCGAGGGCCAGGCCCGCCATCGCGTGGTGGTAGTAGTGGTTCGCGTGCCACATCTCGCGGTAGCCAACCCCGATCTCGCCGTTCTCGGCCTGCTTGGAGATGAGCCAGGCCGCGCCGCGACGGACGTTGTCCCTGTACTTGCCGGCCTTCTCGGTGTACCCGGCGCCGAGGAAGGCGAGGACCGCGAGCGCCGTGGGCCCCACGTCGAGGTTCTTCTTCCCTTCGTGCTTGGCGCAGTCCCAGTGGCCGTCGGCCTCCTGATGATCGGCCAGCCACTTGAGCGCCGCCTCGACCGCGCTCTCCGACTGCTTGCTCCCGCCGTAGCGCATGATGCACTTGCGCCGACCGCCTCCGTTGCGGAAACCGTAAACGCCGGCCGGCCCGCCGCCGCCCACGCCGATCGTGCCGATGACGCCGGTGCCGCCCAGCGGCACCGTGCTGAACGCGTTCTCGTCCCCGCGCGCGGTGGCCGAGTCCATGTCGTTGTCCGTCTCGAAGTGGTCCGAGACCTCGGCATCCGGGTCGTCCTGCGCGAGGACCGGCTGCTCGACCGAGACCTCGGCCGGTGCGTCCACCGGGTTGCGGAAGAGGTCGCGCGGCTTCTGCATGTCGACCTCGGGTTCCTCCGGCTCGGTGAACTCGCTCTGGACGAAGAGGTCGTCCGACGTGGCGGTCATCATCCGGGCCGCGGCGAAGAAGGTAACGAAGAGGAAGAGGAGAATGGCGTGCGCGATGACCGAGATCACCCACCAGGGCAGCGATCCCAGCCGCTTCTGGAGGGCCTCGGCGAGGCCGGGCGCCTCGGCGACGGCCTCCTCACCCGTGGTGGTGGGCCCGAGGGGCTGGGGCTCGCCGCCGTGGAGCGACTCCTGCACCGCATCGATCGCCGCGTTCAGGTCCGTGCTCGTGGCCATGGCTGTCCTTCCTCCGGGGGCCTTCGGAAGACGACGCCCTACTTCTTGTACATGGGCAGGTACCGGTAGTAGACCTCCAGGCACAGGGCGCCGAGCGCCGTCGTGAAGACACGGCCGGCGCGCTTCCCGCCGAGCCCCTGCCCGTTTTCGTAGTCCCAGGAGCCGTTGTTGTCGCCGTCCTTCGCGGTGCACTGCGTCTTGATGAGGCGATCGCGCAGAATGCCGTTCCACTTCTTCCAGTGGTCTCCGCCCATCTGGAACATGCCGAGCATCCCGTAGTACCAGTAGTAGAAGTCCGCCCTTCCCTTGCCACCCTTCAACTCCTCGAAGGGCTTGGGCAGGTGCTCGAGGAGGTAGTCGCCCTCCTTCTTGAGCATGGGGTCGGTCCGCGGGTCGCAGCCCAGGAACTGGCGGCAAACGAGGCCGATGGAGGTCCGCCTCGGCGTCCCGTTCCTGTTGGTGGTGTAGCCCACGCGGCCCGTCTCGGGATCCGTACACTCATCCACGAAATTGAGCGCGCCCTGGAAGGCCTTGCCGTCCACGACGAGGCCGGCCACCTTCGCACTCTTGATCTGCATGATGAACCAGCCCGAGACCGACATGTCGCCCTTCTGCTTCGCGTTGTAGCGCCAGCCGGAGTAGGGCACCTGGTGGACGTTCACCGTGTAGTCCACGGCCTTCTGCGCGGACTTGCCGATCTCCTCGTCCTGGGTCATGCCGTAGGCCTCGGCCATGGCGAGGGCCCCGATCGAATGGATGTAGCCGTGGTGCCCGCCGCGCCCGCCGAAGGCCCCGTTGTCCTGCTGCTGGCCCATGAGCCACTCGACGCCCTTCTTGACCTTCTCGCGGTACTTACTCGGCGTCGTGGGCGTGTAGCCGGCGCCGAGGAAGGCGAGCGTCGCCAGGCCCGTCACCCCGATGTCGTAGCGCTCGCTCCTGCCGCCGTGCTTGGCGCAGTCCCAGTGGCCGTCGGCCTCCTGATGATCGGCCAGCCACTTGAGCGCCGCCTCGACCGCGCTCTCCGACTGCTTGCTCCCGCCGTAGCGCATGATGCACTTGCGCCGGCCACCGCCGTTGCGGAAGCCGAACACACCCGCCGGGCCCCCGCCGCCCACGCCGATCGTGCCGACGACGCCCGTGCCGCCCAGCGGCACGGTGCTGAACGCGTTCTCGTCCCCGCACGCGGTGGCCGAGTCCATGTCGTTGTCCGTCTCGAAGTGATCCGAGACCTCGGCCTCGGGGTCGTCCCGCGCGAGGACCGGCTGCTCGACCGAGACCTCGGCCGGCGCTTCCACCGGGTTGCGGAAGAGGTCGCGCGGCTTCTGCATGTCGACCTCGGGCTCCTCCGGCTCGGTGAACTCGCTCTGGACGAAGAGGTCGTCCGCAACGGCGGTCAGGAGCCTGTCCGCCAGGAGGAAGGTCCCGAAGAGCAGGATCAGGATGGCGTGTGCGATAACCGAGATCACCCACCAGGGCAGCACGCCGAGGCGGTCCGTGAGGGTCGCGAAGAACCCGGGCGGAGCCGCGATCTCCGCCTCGTCCCCCGTGGCACCCTCTCCCGCCATGCCCTCATGCGTGAGGGAGTGGTGCACCGCATCGATGGCCGCGTCAAGGTCCGTGCTCGTGGGCATGACCGTACTCCCCTCCTGCTCTGCCCGCCCTTACCGAGTGTACATGGGCAGGTACCGGTAGTAGACCTCCAGGCACAGGGCGCCGAGCGCGGTCGTGAAGACGCGCCCGCTTTTCCGGCCGTACTGGTCGTTCTCGTAGTCCCAGGAGCCGTCGTTGTCGTCGCCGGCCTTGCACTGCGTCTGGATCAGCCGGTCGCGAAGCACCTTGTTCCAGGCCTTCCAGTGCCGGCCGCCGACCTGGAACATGCCGAGCATCCCGTAGTACCAGTAGTAGAAGTCCGGCTTCGGCGCGACGCGCTGCCCCTGCACCGGCTGCAGGACGGGCAGGCTCTGGGCGAGGAAGTTCGCCTCCTTCAGAATCAGAGGGTCGCTCTTGACGCTGCCTCCCAGGAACTGCCGGCAGACGAGGCCGATCGCGGTGCGGCGCGGCGAGCCGCCCCGGCCGCCCTTCGGCGCGGCGGTGTATCCCACCATGCCCGTTTTCGGATCGGTCACCTCGTCGTAGAAGTTGATCGCGCCTTGAAAGGCCTTGCCGTCCACGACGAGCCCGGCCACTTTCGCGCTCTTGAGCTGCATCACGAACCAGCCCGAGACCGTGGAATCGCCCTTCTGCCGCGGGTTGTAGCGCCAGCCCGAGTACGGACACTGGTGGACGTTCACCGAGTAGTCCACGGCCTTCTGCGCCGACTCGCGCAGCTCCTCGTCCCGACTCATGCCGTAGGCCTCGGCCAGGGCCAAGCCCGCGATCGCGTGGATGTAGCCGAGATGGTGGGGCCTGTCGCCGACGAAGAAGCACCCGTCCTTGCGCTGGTGCTCCAGGAGCCAGTCGACGCCCTCCTGGACGGTCTCCTGGTACTTGCTCTCGACCGAGGTCGTGTAACCCGCGCCGAGGAAGGCCAGGACCGCGAATCCGGTCATGGCCGGGTCGTAGGCCTCCGAACGGCCGCCGTGGTTGGGGCAGGACCAGCGGCCGTCGTTCTCCTGATGATCGGCGAGCCACTTGAGCGCTGCCTCGACCGCGCTCTCGGACTTCCGGTTGCCGCCGAACCGCCGCACGCACTTCTTCCGGCCGCCGCCCGAGCGGAAGCCGTACAGCCCGCTCCCGCCGCCGGCACCCACGCCCATGCCCGTGCCGAGCCCGAAGCCGCCGGCGCCCAGACCCATCACGGCCGAGCCGCCCTCCGGCAGCGTGCCCACGGCCTCCTCGTCGCCCTTGGCCGTGGCCAGGTCCATCTCCTCATCCGTTTCGAAGTGGTCCGTGATCTCGGCCTCGGGATCCTCGATCAGAACGAAGTGCTCGGCCTCGACCTCCGCCTCGACGCTGGTCACGCGCTCGAAGACGTCGCGCTCGCGGAAGATCTCCTCGGGCTTCTCCGGCTCCGGCGGGGCCACATCGGTCGTGACGATGACCTCGGTCGTCGCGACGATGATCGCCCTGGCCGCGAAGGAGCCGATCAGCAGGAAGGCCACGGCGTGAACCACGAGCGAGACCGCCCAGCAGGGCAGGGTGCGCAGTCGCTCGCGCAGGCTCCTGGCCCCGCCGTCGGCGGCGACCTCCGGCGCGAACTTCTCCGGCTCGGCCGCGACCGTGGCGGCGACGGCCGCGGCCGCCGCGGGCATCACCGCGCTCGTCTCATCGGAGACGACCCGGATCGCGGCATTGAGCGCGCCGCGCTTGGAGGGGGCCTCTCCCGACGGGGAGGGGCCCTGGCCCTCCTCGACGATCCGGATCGCGGCGCTCAGGTCCATTCGCTTCGACACGTCTCCCTCCAGCGCGCTATTCGCCGTACATCGGCAGGTAGCGGTAGTAGACCTCCAGGCACAGGGCGCCCAGCGCGGTGGAGAAGACCCGGTTGTGCTTGTCCGGGTTGATGGTTCCGCCCGCCTGCGGGTGCCAGGACCCGTTCAGCTCCGCGCCGTCGTCCTTCGTGCACTGCTTCTTGATGAGCATGTCGCGCATGGCGACGTTCCACTTGCGCCAGGGCTCCCCACCCGCCTGGAACATGACCAGCGTGCCGTAGTACCAGTAGTAGAAGCCCTTATTGCCCTGCTCGGGGATGTCCGCCGCGTAGTCGGCCGGGTTCCACGTGGGCACGTACTTCTCCAGATACTTGGCCGCGCCCTGCAGGGCCTCGTCATCGTTCTTCGCGCCCATGAAGATGCGGCAGACCATCCCGGCCGAGGTCCACATGGGACAGGGAACCGAGGTGTGCTTCATATGGGGATACTGGCGATGCGTGTACTTCGCCGTACCGTCCTTTTCCGTGACCTTGTCGAGGAAGTTCATCGCGCCCTGGAAGGCCTTGCCGTCCACGTTGAGGCCCGCGACCTTCGCGCTCTTGAGCTGCATCACGAACCAGCCCGTGTTCGAGAGGTCCTCCTGGCCGTAGTTCGGGCGGTAGCGCCATCCCCCGTACGGCATCTGGTGCACGTTGACCGAGTAGTCCACGGCGAGCTGCGCCGCCTCCTTGAGCGTCTCGTCCTTGGTCATGCCGAAGGCCTCGGCGAGCGCGAGCCCGCAGATGGAATGGTTGTACCCGTAGCTGCCCCAGATCCACCAGCTTTTGTGACCGCCGAACTTGGGGTGCCTCGTATAGTAAATCGCGCCGAGCAGCTTGTGCCTGCCCATCTTCTCGTCCGGGTCCTTGTGCTGCCCCGCGAGCATGAAGTCGACGGCCTTCTGGACCGTCTCCCTGTACTTACCCGTCTTGTGCGTGTAGCCCGCGCCGAGGAAGGCGAGCGTCGCAAGGCCCGTCAGGCCCAGATCGCCCCCGTGCCCGTGGCCGCAGTTGCCCCACTTCTCGTACCCGTCCCAGGAGCCGTCCGCCTCCTGATTGTCGGCGAGCCACTTGAGCGCCGCCTCGACCGCGCTCTCCGAGGCCCGGCTGCCGCCGAACTTCATGACGCACTTGCGGCGGCCACCGCCGTTGCGGAAGCCGAACACGCCCGCGGGCCCGCCGCCGCCCACGCCGATCGTGCCGACAACGCCGGTACCGCCCAAGGGTACGGTGCTGAACGCGTTCTCGTCGCCACGCGCGGTGGCGTCGTCCATGTCGTTGTCGGTCTCGAAGTGGTCCGAGATCTCGGCGTCCGGGTCGTCCTGCGCGAGGATCGGCTGCTCGACCGGAACCTCCGCCGGCGCGTCCACGAGGTTCTTGAAGAGGTCGCGCTGGATCTCCATGTCGACCTCAGGCTCCTCCGGCTCCTCGAACTCGCTCGTGACGAAGATCTCGTCCGCCTTGCTCAACATCTCCACCGCGGTGAAGAACGTCACGAAAAGGAAGAGCAGGATCGCGTGCACGATCACCGAGATCACCCACCAGGGCAGGGTCCCCACGCGCTCCTGGAGCGCGTCGACCCAGCTCATCCCCCCGGGGACGAGCTCCTCCTGCGATTCCTCCTCGGTGACGAGGGAGTCCTGCACCTCGTCGATCGCCGCGTTCAGGTCCGTGCTCGTGGCCATGCTTCGTCCTTTCCTTCCCCGTTCCCCTCTTTCGCCGGGGCTACTCGCCGTACATCGGCAGGTAGCGGTAGTAGACCTCCAGGCACAGCGCGCCCACGGCCGTCGAGAAGACCCGGCTCTTGATCCCCGTGGGATCCCACGACCCGTTCAGGTCCGGCCCATGCTCGGCGGTGCACTGGTTCTTGATGAGCATGTCGCGCATGGCGACGTTCCACTCGCGCCAGGCGTCCCCGCCGACCTGGAACATGCCGAGCGTGCCGTAGTACCAGTAGTAGAAGCCCTTGTTCCCCGGCTTGGGGATATCCGCCGCGTACTCGGCCGGGTCCCACTTGGGCACGTACTTGCGCAGGTACTCGGCACCGCCCTGGAGCATGGGGTCGTCGTTCTTCGCGCCCATGAAAACACGGCAGACCATGCCGACCGCCGTCATGCACGGCGTGGGGATCTTGTTCTCCCGCGCGTCGCCGTGCGGCTGCGGGGCGTACTTGGCCTCGCCCTTCTCGTTCGTGCACTCATCGGTGAACTTCATCGCGCCCTGGAAGGCCGTGCCGTCCACGACGAGCCCGGCCACCTTCGCGCTCTTGAGCTGCATCACGAACCAGCCAGTCGCGGAGAGGTCCGCCTTCTGCCGCGCGCGGTAGCGCCAGCCCGAGTAGGGAACCTGGTGGACCTTGACCGTGTAGTCCACGGCGAACTGCGCCGGCTCCTTCAGCGTCTCGTCCTTGGTCATGCCGAAGGCCTCCGCCATGGCCATGGCCGCGATCGGGTGGCCGTAGCCCGCGCCCTCGGTGTAGCACCAGTTCGGACCGCCGGTGAACTTCCCCTTCGGAAGGATGAGCATGCCCAGGCTCTTCTTCTTCTCGTCGGTAACCTGGCACGACTTCAGGAACTCAAGCGCCCTCCCGACGTTGTCCTTGTACTTGCCCGACTTATGGGTGTAGCCCGCGCCGAGGAAGGCGAGCGTCGCAAGGCCCGTGATGCCCACGTCGATCCCGTTCCCGTAGGAGTCCCCCCGACCCGTTGTGTGCTTGCCGTGCTCCTTCAGGCCGGTCCAGGAGCCGTCGGCCTCCTGATGGTCGGCGAGCCACTTGAGCGCGGCCTCGACCGCGCTCTCCGAGGCCTTGCTCCCACCGTAGCGCATGATGCACTTGCGCCGCCCGCCGCCGTTGCGGAAGCCGAACACGCCCGCCGGCCCCCCGCCGCCCACGCCGATCGTTCCGATCACGCCCGTGCCGCCGAGCGGCACGGTGCTGAAGGCGTTCTCGTCGCCGCGCGCGGTGGCGTCATCCATGTCGTTGTCGGTCTCGAAGTGGTCCGAGATCTCGGCCTCCGGGTCGTCGTGCGGCAGGATCGGCTGCTCGATCGGGACCTCCGCCGGGGCGTCCACCGGGTTCTTGAAGAGGTCGCGCTGGAGGTCCATGTCGACCTCGTCGTCCTCCTTGGGCTCCTCGAACTCGCTCGTGACAAAAAGGTCGTTCGCCGAGGCGAGCATCTCCGCCGCGGTGAAGAACGTCACGAAGAGGAAGAGGAGCACCGCGTGGGCGATGACCGAGATCACCCACCAGGGAAGCGCCCCGAGGCGCTCCTGGAGCGCGTCGGCCCAGCCCTTCCCCTCGTCGAGGAACTCCGCCTGCGCCGCTTCGTCCGCGCCCAGCGTGTCCTGCACCTCGTCGATCGCCGCGTTCAGGTCCGTGCTCGTGGCCATGTGTGTCCCCTTGCCTCTTTCCGTCCTACCCC
>Ga0272441_10016013_pt1 | contig 10423 bp, 2 predicted proteins | sample SSMProp6N_FD_193582 | JGI IMG/M metagenome (GOLD analysis project Ga0272441, IMG submission 193582) | Marine sediment archaeal communities from Little Sippewissett salt marsh, Falmouth, MA, United States - SSM-Prop-6N | ecosystem: Environmental > Aquatic > Marine > Wetlands > Sediment ... | reverse complement strand
GCGCTCGCCCGTCATCCCGTTGTAGGCCGCCGCCGCGGCATACTCGCCGCGGCAGAGCACCGTGTCGGCCGTGGGATGCACCGCCAGCCGGGTGACCACACCCATCGGCAGGTGCTGGAACCTGCACTCGTGATCGGTGCTCACGAACTCGGCGCCGCGGTCCTCGAGCCGCAAGACCTGCGCCTTCCTCCGCAGGACATGCGCATCTCCAGACTTCGAGCGATCGATCCCCACCCAGAGCACGGCGGGATCCCTGGAATCATCCAGTGCGAAGTGCGCATGGTACCCCTCCTCGCTCAGCTTGAAGCGCGCCCGTTCCTTCGCGTCCTTGCCCCAGCCGTCGAACTTGATCACGTGCTTGGTCGCCCGGTACGTGCCGCTCGTCTTGTAGCTCAACACGTACACAGCCCCGGTCTTCTTGTGCACCGCCACCTGACGCGGGGTCGGCACCGCGAGCTGTCCAAGCTGCTTGCCCGAGGGGTCGAGCACGCTAATGCGGCCGTCCGACGCACAGACGAACAGGTTCCCGTCCTTGTCACAGGCCAACCCGCTCACGTGAACCGTCTTCCCGCCGCTCTCCACTGTCCCGAACGGCTCCATGGCGCCGTTGGCCGCGTCGGCGCGATACACGGCTCCCGGCGAGAACGCCGGCGGACCTTTGCCAAACGGTTTCGTCTGGTACAGGCCCGCCACGTACACGGTCTCGCCGTCCGGGGACACCGCCACATGGCTTCGCCAGCTCATGTGCCATCGCTTCACCGTCGGATGAATCTTCTTCTTCGGCCACAGGTTCATCGTGAATCGGTCACCGACGCCGCTCCCGTCCGTGCGCAGCCGCGCCAGCACTTTCCCGTTGGTCAGCCAGATGATCCCGTCATCTGCGATGCGCGTCGCCATCGAGCCGTTGCCCAGCCCCCCGTAGAGGACGGGCCAGGTTCCCCGGTAGTTACGCGGAGCAAGGTGGCCGTCCTCCGTCACGATCAGACGGAAGGCCTTCACCTTCCCCGGCGCCAGGTTTGCCGGCATGGGCATGATCGTGCGGACGTACGTCCCGCTGCGATCGAACACCTGGATGTAGTGGGTCCCGTCAGGACTCTTGTTGCCCGTAGAAGGACCGAACAGGTACGCGTTCCCCTGCGGATCGGTTGCCACTCCCCAGAAACCGGAGAAGTGATGCTTGTTCTCCCCGACGAACCCGTCGAGCTTCACGCCGAAACCTGCTCGCACGCGGACGGAGAGAGGTGTCGGGTTTCGGGTTTCAGGTTCCGGGGAAGAGGCGTCTCTGTCCTGAAACCCGACACCTGAAGCCTGTTTCCCCGCATCGTCTTTGCCGTCCCAGGTGATTGTCTGCTTGAGGCCCGGTTTGAGCGGGGGCGGAGGCGGCGCTTCGCTGCCAATCACGCCGGCGGCAAGATGCCGGACAACGCCGCCTTTGGCGCCAAGAACGCTCACTTCCACATCCGTGGGCTCGGACACTTCGAACCGGATCTCCACGGCCTCGCCCTTCGTGATCGCCTCCGGCAGCGCCGTGAAGGTTGCCGCGGCGGCAGACGATGTCCCCGCGGCCCAGAGCAGGACAGCCCCCTTCCATGTCATCCCGATCTCCTTTCATGGATCCATGCGGCCGGCGCACGCCGGGCCGACATCTGAGATTACCTGCGCGGGAACGTCACTGGCGATGCAAAAGGCGCCGTTGCCCGGTGCTAATCACTCGTATGCCCGCTTCGGCTCCTGTAGACTCTCTCGCCATGGGCCGATCCATCACGAGCCGGAGACAGGGCCGGGGAAGGCGACGAGTACCCCCGCGGTTTGCCGACGGCCTGCTGCTGATGATGCTCGGCCCCGTCACGCTCTGGGTCGGCGTTGCCGCGGCACAGGAGAAGGGCACTACCCCCGCTCCCGGGTCGGCCGCGGCGCTGCACGATGTCTATGCGGAGACATACCGTGCGTACGATCCGGGGTTCCGTTTTCCGGAAAAGATCGATGCGGAGAAGAAGAAGCTCTCTTCCGAGCCCCGCTTCTTCACGCTGAACCTCCTCCCGGAATCGTCACGGGCCAACGCCCTGATCGAGGCCGGCAAGGCGAGGGAATCCAAGGGCCGGTTCAAGGAAGCCATGGCCATCTACCAGAAGGTCATCGACGAATACCCGAATGTGCTCTATCGCGTCAGCCGCTACGGGGTGTTCGTAACCATCACGGATTACTGCCAGTCACGGATTCTCGGCTTTCCCCCGGACCAGCTCGCCCACTACCGGACGAAACATGACGCGCAGGCAAAAGAGGCCTTCCAGATCGCCCGCAAGCGCAACTCGCTTGAGGGGCTGGCCCACATCCGGGACACCATGCTCGCGACGTCCTACGGGACGGACGCCCTGGAGACCCTCGGCTACTCGGCCCTCGACAAGGGCCATTTCCTGGAGGCCCTGGAGTACTTCGAGACCGTATGGAACTCATCCCTCGACGCGCGTACGGAGAGCCCGGACCTGGCCCTCTCGATCGCACTCTGCCGAAAGATGCTCGGGCAGGGCCCTCGGGCGGGGGAACGCTACGGGCTGGTGGGCCACTGGAAGCTCGACGAAGGCAAGGGGCGGCGAGCCGCGGATACCACGGGCGGAGCGAACCACGGGACCATCGGCAGGCCGCCCCAGTGGATACAGGGGAAGCAGGGCGGCGCCCTTCATTTCCAGGCCACCAACGGTGTGCAGGTCGCCGCGGCGAGGTTCATGGACATCGGGACAGGGGGAAGTGACTTCAGCGTGACCTTCTGGCTGAGCTGGGAGAAAGGCCGTTATCCGAACCACGTGTTCATCAAGCGGGGGCGTGGCGACAGCCAGATGCTGCATTTGCAGGTAACGCGGAAAAGGCAGATCCACTACACCGTCGCCACGCGAAGCCGCGTCTGGGAGAAGGGCCAGTCCAAGAGCACGGTCCCGGTGAAGAAGTGGAGTCACGTCGCATTCGTGAAGGCGGGAAATCGAGCCCGGATCTATCTTGACGGCGCGCTGGACAGTAGCACGCCCCTGAAGGCCGCCGTCCTCAGGAACGGCGGGCACGTGGCGTTCGGGGGGGGGCTGTACGGGGCCCTCGACGATGTCCGGCTCTACAACCGTGCGCTGCTCGACAGGGAGGTCGCCGTCCTCGCGCGCCGGGTAAGTGCTGCGAAACTCGAGGCCGTTCCCGTGACCGGGGAAGCGCCGCTCACGGTAGCCTTCACGTGCCCGGACGCAACCGCGAAGAAGCTGGACTGCTTCTGGGAGTTCGGGGACGGCGAGACGGGCCGCGGCGCAAAGGCCAGACACACCTACGGCCTGGGGGGCGAGTACACGGCCGTGTTGACGGCAATGGATCCGAAGGGGCAGGTATCCACGGCTCGACAGAAGATTGTGACCACGTGGCGGGCACGGGACGCGGACCTGGCCGGCCGCATGGAGAGGCTCCTCTCTTCGGCAGACTACCGCAAGCCGTTGGCGCCCGGGCAAATCGCCAGTGCGCCGAACGTGGGAGCCGATGACTTCCTGCCCATGCCGTCCACCACGGATCCCCTGGGGCTGCAGCCGCCGGTGTGGTCGTTCCGCATGCCGGGATCGCGCAAGGACGTGCACGTCTACACCCATCCGGTTGTGACCCAGAACAGTATCATCTACCGGCACAAGAACATCCTCTACTCCCATTCCATTCTCAACGGCGAATTGCGATGGAAGAACGACCTGGGCGGACGCGTGACGTGGCAGAACCGGGGAGAGCGCCAGTACTACCAGGAGGACATCCTCGTGCAGGACGGCATGGTCTTCACCCCCATGGTGAAAGTGGGGCCGACGCTGGTAGCGCTGGACGAGATCACCGGCCGCCTGAAATGGGCCTATGGCCCCATGGCCGCTTCGACTCCCGAGGAGGCGAACATCCGTTTCGAGTCGGCTCCGGCCGGCGGGCCCCTGACCGTCTTCGCCGGCTACGTCCTGGACAACATCGAAGGAAACACCCACACGGACACGGAATACGGCCTGATCGCCTTCGACAGCACTACGGGCCGCCTCAAATGGCGGACCCCGATCTGCAGCCTCCGTCCGGGCCTGTTCGCAGCCGGCTTTGCCGTCAAACGACGCAATCGCATCCGGAGCTTCTCCTCGCCACCCGTCTATCACCAGGGGACCGTGTACTACTCCACCGATGCCGGCGCCGTCGCTGCACTTGACGCGCTCTCCGGGCGCATCAAGTGGCTCATGCGGTATCCGTATCACGACGGTGTCCACGACAGCACCCGCGGTTTCGGCCGCGGTCACCACTATCTCTACCTCGACCGCCCCGCATCCCCCATGTTCTGGTACGCCACACGTCCGTTGCTGGTGGGCGATCATCTCTACGTCACGCCGATCGATGCACCGACCCTCTTCTGCATCCGGCGCCGGGACGGCCGGATCCTGTGGTCGCGCGGGAAGCCCAGCCGTGGAGTCGCGCATTTCATGGGACCCAGCCGGGAGGGGCATCTCGTCGTGGTGTGTGACGGCCGCAGCAAGTACCACCGGCCGGACGGCGGCAAGTCGGGCCCTCCCCTCTTCGTGCTGGACCCGGAAACGGGCAAGACACTGTGGACGCTGCCGGACCTCATCATGCCCACGGGCCATGTCACGCTCAGCCCGGAAGTCGGTGAGAATCAGGCGTTCGAACAGCACTGCTTCACGAAGGGGGCACGGCCCTTCCTGACGGAGGACAATCACCTCTACGTTCCCGATTTCCATCATCTCGGCTGGCCGTGGTTCGGATACATCTTCCATCTCACCGATATCGATCTCAACACGCGGAAGATCGCCGCACGGCGCCGCTACTACACGGCCGAACTGCTCACGCGTATTGAGGGAATCATTACACACGAGGCGCCGAAGGAACTGAAGAGTCTCGAGGACCTGCCCCACAAGGATGCCCGGACCAAGACCCGGATCGATGTCCTGAAACGCATCGTGGCCGACACGGTACCCGAGAACCCGCACGGCCCGTTCATGCCGTTCTCACGGGTCACGTTCGAGCGCTACGGAGTGCCGTTCGAACTCCGCTGCAGCGCAAGGACGCTGTCGGTGGTCTACGACCGGAACAAGGTCAGGCAGGTCGTCGACAAAGACCCGTCGCCGGACGGGCTCTTCGCGCGCGCCGAGCTGAGCATGGGTGCGGGCCGGCTGCGGGAAGCGGCAGCCCGGATGAATCGCTGCCTGGAGGTCGTGTCCCCCGAGGACATCGACTTCCGGGCCGCCGTGAACCAGCTCCTGTTCAAGGTGCACAAGGAGCTTGTCCGCGCGGCGATCCGAAGCGGGGACCGGAAAGCCGAAATGGCGAATTGTGTCGGGATGAGCCAGACCGTCACCACGCTTGCGGACGAAGTGGAGACCCTGTTCGCCGTGGCCGAAGCCGGCGAGCGCCGCGGCGAGTTTGCCGCTGCAGCCAGGCAGCTCCAGAGCATCGCGAAAGTGTATGGCCGGTACGAGTACCCGGTGCCCGAAACACTGCCCCTCGGCGCGGCCGCGCTCGCCGGAGAGATTGAACGCGAACTGGATACAACACGCGAATACGTCGGGAATCCCTTGTTCGGCAAGGGACTGACGGCAGCCGTGGATCGCCTGAAGACCACGATTCCCGTCTACCGGAGCGCGGTGTCACCCTTGCCCAAGACGCTTACGGTCCGCGCAGGCGAACTGGCGGTGGCGCGCCTGGCGCATCTTCGCGAGTCCTCGGACGCCTTCGCGGCCGCGTTCGAGGAACTCGCGAAGAAAAGCCTCCTGAACAAGCCCGGTGAAGAACAGCGCTTCCGGCTCTGGGAATTCCCCGGCACACGGAGCGCACAGGCCGTGCTGGAAGGACTGCTGAAGGATGGGGAGAACCGGATCAAGAGCTCCGGGGAGGATATCGCCGCGGCGGCCATGCTCCGCCGGCAGATGTGGCATCTTGCCGACCTCGCGCGGATCAGCCGCCTGCAACTGCCCGAACCGTATCGCACACGACTGCTCGCCCCTGCGGGGTCCGTCCCCGCCCCCCCCTTGCCCTCGACGATGACCACCGCCGGCACGGACCTCGAAGAGCAACGCGGCACGGCCTGGCTTCTCCTGGAACGCCGGGGCGACCGCACCGTCCGGCCAGAGTTCCTCTTCCTCGGCGGCCGTGTGAAGAAGAAGTTCGACAACAAGTTCGTGCTGTACTGTATGGACGCCCGGACGGACAAGGTCGTATGGAAAGGGTCGGAACAGCGAGGTGGACGGCGATCGGATGAGATCCGCCTGCGCGGGAAGGGAGACGAGCCCGGCTTCTTCGAAGCGTTTGTGCACGGTCGTGCCGTGATCGTGCACGGCCTGTATGATGTCCTGGCGTTCGATATCGAGAACGGCACGCTGCTCTGGCGATTCGAGGTGCCGTTCACCTTCGAGATCAAGGACGCCGTCAGGAGCGGCGACCTGCTCATCCTGGCCGGCCAGGCAGAGACCCTCGCCCTGTACCTGCCTACGACGGATCCCCGCGGCGAGGTCGTCTGGCAGGAAAAGGAGGAAGGCGACATCTACGTCACGCCGTACTTGCACGCCGATCGACTGATCAGCTTGCGCAAGGCGCCGTCAAACCTGACGGTACGCTATCGCGGGACGGGCCAGTTGATGGGACGCCTTGCGCTCCCGGACCTCCTGCAGCAGGATGCCCACCCTCTCGTGCAGAACGGCCCGAAAACGCTGCCGGTCGACCACGACGGGAAGCACCTGGTCGTCAGCGACGGCACCTACTACATCATGATCGACGCCGAAAAGCCGGGCGTTGTCTGGAAGCGCCTGATCGATGCCAATGACCCGAGCCGGCTGCCGCCCATGCGCTTCGCTCTGCAAGGCGACTCCCTGGCCGTGCTGAAGCAGGACTATGACGCCAAAAGCATCTATATGCTCTCCGCGCCGACCGGCGAAGTCCTTTGGCGCACCGATCCCAAGAATGCGCGCTCGCCCCAGCCGCTGTTCTCGATGATCATCCGGGGCGACAAGCTGTACGGGATCCGCCCGCATGCGGGGCAGGGATTCTACTTCGTCGGCCTCGACTGCGCGTCGGGCAAAGATCTGTTTCCCCCGAACAAAGAGAAGGGCTATGCCGGCAAGCCGGAAGTCCGTCTCGCGGAAGATCTCCAGGGCAACTCTGCCATAGCAGTCGTCAAGGACCGCCAAGACTACGAGATCAAGGCCCTCGCCCTTGCCGATGGAAAGACCATGCACACGCTCAAGGTCAAGGCTGTGGGGAACTTCGGCGAGCATGGCCGGGTATCGGCCACTGCGCAGAACGGAACGCTCGCTCTTTTGGGCAAGAACAAGCTGGTGGTAGGGAGGGGGAAGTGAGAGAGATTCTCAGGTGTCGGATTTCAGGGCGGGAGGGACGGCGTGTCGCCGTCCGCGGCGGGCAATATGCCCGCCCTCCCGGGAAACCTGAGACCACTGGGTGCAATTTACTGCTTCGGCGGGTATTACAGACTGGGCTGTCTACCCTGTTCCTCGCGCTGTCTTCCGGGTGTTTCCAGATCGAGACCCTGGTCAAGGTCGAGCCGGACGGCAGTGCAATCATCACCGAGCGCTACCAGCTCTCCCGCCGCGTACTGGAGTTCAAGGACTCCGGCGGCAAATCCCTGCTGGCTCCGGAACTGACCCGGGAAGCCGTGATTGAGCGAATGCGAGGGATGGGCAAGGGGGTCAGCCTGGTCCGCCATGAAGTGCGGGACGGTGACGAGGGTTCCCGGGAATCCGTCGCCGTCTTCAAGATCCCGGATGTCAGCGAACTCCGGTATGCCAGCCCGTTCCTGGCCATCCCGGGTTACCCGGCCCGGAGCGTGATGAAATGCAGCCCCGCGCCCAGGCTGCAGGGCAACCCGTACCTCGCCCCCGGGTACGTTTGTTTGAAGTTCGACCCTGTCGCGCTGGACGCTGCCGTGGTCAAGGCGGCCGTGGACAAGGACAACAGGGAGAAGAGGCGCCTGAGGGAGATGGCCAAGGCCGGCAAGGCCCCCAAGGGCCCGACTCCCGCCGAGTTGCAGGCCCTACGCCGGGTGCAGCCCATGATCCGGGACATGCTGAAGGGCATCCAGCTCACGTTCACGGTAGAATGCTACGCTCCCGTCAAGGTCGGGAGTTACGGCCCCCTGCGAAACCAGAGCGCCGGGACGAAACGCTTCGACTTGATCGACTTCTCCGACACGGACCTGGATGCATCCGGCTCCAGCTTCCTGGAGAACGAGGAGATCCTGCTGGAGTTGCAGCAGATGAAACTGAACGGACCCAATATCCGGCGGCACCTGAAGGGGTACGGCGGCAACCTGACTCTCCCCCTGTTCCACGCACAGCCACCCGCGCTGTATCACATACGACCTTCCCGCTACTACTTCGACAAGTTCTTCGCGGGCAAGACGATCGGCCAGTACGGCAGGAAGGAGACCCAGAAGCCTGCTTTGTTCGAGAAGATCGGATTCACTCCCGCTCCCGAGTAGACCGGCCCGTGAGGCCCCATGAACCGGATCCCGCAAGCGGGAACGGTTCAGGGCAGGCACGGTCTCCCTCCCGGGAGGGGCACAGGCCTGCCCTGAACCGTGCTCCGCTCTGGTTCATGGGCCTCTATGCCCGTGTTCGATCACCTATGTTACCTCCAACTCAATCCGCAACCGCTTCATGCCGTCCAGGCTCGCGACCTCCGCCTTGTCCACGGTCTTGCCGTTGATGCGAACGCGCGCACCGTTCCGGGCAGGTCGAATCTGCAGGTCCAGCGGGACCAACCGGTACCCGCCCTTTGCGCCGGCCACATGAAGAACACGCTGGAAGCGAAGTGCCTTCTTGAAGCACTTCGGCAGGTTCGGCAGGACCCGAACATCCGGTTGGGCATCGTCATGCAACGCCAGCTCCAGGCCCGCGATCCTATGGAGGACCTCGACGATCCAGTCGGTCGAACCGGAAAGCCCGAAGTACATCGCCTTGCCGAAATGCGGATCCTCTCTGTCCGACACGTACGACGTACAGGGACTCTCGAACGGGCCGCCGATCGACGCATCCCGCATGGCCGACATGATGGGCTTGAACTGTTCCCACACCGTGTCGGCCTGCCCGGGGACGGACAGGCGATAGCGGTGCATGAACGCCTGGCAGTGGTGGTATTCCCCGTTCTCGGCGCAGCCGGACGGCAGAACTCCCATGCGTCCCACCATGGATACCGTTCGCGTGTTGTTTGCCATCGGGGTGGTGTACATCACGAGCCCCAGCTTCGGATCGAAACACATGGAGTCCACGGTTTCGAGCAGCTTCTCAATCATGCCGGACGTATCCGGAACCGGCCGCAGGTATTCCCTCTCTGTCAGAAGCATTTGCAGGCAAAAGGCTTGCGTTCCGAGCTCTCGCCGTCGAATCCCATCATAGTCCGTTCCCCGCATCGATCCCAGCGTGTAACCGATCTCCCCTTTCGAGTAGCGCGGCCGGGCTCCGTTCTTCTTCAGTTCGTGAATGATATTGATGAAGCCGGACGTGCCTTTGCCGGGCATGTCCTCCCAGGCCACGCGAACGATGCTCTTCCTGAGGCGGTCGGCCAGTTTCTTCAGCCGTGTGCAGTCGAAGGAGGGTCGTCCCTTCCCGTGGATCTTGCGGACACGGGACGTTTCCATCGTATCGATCGTATCAACAAGTGTCAGGAAGAGCTGCGCCGACAGGCGAACATGACTTCCGCGTCCGTGTCCGCGCGTGCGATCGTCTCCGACCACTGAAGTCCCGTACATGTCCACGGCATCGCACCATTCCCCGTACATGCACTGTGTGAAACCGTATGGTGAATCGTTCACGTGCCGCTCGAAGCACGCAAAGATCTCACGGATGACCCCGGCAACGGCGAGTTCCCGGTCGCAACCGACGATGCCGGACGCTTCCGGGTGATCGGGGTCGGTCAGGCAGACCGTCTTGACCTTCTCGGCCAGGATACTGACGTCACCGGTTTCGCGAATGTACATGTTCGTCGAGTCGATCAGCCAGAGAGGGCTGTCCGAGTAGGGTCGATTGTCGTTCATGACGACGGCCGACCGGTCAGCCCAACGGCTCGGGAACTGGCGCGGGAACATGCCGTGCAGTTTCTCCCGCAGCGTGAGTCGCCGTTTCACCGGGATCTCGCCGTCCACCGTGACGTACAGGAAGCTGAAGGCATGCACCAGGTCGGCCCGCACGCGGCCGGGGTCCTCCTTCATCTTGGGCCACATATCCTGGCCGCGGTCACGCGTCCCCAGCTCGATCCCGTCTGCCAGTTCCGCGCCGTGCGCGCGGCATTTCTCGTAGAGCTCCTTTACGCCGGTCCAGATCGAGTTGGCGTAGTGCGTCGCAACCGGTTCTTGCGGGATATCGAGAGAAAAGAAGGGAGCCGAGCGACGCACTCGTTCCGATGCCCCCGCAATGTCCAG
>Ga0272441_10016012_pt1 | contig 10423 bp, 11 predicted proteins | sample SSMProp6N_FD_193582 | JGI IMG/M metagenome (GOLD analysis project Ga0272441, IMG submission 193582) | Marine sediment archaeal communities from Little Sippewissett salt marsh, Falmouth, MA, United States - SSM-Prop-6N | ecosystem: Environmental > Aquatic > Marine > Wetlands > Sediment ... | reverse complement strand
CTCCAGGGCGGGGTCTTCCAACAGAGAGCCGTGGAGGAGTTCACCGATTCGCTTACAGCCAGCTTTTCTATCGACGGAGATCCCCGGGTCCCCATCGGTACCCTCTCCGGGGGCAACATCCAGAAGGTGATCCTGGCCCGGGAGCTGGCCTCCCAGTCCGACTTTATTATCTTCAGCGAACCAACCTGGGGGCTGGATGTGTCCTCGGCGGAGTTCATCTACGCGAAAATCCTGGAGATCCGCAGGCGGGGCATCGCCGTACTGCTGATCTCCTCGAATCTGGACGAGATCATGGCCCTCTGCGATACCCTGGTGGTCCTCTACAGGGGAAGGGTGGCGGCTGCCCTGAGCAACACGGATGAGCTTTCCAAGGAGCTGGTCGGGGAGTATATGATGGGCCTGCGGGATGATTCCGCTGATTCTGAGGGGGAAAAAGGATGAAGCGTCAGCGGCAAATAGGCGAGCTGTTTGCAGGCGGCGTGGGCCTGGCGATCACCCTGGGGATTTCCTTTATCATCGCCGTCATCCTGATTATTCTCCTCAGTAAGCAGCCGTTGACCACGATTTACTACTTCTTCTTCGGCCCTTTTACCAACAAGTACTACTTCGGCAATATGCTCAACACCGCCATTCCCCTGGTGTTCACCGGTCTGGGCATAGCCGTGGCCTTCAAGAGTTCTATGTTCAACCTGGGCGGGGAGGGGCAGGTCTACTCCGGAGCCCTGATGGCTACTGTGATCCTGCTGGCTCTGCCGGAGATCAGCGGCTACCTGGGCGGGCCCATAGCCCTGGCAGCGGCCTTGACCACCGGAGCGGTGCTGGCCGGGGTGAGCGGTTTCTTCAAGATGAAGTGGGGAACCGATGAGCTGATCTCCTCCTTCCTCATCTCCGCGGCGGTAATCTTCATCGTCAACTACTTCATCACCGGGCCTCTGGACGATCCGGGCAACAGCATGCTGGCCACTTACCCCATCGGCGGGCAGTATCACTTATTGGGTATCTTCCCTCCCTCCAAGCTGGATATCAGCGCGGTGTTCGCCATCATAGTGGCGGCGCTGGTATTCTTCCTCATGTACTACACCCATTGGGGTTATGAGATGCGCATGTGCGGGCTCAACCGGGAGTTCTCCCGCTACGGGGGGATCAACGTGTCCGCCTACGTGATTCTGCCGATGATCATCAGCGGGGCCCTGCACGGGCTGGCCGGGGGAGTGGCCATCATGGGTACCTACCATATGGCTGTCAAGGAGTTTTCCTACGGCATGGGCTGGAACGGCATCGCCGTGGCCCTGATCGCCAAGAACAATCCCCTTGGAGTGTTGCCCGCGGCGGTGTTCTTCGCCTATCTGGATGCCGGGGCCACGGCGGCCATGTTGCACTCGGATGTGACCTTCGAGATTGCCGCCATCGTGCAGTCGGTGATCTTCTACCTGATCACCGCCCAGGCTATCTACAGCTTGCTCCGCCGCCGCAAGAGGACGCGCCCATGAACGAGCAGAGCTTCACTTTCCCCCTGCTTCATAATGCCATCGGCATCATGACCCCCTTTCTCCTGGCCGCCACCGGGGGCTTGTTTACGGAGCTGGCGGGCATGCTCAACATCGCTCTGGAGGGCCTGATGCTCATCGGAGCCTTTTTCAGCGTGGTCTTTGCCGGGCTTACCGGAAGCCTGGTGCTGGGCATTCTCCTGGGCGTCGCCTCGGCCGTACTGGCCGCCGCCCTGTTTGCCGGGGTCAGCCTGAATCTGAAGGCCAACGTGTTCGTCGCCGGGCTGGCCACCAACCTGCTTGCCTCCGGACTTACCGTCGTGCTGGCCTTTCAGCTGTTCGGCAACAAGGGGGTGGTGCGCTTCGATATCCCCAAGCTGCCCTCTCTCACCATACCGGCTCTGGCCCGCATCCCCATCCTGGGCGACCTGCTGATCGGTCACAACATTCTCGTATATTTCAGCTGGCTGATCGTGGTGCTGGCCGCGCTGGCCATCTATCGCACCCCCTTCGGCCTGCGTATCCGGGGTACGGGACTGGGTGCCCGGACCGTCAACTCTCTGGGCCTTCGGCCCCGGCGCTACCAGTTGGCGGGCATCCTCATCTCCGGTTTTACCTGCGGCCTGGCCGGGGCCATGCTCACCCTCAAGCTCAGCGCCTTCGTGCCCAACATTACCTCCGGGCGCGGTTGGATCGCCCTGGTGGCCATCTACCTGGGCAACAAGACACCCTGGGGCATCGTGATCGCCTCCTTCATCTTCGGTTTCGCCGAGAGCCTGTCCAACTTCGCACAGGGGGCGATCAACATCCCCGCCGATTTTATACTGGCCTTTCCCTACCTGATCACCGTGTTGGCCATGATCGTGTACTCGATCTGGCGGCATTACCGCACCCGGCTTTAAACACCGATTCAGTGTACACTGACAAACTGGTTGACAAACTGGTTGATTTATATTACCCTCGAAGCATGAAGATCATCGAAGTGGGAGCGTTTGAGGCAAAGACCCATTTCAGCCAGCTCCTCGACCAGGTGGAGGGAGGGGCGATTGTCAAGATCAGCCGGCGCGGCAAACCGGCGGCGATTCTCAAACAGGACGAGGCGGTATCCCGGGAAGCTGCGCTGAAGGCTCTGCAGTCACTCAGAACCCTCTGCAGGCACAAAATACCTTTGGCTGAGATTAGTGAGCTTCGGGATAGAGGCCGGGAACGCTGATGGCCTACCCCCTGGTTGTCGTGGATGCATCGGCAGCTGCGGCCCTGCTGCTCGCCGAAGACAAAGGGGAGGACGTGGCGGAGCTGATCCGCGACACGGTAGCGATCAACGGCCAGATCTTCGTTCCCGGGCTTTTTTGGTTTGAACTGGGGAACACTCTGGTCACGGCGGAGAGGGCGGAGCGACTCACTGCTCAATCGAGCTCAGCGGCTCTGAGGGAATTCGCCCGCTTACCGGTCGTAACTCGCCAACAGAGCGATTTCACGGCAGCCGGTCGGATTCTCACCCTGTCGCGTGAAAACGGACTTACCTACTACGATGCAAGCTATCTGGAGCTGGCCCTGCGCTTCCAGGCTCCCTTGAAGAGTTACGATACCCATTTAATAGCTCTGCGGGATCGTTTTCCGCTGATTCTCTGACGGCGTACTATAAGGAAAACGCTAGGCTCAGCGAATCTCTCAGCGATTGCAGCATCCCGCCGGGATGTGGTATAAGGGTCGGAGAGGCAAGGATTGAGCTCATGCAGGAAATCATAACCAAGGTCCTGGAGGCCGAGAAAGAGGCGCAGCAGCGCATCCAGGAGGCCCGCAACAAGGCCGGGGAAATTCGGGCCCAGGCGGACCAGGAGGTCCAGGGGAAGCTGGAGCAGGCCCGCGAACAGGGGGCTCGGCACGCGCAGGAAATTGTGGAGCAGGCGCGCAGCCAGGCCCAGGCGGAATACGACAAAACCCTGCAGCAGAGTCAGGAAGAGAACGAGCTGTTCTTCGAACAGCACGAAGAAAAAATAGACCGGGCCGCGGAAGCCGTGATGCAGTTGATTACCACTCCGGAATGGTCTTCGTAACCGGCGTGCCTCGTATCCCCGGAGCGATGATCCGTTTTTGGAGTATCGTACCTTCCCAGTGTGAGCTTATAGGAACGTAGAGGCAATGGCAGGACCCCTGAGAACCTACGCATTCATCAACGCCAAGCTGCGTACTCGCATCAGCAAGATCCTGCCGCAGCAATTCATCCGGCAGCTGATCCGGGCCCGCTCCCTGGCCGAAAGTGTGCAGATGCTGGGGGAAACCGACTTTGTTTCGGTGCAGAAGGTCTACGAGCGGACCGGAGACATCAAGACCGCCGAGCTGGAGCTGCTGCGCAAAGAACTGTCGGTTTACCTGGAGCTGGAAAATCTGGTGGAGGAGGATCTCCGTGAGTTCGTTCAAGCCCTGAGCGAACGTTTCGAAATCGAGAATTTGAAAAACGCCTTCCGCCTCTGGTTCGATCGGCGGGTGCGGGGGCGTAACATCGAGGACGCCCGGAGATACCTGATGCGACGGCGGATACACTATCAAATCGATCTGGAGGCAATCATCGACGCCGACACTCTGGAGCAGGCTGCGGACGGTTTGGCAGCAACGCCCTATACGGCTCTGGTGCGGCAGCAGGCCGCCGCGGTGATGGAGGCTGCAAGCCTCTTTCCCCTGGAGCTGGCTCTGGACCGATACCTGTACGGCAGGTTGGCCCAGGCGGCGGATCGGCTCGAGCCCCGGGATCGGGAGATCGCCCGGCGGTTGATCGGGGTGGAGATCGATCTTCAGAACGTCAGCTGGCTGATTCGCTTCAAGAACTTCTACTCCCTGGAAGCGGAACGGGCTCTTGGCTACACTCTGCCGGGCGGCTTGAACCTCAGTGGGGAACTGATGAGGCAGATTTACGGAGCCGAGAGAACGGAACGGCAGATCTCCGCCCTGGTCGGAAAACGCTATCCGGAGATCGCCCCTCTGCTCGCCTCCGAAGGGCGGGGCAAGCTCAGCGCCCGCCTGACCATGATTGAGCGTATATTGGAGCAGATCATGACTATCGAGGTACGAAAAATCATGACCGGCTACCCCTTCACAATCGGAATCATTTTGGCCTATTTTATTCTCAAAGGTAGTGAGATAAGGAAAATCATGACCGTTCTGAACGCAAAGTTCTACGAATGGCCGGAGGAACGGATCCTGACTCTGGTGTAGCCTGAAGATATGTTATTTACCGAACCAATGCAGCAGGTCGTGGCCGTGGTTCTCGATCACGACGTCGACGCGGTAACCAAGGAGCTACTGCGTCTGGGCCTTTTACACTTCGTGAACATCACCGAGGTGGACCGGGAGGTAAGTTCCCAGGTCGAGTCGATTACTCCCAAGATCGCCGAAGCCGGAATCACCGAGATTCGCCGGCGCATAGAGGGCTTTCTGGCCATGATCCAGGAGAAACCTCCCTCAGGAGAGGATCTGAAGGTTGAGGATCTGAAGGCCGTGGATCTGGAGGAGACCAACAAGGTCCTCGACAACCTGGCCGCTTCGGTGCAGACGATCCGGGACCACCAGAGCGCCCGCCAGCAGGAGATCCTCAGGCTGGAAGATATCTGGCGGCAGTTGCAGATGTTCGGGAACTTAAGCGAGCTGGTGGAAGCCAGATCCCAGTACTCGTACCTGAGCGTCCAGACCGGTTCGATCCGCAAGGGACTGCTCGGATCCTTCGAGCAGGCACTGGAGGACCTTCCCAACGTCACCATGCAGATGGGTGTTCCGGAGGAGGAAAATCAGACCCTGCTCCTGCTGATCACCATGAAGCGGGATGAGGGAGTGCTGGATCGTATCCTGGACAAATTCGGCTGGACAGACGTACACCTGCCCCGGGAGCTGTCCGGGAAAAAGGATCAGGTGCAACAGGAGCTGGAGCAGAAGCTCAAGGCTGCCAAAGAGGAACAGGAGCAGCTGCAATCCCAGGTAAACACCCTGATCCGGGACAGATTCGAGACTTTGCAGCAGATGTGGAGCAACCTGCGCCTGAACGAGCTGTACACCCGGGTGCAGTCCTTCTTCAGCAAGACAGCCCGTACCGTGATCTTCTCGGGCTGGCTGCCTTCCGACAGACGCTCGGAGCTCACCACCGCCATCCGGCGGGTGACTGAGGGGCACTGCTACCTGGAGTGGCACCGGGGCCGGGAGATTTCCAAGGAGCATCCGGCCAGCGTGCCGGTGCAGATGCACAATCCCAAGTTTCTCTCACCGTTTCAGATGCTGGTCACCAACTACTCGGTACCGGAGTACGGCAGCATCGATCCCACGCCCCTGGTAGCCGTGGCCTATCTGATCATGTTCGCCCTGATGTTCGGAGATGCCGGACATGGAGCGGTACTGCTCCTCCTGGGTACGCTGGGCTCGCTTCTGTACAGAGGCGGCCGTGCGGGGGTCCGCAACCTTCTGCAGTTGATCGCCTACTGCGGGGCGGCCGCGGTGATCGCCGGGATTCTGTTCGGTTCATACTTCGGGATGCAGTGGTTTGCTCCGGTGTGGTTCGACTATCACGGTGTGGTGGCCGGACACGCGGGCGGAGGTCTTGTGACGGATATCTACGGGATCCTGGTGATCACCATCTACTTCGGGATCGCCGTGATCGCCCTGGGCCTGGTGCTCAACTGGATCAACTGTATAGCCAAGGGGAGGTGGTTTCGGCTTGTCTTCGACAAGGGCGGATTGATCGGCGGCTGGATCTATGCGGCCGGAGTGTATGCCGCCATGTACTTCGTCAGAAACGACTACAAGCAGCTGCCCGATCTGGATCTGCTCATTCTGCTGCTCGGTATTCCGGTGCTGCTGCTGACACTCAAGCCGGTGCTGGAGTACCTGCTGCACAAGCCGCGAAAACCCTTTAGCCTGCTTACCCCTGTGGATTTCTTCATGGAGTGGATCGTGGAGATCCTGGAGATCTTCTCCGGCTACCTGGCCAATACCCTCTCCTTCATGCGGGTTGCCGGTTTGGGAATTGCCCACGTAAGCCTGATGATCGCCTTCTTCTCGATTGCCGAGATGGTCAGCGGCTCCTCAGGCGGATACACGGTGGGCTCGTATCTGGTTCTGGTTGCGGGCAATATCCTGGTTATCCTGCTGGAGGGACTGTCCGCGGGAATCCAGTCATTGAGGTTGAACTACTACGAGTTCTTCTCCAAATATTTCAGCGGATCCGGGCGGGCCTACGCTCCGGTAACGCTTAGGAAAAACACTGTATAGGAGGAAGAGGTGAAACAGACAAACAGAGCGAGATTCAGAAGGAAGATATTCTTGAGCCTGATCTTTCTCTTTACCTTCTTTGTCATGTTCGGGATGGTCTCGGTGGTGCGGGTCTTTGCCCAGGAACAGGCACCGGAACAGGTGGTTATGACCGCGGAGAGGGCCTCGGTGGCCCGCTTCGGGCTGATGGCCGCGGCCATTGCCTTCGGCTTCGGGGCGATAGGAGCCGGCATCGCCATTGCCAATGTGGGGGCGGCCGCCATGGGCGCCATCGGTGAGAGACCTGAAATCGCCAGCCAGGCACTGATCTTCATTGCCCTGGCCGAGGGTCTGGTGGTCTTCGGATTCATCACGGCGCTGATGATCCTGGGGAGAATCTAAGCTACAGGCTTTCTATAGAATGCGCTATTTCATCATTGGGGATGAGGATGCGGTGCTCGGTTTCGGGCTTGTCGGCGTTGCCGGTGCGGTGGCGCAGAACACGGCCCAGGCCCGGGAGGCCTTTTCAGAGGCAATGGAGCAGTCGGATATCGGCATCATCATCATCACCGAAAGGGTCGCCGATCTGATCCGTCCCCAGGTGGATCAGTTCATCTTCACCAGAAACTTTCCGCTGATCGTGGAGATCCCCGACCGAAGGGGACCGCTGGCCGGCAAGCCGGGGATCCGGGAAATGGTGAATCAGGCAATAGGTATCAAACTGTGAGCTACGAACAACAGCAGGCCGAACAGCAGCAGGCCGAACGGCAGCAGACCGATCTGATCAACGGCATCGCGCAGGATGCCGCCCGGGAGGTCGAGCGGATCCTGGGCGAAGCGGAGCGGGCGGCTGAGGATCGCCGGAAAGCGGCTGAGGATCAGGCACGTGCCGTGGTACAGCAGGGGGAGAGCAAGGCCGAGGAACAGGCCGCACGTCTGCGGACTCAGTCCGCCTCCTCTCTGCGCATGGAGCGCCGGCGCGGGCAGTTGAAACTGCAGGAGCAGGCGGTTCAGGAGGTGCTGAAGCGGGTGCGGCAGCGTCTGGCTGAGGCGGTGGGCAGCCCGGAGTACCGGAAGGTGATGCTGGCCTGGATCGTGGAGGCGGCGATCGGACTGGGTGCCCCGGAAGCAACTGTCAACGCCTCTGCGGCGGAACGGAAGCAGATCGACAGGCGGCTGCTCCAGGAAGCTCAGAGCAAGGTCAGCGAGCTGAGCGGCAAGACGGTCAGCTTGATAGCCGCCGACGAGGATCCCCTTATCCCCCAGGGCATTGTGTTGAAGGCTGTGGACGGGCGGGTGGAGTTCAACAATCAGGTAGTCACCAGGCTGTTGCGCAAACAGGCGGAAGTACGAAAAACGATTCAAGATATTATGGCGCAGACGCCACGCTCTGCGAAGGCGCAGACGCCACGCTCCGCGAAGGCGCAGACGCCACGCTCCGCGAACACGAAGGCGAAATGGAAGAGCGAATAATCGGACAGGTGAGGCGGGTCAACGGACCCGTCATCGAAGCGACCGGCATCAGCGACGCCATGATGCTGGAGCTGGTGCGGGTGGGAGAGGTGCGTTTGGTCGGTGAGATTATCAAGCTGGCCGGAGAGCGGGCCATCATCCAGGTGTACGAAGACACCACCGGCATCGCTCCGGGAAACAACATCTACGGTTCCGGAAGCCCCCTGTCCGTGGAGCTGGGACCGGGACTGATTGGCACCATCTACGACGGCATCCAGCGGCCTCTGGAGAGGATCCTGGAGCTGTCGGGAAACTTCATCAAGCGGGGGATCCATGTGCCCTCCCTCGATCGGGAGAAGAAGTGGCTGTTCCATCCCGCTGAGATCGCCCCGGGCACGGACTTGGCAGGGGGCAGCGTGATCGGCACGGTGCAGGAGAGCGAGAGGATCGAGCACCGTATCCTCACACCTCCTGCGGTGGCAGGAACCCTGAAGTCCCTGGCCACCGAAGGGGAGTACACGGTGGAGGAGTCGATCGCCCTGATCGATACTCCAACCGGCGAACGGGCGGTCTCCATGATGCAGCGCTGGCCCATCCGTACCCCCCGGCCCGCGGCGGAGCGGCTGCCGGTAATCCGTCCCCTGATCACCGGCCAGCGGGTCATAGACACCCTCTTTCCGGTGGCCAGGGGAGGAACGGTTGCCATTCCCGGAGGTTTCGGAACGGGCAAGACCATGACCCAGCACGCCATCGCCAAGTGGTGTGACGCGGAGATTATCGTCTACATCGGTTGCGGAGAGCGGGGCAATGAGATGACCGACGTGCTCACCGAATTTCCCAAGCTCATCGATCCCCGTACGGGGCGCAGCCTGATGGAGCGAACCGTGTTGATCGCCAATACCTCGAATATGCCCGTGTCCGCCCGGGAAGCTTCGATCTACACGGGAGCCACCCTGGCCGAGTACTACCGGGATCAGGGCTACGACGTGGCGGTGATGGCGGATTCCACCAGCCGCTGGGCCGAGGCGCTGCGGGAGCTGTCCGGACGCATGGAGGAGATGCCGGCGGAGGAGGGCTTTCCCGCATACCTGCCTACCCGCATCGCCGAGTTTTACGAGCGGGCCGGGGCCATGAATACCCTCGGCGGCCAGAGCGGATCGGTGAGCATCGTGGGTGCGGTCTCCCCGCCGGGAGGGGATTTCTCCGAGCCGGTCACGCAGCACACCAAGCGTTTCGTGCGCTGCTTCTGGGCTCTGGACCGCCAGCTGGCCAACGCCCGACACTATCCGGCCATCTCCTGGCTGGACAGCTACAGCGAGTACGTGGATGAGGTTACTTCCTGGTGGGAGCAGGAGGTGGGAAGTGACTGGACGGCGGATCGGGCGGAGATCCTCGACCTGTTGCAGCGGGAGGTACGGCTGCAGCAGGTGGTCAAGCTGGTCGGCCCGGATGCGCTTCCTGACAGCCAGCGCTTCATCATCGAGGTCTGCACTTTGTTCAAGAACGCCTTCCTGCAGCAGAACGCCTTCGATGATGTTGACCGCTACTCCACCGTGGAGAAGCAGAGCCGCATGCTGGCCATCATCCTTACCTACTGGCGGCGGGGAGCCGAAGCCATCAAGCGCGGCATGACCCTGGTGCGGCTGCGGCGCATGAAGGTGCTTCAGGATGTAGTCAAGATGAAGTTTACGATCGCCAACGAGGATCCGCGGGGTTTCGACAAGCTGGCTGCCCGCCTGGAACGATCCCTCGATCAGCTGGAGGAGATCTATGAAGAAGCCTAGGCGTGCGGTGGCTGCCGACGGCCTTGGGGCTGCCGAAGACGTGAAGGACACAGCGAACGCCGGTGCAGCCGGCATGGAAGATGCTCAGAAACGCCTGCTGGCCGGCCGGGAGTACATCGGGGTTGATCGCATCGAAGGACCCCTGGTATTTATTCGTAATACCCACCCCGTGGGTTACCGGGAGCTGGTGGAGTGTGTGGATCCGGCCGGGGAGACCCGGCTGGGCATCGTGCTGGACACCTCCGCGGAGATGGTGGTGCTTCAGGTGTTTGCCGGCACCGCGGGGCTCACCATGCCTCAGACCCACGTGCGTTTCCGCGGAGAGCCCCAAATGGTTCAGGTCAGCGAGCGTATGCTGGGGCGGGTGTTCAACGGTCTGGGCCATCCGATCGACGGAGGTCCTCCTCCAACGGGGGAGGAGCAGCTGGATGTCAACGGCCGGCCCATCAATCCCACGGCGCGGGAGTA
>Ga0272441_10016010_pt1 | contig 10424 bp, 7 predicted proteins | sample SSMProp6N_FD_193582 | JGI IMG/M metagenome (GOLD analysis project Ga0272441, IMG submission 193582) | Marine sediment archaeal communities from Little Sippewissett salt marsh, Falmouth, MA, United States - SSM-Prop-6N | ecosystem: Environmental > Aquatic > Marine > Wetlands > Sediment ... | reverse complement strand
GATGCTATTTTATCTGGTAAAGATACAATTATTGTTGCTCCTACAGGGACCGGAAAAACTGAAGCTTTTCTCCTTCCAATACTAACACAAATCTGGCAAATTTCCCCCCATCCTCTTCTCAGAAGAGGCGTTTCAGCGATTATCATCTATCCAACCAAAGCTCTAGCCAAGGATCAAGAGAAGAAGATACGCAGGTATGGTGCTGTTATAAACGTAAATTGTGAAGTATTTGATGGAGATACCCCCAAAACACTTAGAGAAAAAATCATGGATTCCCCACCAGATATTTTAATTACTAATCCAGATATGCTACATTATCATCTAAAGAATCCCCAATTTTCTAATTTACTAAGAGATTTAAGATTTGTAATAATTGATGAAATACATATAGCAACGGGTGCATTTGGAACAAACCTTTTTTTCATCTTGAAAAGGCTTCAGAGGTTTGCTAAAGAAAGATTACAACTAATTGGATCTTCTGCAACAATTGGCAATGCTAAGGAATTTGCTCAACAATTGTTTGATAGAAACGTAACTGAAATAAGTGTTAATGAAGCAAGAAAAGCTCCAACTCATTTGATTATGACAATTCCTTGGAAGGTAAGTCAATATACAATAACTTCGGAAATTGTGCGACAATTGGTTAACGAAGGACGTAAAACGCTTTGTTTTCAAAATAGTCACAAGAATGCTGAGATTATCAATCTTCTCTTAAGATCTGCGAGACTTAGATCCTCAGTACATAGAGCAGGACTAACAAGAGAATATAGAAATAAAGTTGAATCAAAATTTAGAAAAGGAGAAATAGAAGCACTTGTTTCTACTCCAACCTTGGAATTAGGAATTGATATTGGTGATGTTGATGCTGTGGTATCTTCGTTGGTTGATATTACAAGTTTTACTCAAAGATTAGGTCGAGCAGGCAGAAAAGGGCAAGAATCAGTAGGAACTTTGGTTCTGAGAGATGACGATCCCATCAGTACTTTTTATTGCGTATATCCCGATTCTTATTTCGATGATATAAGGAGAGGATATGTAGAACCTAAAAATGAAATAGTATCTTATTATCAACTATTATCAGCTGTTTTAGAGAAAAACATTGAGAGTAATGAATTTGAAGATCATTCTAGTATGCTCAAGAAGCTGGAACAAGAATCCCTATTTAGAAAAACAACGGAAGGGGCTTATAAACCTAAATCAAGATCTGAAGTGATTCGTCTGTTACAGGCATATTCAATTAGAGGGATTGGTGATAATCTAATTCTGAAGGATGAAAAGGGTAAACGAATGGGAGAAAGATCTATGCCCATGGCTGCGCGAGAGGTTCACCCCGGTGCTATATATTTGCATGGGGGAAAACATTTTCAAGTAATATCCTTTAAATACAACCAGAAATTAGGTGGGGGGGAGATTACTCTAAAATCTATAGACCCCGTAAATCATAAAACGACAGCTAATCGTTTCGCAATCCCCTCTATTATAGGAATCAACGAAAGAAAGGAGGTAATGGGGTCAGAAGTAATTTATTGTGATCTCCAAATAACAGAGCATGTAACAGGATACAAAGTTTCCGACATTTTTACGAATAAACTTCTTCAAGCTAAAGATTTTGAAGAACCTATAATTTATACCTTTGCGACTAAAGGATTTATGTTCACTATGCCTCAACCAACAGGATTGATGAATGATCAACAGCACCTTTCTGAGGAAGTGATTTTGAATGGTACTTTTCATGCTGTTGAACATGTCCTTATTGAATCAAGTTCCATGCTCACTGGCGGAGGAAGCTCGGAAATTGGAGGTATTTCAATGGGTAAATCTGGAGCAATTTTCGTTTATGATGGTGCAAAGGGAGGAAGTGGTTTATCAAAGCTGCTTTATGATAGGTTAGAGGAGGGATTTCATAGGTCTCTTGAAATTCTTAAGAATTGCAAATGTACTTCAAGTGACGGGTGTCCAAGATGTACTTATTCCTATCAATGTGGTAATAATAATCAACCACTTAACAAACAAGGTGCTATTGAATCACTAGAACGTTTGGGAAAACTGAAGATAAAAGTTGTTGAAAACTATAATGATTATGAATCATTTGTCTGATTTTTAGTTTAAAATATAAGTGACCAAAATTAAGTGTAATACCAGAGATATGTTTACAATCATATCCCTATCTCATGTGCTTTTATGTTATATTTAAGCTGTTTGTGTTTTGATGATGGTATTCGATTATGATTCGGAAGAATTTGTTGACATAGCTCTTAACTGTATATTTCCATCAAGTGAGGAGATAGAGCCTGAGATTTTGAAAGAAATCACAGCATTCTTGGAAGAGAGTGAAACACATGTCTCACCTGAAGATGCAGAAATTGTTAGGGGAGAAGTAAGGAAAGCTCTGATCCACTTCAAGAATCGACCCTATTTGTACAATACCAGGAAAAAAATGGAAAAACTACTGAAAGCAAATGACAATTGGAAAAGGTTCATCGTTTCCCCCGGTTCATTTGTATCGGAATTCAGAGAAGCAGGATTGAATAATGAGGAGATAGATTTACTCAGAATTTCATTAAAAACAGCAAAAACATCATATGGTATAATGAAAAATATTCCTATGCCAAAAACATAATGCTTCTCAGCCTCATAATCAGATTTTAATACTACAAAATAAATCTACGTTTAACTTAATTTAGATTTGTATCTAGAAAGTTGAACAGAGGATATTTGGTGGGTACAATGCAGAAGGAGGATTTACTTGATTTTTTAGAAAATCATTTGTTCAGTAACTCTCATCTTAATGAGAAGAAGTTAAGCGAAAAGATTCAAATAAATCCTAAGGAAATTAGAGATTATTTTTCTCTTGAAGGCGAAAAAAAGGGATTTATAAAAGATGAAGGTTCAATCTATTTTGCTCATGAAATAATAAGAGAAAACCTTGCTGATATAAAAGAATCTTTCTGGTTGTGGTTCCTAAAATGTGTGCCCAGTTATAGTGATGTAGCATGGGAAGAAGGTTCAGCTGTTGCAGATATCTCGAAAATTAAAGTAATACCCAGAAAAACCTCCTTCAAAAGCATGATAAAAACCTTTTCAGCGAGAATACTGATTCTTGGAGATGAGAAAACTGGGAAACAATCATATGTTTATGCTCTGTCAGGGGATACACTAAACCGACCAGCTCCAGGAGTATTTTCAGGAAAGATTATCAGATCTTTAGACGAATTCGAAGCTGAATTTGAAAGTATTATTCTAGATCTCCTTCCTGGTTCCCCCTTATGGATTTATGCTAAAGCTTCATTTGGAGTTATACTTGTTTATGACCTTTCACAACAACAAACTTTTGAAAAATTATTGTATTGGTTAGAAGTTTTTACAGATTCTTATTCTTATGAATTATGTCCTCCTATAATGTTACTCGGAACCAAAATGGATTTACTTAGCAAAGAAGAACTCATGGGATTCAAGAGAGATGCTGAATCATTAAGAGAACAAATAGAGCAAGAATATGGAACAATAGTTTTGAGTGAAATGGTGTCGTTAATTGATGGTGGGAATGTTTTGAATTCCTTTGAAAATTTTGCTAAAACAATACGTCAATGGTATCAGATAATAAAAGAAGAATACAAAGACGACAACCCAATCATTTAGTAAACCACTTTACTTCGAAATAGTTAAATGTATCTCAACGTTTAATGAATTAGAAACAGAAAGAAATTTTGTGATAGTAATGGAGAATGTGAAAAGTTTGCAGCTTCGTTTTCAGAATAAAATACAAGAAAATAATGCTAAGAAGCTTAGAATTTTGTATATAATTCTAATAGCTGTTCTTCTTTTCATCATTTCTTTAACAATAAAAGGATGTGTGTCATTATGGTATTGGAAAAACCATGCGCCACTTGGATCCAACTGGGAGTGGTTTTGGTCCATTTACGGAGGAACTTGGAACTGGGAGGATCCAGTTGGAATATTCGGTCATGTATATGAGGGTGAAACTTGGTATCTAGAAACATATGTTGATGCTAAACATTATTATTTGGATTACCTGCAATCTTTTAGATTTGAAAATTGGAATCCCTACGCAGGTGGGACATACCCTACTGATCCACTCAACGGTTATGCTTATGGTCCAATGTTCATTTTTGGTATTTACTTAATATCAATCATAATTAGCGTTTTATATCCCAACATGTCGATGGAGCATCTAGTAGCATTTTCCGTAAAATGGACTCATATTGTATTTGACTGTTTATGTGTAGTAATGGTTTATTTAATTATAGTACTTCTCAAGAAATTCAAGTATAACGAAGTGAAGAGGCAACTCTATGGAGTAGTTGCTGCAGTGCTTTTTACTTGGATGCCTATCAATCTCATTTATGTTGATAGTGCTTTTCTGAACACACCTCAAATGACTTTTTTCACTCTTCTAAGTCTTCTATTAATGATTAAAGAAAAGTATAGAGTCGGAGCATTCATACTTTCTATAGCTTGGTTATCTAAACAAATGCCTTTGTTCCTATTGATTCCTTGGTTCTTTATTGTATGGAGAAAAAAAGGCATGAAAACAGCTTTTGTGGAATTTTTGATTCCATTCCTTCTAACAACAGTTATCATTTCTTTACCGTGGTTTATAATGACGCCTTATCCCTATCTAAGAAAGGTTTTTGGTCCAGGTGCCCCTTTTGAAAACTTCGATCCAGCTGAAGCTTTTAATCAGAATGGAGCAACGGTAATACTCTCACATAGTTTCCTCTATCTTGAGAATGAAAAGTTGGCTGAATTTTATTTTAATATCAATAATTATATGATACCATTTTTACTTTTTTACATATTAGTGGTATTATTTGCTTATTTTGGAGGTAAAATAATGGGGGATGATGAATCACAATTCATAATTTTCTCCACATGGACTATAATAGGCACCCATGTTTTCATCTCTAGGGGAATCTACAAATATTACAATGCCTTCATCACTCCCTTTGTTGTCCTCAGTTTATTGGTGTTTTTCGATGATTTGGTTCCAAAATTAACGAAAAAAATCCCCCTAATTATCAGTAAATCAATGAAGGAAAAGAAAGGGGATCTGAAAGAAGAAAAGTTGAATCAGGATAAGACTTTATCTGCTATTATTTTGTTTCTAACATTTATAGGGTTCAATCTTTTATTTTATTATTTTAATTGGGTTCTAATCAAAAATATACGCTTCCTACACCCATTATATCTTCTGATCTTGTTTGTCGTAGTAAGTTTGCTCTTACACCCCTCCCTAGCTATTTCTTTTACAAAAGAACAAAACTATGATAGTCTTAGTGAGGATTTGGGGACTATTGTTGGTACTGTCGAACAAATCACCGATAAAGTTGCAGAAAAAACAGAGAACTTTATCGAAAAATTAGCAAATTGGAGACTAAAGTGATAAATTTAACTTTATAATCTATTTGCCCGTATACTCAAAAGTTAAATATTACGAACCTTAATATCATTTAGTTAAAAGGGATTACAGATGTTCAATAAATTGAGAAAAGCGAGAAGAGGAGTTTCTGAAGTTTTAGCTACAGTTATTATTATATCCTTAGTTCTTGCTGCTACTGCAATTGTAAGCGTTCTTTTTACAAATGTGAATGTAGTGGATTTATTCGGAATTTCTATTATTCCTGAGACAAAAGAAGTAAACCTTTCCATGGTTGTTCAAGTTATTAATGATACAGATGGGGACTCAAGAACTGATACAGTGATTGTATTCATGTCTCTAGACTTAGATTCTCCAAGCATTTATGTTCAAGATGTAGATATTCAGTTACCAACAGGAGAAACGATTGATGACATTGTACCCTGGTCTATAGTGACAACATCACAGTCGTGGAACAATGAGTTCAATGGTTTTACTATTTTGTATGGAAACAAAAATGCGTCATTTACAATTCAGATAAATGATTTTCTAAGAAATGATGCTGAACTGTCACCAGGAACCGCTTTCTCTTTGGTGTTCTATTATACTTATCTTTCACTGGTAAGTGGGAGAGAATTAACTCTTTCTGATAACTTTGTAAGTCAATTATTTATCGCACCTTAGTTTTTATACTCCCTACAAAAGAATTAAATTAATGTGAAAAATTATCATGTTAGATAGTATGACATTAGAACCTAAAAGAGCTTATAAAATTGTTCTGATTGGAGATCCTGAAGTAGGTAAAACTTCTATTAGAAGAAAGTATATGGGAAAATCATTTAGAGCTGACTATCTGAAAACCTTAGGGGCAGATTTTGCTGCTCAAAAGGTAAATGTGGAAGGAGAATCGGTTCTTTTAACAATCTGGGATTTAGCTGGTCAATCAATCTTTCATGGTATGCGGTCATCGTTTTATCATGGGTGTAAATGTGCACTTGTTGTGTTCGACGTAACAAATCAACAATCCTTAGAAAATTGCTTTAAATGGGCAGAAGAAGCAGCAAATTATGCTAAAAGTTCTTTGAAGGAAATCTACCTCATCGGTAATAAAATCGATTTAGTTGAGGATAGATTAGTTAATTATGAGAACATTCAATCTGTAGCAACAAGGTTTAAACAAACCTTCAAACTTCCAATTGAAATTTATGAAACATCTGCTTTGACAGGAGAAAATATCATTGAACTATTCGAACACATGAGTAGAAGGTTAATCATAGGGGATGAAATCAAAGCTGAGCAACAGGAAGTAAAAACTGAAAGCGAGCAAATAGAACAAAAATTAGAAGCTCAAGACCAAAAAGAAGAAAGTGAAAAGGCGATTATCAATATGTTAGAGTCACTAGAAGAGCGTATTAACAATATCAACAGTGACTTGAGTGAAATTAAAAAGATTATCAAGAAAGAAGACTAACTTTCCTGACCTGACTTGATTGCTATAAACTTTAGATTCTTTTAATTTATGTTATTGAATATTGCAATGTCAATTTAACTTCTAAGGCATGACCTTATTGTATTAATTTTTTTATGTTAAAGTAACTCCATACATATTTATTAACTTCATACATATTTATTATATAGGTAATATATATTATGCATAATATTTTTATATTACAACACATTTAGATGATTTGCTTACAATATTGTAGGCAAGGTGAAATAAAAGATGAATAAAAAAGGATTATTTTTCATCCTACTTTTTGTCGTATCTACAATGGGTGCAATGAGTATTACTCAAGCTGCAACCGATAATAAAGTAGAAGTTCGTCTAAACTATATCCCTTCGGCTTATGTGCCACAGGGTCATGTTTGGGTCGAATTTGACAGTAGATTTTTAGACGACAATATGGTATTTGGAAAAGATGACACAATTAACTTTGCCTTCTTTTATGATGTAGCCGTACTATCCTGGGGAGGAGCCACCACATACGGTGATGGTTTCCAAGGTGATTATTGGTATTACGACGCCCAGAACGTATCAGCTCCTTGTCAATATACTGAGACAAGATTCGGTGGAGCATTCAATGTAATGGTCGACCAATATGATATCGGTTACACAAACTTTGACATATGGGCAGACGATGGAACCTACCAATACATAGCTATTTCGCTAGATATTGGTTGGCACTATATTACAATTGTAGCTGCTGAATTGGTTTCCGACTGCAACCACACTGAGTGGCACTGGGAATATGCAAAGGATCAAAAGAAATTCTTCGTTTCTGAAGATAAAGAAGACACTCCAACACTGTTGGAGGATGCATTGTATAATGAATTGGACTTAACAACCGTTGTTAAGAACTTCGAAGACTTAAACGCAGGATACCCCATAACCAGCCTAAATGACAATCCAAGACCAAAAGCAGAAGCAACATTGAACCAATATTGGGACGAACCATATGAATTGGGAACTGAAGGAGACGTTGTAACAACAGAACTTGGTGTTCAATATAACGCCTCAGAAACAGAATTCCACTTCGAAGATGGAGCCTATGGTGTTCAATATTCTGATGTATATGGTTTAGGACCACACACATACATTTGGATACTGAACGATGGTGAAATGGATGTAATAAATGAAACATACACACCAACTGAAATAAACACTGGTTTAAGACAGGGACAAAATTGGGTATACTTCCTTCTAGTTGGATTTCAAGTAGATTCCTACTCACAATTATATGCAAATCCAGCTCCTCAACTAGCATTTTCAACTGTTAGGTATGATATATGGATAGGAGAGTATGAAGAGTATGTACCACCAGATCCATGTGCTGATTGTCCATGCCCAACACCAACTCCAGGGTTCGGTATATTTATAAGTGTCTCAATGCTCGGGCTAGCTGCCGTACTATATTTGGTACGCAGAAGAAAATAATAAGGTGAGCTTAAATATGAAGAGAAAATCAGCGATTTTCGCACTTGTAATTCTTTCTGGCTTACTATCGATGAGTGCAATTAATTCAACAGTACACGTTGAAGGTGCAACAGCAATAGCCAACTTAGTCTTTAAGACAAACGGTGGTGGAACAAGACCAGATTATGGTTTGTACATTGCCCAATATCTAAGAGACTTGGGAATTGAAGTCGAAGTCAAAGTAGAAGAATGGTCAGTTTTCGTAGGAACACTCCTGCTAACACACGACTATGACATTGGTATCGTCGGTTTAACCGGTGGTGGTGCGTCTCCAGATATGAGATCGTGTTATACAACAACAGGATCATTGAATCTGTTCTTACTAGATACAGATATGCCTTATGGTAATGAATCTGAGGAAATGCAAGACATTGGAGTTACAATCGTCGATCTAGAAGCAAGACAACAATACTATTATGAATGGCAACAACTTATGATGGACAAACTCGTTCCTATGTTACCTATGTATTCACCAAGATCCTATGTAGGTGTTTGGTCAAATACAATTGGTTGGGAAGGACGATGGGGAATTGTAGATTCTCTACCATACATGGAGTATGACGGCTTTCATGAAGGTCAAGTGTCTTTAGATGAATTCAATGAAGCAGATGCAAATTGGAGAGAATTAAACCCATTGTTCTCAGATGATACATCCAGTTCACACATATGGGACTTTATGTCTGAATCAATTATTACTTTCAGTCCAGACTATGCTCCATTAAAAACTGGTTTAGTAACTGATTGGGAACAAATTGATGAATTCCATTACAAATTCACTATGAGAGATGATGTATATTGGAATCCTTCATACGACGTAAGATCAAGAACCGCTAGTTCTGCTCCATTAAACACTATTCCTGATGGAGAATTGATGGTTGGTCTAAAAGATGGTGAATACAGTACTGGTACAAACAAACCTGTAACAGCTACAGATGTCGTCTTTACCTACCTAGCATGGTCCAATCCTGTAATTAGTGAAGATACTACCTATCACGATTGGATTTCTGGTTGTTATGTAGATCCAGTTGATCCATACGCTTTCCACATTGAAATTGATGGAAACCCATCCACTCCAGAACCAGAACAATATGTAGATTTCTGGGCTAGGTTGCCATGGGATGTCCTACCCGAGTTCTTCTTGAACTCCACAGATCCAACCATCACAACAACTGATGGTGGTATTGATTGTGTGGGAATCTATGCAGGTATGGAAACAACTCCACAATGGACAGCATTCAGCACATCTGCTTTTGGCTGTGGTAAATATATGTTAGATTATGCAGTAGAGAACTCAGTTACAGTCCTACAAGCCAATCCAAACTGGTTTGGTGTAGGTGCAATTGACGGAACCGAGCAAGATCTAGATATCCAAACCGTTAATGTTCGTGTTATTCCTGATACTTCTGCAGAATTAGCAGAATTCAAAGCAGGAAAACTAGATTGGTGCGGTTTGACCACTTGGCCAGCAGAGAGAAAACAAATGCAAGCAGATCCAAGATTTGAAGTGCAAACATTTGTCAGAGGTTATCTCTTATTCATGTTCTACAACCTACAGAGACCTTTCGTTGGCGGTGCCAATAACTATGAATACTTAGATGTCACCGGTAAGGAAGAGTACACTAAAGGTGCAGCAGTTCGTAAAGCTATGAATTATGCTATAGACCGAGAAGAGATGAACCAAGTACTGCACGATGGAGAATACTTAATCTGTCACAGTGTCTTATACCCATCCACAGCATATTACTACTATAATGATATCGTAAAATACAACTACGATCTCTGGTCCTCTATGGATTGGTTAATTGCTGCAGGATATCCTGGAGTATATCCAGATACAGAAACACCTACAGAAGCGTCACCATTCCCATTGTTAGCTATCATTTCAGCAATTGGTGCTGCAGCCGCAATAGCATTTATACGTAAAAGAAAATAGATGGAAAATCATATTTTCTTTTCTTTTCTTTTTTCTTGAAATAAATTTTTTAGATAGTATGATAATCGTAATTTATGTATAGTGATTATGTAGCTAGACATAGTCTGCACAAAATTGGCGTAGGGGGTATTTGTTTAAGA
>Ga0272441_10016009_pt1 | contig 10424 bp, 7 predicted proteins | sample SSMProp6N_FD_193582 | JGI IMG/M metagenome (GOLD analysis project Ga0272441, IMG submission 193582) | Marine sediment archaeal communities from Little Sippewissett salt marsh, Falmouth, MA, United States - SSM-Prop-6N | ecosystem: Environmental > Aquatic > Marine > Wetlands > Sediment ... | reverse complement strand
TACGGCATACTCGGCAAAGGTCACCCCTTACTTCGACAGGCTCAGTACAGGCCTTTTTTAAAAGGAGGGGAAATAATAGTACTGAAAGTCAGGGAATTATGAAGTATAATATACTAAATGACATTAACAGATGAGGGTTTCTTCTTTCCGCATTGAGGATATACCTGAGCAATATCATAAGTATGAAAAACAGAATTACTGCCCTGACCGGGGATAATGCATCCAGGGACACTACAGCGTCAAATGAGGCGATTGACCCTGAGATATCTGTTAATGTGTCAACGCAGTAATTAATGATACTGCTGAGGATATCAGGTATCAGGGGTAGTTCTGCAGTCAGGATCAGAGAAAAACCTAAAACGAGAATTCCCGATGCCAGGGGTATGGCAAACAGGTTCGTAAGAATAGACAGCATAGGTACTTCCCCGAAGAAAAGAGCTACAAATGGCAGAGTACCTGCCTGTGCAAGTACGGAAACAACCAGTATCTTCCAGACTGATGCCGGTAAGCGCCCCCTGATATTGATCTTTTCTACCAGGTCTTTATAATTGATCACTATGGAGATAACGGCCGCATAGGATAACAGGAATGAAGGTTCGTAGATCATTGATGGATTAATAATCAATATAATAAATGCTGAAGCCATGACTGAATTTAAGGGTTTTGCAGGTCGGTATATTATATATCCTATGCTGAGAAAAGAAAACATTACCGAGGCCCTTGTGACCGAAGGGCTCAAACCGGTCAATAAAGCATAAAGCCAGATAATAATAAGGGAAATGATTAATTTCATTATACCTGACCTGAGACGTATTATTTTAAACAATGATAAAACGATCAGGGAGACAATACCAACATGCAGGCCGGATACTGCCATTATATGAATAATGCCGCTCTTGCGGAATACGGTCTTTATCTCATCATCAATAAGTTTCCTGTATCCCAGGGTCATAGCTGAAACAACAGCCAGACTTTTCCCTGTATCAAGGCTGTTTTCCAGACGTTCCATTAATTGTCTTCTGATTATAAGAGCTTTATGTTTAAGTCCGGGCCTGTGGCCTCGAATGGCAATACTATCATAGCAGAATATACAGTAACGATAGCCTCTGCGATTCATAAACAACCGGTAATCAAAATTGTCAGTGCTATCAAAATCAGTTATTTCAACCGGATATGAAGCTAAGCTTAATATGTTTCCCGGTTTTAGGTCCGGCGAAATAAACCTTTCGTCTGTATAAACAAGAAGTCTGTTTCCCTTATGCCCGGAGTCATTATCAACTCTTTCTATAAATACATTGATCTTTAAGGATTTAGCTGTATGAGAAGGGTAATCATCCGTTTTCACAATAAATGAATGACTTTCGCCACTGATATATTTATTTTTTGATTTTTTAATTAATGACAGGGAACATCCTAAAGAAATAATACAGCAGTGAACCAGAAGGCCAAAAAGCAATGATGACCGTAAGTGTCTTCTAATAAGGATTATAGAAACTAGGACTGCAGTCGTTACAATATATACAGCATTACTGTATATCAGTGAGTTCATATAAGAACCACATAATATGCCTGCTATAAGGGCAATGCAGTATCCGGTAAAAGGAATCTCTTTATACAGCACCGTTCAGCGATTACCATATAAAGATACAAAATCCTGGTTATTTTACTTTTTGCTTTGGAAGTACAGTTTTATAGTCAACGTCAAACTTGCCTTTTCCTATTCCTGCCAGTTTCGATTTTAGCAGCCGTTTTCTGAGGGGGCTCACCAGATCGGTAAAAAGAACCCCATCGAGGTGGTCATACTCATGTTCTATTATCCTTGCCCTGAAACCGGTAATTACCTCATTATGAAATTTCCAGTCCCGATCAAAATATTCAATACGTATTGTTGACTCCCGGTTTACTTCTTCGCGTATTTGTGGTATGCTCAGGCAGCCTTCATTCATTAATACAAGTTCTCCGCTTCTTTCCCTGATATAGGGATTGATAAATACGTGCCTGAAGCTGGCCAGCTCAGGCTCATCGTCAGATACGGGAGTTCCATCCACCACAAACAGCCTTATGGATTTGCCTATCTGTGGTGCTGCCAGTCCTATACCATCAGAATGACGCATAGTCTCAAACATATCGTCGATAAGCTGATCAAGACCCTCGTAGTTCTTGTCGATATCCTCAGCCACTTTTCTGAGGACGGGGTGGCCGTATACGTATATTGGATAAACCATTTAGAGTTATGAGTTATGAATCAATTGATAGGCGTGGATTTAAAATCCACGCCATCATGTTCAGGGTACAAAGTTACGAAATATTCTGTTTATTTAGAATAGTTCTTAATTTGTTCCAGGTAGGATTGGAGGATTAGGGAGGCACTTATTTTATCTATATTCTCTTTTTTCTGTCTCTCAGATTTTTTCATTCCACCTTCTATCATAGCTCTCTGCGCGATGCTTGATGTAAATCTTTCATCAACCAGGTGAAGGTCAATACCTGGAAATAGTTTCTTTAACCTGTTTATGAACGGATCAAGCTGCTTAACCAGGTCTGATGGTTGATTATTGAGTTTGCGCGGATAGCCTAAGATTATTGCTTCGAGATCTTCTTTAGCGGTATATTCAATCAGAAATGCTTCCAGATCTTTAGTGGCAATTGTTTTCAGCGGACTGGCAATTATTTTTTCTTTATCCGTTACAGCCAGTCCGGTTCGTTTTTTACCATAATCGATTGCCAGGAGGCGTGCCATTGTTTTTTTCCGTTTGTTGCAAAGATAGATAAGAAATGTGAAATAGGCTAAGGCTAAGGCTAAGGCTATGGAGGGGAAATTTGATCTTTAACAATATTTGATCTAAAACTCCGCCTTAGCCTTAGCCTAAATAATAAAGGCGGATCAACCGATCCGCCTTTATTACATCCCCCGGTCCCGTTTTACGGAACCTCCTCCTTCAGAAGGGGGAGCTAGTATTCCATCTCAGCGAGTCGCTTATAGGATTTATATCTCCATTCGGCGTTTTCCTCTGCTGCTTCAAACAATATTTTTGCTTCTTCAGGGAATGATTTTGTGAGCGAGGTATATCTTACCTCAGACCTGAGGAAGTTCTGGAACTTACCAAGATCGGGTTCTTTGGAATCGAGCTGGAATGGGTTTTTACCCTCTTTCTCCAGCAATGGATTATACCTGTAAAGGTGCCAGTATCCTGATTCAACCGCAAGTTTCTCCTGTTCGATCGTTTTACCCATGCCTGCCCTTAATCCATGAGCAATACAAGGTGCATAGGCAATTATCAATGATGGTCCGGGATATGCTTCGGCTTCCCTGATGGCTTTAAAGGTCTGTGCCATATTGGCTCCCATAGCTATCTGGGCTACGTACACATAGCCATAGGCCATTCCCATCATACCAAGATCTTTCTTTCTTATCTTCTTACCTGAAGCAGCAAACTTGGCAACCGCTCCCACCGGGGTGGACTTCGAAGATTGTCCACCGGTATTGGAATACACTTCTGTATCGAGTACCAGGACATTTATATCCTGACCAGATGCTATAACATGATCCAGTCCTCCATATCCGATATCATAGGCCCAGCCATCGCCACCGAAGCTCCATATCGATTTCTTGATAAGATATTGCCCGAGGTCGAGAATTTCCTTTGCAACAGGATTCTTTTCATTTTTCAAAGCCAACTTTACCTTCTCTGTTGCTTCCTGCGATTTAGCTGCATCCAGCATTCCATCTATCCATTCAGTAAATGCTTCCTTCGTTTTATCACTTATCTTTCCTTCTTTCAGGGCAGCTTCCATTCTGAGCTTTATGCGCTGACGCATTTTCTCAGTACCTGTCACCATTCCAAAACCATACTCGGCGTTATCTTCAAACAGGGAGTTGGCCCATGCGGGACCTTTTCCTGATTTATAGTTTGCGCAGTAGGGGGTAGAGGGTGCTGATCCTCCCCATATAGATGAGCAACCTGTTGCGTTGGCAATCATCATTCGCTCGCCGAAGAGCTGTGTTATCAGCTTTACATATGGTGTTTCACCGCAACCGGCACAGGCCCCTGAGAATTCAAACAATGGCTGTACGAACTGGCTGTTTTTCAGGTTTGCATCTCTCGGAACAACATCTTCTTTATAACCAACTTCTTTATCAAGGTAATCCCAGTTTTTTGCCTGGTCCATCTGGGTTTGCAGAGGTTCCATTACAAGAGCTTTCTCCTTGGAAGGACATACATTGACACATACCTCGCAACCGGTACAATCAAGAGGGCTTATCTGGATACGGTAATTATACTCTTTTATATTGCCCTTACCTTTAAGTGTTTCTATTTTCGAGGGTGCATTATTCACTTCCTCATCAGTAAGCAGGAAGGGTCGTATAACACCATGAGGGCATACGTAAGCACACTGGTTACATTGTATGCAATTCTCAGGTATCCATTTCGGCACATTTACGGCCACGCCTCTTTTTTCAAAAGCTGTGGTACCTGCGGGGAAAGTTCCGTCTTCCCTGCCGGAGAATGTACTGACCGGAAGATCATCACCTTTTTGTGCATTAATAGGATCGCAAACATTCTTTACGAAATCAGGCACTTCACGCACACTCTTTCTTTCTTTCAGAGTGATATTTTTCCATTCAGCCGGAACCTTGATTTCACTTACCTCTTCGCCACCTTTATCGACGGCTGCATAGTTCATGTTCACAATATTTTCTCCTTTTCGACCGAATGATTTCTGAATGAACATCTTCATTTCAGATACTGCCTGATCGTAAGGTATTACCTCGGCTACTTTGAAAAATGCTGACTGCATTATTGTATTTGTACGCGTACCCAGTCCAATCTCCTCGGCCAGCTTGGTAGCATTGATAATATAGAAACGTATCTCGTTTTCTGCAAGATACTTTTTCATATGATCAGGTAATTTGTCTTTTGTTGTCTCCTCATCATATATACTGTTAAGCAGGAATATACCACCTTTCTTAAGGCCCTTCAGCATATCATATTTCTCAAGGTAGGCAGTTACATGACATGCGACAAAGTCAGGGGTATTTACCAGGTAGGTTGAATTAATGGGCTTATCTCCAAAGCGAAGATGTGATACGGTAATTCCACCTGATTTTTTTGAATCATAGGCAAAATAAGCCTGGCAGTATTTATCGGTTGTTTCACCTATAATCTTAATAGAGTTTTTATTGGCACCTACGGTACCATCGGATCCCAGCCCATAAAATTTAGCGGAGTAGGTTGATTCATCAGAAACATTTATTTCCGGTAGAAGTGGCAATGAATGTTTTGTCACGTCATCATTTATACCTACCGTGAAGTAATTTTTTGGATTGTCCTTTTTGAGGTTGTCATAAACCGACATTATCATTGCCGGAGTTGTATCTTTCGATGATAACCCATATCGACCGCCGATAATGACAGGACGGTCTTCTTTTTCATAGAATAGTTCACGAACATCAAGATAAAGAGGCTCGCCATTTGCTCCGGGCTCTTTTGTACGGTCAAGAACTGAAATTTTCTTTACCGAATCAGGCAATACATCAAAGAAATATTTGGAAGAAAACGGACGATACAGATGAACGTTTATCAAACCGACTTTTTCTCCTTTCCTGATCAAATAATCTATGGTTTCCTTTATTGTTGAAGTAACTGATCCCATAGCCACAATTATATTTTCAGCATCAGGAGCACCATAATAAGTGAAAGGCTTATATTCCCTTCCGGTAAGCTCTGATATCTTCTTCATATTATCGGCAACTATATCGGCCAGGGGTTCATAAAACGGATTTACAGATTCTTTAGCCTGGAAGAAGATATCCGGATTTTGGGCAGTTCCCCGGGTAACAGGGTGCTCGGGGTTCAGGGCATTATTCCTGAAAGCCTGTACAGCATCCCAGTCCATTAGTTTCTTCATATCCTCTGTTTCCAGAAGCTCGACTTTCTGTATTTCATGTGATGACCTGAAGCCATCGAAAAAATGGATAAACGGCAGACGGGCTTTTATTGCTGACAGGTGTGCCGTTCCTGCCAGATCCATTATTTCCTGTATACTTCCGGTAGCTATCATACCGAAGCCTGTTTGCCTTGTAGCATATATATCGCTATGGTCACCAAAGATTGAAAGAGCATGAGCAGCTACCGAACGGGCACTGACATGAAAAACAGCCGGCAGCAATTCGCCTGCCATTTTATACATATTGGGGATCATAAGCAGCAATCCCTGAGAGGCTGTAAAAGTAGATGTAAGAGCTCCTGACTGTAATGAACCATGGACAGCTCCTGCCGCTCCTCCCTCAGATTGCATCTCCACAACTTTCACTTCCTCGCCAAAGATGTTTTTTCTGCCGCCGGCGGCCCATTCATCGATGAACTCGGCCATATTTGAAGAAGGTGTTATAGGATAGATGCATGCAACTTCACTAAACATATATGCAATATGCGATGCTGCCTGGTTACCGTCAAGTGTGATAAACTTTTTCTTTGTTCCCATGTCTGTAAAAATCTTATTTAGTTCTGATTAAATGTTTATGTTAATTGTCAATATTATTATTCTCCATTCATAGAGATAAGAAACTCTTCGTTTGATTGGGTCTGGCGCAGTCTGTCACGCAGAAACTCCATAGCTTCCACGGCATTCATATCTGTAAGGTAATTCCTGAGCACCCATATTTTATTAAGGAAATTCTTTTCCAGCAGCAGATCTTCCCTTCTTGTGCTTGAAGCAGGGATATCGATAGATGGGAATATTCTCCTGTTCGATAATTTACGATCGAGCTGAAGTTCCATATTACCTGTACCCTTGAACTCTTCGAAAATCACATCATCCATTTTTGATCCGGTCTCGGTAAGTGCGGTTGACAGTATGGTAAGCGATCCTCCATCTTCTATATTACGGGCTGCCCCGAAGAATCTTTTTGGTTTATGCAGGGCATTCGAATCGACACCTCCTGACAGGACCTTACCTGAAGCCGGAGCTATGGTGTTAAATGCCCTGGCCAGCCTGGTTATTGAGTCAAGAAGTATCACTACGTCATGCCCGCATTCAACCATGCGTTTAGCTTTTTCCAGAACTATATTAGCCACTCTTACATGCCTTTCAGCCGGTTCATCAAAAGTGGATGCTATTACCTCGGCATTAACACTTCTTGCCATATCGGTCACTTCTTCAGGTCTTTCATCAATAAGCAGTATCATAAGGTATACCTCGGGATGATGTTTTGCAATTGCGTTGGCAATATCCTGCAGAAGGATAGTCTTACCTGTTTTTGGCTGTGCTACAATAAGTCCTCTCTGTCCTTTGCCTATAGGAGCGAACATGTCAACCACCCTAACAGAGAGAGTGGATTCGCCTGATGCACAAAGAGTGAACTTTTCGTTTGGAAACAGGGGAGTAAGATAGTCGAAGGGAACGCGATCCCGTATAAAATCAGGAGTGCGTCCGTTAATCATGTGTATCTTAATAAGTGGGAAATATTTTTCTCCTTCCTTGGGCGGTCTGATGGTACCCTCTACTGTATCACCTGTTTTCAATCCGAACAGTTTTATCTGAGATTGTGATACGTATATATCATCGGGTGAGTTAAGGTAGTTATAATCAGCCGATCTTAGAAAACCGTAGCCATCAGGCATTATTTCCAGTACACCTGTGTTTGAAACTATTCCTTCGAACTCATATTCCGGCTCTTTGTGTTGCTGTTCCCTTTCATTTTTCTTCTGGTTATCCCGTTGAGCAGAATCCCTTGTCTTTTCTTTCTGCATATCCTGTTTGGGAGATCTGTGCTCTGAACTTCTTTCAGGTTCCCTGCTTGCGGAATCGGGCTTTTTGGGCGCTCTGTCTGAATCATTTGAAACCTCTTTTCTGGGATCCTTTTCCTGTCTTTTGCCAATATTGGCATCAGCATTTTTCTGTTCTTTTGATTTACCATGCCTCTCAGCACCAGCCTTCTTATCATATCTTTCAGCTGGTTTGTCGGGTTTACCAGTCTTTTTATCTTCAGGTTTTTCCGATCCCTTATCACCTGCCTGTTCGGATACTTTCATGTATTTATTATCAGATTTTGTCCTGGGCCTTCTGCCCCTTCTCCTGGAACTGTCTGAACTGCTATCTGTGTTTTCCGTTCCTTTATTCTTCCTGGCGGATGATGTTTTGTTTTCAGATGCCTCCACTATGGCCTGCTGGTCAAGGATGAGGTAAATCAGATCCTGCTTTCGATATGATTCTACTCGCTTGATCTTAAGACCTTTAGCTATCTCCCTAAGTTCCGGGAGGAGCTTTTTGTTTAACTCAAGAATGTCGTACATAATTAATATTGTAGGAAAATGTTAATGAAAATAGTACTGATATTTGTTTTTCCAGAAAAACCTGATTCAGATTAGAAACAGGATGCGCAAGGATAATTTATCTATGCGGCTAAAACCGATGCAATTATAAACAAAACCTGATTATAATACAAAACTAATATCCTAAAAAAAGGTAAATTAACAAAAACATAATGTAAAAATTTGTTTTTCAGGATAAAGACTATGTTAATAAATGCTATTTTAGAATGATTTTAATTTAAAATCTTATTGTTCTTAAGCATTTTTATTATTATAATTGTGATGGGGACCAGACGAAATAAGGATTTACGTATTAATTATGCGGCAATTAAAGATAACTAAACAGGTTACTAACCGTGATACCCCATCGCTGGATAAGTATCTCCAGGAGATTGGTAAAGTAGACCTTATTACACCGGAGGAAGAAGTTGCACTGGCCCGAAGGATCAAGAAGGGAGATAAGGCAGCCCTGGCCAAACTGGTGAAATCGAATCTTCGTTTTGTAGTATCGGTTGCCAAGCAATACCAGAACCAGGGAATGAGCCTGCCGGACCTGATAAACGAAGGTAATCTTGGTTTAATTAAGGCCGCACAAAGATTTGACGAGACCAGGGGATTCAAGTTTATTTCATATGCTGTATGGTGGATACGTCAGGCCATACTGCAATCACTGGCAGAGCAGGCAAGGATAGTAAGATTACCTGTTAACAAGATTGGTTCGATAAATAAGATAAACAGAGTTTTTGCGAGGCTGGAACAGGAATTTGAGAGGGAGCCCTCCTCACAGGAAATAGCTGATGTGCTTCAGGTAGCTCCTGAGGAGGTAAAGGAGGTACTAAAATCAAATGGACGCACAGTAAGTATGGATGCACCTATCAGCAGCGAGGAAGATAATAATATGTACGACGTGATGCAGAGTGATGATAATCCCAGTCCTGACAAACATCTTATCAATGAGTCACTTACATATGAGATTGAGCGTGCCTTAAGTACCCTTTCTCCTCGTGAGGCCAAGGTGATAAAACTGTACTTTGGGATCAGTATGAAACATCCTCTTACACTTGAGGAGATAGGGGAGGAGCTGGCACTGACACGTGAGAGGGTAAGGCAAATTAAAGAAAAGGCACTGAAAAGAATACAATATACCACCAGGAGCAAAATACTTAAAACTTACCTGGGATAGAATTAATTTCATCTGAAAAGATTACTATGAATCATTTAGTTTCACCATCGTTGCTGGCCGCTGATTTTGGCCGGCTGGAGAAGGATATTTCAATGGTAAACCGCAGTGTGGCCGACTGGCTGCACCTGGATATAATGGATGGTGTTTTTGTCCCAAATATTTCATTTGGATTTCCTGTCTTGAAATATGTAAAAGAGCTATCAGAAAAACCTCTGGATGTGCATCTTATGATAGTTGATCCCGACAGGTATCTTGAACGATTCAGGGATTCAGGAGCCAGCATGTTAACTGTACACTACGAGGCCTGCCGCCATCTTAACCGTACGGTAAACGAAATCCGCAGACTGGGCATGAAGGCAGGAGTATCACTTAATCCACATACCTCACTTTCAGTGCTTGAATGGATTTTACCCTATGTGGACATGATACTTATTATGACTGTGAACCCTGGCTATGGAGGACAAAAGTTTATTGATAACAGTTATGACAGAGTTAAAGCACTCCGGAAGATGATATCTGAATCAGGTAACGATGTTCTGATCCAGGTAGATGGCGGGGTGGAAACAGGAAATGCGAAAAAACTGGTCGAGAGTGGGGTGGATGTACTGGTGGCCGGGACCTCGGTCTTTGGATCGGATGATCCGGAAGAAACTATAAGGCAGCTCAAGGAGTTATGAGTGATGAGTTATGAATTATGGCAGGGGGCAGGGAGTAGAGCACAGAGCACAGGGCATGGGGCTCAGAGTTTTAATAACCACAGAGATCACAGAGAGTGTTATTGTAAGACTAAGGGACTGAGAGACTGAGAGACTGAGAGACTAAATGATGGATTACCATAACGTAGAGATATTATCTTATAAAGAAGATACTTCTTAAATCATAAATCGTTGATCTTCATTCTTAATTCAAAGAAATTTTATCTGGTT
>Ga0272441_10016008_pt1 | contig 10425 bp, 8 predicted proteins | sample SSMProp6N_FD_193582 | JGI IMG/M metagenome (GOLD analysis project Ga0272441, IMG submission 193582) | Marine sediment archaeal communities from Little Sippewissett salt marsh, Falmouth, MA, United States - SSM-Prop-6N | ecosystem: Environmental > Aquatic > Marine > Wetlands > Sediment ... | reverse complement strand
CGCGCGGTGGCGGATGTCTGCGCGCGTCATCTCCTGACATCCCACGGCCTGCGCAGCCTTGCCCCGGATGCCCCCCAATTTGTGGGCCACTATGGCGGGGATCAGCGGGAGCGCGATGGCGCTTACCATCAGGGGACCGTCTGGGGCTGGCTGATGGGGCCTTTTGTCAAGGCGCACCTGCGCGTTTACCGCGATCCGGCGTTGGCGCGTACTTTCCTGTCACCGCTTCTGCAGGAGCTTAAGGATCATGGGGTGGGGAGCATCAGCGAGATTTTCGATGGTGATCCGCCTTTTTCGCCGCGCGGCTGCATCGCGCAGGCGTGGAGCGTTGCGGAGCTTCTGGACGCATGGCAGGCTGCAGCAACGCTAGCATCTAAATCGTGAGGGTTTTAGAGACTATGAGCAAGAGCGGTATCGAAAAATTCAGTGCGGAACGTGCGCGTTTGAACGAGATTGTCATGGACTATGCAGGACGGGATATCAAGCGTTTCTTCAACCTTGATACGCAGGCGTACCGCGAGGGGGCGCTGCCTGCTAAGACGAAAGAGCTGCTGGGATTGGTGGCTTCGCTGGTGCTGCGCTGCGATGACTGCGTGCGCTATCACATCCTGCAGTGCTATCAGGCGGGTGTGACCTCCGAGGAGCTCGAGGAGGCGCTTTCGATTGCGTTGGTCGTCGGGGGCTCGATCACCATTCCGCACCTGCGCCGCGCTTTTCAGGCCTGGGATGACCTTCAAGCGGCGGAGCGTTGAAGGTTGCCTTTTGATGAGTTAACGGGTATAACTGCGTGCGGCACGGGTGTGCTATTGGATCACATTCTATATGACTAAGGAGTACTATGGCTAAGAAGATGCATGTAAAAGCGTCCCGGCCTCTGGCTTGGGTGCTGATCAGTGTTTTGGTCCTTTCGACGTTGGTCTCCTGCGCGTCTGAAACACCAGGGGTGACATCTGAAGCGGTTTCCACTGAGGCCGCACAATCTGAGGAACTGGCGGCTGAGACTGCCGAACCTGCTGCTGATGCTGTTGAGCAGCCTGCCGAAGGACCTGCTGCACGTGAGGGCATGTACAGCGAACCGCCCACGATGCAGATCGATCCTGAAAAGTATTACGTGGCGACCATCGAGACGGAGAAGGGCGATATTGCCCTGGAGCTTTTCGCCGATAAGGTCCCTGTGACGGTCAATAATTTTGTTTTCCTCGCCCGCGAGGGATTTTACGATGAGACGACCTTTCACCGTGTGATCCCCGGCTTTATGGCACAGGGTGGTGATCCTACCGGCACCGGGATGGGCGGCCCCGGTTATACATTTGCCGATGAGTTCGATCCTGCTTTGAACCACGACCGCGTGGGTCTCCTCTCCATGGCCAATGCAGGCCCCGGCACAAATGGGAGCCAGTTCTTTATCACGTTTGCCCCGACGCCCTGGTTGGACGGCCAGCACACGGTCTTTGGGAAGATCATTGCGGGGGTCGAGATCCTTGGCCTGTTGAGCGAGCGTGATCCCCAGACCGCGACGGTGCCCGGCGATTTGATCAAGACCATTCGTATCACAGAGTCTGAGGAACCCATCGTCTCTGAAATTCCAGCTAACGATGCGGTCGCCGTCCCCGATGCGCCTGCCGCGCGGAACAACCTTTATCTGCAGCCGCCAGTGATGCAAATCGACCCGGAGGTTAGCTACGTTGCCACGATTTTCACCGGGAAAGGTGAGATTGTGCTGTCACTGGATGCCGAGGCCGCGCCCTTGACGGTCAACAACTTTGTCTCTTTGGCACGCCAAGGGTTTTATGATGGCCTGACGTTTCACCGCGTGGAACCCGGTTTTGTGATTCAGGGTGGGGACCCCCTTGGCTCAGGGCAGGGTGGCCCCGGCTACCTGATTCCGGCGGAAATTGGGCTGCCGCATGTCGAAGGCGCTATTGCGATGGCCCGTTTGGGAGATCAAGGCAATCCCAGGCAGATGTCGAGCGGCAGCCAATTTTATATCACGTTGGCCGAGACCGCGATGCTGGATGGCGCTTATACTGTCTTTGGCCAGGTGACGGATGGCATGGATGTGGTGACCGCGATTGCGGTCGGTGATACCATTGAGCGCATAGATATTGCGGAGCAGCAGTAACGCCACAGCAGATGGCTCCAAGAAGGGCTGATATCATGCAGCCCTTCTTTTTCTAGCCTGTTTATTAAATTATGTCTAAATTTTTGACCTTCATAAAAATTTAGACTATACTTTGATATCTGCTCCTGTAACTTCTTTCAACGTCTGCGATTATTCATTTACGACTTTTTGGGTGCTACCATAATGCATGATAGATCAAGCGATATCTTAGGTTATGAAGATGGGGCGGGTCAACAACTTTCTGATCCTCAGCAGACACCTTTCCCGCACCCGGAGCATCTGATCAAGCGGCTGCAATGTGTTCTCCGGTGCCCGCTGCAAAGGCTACTGACCTTGACGTCGAGTTGGGAGCTGGAAGCACTGCGGTGGAATGAGACCGTGAGACGGGAGCTCCTTCAGGTGCTGCACCTTGTGCGGGAGATGTCCCAACTTGTCGAGGAGATAACGTGTCTTCCGGAGACGGAATCCGAGGTCTATATACCCGTTCATCGCGTGCGTCATAGGGTCTTCAATAAGCTGAATATTATTCTCAACGGGGCGACGTTGTTGGTTGAGGACGATGGCAGCGATATGGATTCGGCTGATGTAGCCAAGGTCCTTAGGATTATTGTCAATAGCTGTCATGCTTTGGAAGAGGAAATTCGAAAACCATCTGCTTGATCATAGTGGATGGGATAGCGTAGTTTAGCATTAATCACAATTTTTCAGCGAGGGTAAGTGTGCGAAGCGTAATTCTTGACGGTTCCAGAGAGACCGGTACTGGGTTAGATTTGGTTCATGATGTGTTGGTGGAGATTCTTGAAGGGGATGGGTGGCAGGTCGACACTTTCTTAATGCGGGGGATGGATTTGACGAACTGTCACGGCTGTTCCGGGTGCAGTGCTCAGAATCCAGCGGCTTGTAATGCCGGTGGCGACGCTTATGAAGAGACCGCGGCGTTGGTGTTGGAGAGCGATTTGTTGGTTTTCCTGACACCGGTCACGTTTGGAGGATATACCCTGGAGTTCAAGCATGCTTTGGCTCGCCTTATCCCCCATGTTTTGGGTGCCGCGCCTGATATGGATGGCCCGTATCTTGATGCACGCTATCCGGCGTTATTGGGGATTGGAACACTGCAGGACCCGGTTGAGGACAGCATACGTTTCTTTGAATCGCTGGTTGCCCGCCACGCGGTGCTGCTCTTGAGTTCTGCCCATGCTGCCGGCGTGATTGTGGGAGATCCCGATATGGCGCAGGTACGCAGGGAGATTACTGCGCTTTTGGATACCGTAGGTGTGCGTTGATCTGCTTTTAGAGAGACGAGCGAGGAGCATGCGGTGACCGGAGAAACGGGCGGTAAAGCGCCTTCCCTGGCGCTTTATAGGAATTTTATCCATTTTTACGGCCTGGGGCTGCTGTTTGTGATGCTCCTCTTTAGCCTGTTTGCTGTCTGGTTGGATGGCCAATCTGTTGCGCAGCAGGAACGCGCGTTTAATGAACAGCAGGCCGTGCAGGTCTTGTCTGCTAAACAGGCGCTTGAGGACCATCTGCGTGTGCTTTTCACAGAGATAGAGATCCTGGTCTCAAATTCTCAGTTGGATTTCTATGAGGGTGGAGAGGATACAGCATTGATGTGTGAGCTGTTTTCTGAGACGCAGGATGCTTACCCTGAGGTCTTGGCCTACAGCTTTTTTGCGGCCTCTGACAGGCTTACGTGTATGCAGGCTGTGCAGCAGCCTGCAGGGGCTGAGGCTGAGCACCTGGCGCGTATGTGGGTTGGGGAGTCCTGGCCGACATTGGCTGCCGGGGGATCAGACTTGCAGGTGTCGCCGTTTCATATCACCCCTGATTACCGCATGTTTGGGCTCCTGTTTCCGGTATGGGGCGGGGGGGCTTTTCAAGGTGTCGTAGCGGTCGTCGTGGACTTCGATCCCTTGGTCCGGAGTTACGTCGCTCCTCTTTCTGCGGGGCGCTATGGGAAGGGATATCTGATCGATGGGCAGGGGCAGGTTGTCCACCACCCTAATGCGGAGCATATCGGGCACAATATCTTTGCGGGGGTCCACGCATTTTCCCCTGATTTGAATGAGATGAATCGGCGCCTGGTGGAGGAGCGCTCTGGCACAGATGTCGTCGATATCTCAGATGATCAAGACCTTGATGCTTTGCGCAGTTTGATTGCCTGGAATACCGTTCAAGTTGGGGCGCAAAAGCTGATTGTTTTGATTTCCTCCCCGGATCTTGAGATAGCAGAGACAATTTACGAGATGCGTCTGCAGCGTGTCTTGTTGGGCGGTTTCCTCTTTATCGTCCTGCTGGGTGGCGGCGGGTTCCTTCTTTACTCCCGGCAGCAGTGGCTGGAACAAACTGCGGAAGCATTGCAGTCAGAGGTGCGCTCGCGCACCGCTGCACTGTCCACTAGTGAGGATCGCTATCGCTCGCTTGTGGAGCATGCACCCTTGGGCATCTTTTCTTTTGATACCGAAGGGGCGATCACCGCTGTCAATCCTGCGTTCCTGTATATGCTGGGATGCCCGCTTGCCGAAGCTGATACCGCTCGAGAGCGCTTGTCGTTGTCTGGTTTGACTGAGATGACGTTTGCAACCCTGCTCCAACGTTATCATGAGCGTGAAGAGGCGATCGTTGTTGAGCATCGCTATCGCGGTCCATGGGGGCGGACCGTGTATCTCCGTCTGCATGTGACCTTGATGAAAGATCGCGACGGAACAGCCTATGGGGGGCTGGCTATGGCTGAGGATGTCTCCAGGCTCCGCTCGGCTGAGGCGACCCTTCTGCAGCGCAATCAGGAATTGGCATTTTTGAGCCGTGCTAGCCAACTGTTCAGTACACCGCTTGACCTGGACGCAGTGCTTGAAGCTGCTTTGGAAGAAGTGCGACATCTTTTGAATGTCTTTGCGGCCTCGATCTGGCTTATCGACCCTGAAAACGGCGATCTTGTCTGCCGCCAGGCAACGGGCTTCAAAGGCGATGATGTCTGTGGTTGGCGTCTGCAGCCGGGAGACGGCTTGGCCGGTTGGGTGGCTATGCATGGGGAGAGCTTGATTGTCCCGGATGCGCGCGAGGACCACCGGCATTTCCTGGGGGTGTCGCAGCAGATCGGCCAGGAGATGCGTTCGCTGCTGACGGTGCCGCTGCGCGTCCGTCAGGATATTATAGGCGTGTTGCAGGTTGTCGATGAGGAGGTCGACTGCTTCAAGCCGGATGACTTGCTGCTTCTGGAACCTTTGGCCGCTACTGTGTCCATTGCCGTTGAGAACGCCCGTTTATTTGAACGCGAGCTAGCGCAGCGTGTGCTTTCGGAGGCTTTGTCAGAGGCGGCCGCGGTGGTGAACAGCACCTTGGACCTCGAACAAGTGTTTGACCGGATTTTGGAACAAGCCGAGCGCGTGGTGGCGGGCGATGCCTTCAACATCATGGTCGTAGAAGGGGAGGGTGTGCGCGCTGTCCGTTGGCGCGGTTATGATCGTCTTGGGGTGGAGGAGCTCATCGCGCGTTTTGCGTCTTCGTTCGTACCTTATCACAATCTTACCGTGATGCTGCAAACGGGAGACCCTGTCGTTGTCGCCGATATTGCTTCTGATCCTGATTGGGTGTTGTTGGATGGTTGGGAACTGCTGCATTCTTATGTGGGAGCACCGATTAAGGTCGCCGGTGAAGTTTTGGGGTTCTTGAATGTCGATGGTACGCGTGTCGGGCAATTCAGCGATCGCGATGCGCGGCGCTTACAAGCGCTTGCCAGCCATGCTGCCCTGGCTGTGGAACACGCACGCCTGTTTGCATCTGCGCATCAACGGGTCAAGGAACTGGAGGTGCTTCAGCGCACCAGCCTGCAGATCACTGCGACGTTGGAGCTATCGGAAGTATTGGACAGCATCGCTGAGAATGCGTTGAGCCTGGTGCCCGCGAGCGATTGCCATATCTATCTCTATGATGAGGCAACGCAAACGTTCACCTTTGGCACTGCGCTGTGGGAAGGCGGGCGCAAGACGCCTGCCTCTTCAGCGCCGCGCAAAGATGGGTTGACCGCCCATGTGGCGCGTGGGGGGGAGCCTATCATCATTGATAATGCCCCTGCGCATCCCTTTTATGCGGATCCCAAGGTGCGTGGCTGGGGGCTGCAGGCTATTGCCGCGTTCCCGCTCAAGCGGGCCGGACATGTGCTGGGGGTCTTTACTATCGCGTTCCTTGAGCCGCATACGTTTACACAAGACGAGCTGCGTATCTTGACACTGCTGGCCGACCAATCGGTTATCGCCATTGAGAACGCACGTCTTTACCGGCAGCTTCATGACTACGCGGAGACCCTGGAGGTGCGTGTGCAAGAGCGTACCGCTGAGATCGCTGCGCAGTATGCCCAGCTCGAGGCTATCTTGGAAAGTACCGCGGACGGTATCCTGGTGACCAATGTCCAGGGGGAGATCATCCTGGCAAACCCGGTGGTCTCCGAATTGCTTTCGCAGACGCTTTCGCCCGAGGATGCCGCGCGCCTGCGTGAGACGGTGCACGACCTTGTGCAGAGGGCGGATGCGTACCCTGTGGCGCTGTTGACGTTTACCGGGCTAGATCTGGAATTAAAGGCTGCTCCTACAACTGTGCCGGAGGAGCCTCTGGTTGTGGTGGCTGTGCATGATGTCAGCCACTTGAAAGCTTTGGATCGTGTGAAGACCAATTTTGTCACCAATGTCTCTCATGAACTGCGCACACCCGCGGCGACCATCAAACTCTATGTGGAGCTGCTGCAGCGTGGATCCCAGGATAAATTTGACGCCTATTTGAGCGCGCTTTCCAAAGAGTCTGCGCGTCAGGCGAAGCTGGTCGAGGATATTCTGCATATCTCTCGCATTGATGCCGGGCGCTTGGAACTGCAGCTTATGCCGACGCGATTGGTCGCCCTGACATCCGATGTGGTGAGCCGCCACCAGGTCCTAGCTCAGGAGCGGGGGGTGACGCTCGTGCATGTCCCTGCGGACTCGGGGATCATTGTGATGGCGGATCTCGACCAGATGGTGATGGTCTTCAATAACCTGGTTCGCAATGCGCTTCACTATACGCCAAGCGGCGGGCAGATCACCGTTACCGTGGCGCGCGAGACACGCGAAGGGCAGCCTTGGGCAAGTGTCCGGGTGTCCGACACGGGCATGGGTATCCCGGAAAAGGAGCTCCCACACGTCTTTGAGCGCTTCTTCCGTGGGGAACAGCCGCAGTCATTACAGATATCCGGGACGGGATTGGGCCTGGCGATTGTCAAACAGATTGTGGAACTGCACGGTGGATACGTCACCGTCGAGAGCCAGATGGGCGAGGGCTCCACTTTCACGGTCTGGTTTCGCATTGTAAATTGATCAAAATTAGCCAATTACAAAAACTTGACAAATCATTTTTGCGTAGTAAAGTAGGGGTAATTAACTTGTAAATATTTGTATTTATTATCTGCGGTTTTAATTTCATAAAACGTTGTTTAGCTTGTGGGCTATCTGCTATTATGAAAAAGTGACTGATTATAAAAAGGACACAGAGAGCTTTAGGGCGCTTTGTGTCCTTTGTTTGTGTGGCATAAGCTCTGTTGTCTTGCGTGCTGTTTACGTCTTGAGCCGGGCTTGTTTTTCGCTTCCTGCCTGATCTGGACGCGCAGCCAGCGTTTGTTTATCCATCATAGCATGCATGGAGGAAACGATGTTTAGGAAGGCTTCGACTTTCTTGATCGGTGTTGTCATCTTGAGCTTGGTGGCCAGCGCATGTGCGCAGCCATCCGCCCCGCTTGTGGATTCACCCCCTGAAGCTGGTGCGGTTATTGAGGAGGCCGAAGCTGCTGTCACGCCGACGCCGGTCTGTGAAGAGCGAAAGCTAGAGATCTTTCATTGGTGGACTGCCGGTGGTGAGCAGGAGGCTGCTGATGCGATGTTTACCGCCTTTTGCGAACGGTGCCCTGCCGTCGAGGTGGTGGAAAATCCCGTCTCGGGCGGCGGGGGGGTGAGCCATCGCGTAGTTTTGCAGGGGCGTTTGGAGGCCGGAATCCCGCCGGACACGTTTCAGACCCTGGGAGGGGCAGAGTTGAAGTCCTACGTCGATGAAGGATACATGATGCCGCTGGATGACCTGTATGCTGAGCTTGGCTACAAAGATGTGATTCCCAGGCCCCTGGCAAATGCGGCTACTATTGACAGGCATCCTTATGTGATCCCCTTGAATATGCACGCCCAGAACATTCTCTATTATGATGTTGCTCTGTTTGACGAATTGGGGCTGGCCCCGCCGGCTACCTACGACCAACTGCTGGCGGCGGCTGCCGACGTGAAAGCTGCCTATCCTGAGATGGCGCCCTTGGCCCTGGGCACCGAGGAGAAGTGGGGGGCGGCCTTCGTGTTTGACAGCATTCTTTTGGAGGCCGGCGGCCCACAGTATTACGTGGATTTTTACAAGGGCAAAGTGGATGTCGAAACTGATCCCATTTTCAAGGACGCCCTGGCGAAGCTGGAAGCCCTGATCCCTTACCTTTACCCGGAGGCTGAGGATCTCACCTGGGATGCATCCTGCGGTCTGGTGACCTCCGGCGACTCCGCTATGGTGTTGATGGGCACCTGGGGAATTGGGTACTTCAAGAGCCAGGGGTGGGAGCCTGGTGTGGACTTTAACGCTGTGACTTTCCCGCAGGAGCCTGACCGCGTCCTTTTGTTCCACCCCGATACCTACGGTCTGGCTAAGGGCGCGCCGCATCCTGAGACAACACTGGATTGGCTGCGGGTGGTTGCGTCGCCCGCGCTGCAGGTTCCCACGGATGTCGCGCAGGGAGGGCTGTTCGCGCGGGTTGATATTGATCCGGCTGTGTTCCCTGACCCCATCCGGCAGGAGCTGCAGCGCTACATCAATACAAATCCCGATAAACTGATCCTGGATCAGCACGGCAGTATCGCGCCCCTTTCCTTCACAGAGGCTTATTGGGACGTGATTGTCGACTTTATTGTGGCCCCTGATGTCGATGCCACGGTCAATGCGGTCGCGGATATGTTCTTGCTCTACGATGTGCGCGCCCAGGCCTCCTGGTACGTCTGGCCGTGAGGGGGGGGATTCGCTTGATGGATGAGTAATTTTTTGTGAGTTGTAATATTTATATTTTCAGCAGGATGAATAATGATATAGCGTTTATTAAAGAGAATTACTATGATTCAGGAGTACTTCAATGTAGGCCCTTTTTAAGACATTCTCGACATTTGCACGTTTTATCTGCATTGTTATAGTACCACCAATCACGGGTTTTTTTGCCACAAATCAAGCACGTACCTTCTTCTTGTTGTTGCTTGGTTTGCAGTGATTGAATTTTAGGTTCCCAAGCAACTGTGGGTTTGGGCTGTTCGATTTGATTTCTGCTTATTTCACTTACGTGATCGCTTATGTAATGTGATTTATTTGGCCATTGTGAACGATAATTTTGTTCATGATGTTGTTGTTCCGCTTGATAATTGATTAAGCTATTGTGTTCTTCGGAGTGCACGAATTCGCCGGTTATAGGAGAGATTTTTATTTCAGTGAGTCTGTGAGATTTTTTGTATCCTTCATATAATTGTGGTGGATGAATAATATGTAAAGCACGGTAGGTTACAAGCAAAGATTCCTCAACATTGAGGTAATGTAAACTCCCTTCTGAATAGTAAGGATTGTACACAATATCATACTTTGATCTTTGTGTAAATTCACGTTCTGTTGTGGCAAGATGAATGCAATTTGATCTGTCTTTGTCTTCATGTAGCATAGGTGCTACAAAAACCCAATGAGTTTGATGCCGGTGAGAATATCTTTGATAGTATTTCGTTTATCGGGATTCATTGTGGATTCGATGATCCAATATGCAAAAGGGTCATGCTTTGATTTAACCCAGCAATCAATTGGGTGCGGTAATTCACCGTTGTGAAATTCTTTTTCTAATGTCACATTTTCCCCAAATTTGCTGACTAGCCATTTGTAGAGCATTGCCCGTGTTTGTAATACAATTGGAGATTCGTGGCTGTAAGGGCAGTTTGTTAAATGTTTGTGAGAAAAATGCCATGTTCGTATTTCCCCTGCGCGTACCCGTACAGGTTGTTTGCACCATTGGCAGATAAGTAGGTTTTGTTGATCCAACGCACGCAGTTGGTGGATAAGATGTTTCCATTGTGGATCAAGGATTATAATTTCTTGGTTTGTTTGAATATTCAGAGCTTTAAACATTTACTTATTAATTAGCGCCGGTTAATTCTTCTATCCCGCAACTTAACCCAAATACCCCGCAGCATTTTGATTTGTCTGTTACTCAACCCTAGACCATCTTG
>Ga0272441_10016006_pt1 | contig 10425 bp, 7 predicted proteins | sample SSMProp6N_FD_193582 | JGI IMG/M metagenome (GOLD analysis project Ga0272441, IMG submission 193582) | Marine sediment archaeal communities from Little Sippewissett salt marsh, Falmouth, MA, United States - SSM-Prop-6N | ecosystem: Environmental > Aquatic > Marine > Wetlands > Sediment ... | reverse complement strand
GCGGGCCTGGCTGATCGTCGCGGCGGCACGCCGGCGGCGGAAGCAGTTTCGCCGGGCGGAGACGGCGTACCGGAAATTCCTGGCCTCCTGCCACCGCCAGTCCGAGCGGCACTACGCCATGGCGCAGATCCGCGCTTGCCGCCGGGACGCCGACCCCCCGCCGGCGCCGGCGCCCCTGTCGCAACGCCTCACAGCCGAACAGCGAAAGGCACTCGCCCACATCGCCGACCGCCACCAGCGCTACACCGAATCGACCGAGCACTTCGTCGTTCAGGCGTACAACCCCGCCGTGGCCAAACTTGTCGCCGCCCAGGCCGAGGTCGCCCTGCGGCGCATCGGCGACGTCCTCGCCGCCGGGCAGGCCTACCCCCACAGCGTGGACGTGTACGTCTGGCCGAACCTCCAGGAGTACCACAAGAACGTCACCGACGCCTCCGAGTGGTCCGGGGGAGCCTTCATCCTGAAGCCGGGCCCGGACGGGGGGTGGATCCGACGGATCGACCTGACGCAGTGGGACGCCGACGGGAAGTTCGACGTCGCCATGCTCGACCGCGTCCTGCCGCACGAGATGTGCCACTTGGTCCTGGCCGAATACTTCGGCGACGCCCAATGCCCGCTGGCGCTGAACGAAGGCTTGGCGATGATGGCCGAAGCCGGCGTCGAAAACCGCCGGGTCCTGCTGGCGGGCGCGGCCTTGGGCGGAAAACGCGGCATCCCGCTGTCGCGCCTGCTGATGATGAAACGCTGCGGCGCCAAGAACGCCGACGTGTTCTACGCCGAGGCCTTCAGCCTGACCGCCTACCTGCACGCGCGCCTGACGCGAACGGAGTTCCGCGAGATGCTCGCCCACGTCAAGGCCGGCTGCTCGCTGGCGGCGGCGATTCAGCGGGCATTGTACGTGCCCCCGGACAAGCAGTTCGTCGAGCGCCTCGAGCGCGCGTGGGTCGCCGAGGCGGTCCGCCAGTCGCAGTTCCTCGAAGCCCTCCAGATCCGCCACGCCGACGCGTTCTGACCGCCACCGCGAGACCCACCCCCGGAGGTATTGGCGCGCGGACGTATTGGCGCGCCGGGCGCAAAACCGCTTGCCGGAACCGGCCGATCATGGTAACTAGAAATACGTCCCGCCGCGGGACGCGCCGACCTAGCTCAACGGTAGAGCACGGCTTTCGTAAAGCCGGGGTTCGGGGTTCGAATCCCCGGGTCGGCTTTCGGGGTAAAGACTTGCCCGGCCAGGGGCGCGCTTGCATCCGCGAGCGGCCCCTGGATAAGGCGCAGCGGGCGGTTCGTTCAGACACCTTGACGCCGTTGCCAAACGAGAGCGAAGATGCTCTCTCGGCCCAGGGATCAATCCCCGCGTAATAGGGGTCCCGGGGCAGAATAGGAAATCGCCTGCGGAACAGGTATGACAGGCTCTGCCAGAACGGCTTTACCGGTTGCTTCGCTGGTGTTGATCGGCATCGGTGTGCTGTGCCTCCTTATCGTTCACTTCGTGATTTTCCAGCAGACTGGAGCCAGTGCTTTCATCAATCAGCCCCAGTTCTACTACAACCGTTTTATCATACGAGACGGCAATGGCCAGTGGGTCAGAGATGTCAGCCTGAAGGTGGGTTACGCGAGTTACTTGACCGCAGGACTCGCGCTGGCCCTCATCGGCATGGGGGCGGTGCTGGTTCTGAAGCGAAGGAGAAAAGCAGACGTATCTGACCACGCCTTGGACGGTGCGGCCTAAGGGGCGCCCGTCAAGGCGGACTTTGGCATGGCAAGGGGGCATTCGGGCGCGCGACCCCTGGGGACCAGGCCGCTTCGACCCACCGCCAGAACACCCGTCTGATCCAGGAACGAACGAGGCCCAGGCAGCACGGCCCGGCCGCAAGCGGCATCGCACGCGGGCTATTTCACCACGTCGAAGTAGTGCTCGAAGAACCGCTCGGCGTCCACGCCGGCGGCGACGGCGTGGGGCTTGTCGTCGGCGTTGGGGTCAAAGACGGTCCATCCCATCGTCGGGCGGTTCAGCGCCACGGTCACGCGCCCTTCGCGGTACTCGCACAGGTCCGGCTGGAAGATGCACGCCGCCGCCAGCGGATCGTGGAAGCAAATTCGACCGCTTCTCTTGAACCACACCTCGGCGAAGTCGCGCACCGGCTTCAGGGCGTCGGCGGTGAACCGCTGGCGGCATTCGTCGGCGTCCATCATGCACCGCGTGGTGACGTCCAGGCCGTAACTGACGTGCCGCGGCGGGCGCGACTGGCACCCGTTGCCGTACACGATGGCCGTGGCGTGCGGGTCGCCGATGGCGTTCCACTCGCCGCCCATCGACGTGAAGAACCTCCCGCACATCAGGACGACCTGCTTCAGCAAGGCCGGGATCTCCGGGTCGGTGGCGAACAGCAGGCCGACGTTGGTCATCGGCCCGACGGCCAGGAGGGTGATTTCGCCGGGATGGTCGCGGATGACCTGGCGCATGAACGCCACGGCCGTGTTCGCGGGGAAATCCCGCCGGCGGTCCCAGTCGCCGAGGGCGTCGGCCTGGGGGGCGGCCTTCTGGCGCATCTCGATCAGCAGGGCCTGCGGGCATCCGGCGTGGACGGGCACGTCGGGCTGCCCGGCGTTGCGGCAGACGGCCGACGCCATCTCCGCACGCTTGATCGGCTCGCCGGTGGCCGTCGTGACGCCCACCAGATCGCATCGCGGCTGGCTGAGCAGATACGCCAGAGCCACCGCGTCGTCGATGTCCGAACCGATGTCCGTGTCGAACAACACCTTGACCTTCTCGGGCATTCGGGGGTTTCCTTTCCCGTTCACTGCGTCTGGCTGCCGGCCGGCGCCGCCGCACGCGCCGAGTTCTGGTCCCCGCGCTGCATCGCAATCACCCCGGTCCGGGCCAGTTCCCGAATCCCGTAGGGGCGGACCAGTTCGATGAACGCTTCCAGTTTGTCCTCCGGGCCCGACAGTTCCACGGTCAAGGACTGCTTGGCGACGTCCACGACCTTCCCGCGGAAGGTGTTGGCCAGTTCGACGATCTCCGCCCGCCGCTGGGGCGTCACGGCGACGCGGACGAGCATCAAATCGCGCTCGACGAACTCGATGTCCTGGAAGTCGCGGACCCGGACGACGTTGATGAGTTTGCCCAACTGCTTGCGCACCTGCTCGACGGTGCGGTCGTCTCCGATGACCACGATGGTCATGCGCGACAGGTCGGCGTTTTCGGTCCGCCCGACGACAAGCGAGTCGATGTTGAACCCGCGGGCCGAGAACATCCCCGCCACGTGGGCCAGGACGCCCGGCTTGTTCTGCACCAGTGCGGTAATGACGTGTTTCATGATCCTTCTCCCGTGCGCCCGGCTCGTCGGCCGGGGCGGCGCGCGTGGGGTCTGCTCAAACCAGCCGTCCCATGTCCATTTCGTCGAGGCTCTTGCCGGCGGCGACCATGGGAAAGACGTTTTCTTCCGGGTCGATGGCGGCGGCCAGGACGACCGGACCCTCGGCCCGGAGCATCTCGGCGACGGCGTCGGGCACCTCGGACGACTCGGTGACGCGCATGCCTTTGGCGCCGAGCGACTCGGCCAGCATCACCAGGTCCGGGCACGGGTGTTCCGAGGCCGAGTACCGCCGGCCGTAGAACATCTCCTGCCACTGGCGCACCATGCCGAGATAATCGTTGTCCATGACGACGACCTTGACCGGCTGGTCGTACCGCACGGCGGTGAACAACTCGGTCATCGTCATGGCGAAACTCCCGTCGCCGTCGATGTCGACGACGGTCTGGCCCGGATGGCCGAACTGGGCGCCGATCGCCGCCGGCAGCCCGAAGCCCATCGTCCCCAGCCCGCCGGAGGTCACGAACTGCCGCGGCCGGCGCCACCCGTAAAACTGCGCCGCCCACATCTGGTGTTGGCCCACGCCGGTGGCGACGATGGCGCCGTGGTCCGTCAGGCGCCCGAGGGTCTCGATCACGTGCTGGGGCTTGACCTTGCCGCCGCCGCCATAGCGGAGGGGGAATCTGGCCTTCCACTTGGCGATTTGCTCGGCCCAGGCGCTTCGCCGGCGCGCCTTGATCAGCGGCAGCATCTTTTCCATGATGTCGCGCGCGTCGCCGACGACCGGGATGTCCACGACGACGTTCTTGCTGATCGACGCCGGATCGATGTCGACGTGGATGATCTTCGCGTGCGGGGCGAAAGTTTCGATCTTGCCGGTGACGCGGTCGTCGAAGCGCGCCCCGACGGCGATGAGGCAGTCGCAGCCCTGGACGGCGTAGTTGGCGGCCGCCGCGCCGTGCATGCCCAGCATCTGAAGCGCCAGCGGGCTGGTCTCGTCGAACGCCCCCATCGCCGTCAGCGTGGTGGTCACGGGGATGCGGCCCTTGGCCGCCACCGCCCGCAGGGCGTCGGAGGCCTCGGCGATGATGACCCCCCCGCCGACGTACAGGACCGGGCGCTCGGCGGCGTTGATGGCGGCGGCGGCGGCGCGGATCTGGCGCATGTGCCCGGTCGCCGTCGGCCGGTAGCCGGGCAGGTCGATCGCCAGGTCCGGCTCGCGGTCCAGGACGGCCATCGTGGCGTCCTTGGCGATGTCCACGAGGACCGGCCCGGGGCGCCCCGTTCGGGCGATGTGGAAGGCCTCGCGGATCGCCCGCCCGAGGTCCTCGGCCCGCCGGACCAGGACGTTGTGCTTGGTGACCGGACGGGTGATGCCGGTGGTGTCGGCCTCCTGGAAGGCGTCGTTGCCGATCAGGCTGCTGACGACCTGCCCGGTGACCGCGACGATCGGCACGGAGTCCATGTGAGCCGTCGCCAGCCCGGTGACCAGGTTGGTCGCCCCGGGGCCGCTGGTGGCCAGGCACACGCCGACCTTGCCGGTCGAACGGGCGTACCCGTCGGCCATGTGGGCGGCGCCCTGCTCGTGCCGCGTCAGGACGAACTGCATCGGCGTGTCGTACAGGACGTCGAAGATCGGCAGGAGGACCCCGCCGGGGATGCCGAACACCGTCTCAACGCCCTCGGCCAGGAGCATCTCGTGAAACACCTGCGCGCCCGTCATGCCGGCGTAGCGCGTCGGGGCCTTGCGCCGCGGGGGCTTGGCCTTGGCCTTGGGTTTGGCTTTGGCCCGGGTCTTGGCCGCCGTGCGGGTCTTGGGGCTGGTCTGGGTCTTCTTTGTCATGTGGTATTTCGCTTTCTGTGGCGCCGTCGGCGCCGCTGATGATAACCATCGTCCCGGCAGAGCGCAACCCTTTAGCGCCGGGAGCCAACAGGGGGGGGAATCTCGGCCGTCCCGTCCGGGCAGGATCAGAACGGCCTAGCGTACAATGACCCGCAGCAGCGAGACGGCGCGGACCACGCCTGCGTTTCGATTCGACGTCCGCCGCGATGGTCCGGTGCGATGGGTCATGGTCACGTTCGTGTGATTTTACCGGCGGGCCGGGGAACTGTCAAGGCGCTATCGGCGAAACGCGCAAATCCTCGGCTGTGCCCGCCCGGTCGGGCGCTGTATGATGACGCCATGCAGCGGGTGCGGATCAAGATCTGCGGGCTGCGGGAGCCGAAGCAGGCGCTCAAGATCGCCCAGATGGGCGCCGACGCGATCGGGCTGAACTTCGCCACGTCCCCGCGCTGGGTCAGCCCGGAGCAGGCGCGGGCGATCACGGACGTCCTGCCCCCGCTGGTGGCGGCGGTCGGGGTCTTCGTGGACGCCGACGCCGAGACGGTCAACCGCGTCGCCGCCCGGGCTTCGCTGACGATGGTGCAACTGCACGGCGATGAGCCGCCGGAGATGATCGACGACCTGGCGGTCCCGGCGATCAAAGCGTTTTCGGTCCGCTCGCCGGATTGGATCGACCGGGCCGAGGCCTGGGTCGGCGCCGTCCGCTCGCGCCGCCGCCTGGCCGCGGTCCTGCTGGACGCCGCCAGCGACGACGCCCGCGGGGGCACCGGCCAGCGATTCAACTGGGAATGGGTCGCCGAGGCGCGCGCGGCCGGTCGCCTGGCCGCCCTGCCCCCGCTGATCCTCGCCGGCGGGCTGACGTCGGCCGTCGTCTCCGACGCCATCGACCTCGTCCAGCCGTGGGCCGTGGACGCGGCAAGCGGCGTCGAGAGCGCCCCGGGAGTCAAAGACCTCAAGAAGGTCGCCGCCTTCATCCGCGCCACCCGTGAGGGCGAGCCCCTGCAGAGCGAGTTCTGGCTGTGACCACGCCGACGCCCCGCCAGCGCGTGCTCGATGCCTTGAGCCACACCGCCCCGGACCGGATCCCCATCGACTTCTGGGCGACCGACGACGTGATCGCGCGCCTGGCCGCGGCGTGGGGCGCCGACGGGCCCGAGGCGGTCCGGCGGCGCGTCGGGATGGACCTTCGGTACTTCGACGGCCCGGCATTGCGGGCCCAGCAGCGCCCGCCCGACGCCGAGGGCATCGTCACCGACCACTGGGGCGTGAAGCGGAAACTCAACACCGTCACCGGCACGCGCCGGGACGGCTCGGCCTACGCGTGGACCTATAAGCACCTGCACGCCAGCCCGTTGGCCGGGGTAAGCAGCGTCGCCGAGATCGACCGCCACGCCTGGCCGACGGCGGACCTGTGGGACTACGCCGGCGTGGCCGACGCCTGCCGGGCCATCCGCGACGCCGGGCATGCCGTCGTCGCCGGGGCCGACCGACTCGACCGCACCGCCCAACTCAAACCGGCCATGTACCTCCGCGGGACCGAGGCGTTCATGGCCGACTTGGCGCTCGATCCGGCCCTGGCCGAGGCGATCCTCCAGCATATCGCCGATTACTACGGCCAGTACAACCACCGCGTCTTCGAGGCCGCCGACGGGCTGATCGACATCTTCTTCATGGGCGACGACATGGGCACCCAGGCCAGCACGTGGGTTTCGCCGGCGATGTACCGGCGGTTCTTCAAGAAGCGCCTGGCCGCCTACTGCGGCCTGGCGCACGAATTCGGCGCCAAGGTGATGTACCACACCTGCGGGCGGGTCACGCCGCTGGTGGGCGAGTTCATCGACGCCGGGGTGGACATCCTCCAGTCGCTCCAGCCGGCGGCGATGGGCGACGACCTGGCCGACCTGAAACGCCAGTACGGGCGCGACCTGTGCTTTCAGGGCGGCATCGACATCCAGTCGGTCCTGCCGGCCGGGACCCCCGCCGACGTCGCCGAGCACGTCCGAACCCGCGCCGAAATCCTCGGCCCCGGCGGCGGATACATCTTCGGCACCGCTCACAACATCCTGCCCGACGCCCCGACCGACAACGTCCTGGCCCTGGTCGAGGCCTACCACCGGTACGGGCGCTACTAGCGCCTTCCGCGTGCAACCCGCCCTGCGGGCTTAGTTGCACGCCCTACAACCGGCTACTGGCTACTGGAGACTTTCTAGCCGCGGCTACCAAGTGTACTCGGCCGTGTATTTCAGCACGACCTCGCCCTTGGCCTTGACCGGCAGGTCCCACGCGACCGTGTGGGCGTCGAAGCCGGCCTTGTCCGGGTCCACCCGCTTGTGGGTTTCCTCGGTGATCTTCCAGTTCCGCGCCCGGTACATCGGCTCCTTGACCCGCACCACGACGTCTTCTTTCTTGTGGTTGCGGACCTTGACCTCGATGGACTCCTTGATCCAGTGCCGGTTGCGGTCGGAGGCATAGCCCGTCTGGCGGCGCTCGCCGACGATGTCGAAGGCGTTGCCGATCAGCAGCGAGAGATCCTCGTCCTCGGGCGTGTGGTCGATCCGCTCCTCGCCGACGAACTCCAGGGCCTTGTCCTCGGGGTCCTGCTTGTACACGCGGACCTTGCCCGCCGGCAGCGGGATGCCGAGTTTGTTGGCCTTGGCGTTGGCAAACTCGATGAAGACCTGGACCTTCTTGTCCTGGTTGGTCCCGCCGTAACTCTGGCTCAACTGGAACCCGCCGTACCAGCGATAGCGCCGCAGGGGGTTGTAGAGGAACTTCTTGGCGACCTTCATCCCGCGGACGGGGGTGAACATTTCGAGTTGCTTGGTCTCGCTGTCGGCGACGGTGGAGGGGCGCGGCAGGGTGTACATGTGGTACTCGAAGAAGGCCTTCTCTTCCATGGGGGCCGCGCCGCCGCTCTTGGCGGCGTAGGTCGCGGCGCGCCGTGGCGACGGCGGGGGCGCCGCCCGGTGGACGTCGCCGGCGATGCACTTGATCTTGGCGGCCTTGTAGGTCTTGCCCGAGCGGTTGTTGACGCTGACCCACCCGCTCAGGTCGGCTGCGGTGTCGTTGACGCCCAGGACCAGGACGTACTCGGCGTGCCAGGACAATCCGCCGGTCTGGTAGGTCACCTCGGCCAGGTGCTTGCCCGGCTTTTCGGTGGCGACCTTCCACAGGAGCGTCGGGCGGGTCAGCAGGCCTTCCGGGAGCATCTTGAAGCGGATGTCGCGGACGTTGTCGGCCCGCTGGACCATCACGATCCCGCCGGCGTCCTCTTTCAGGACGATCTGCGCGCCGTCGAAACTCAGCAGCGTGCCGGAGTACGTCTTGCCCGGGCAGACCACGTCGATGGGCTTGTCGACGTACTTGCGGAGGAGTTTGTCGGCGTTGACCAGGTCGTACTGGTAGTTCTGCTCCAGCAGTTTGGCGGCCGGATCCGTCAGGCTCTTGAAGTGCACCGTCGTCGCGTCGATGCCGCTGGCGACGTCGGTGAACTTCACGTCCCCGTCGGCGGCGATGGTGAGGTTCCGCACCTCGCGGACGACCCCGTACCCGCCGTTGTAGACGGTCACGGCCACGCCCTCTTTCTCCTGAGCCCCGGCCGGGGCCGCCAGCGCCAACAGGCAAACGAATAAGACCATCCTCGAAGCGTTCATAATGAACTCCTTTCGGTTATTCGATCCCACGTTCTTGCGGCTTGCCACGGCGTAGCCGAAGGCGAAGCCGGGTCATTCGTCATACGGCGACTTCAGTTCGCTGCTGCTGACGTAGTTGTGGCGATACGACACCGTCAGGGCCTCGGCGGCCTTGGCCTTGACGGGCACGTCGATCTCGATCACGCCGACCTGCCGAATGTGCCAGGGGCGATCGCAATCGAATTTGTACGTCGCCCGCGGGACGCGGACGATCACGGTGATGGTCACGTCGTGGGCCTTGTGGTTCCGCAGGTCGTACCGCCAGGTCTCGGCGAACTCGGGCCGGTTGGCCTGGTAGGCGGTCCGCCGGGCCGAGCAGACGATGTCGAAGGCGTAGCCCCACGGCAGGCGGAGTTTCTCGTCCACGGGCGTGTGGTCGATCTCGGTCTTGCCGACGTAGGTGGCAACGCCGTCGGGGGCCGGGGCGTAAAGGCGGACGACGCCCTTGGGCAGAGGCTTGCCCAGGCCGTTGGCCTCGGAGTTCTTGAACTCGCTGACGACCCGCACGGCCGAGGCGTGAACGTTGCGGTCGTACACATAGCCGCGGCGGAGTCTCAGTCCCGCCCCGCTGATCAGTTGAATCTGCTTGGTTTCCCGGTCCCGCAGCGTCGTCGGCCGGCCGAGGGTGTACAGATGGTACTCGAAGAAGGCCTTTTCCTGGAAACCGGCGCCGGCCCCGGGCTTGGCGGCGCCCACGTCGGGGGCGTACCGACCGTGCCACGTCGGCGTCGGCGGGCGGATGAGGTTGACGTCGCCGGCCAGGAGTTTCAGCGTCGCGTCCTCGTAGGTCACGCCCGACTGGTTGGTGACGGTGGCGTAGCCGACGATGTCGGCCGTGTCGGTCAGGCGCGGGTTGCCGGCCGGGTCTGCCTTGGGAGGCTCGGCCGCGGGGCGGAGTTTCAGGACGTAATCCGCCCGCCACGACAGGCCGGCGGTCATGTACGCCACCTCGAACTGCTGGCGGTCGGCGGCGGCGTTGCGGAGGCGCCACATCAGCGTCGGACGGGTCAGCAAGCCTTCCGGCAGGCGAACGAAGCGGATGGACTTGATCTGCTCGGCCTGGATCGTCCGCGGGCCTTCGCCCGGCGGCTGGAGGGTCAGCGACGCCGGGCCGCGCCCGGCGTCGAAACTCAGCAGCGTCCCTTCGACCTGCCCGCCGGCCTTGAAGACGACCGTCGCCGGGCGGTCGATGTGCCTTTTCAGCACCGCCCCGGCCGTGGCCAGGTCGAACTGGTAGTTCTGCTCCAGGATCGCCAGCCCGTCGGGGTCGTCCAGACTCCGCAGGCGGACCGTGTCCGGCAGGATGTCGGCCGGCACGTCCGTGAAGGCGACTTCGGTGACGCCCTTGGCGAGGTTGCGGACGACCCGCTGGTCGCGCACCAGCGCCAGGCCGCGCCAGACGGGCGTCCCACCCAGCCAGGGATCGAACGCCCTGTTGTTCACGGCATCCAACTGCTGATACGTCGCGGCCTGGCGCATGACGCTAAGGCCGGCTTGACCGGGCAAAAGCCACTCGTTGCCGACGCCGTAGCGCGCCGGCGCCGCCCAGTCGGCGGGGCGCGACAGGATCGTC
>Ga0272441_10016003_pt1 | contig 10426 bp, 9 predicted proteins | sample SSMProp6N_FD_193582 | JGI IMG/M metagenome (GOLD analysis project Ga0272441, IMG submission 193582) | Marine sediment archaeal communities from Little Sippewissett salt marsh, Falmouth, MA, United States - SSM-Prop-6N | ecosystem: Environmental > Aquatic > Marine > Wetlands > Sediment ... | reverse complement strand
GCATACCAGATCCACAGAAACGCTGTCCCGGTCCGCCAGTATTTCCCCGCTGCGGTTCCGCATGATTTCCACATTGATGCCCTCGTAGGAGGAGGCCGGGTAACCGTAATACACCCACAAAAATGCACAGATTCGCATTTCATCCAGCGGCGGCATTTGCTGCTCAATCCCCTCTGCTGTCACCCGCACAATTTCTCCGGGTCCGAGTTCATGATATGCTTCATACATCAGATTGGGCAGGGCGCATGTTTCCATGGTCAGACAAAATCCTCCCGGTTTTTTCCCCACGATGAGCGGTGTTCTGCCTTTCAGGTCACGCGCGCCAAATATCTCATTTTCCGTCATCAGCAGCAGGGTACAGGATCCGTCGATACGCTCCTGGGCCATCCGGATCCCTTCGGCATAATTCTGCCCCTGGCTGACAAGGGCGGAAACCACCTCGGAAGGATTGATCTGTCCTTCACTCATGTCCGAAAAATGGGTGCGGTTCTGTTTGAACATCTCCCGAACCAGCGCTTCCAGATTGTTGATCCGGCCGACAGTCACAATGGAAAACGTGCCCATGTGAGAGGTGATAATAAGAGGCTGGTCTTCCGTATCGCTGATACAGCCGATTCCCATGACGCCTTCCAGTTTCTCGACATCATTCTCAAATTTGGACCGGAACTGCGCATTTTCAATGCTGTGAATAAACCGCTGAAAAGTGCCTCTGCAAATGGTGGCCATGCCGCCCCGTTTGGTTCCCAGATGTGAATGATAATCGGTTCCAAAGAACAGATCCTGAACGCAGGATTCTTTGGAAACAACGCCGAACAATCCTCCCATAATCCGTCCCTGTATATTATGAATGAAGGTTTGATTAAGTAAACAGTATAGCAACTTTACGGATAAAAATCAAGACAGCATTTGACGGGGAAAAAGCGGACCAGGCATGCGTCACTCCCCGGCCGGTCATGTTGCCTGTTTCTGTCCGCTCCGGCAATGCGGACAATCACCGGCCGGGTCTGATTTCAGAATGAAATGACGCTTGGCAACGGCGCCCGCTGTCCGGCCGCGGGGACACCGGAAAGGATGCCGGTGTCCTACCCGCTCTTGCCGGATACCGGTTCATCATCCGCATATTCAGGATAGTACTTGACCATGCATTCGGGACATATTCCGTGTGAAAAGTCGGCATGGAAATGGCGTCCGACATACGTCTCCACCTTGTCCCAGAAGCCTTCATCATTCCGGACCTTTTTGCAGTGCATGCAGATTGGAATCAGATTCTGCAGCGCCCGGATATCCGCCAGCTGCAGCGCCTGTTTATAATGGGCAGTCCATAGCCGGTCCATCAGTCCGGCGATGATGCGGAATTCAGGCCGCCTGTCACCCAGCTTTTCGACAGCCGTCTGTATCCGCCCGATATGGTCGGCGTATCCCTTTTCAGCCGACATATCCCCTGTTTTTTTCCCCAGAATATGAAAAAGTGCGCCAAAAGCCGGATGCATCAGGTAAAATTCGATCTGGTAGCACATCAACAGTGCGGAGGCCGTATCCTGCGGCCTGCCGGCCTGTTCGATGAGGGGATTCACTGTGTTATGAAGGTCGCGCAGCTCTTCCAGAATCCGGGCCGGCTGGTCGAATACGGGCGGCACTTTTTCCGTGCGGGCATAATTCAGCAGTTTCTTCCAGTAACAGACATGCTCCTTTTCATCATTCAGCATGTTCCGCCATAAAGACTGCAGCACAGACTCCCTGCTGCTGCCCGCCATGGCTTTATAAAAACGAATAGCCATTGTGTCGAGCGCCAGGCATTCCTCGATAATTTTTAAATGTTCTTCATGTGACATGTTTCTTTCCTGTCTGTTATTTAATCGGCCCGGGAATATCCTGCAAATACAGTTCCAACCGGACCGGCAGGACGCACGCGGCTGGTTCTCACGGCGGTCCGGCCGGCCGCACGGCTTTTCCGCTGAGCCCCAGCAGGGCCGCTGACGCAGCCATGCAGATCCATACCGCCATATGGTATTGCCCGGACATTTTGAAAGCGAGCCCGAAAAGAATGGGACCCAGGGCACTGAACAGCACCAGAAAGGACATGTTGTATCCCGTGATCTCCCCCAGATGCTCCGGTCCGAAATAGCGGGCCCACACCACGGCCGCAAGCAGGCCGAAAAGCCCGCTGGCCAGACCGTCCCCGGCAATAACCAGCCAGCGTCCGAATCCGGCAGGCAGGCAAAGCATTCCGGCGCCCAGTATCAGCAATCCCGCCAGGTTGAAAAATAAAAACACATGCAGCCGGTTTCTGAATCTTTTTGTGTCACTCAACCATCCCGAAACAAGATTGACAGACACGGATATCACGGATGCCGGAAGAAAAATGGAGATGGCCGAACGCCTGGAAAATCCGGCCGTTTCAAATATGGAAACAACATGAAAAGTAAAGGCTGTCAACACAAGCGCGTACATGGAGAGTCCCAGATTAAAAATCCAGAATGTCCGCGTACGGATGACATCGGGCAGGCGCCAGCTTTTCTCACGGACCGCTTCTCCGGACGAATCGCTGTTCGGTCTGAGTCCGTCGGGTATCAGGCCGCAGTCTTCAGGCCTGTCGCGGTAAAAAACCAGGGCAAACAGGGCAAAGCCGAGTCCCACAATGCCGGCCATGAACTGCCACGCACCGCGCCAGTCAAACCGGCGGATCAGCATGTCCAGAAACAGGGGAGATCCTGAAAATGTCAGGGAAACCGCCACACCCATAATACTGTTCATGCGGCCGCGCCGATTGACGAACCACCGCATCAGAAGCGTTCTGCTGACAAGGGCCATGACGCCCTGTCCGAGAAACCGCAGCATCAGGAAACCGGCTGCAACGATCATAAAACTGACGATTTCGCTTCGGTGCCCCGACATCCAGATACCGGCCCTGTCGGCAATCCGGTCCACCTGGCTCATCGCGGCCAGAACCGCACCGAGACCGATCGCTGCATAAAAGGCCACGCGCCGTGCGCCTGCCCTGTCCAGAAACCGGCCCGCCCGTCTGAGCAGAAATGCGCTCCCGACGGTCCCGACCATGTAGGCAGTGCTGATGCCGAGCCTGCCGATGCCGAGATGTGAAATCAGGAAATCGGTAAAAACAGAGACACCAATGGTCTGACCCGGCACACTCATCATAAAACCCAGTGTGCTGCAGAAAACGACAAAATAACCGTAATAAAAAGGCCATTTCCCGGGGTCGAAAGGAAATCGGGGATTGAGACGGTTCATTTCACGGCCATTATTTTCTCCGCCATTTCCCTGTTGTCGCGAAACAGGTCATCCGGCACCTGATCCCTTCCGGGAGACGTGAACACCCTGTACCGCGCGCCCTGCTGAAAATCTCCCCGGCAGTATTTCTTTTTGAACATATCCGCCGCGGCCGGCATACTGGCCATTCCGTCATTGAAAAACATGCATTCGGGCAGGCATTCACATTCCGCCATCTGCACCTCCGGTTTCAGACTTGTGAAATGGATTGACACGATATTAACCGGCCTGTTGAGCGATACCTTTCAAAAGGGCCAGTTCCACGGCTTTGAGAAGGGCCTTGCTTGTTGTGGTGGCGCCGGATATAACATCCACGTTGAGAGAATTGGCTTTGGTGATATCATCCGTAATCACCTCGGCCCTCTTCCCGTGAGGATTCCGGCCGCCCTCAAGAATCTCGATATTCTGAATCCATCCTCCCGCAACGCTTACCCGGACCTTCACGCCTGTATCCGCATAGCTGAAAGCCCCCTCATACACACCATCCGCGACACGGGCCACATCCACATCGGTAATGATCATGGACCGAACGTCTTCATACACCCGGACGCGCGGGCGGATAAAGGAAACATAAAACACACTGAAGGCAATCAGGGAGACACCGATGATCACAGCGAATCCGGTCAGGATTCTCCTGAGCATACATTCTCCTCCGCTTTGATGATTTGATGGATATCCCCGCTCACCGGCCGGCCAGCTGGCCGCAGGCCCCGTTGATATCATCTCCCTTGCTCAGTCGCAGCGTGACAGGCGCGCTCAAAGGGCGGATCTTCCCGGCAAAAGCGGATATCCGTTCCGCATCGGGCCCTTGAAACCGCCCCGACGTTTTGTTGTACGCAATGAGATTGACTTTGCACGGGATGTCATGAAGCAGTTTCATCAATCGCCGGGCATCCCCGTCCGAATCATTCACGCCTGCGAGCAGGACATATTCAAAGGTCACCCTCTTTTTGCTCCGGCGCGTATAATCGCGCACGGCATCGAGAAGCGTTTCCAGGGGATATGTCCGGTTGACGGGCATCAGCCGGGATCGCAGGGAATCGGTCGTGGCATTCAGTGAAACGGCCAGCTTGTAGGGATGGCCCTCCTCGGTATACTGCCTGATCCGGGGCACGATGCCGGCCGTGGAGATGGTGATTTTCCGGTGGCCGATTGCAATGCCCTCATGATCATTGATAATGGCCATGGCCTGCATCACATGATCATAATTCAGAAAGGGCTCCCCCATTCCCATGACAACCATATTGGTGGGCTGACACTGTTCCTGCCGCCTTACAGCCAGCACCTGATCCACTATTTCGAAAACACTTAAATTCCGAATCAATCCCAACCGGCCCGTGGCACAGAATGCACACGCCAGGGGGCATCCCGCCTGTGAAGAGATGCAAATGGTCCGGCGTCTGCCCTCCGGAATGAAAACCGACTCGATTGCCTGCCCGTCATCCAGCATCCACAGGTATTTGCGGGTACCGGACACGGATTCCGTCCGGGTTTTCAAATCCATGGATTCAATGACCGCATGATCCCGAAGCCGCTGTCTGAAAGATTTGGACAGATTGGTCATGTCATCAAAATCGGTCACACCTTTCTGATAGAGCCACGACCAGATCTGACCGGCGCGATATGGTTTTTCCCCCAGATCAACAAGCAGGGATCTCAATGCATTCCTGGTGAGTCCGGCAAGATTTGTCTTGTGCATGTATCAATACACCTGAAGAACAACCATGGTCAGATCATCATTCTGCATGCATCCCCCGGTAAAAGCGGATACATGTGTGAGAATGCCCTCAATCAATTCTTTCGGGGAGACTGTCTTCTCGTTCAGCAGCGCCGTGAAAAGCCGGTCCTCCCCGAATTCTTCTCCGCTGCTGTTCATGGCTTCCGTCACACCGTCTGTGTAAAAAAGCATGGTGTCTCCGGACTTCAGACGCAGCTTTTCGGAATGGTATTCGAAATCCTTTTTCACACCAATCACCAGACCGCCCTTTTTAAGCAGTGTCAGGTCCCCGTTTTTGTGCCGGACCACGGGGAAATTGTGGCCCGCATTGGTATACTCAAACCAGCCCCGTTTCGGATGGTAAACACCGTAAAAAAAAGTGGCGAATTTTTCCGGTGATGTGGTCTCCACGATTTGACGGTTGACCTGCGCCATGACACGCCGGCTCGATGAAAATCCCCGGGCCGAAACCCGCAATGCCGCCTGCAGATTGGACATCAGAATGGCAGCGGGTATTCCCTTGCCGGATATATCGCCGATGGCAATACCGATGGTCCCGTTTTCCAGCGTGATATAATCATAGTAATCACCGCCCACTTCTTTCGACGGCAGATTAAATCCCGACAACTCAAAATCCGGGTCATGAAATGTGTCCTTGGGCAGCAGATTCTGCTGAATATCCCGGGCCACTTTCAGCTCCTCCTCCATGCGCTGCTTTTCCAGGGTTTCCTGGTAGAGCCGGGCATTTTCCAGTGCAATGGCCGCCTGGTCCGACAATACCGACAGCAGCGTCATGTCTTCGGTTGTATACCGGGCCCGCGTCACCTTTTTGCCCAGGCAGAGAATGCCCACAAGCGTATCCCTGTGGCGCATGGGTACCAGCAGATATGCATCCAGACGCCTGAGATCCTCCAGATCCTCCTCTCCCGTCACCTGCCGGACCAGCTCGTCATACCCGAGGGCCCCTTTTTTCTCTTTCAATCTGGTTATCCACTGGGTGTCCGGGCTGAAACAGAGGCGCTTTCCTTCCCGTTCACAGCAGTATTCCCCGCTGTCTGCGCGTATCATCATGCCGGCATAATTCAGCCCCAGCACCTCCTTCAATGTGCTGATCATCTTTTCGTGGAGTTTGCTGATGTCTATGGTGGTCATGATATCATGACTCAGTCCCATCAGTACGTTCCGGAAATCCCTGGAATCCCGCAGCAACAGGTTCTCCGTCAAACGCTCAAAAATATGAAACAGCGGCTGGAAAAACAGCAATGCGATGAGCAGAAACACCATTTCAAAAACGGGAATTTCAAATCCGAAAATACTCCGCATCCATTGCTTCCCCTGGCTGTAAAAGACCAGGTAAAGCCCGATCACCAGAACAGATGTGAAAGAAAAAATCAGCCCGCGGCGGATAAACAGGCGGATGTCCATAAACTGATACCGGATGATGGCCCAGCCGATGGAGCCGATCCCGATAAACAGGGCAGTGGTTGTGAGCAGGTGGGCCACAATCCGGCTTGTGTGGATCAGGTTCAACCGGGGAAAAATAAACGCAATGGCATAAAGCCCCACACTGACCCGGATCCCCCAGATAACCAGTCCGACCTGCTTTTTCAAATGAGTGCCCTGCAGACTCCGGTATCCCATCAGCATAAATGCAATGGCCCCGATGAAATAGATCAGGTTCACCAGGGCAAAAAGACCCGGTTGAATTTGAATCAGGATGCCGATAAGAGACTGTATCAGCTGTACCGCCATAATGGCGGAGGGCATAAAAATGCCCAGCTGATCCGAGATATCCCGGAAAAAAGGAACGGTAAATATATCACCGGCATTGGGAAAGGACAATACTATCAGGTAATGGAAAATATGCGGCAGAAAAATAACCAGACCGAACCAGGGGTGTTTCTGTATCCACTTGTTTTCCCGCGGAAAAACAAATGAAAAAAGAAGGAGCTGGGGAAAGAAAAATTCCCATAGCAGTGAAAACCGCTGCAAAAAATCCAGGTCCGCGGGCGCCATGGGGGCTGCCTCGAGGAGCAGACCGAATCCGCCGAAGACAGGCCCGCATCCGGCGAAAAACATCATCAATCCGGTAATACGGTTGATGCGCAGCGTAAAATTTTCTTTTAATATAACAATTCCAAGGAGCAGAATCAGGATGCCCAGGGCAAGATACAGAAATGCTGTTATATAAAGTATCATGATTTTTTCCGGATGGTGAAACTGAGCGTGGTTCCCGACTTGCTGAAATCAAAACGCACATCATCCATAAGCGTCTTGAGAATGAATATTCCCCTTCCGCTTTCCTTGAGAAGATTTTCCGGCCGGGTGGGATCCATGAGTGCGTCCGGATTGAATCCGGACCCCTGATCCCGTACCGATACTTCCAGTGTCTTTTTATCCTTTACCCTGAAAAGAATGACAATTTTTTTATCCGGATTCAGTTTGTTGCCGTGCACGATGGCATTGCCGGCAGCTTCTGTCAGGGCAATGGCCAGATTGTCTCTTTCATCCTCGGAAAACCCCATCAGGCCGGCTGCCTTGTCCACCAGCACCTCAACCCTGGACAGCGATGCCAGTTCACTGGTCAGTTCATGGCGAAATGTCTTGGGAGCCAATCTGTGCCGCCTTTCTGCAGGAAATATCTCTTACAAAAACCAGCTCATATCAATATTCACTCTGCTCAGCCGCTGCTTTTCCCGGTCCGGTATCCGGGTAATGACGGTACTTCCGCTCATCTCCAGACGTACGTTCGCCAGACGGCAGCGAACGGAAATCATGGGGCCGTAATTTTGAAAATCGATCATCCGCTCGGCCGCCGGCGTGCCATCCCCCGTCAGTTGGGGAATATACCGCTGACCGATGCGATGAAAATAGGAATATCCCGGCGTAATATGAAAACCGGACCAGGGCTCAAAATCAAGAACGAAAGTAAAGGTGTGACTGTGACGGTCGGTCAGTTTTTGCTCAAGCCACTGATCCCAGACCAGCTTGCCGTTCTCATCGAGTTCCAGCCGGTAATACAGGCGGAGAGACGTTTTCCGGGTAATGTCGACCATGGTGGAATCTTCAATCCTCAGCTTGCGGTACAGGTAGCTGCGGATTCCCGGCAGGATCTCCTCATAATCATAAGCCACATAATTGGCCAGGATTTCCGCTGACTGGGTCCATCTGAAGCGGGGATGCGGCTGCCAGCTTATGGACGGAGAGAGCCGCATGATGCGTGTCCAGTTGTTGTCCGCACTGCGCTGTCCCATAATATAGACCAGATGGATGAAATGCAGGCTGAGATCACACCGGCCTGTCAGTGATTCCGTCAGTCTGAATGTACTCCCCAGATTGACCCAGTATCTCAATTCGTCGCGGTCGTCATAATTCTCCGGGTCGGGCGTATCATAACGAAAACGCTGTATGCGTGTGAAGCAGAAAAGGGAATCCCCGCCGGATCGCCGCCACCCCAGATAGTACAGCAAATTGGTGTACAGGCTGCGAGTGTCCGGTACCACCGACCACTGCCCGCCCGAAAAGGGGGAGCTGCCTGCCTGACCGGCGAATTGATAAGACTGATTTTCCCCCTGATATGAAAACGCAAGCCGGCTCTGCCATACTGAATTCTGCCATAACAGCCGGAGTGATCCGTAGATATTGTCGTCCACACGATTGCGCCTCATGGACGTGGACGTATCCGTAATGGCTTTGATGCGAAGGTTGCGTGTCGAGAGGGCGCCTGCCAGATGGCAATAAAAATTATCACCAAGCTGGTAGGTCAGCCTGTTCTCAATCAGGGATCCCTTCTCGATCCGGCTTTCGATATCTCCCGAAGCAGAAATATAGTAATCCCTTCTCTGCCTGTCCAGATGCACACGAAACGTGTCGGTGGTCTGGGCATAAAACTGCCGGGTTATCTGATAGGACAGGCCCATGGTTGTGTTTCTTCGACGCCCCAGATCATCCGTTTCCCAGTGACTTTGCAGCACATGATGATAATCCGCCCATTCAGTCCGCGGGCAATAGAAACCGGCACCATAACTCAGACCCTGATACTCCTGTCCGAACCGCTTGTCGCTTTTCAATCCCACGTGAGCAGGAATTCTGCATTGATCATTATAATTGTAAACGATTCCCGCGCTGAATCCGTTGGTCAGCACATCACTGTCGTAATAACCGGTCTGTTTGTCAGAAAAATAATGACTCGTTCCTCCCATGGTGAGGGCCAGGAAAGATGTCAGATCATGGCGTAAATCCAGACGAAACTGATGGCTGTCTTTCCATTTGTCATCGGTACCGGAGAGTATCAGGCGGGAAGAGGAAACCATGTCCGAAACCTGTATCGACGTATGCTGTCCAAAAATTCTGTGATAGTTCAATGTCCACAACCAGAAATCAGTGTTCAGTCCCCTGTGATAATCAGAAAAAAGGGAATCTGAAGGGGATGCCCCCAGTCCCGTAATAAACAGCCCAAAGATGGCAGCAGGCAATACGGCACGAACTGTCTTGAACATCCCCATGGCACACTACGTGGCCTTTTTCGTATCTGTCGCTTTGGGGGAAACAGGTGAAGACGGATTCCGGATGATCAACTCCCTGATGGAAAATTTCCGGAAACCGTTCTGTCGCTTCAGTTGAATCGAACCGGCTGAAATAACCAGTTTGAGTGCATCTTCGACAGACATGTTCAGATCAATGACCTGGGACTTGGGGACAAACAGCAGATACCCCGATGTCGGATTGGGCGCCGTTGGCACAAAGACGCTGATCACATCTTCCTGTATGCTTTCCTGAACCGGACCCCGGGTATCCTGGGTATAAAATCCCACTGAATAAAGCCCCGACCGCGGGTATTCAATCAGCACAGCTTTTTTAAAAACTTCTCTTTTTTCGGCCAAAATGGCTTCACTGATTTCCCGAATGGCAATATAGAGTCTGTTAATCAGCGGAATATGAGTAACAATATAATCTCCGACAGCCAGCAGCTTTCGCCCCAGATAATTTCGGGCAATGACACCCGTCAAAAATATCAATGCCACCAGAACCAGGAGTCCCAGACCCGGAATCGCGACAACCCATTCTCCGAAATTCAACGGCTGCGCAATATACCGCGAGATGTATGCCCTCAGATTGCTGTCGATCAGTCTGAAAAGCCATGTGAAAATAAAAACGGTCAGGGTAATGGGCGTGAGGACCAGAAGCCCTGCCAGAAAGGTTTTTCGTATTTTACTCAGCATGGCCGGCGGAATCCCCGGATTCAGGTATTATCTTGTAAACTGTCTCGTTCTCCTTCGCCATACCATATTCTTCCCGGGCGATCTGTTCGATATAAGCGGGATCATCCAGATTCTTCTTTTCTTCCTCAAGGCGGGCCTTTTCCGACTTCAGCGCTTCAATGCGATGTTTCAGCTGTTTTTGCTGCTGCCGGATACGCCA
>Ga0272441_10016002_pt1 | contig 10426 bp, 7 predicted proteins | sample SSMProp6N_FD_193582 | JGI IMG/M metagenome (GOLD analysis project Ga0272441, IMG submission 193582) | Marine sediment archaeal communities from Little Sippewissett salt marsh, Falmouth, MA, United States - SSM-Prop-6N | ecosystem: Environmental > Aquatic > Marine > Wetlands > Sediment ... | reverse complement strand
TAACTCTTATTCCTATTACGTTCATAGTGGGTTTAACTATTATTTGCAGCCCTATTTCATCTATTAGTTTAACTAGGTAATTTGTTGTATTCATGCATTCTTGGGCTATTTTTTTATAACCTTTTATCCCTAGGTTTTCTGATACTGCCCATGCTGCGGCGACTGGCCCACCCGATCTGGTACCAAGTATACCTGATTGGTTACCACTACTTACACAATGTGCTTCCACGCTTATTTCATCAAGCCATTTCTTATCTCTTATTGCTAAGCTTCCAATTGGTATAGCAGAGCATCCCATTTTATGTGCATCTATAGATATCGAACTAACTCCTTTTAATTTAAAATCAAAATCTGGTAAATTATATCCTACTTGTTTCAAAAATGGAATAACATATCCTCCAAAGGCTGCATCTACATGTAAAAAAATATTTTCATCAAAACAAATTTCACTTATTTTAGGTAGAGGATCTATGGTGCCTAGTTCTGTTGAACCAGCGATTCCTACAACTGCTGCTGTTTTGTTTGTTATTTTTTTCTCTAGTTTTTTAATATCTACGTAGTAGTTTTTATTGAGAGGGATTGATACCGTTTTTATATCCATTAATGATGCAATTTTTTCAAATGAGAAATGAGAATTCTCAGGAATTATTATTTCTTTTTTTCCTGTTATTTTTTTTGCGAGCCATATGGCTGTTATATTGCTTTCTGTACCTCCGCTTCCTATTATTGCATCTGATGTTTTTGGTGCGTTTAATAGTTTTAATACGAATTTTATGTATTTTTTTTCTATTTCTTTAGTTCCTGGGAAGAGCTCTGGGTCTCCAAGATTTGTTTCTAGGAATTTCATGTACGCTTGCTTTGCAATTGGATATGGCTGTGTACACATTGATCCTAGTATATGCCCACTTTTGTAGGTGAAGTCTTTTTTTCTATATTCCTCTATTTCTTTTAGTATTGTGTTTCTATTTTTTGTTATCATTTCGGTATCATACATGTTAGAATAGTTGAAAAAGGCTTACGGTAAAAATATTGCCCCTATCTATTTTTTGTAATAGAAAATAAAAAGTTGATAGTTGTTTTTTTATGTATATCCGCCGACTTTCAGACTAGGGTCTCCAAATAATTGCCATTGTTGTACCATTTTTGTATCCATTTCGTCTTGGCTGCATAGGAATGTATGTAGGTAGTCTTTCATTGCTCCGCTATGTAATTTGCCTAGTATGTCTACTTGTTCCTCATTGTATAATTGTAAGAATCTCAGCTCCATCCAGCCATCTAATACTTCAAGATAATCATTTACACCATTGTTATCTGCGTCACCCATAGCATGTGTACCTAAGCCCGTATTAGCTATAGTTGCTATAGATCCTCCGCCTTTTTTACTTGCTAGTTTCCATGCCCAGCAGTTAGTTTGTGTTAGTTTTATTTTCCCTTTTTGAATGCTGTAACCAACTGATATATCAAATTTTCCGTTGAAGCATCCTCCAACAGTTGTTATTGGTAGTTTGTTTTTATTTCTTAGAAAGTTCATAAATGCTGTGCTATAGAGGGTGGGTATTAGGTTTAATCTGGTAAGACTTGGAGCCCATTTACTAGAATCAGGGTAATGTATTCCCCATGCTGTAGCTCCTCCATGCCCGGAGAAATACAAGAATCCTGCTCCTTTGTTTATTGCTTTGTTTATATCTCTTATTAGTAAAGTATTTTCATCTGTAGCGTAGAGTTTTACTGGTGTGAAACCTGTCATTATTTCTGCTGCTTCATCCATTATTAGTACGCCTTCGCTTATTTTATCAGGGTCTATCCAGTGGTCCCCTGATATTAATATTATTTTTTTGAACCAGTTGTCACTAGCTCTAGTTTTTTCGTAATCTATTATTTTATCCATTACTATTCTTAGTTCACGTTTGTTTCTGCATGGTAATCTCCCCAGGTAGACATCTGGGTATAGATCCATTTCATCTATTATTGTTAATCCATCTCCTTCCGCAAAAATATCATTATTGTTTGAATCCCAACTTGAGAAATTACCTTCAGAGTCATATATATCTGCGAAATATAGGTCACTAATAAATTCTGGTTCTGCCATCTCTTGTTTACCTTCTTTAACTAATACATGGCTGTACCTTATTGGTAGATTCCATGTTGTTGTTTGACCTTTTATACCACCCACTAGTATAACGTATTTTATTCCCAATGTTTCAATTGCGTCTTTGATGTAGTATTTTATTTGTTCTTGTTTGTCCCTACCTTGACATTCTTTGATCTCATTTAGTGTTACAATTTTTGTTTTAAGTCCCATTTTTTCTTTATGACTCACTAGTTTTTGTAATGGTTTTTTGAAATCTGAGATTGTTATAATCAAAAGATCACATTCGTTGTTATCTTGTAATATAGGCTCTTCCGGTGCTTCATAGTTTATTGTAACTTTTGCTTCTTTGATGAAGTCTATTTCATAATCTGCAGGTCTATATACTACTGGGTTTACTCTAACGGTTAGGAATGTTTTATGTTCGCCATCTGAGAGCCCTCCACCAGTATGATATGATACAAAACTAGCTGGATAACTTGTACTCTCGTTGTAGAAGTCGCCATCTTCGGTTGTAAGGGTTGAGCATGATCCTGGAGCGATTTTTTTATCTATTGTTATTGTTTCAGGTTTTGAGTATTCATAGTCGACGTTTAGTATCTTTGTTCCAAATGGAAACTCATATGTAATTGTTTTTACTGGTATTGTAGGCCTGCCATCATGTATATCATAGAAATCTGCTTCGTTTATATGCACATAGCCGTATTCACCACGTTCACTAAATGTCGGCTCAGAAAAAGTATAATCTTGATATAAGACCTCTCCTCTATCATATATCATGTCCATTTTCACTATTTCTTTGTCTTTCTTTTCTCCTTCTTCGGTTATTACAACTGCTATAGAGGCGGCTATTATTATCAAAATTATACCTATTACAAGTATGTTTTTCATATGTCATCACATTTTAATAATCGCTTTAAATATATTTGTAACTATTTATATAAACTTTGTCATGTTTTAAAAACTTTATTCTAAAAATTAAGAGATTAACTATTTTCTCAAAAATCCTAAAATTATGATAATTGCTAGTATAATTATCATTGGCATTAGTATAAATCCAAAAAATATTGATTCAAAATCAACTAAGAATGCAGCGATTAATGCTAGTATAAAAATGCAGATGATCCATATCCTAAATATTTTTTGCATATATTTTTCAATAGGGTATTTGACTTTTTATTAAATGTTTTATGTTTATTTTATATCTCGAAGCTAAGTTTTACCTCGTTTTTCTAAATATTTTTGATGATATTCCTCTGCAGGATAGAATTCCTTTATTGGTGTTATCTCTGTGACTATTTTTTTATCTGTTTTTTGTTGTTGTTTTTGTTTTGACTCTACCGCAAGTTTTTTTTGCGTTTCATTATGATAAAATATAATTGATCTATATTGTGTTCCTATATCCAGTCCTTGCCTGTTTAGCTGTGTTGGGTCATGTATATCCCAAAAAATTTCGAGTAGTTTTTCATATTTAATCTCTTCAGGGTCATATCCTATCTGTATTACTTCTGCATGCCCTGTTTTACCTTTACATACTTGTTCGTATTTAGGGTTTTTAGTGGCCCCTCCCATGTATCCAACTGTTGTTTTTTTTATCCCATTTATTTTTTGAAAATTAGCTTCCACTCCCCAGAAGCATCCAGCTGCAAATGTTGCATTTTCCATGTTTTACAGGGATTATTAAATCGTTATTAATAAGTATCGTAAGTGTTATGTTTTTTCGTTGTATAGTTCTCTCATGGGGATGTAAAATACTAAGAATGCTATGAATAACCATAATATTATTGCTGGTAATACTGGTGGATTTTGGAACATTACAATGTTTAATCCAGATATTATGATGAATGCAACGATTACTCCTGTTAATGCTTCTCCTGCGATTAGTCCCGCTGTGAATAATAACCCAGTTCTTATTATTTTTTCTTTGGGTTTTATCTCTGTTTGTTTAACAGCTAGCTCCCAATCACTTAATTCTTCTCCTTCTGTTGATCCATAATTTTTCTTGATTTTTCTATCAGTGATATATCTGATTACTCCTCCGCAGAATATTGGTGTTGCTAGTGTAAATGGAAGATATATTCCTATTGCTACTGGTAGAACTGGTAGATCAATGAGTATTAGAACAAATGCTAGTACCATTCCTGCTAGAACAAAGGGCCATACCATTTCTCCACCTAGTACTCCACGTATAACTCCACTCATTAGAAAAGCCTGTGGGGCTGGTAAATCTGGGCTTCCGATTTCATATGCTTTATGAAGTGCAGATATTACAAATGCAAATATAGGTGCTGCTGCTAAGATTCCAACCATCTCGGCGATTTGTTGTTTATAAGGAGTTGCCCCTATCATTTGCCCGGCAGTCATGGACTGCAGTACGTCCCCTGAAATTGCTGCACAACATGCTATAACAGCGGCAATTAATAAAGCGATACCATATGCCCCTACATCACCAGACATTCCAAGGCCAAGTAAAATTAAACAAGTCAGAAGTAATACCGAAACAGTTACTCCTGATGTTGGGTTATTTGATGAACCAACTAATCCTGCCATATAACCTGCTATCGCACTTGCTATAAATGCGAAGAGAATAGCAAAAACAGCCATAATCCCAGATATTGCAAGCTCGTTTGATAACCATAAATAAACTAGGAATACAGGTATTGTTAATGCTCCGATTGTTAAAAAAACATATTTGAAATTAAGATCCTGATCTGTTCTTTTTTTAGCCTGTTTTTGCCCACTTTTTATACCTGTGACTGCTTCTCTTATACCATCAGCAAGATTGTGTCTAAGTTTAAAAATAGTATATAAACCCCCTACTAGCATCGCCCCTACACCAATGTATCTAATGTATTCTCCCCAGATATAAAAGAAACCATCAATAGGTTCTAAACCATTTGGTATCCCAGTTGCTAGGAATATTAGTGGTGTTATTATAACCCATCCAATTAACCCTCCTACAAACACAAAAGACGCTATCCGCGGTCCAATAATCCATCCAACTCCAAGTAATGCTGGCGATGCTGCAACACCGCCATATAACACTGCATCATTATTTCCCCCTCCTATATTATATTTTCCAAGATGTAAAATGCCTTCAAGTCTACCACCAATTGCTTTAAGCCCTACTTGGCCAAATTTAAGCAATGCCCCTAATATACCACCGATAAGAAGCCAAATAGCGCTTACACCATGATGGTCTTTTTTATTTGCTGTTTCATCCCCAACTGTTGTTGTTAATACTGCAGCTACTGCTAGTCCCTCTGGGAAAGGTAAATCGGTTTTTATTATAAGAGCACGTCTAAGTGTTACCATCCATAGTACACCCAGCATACCACCAAGCCCTGCGATAATTGTTGTTTCTAGATAATGGATATCTGACCATGCTTCTAATAGTAACATTGCAGGAATTGTGAATATAACTCCTGCTGCAAGAGCTGTTCCTGCTGCAGCTCCCATCATTCCAATATTTATCTCAAGTATTGTTGCTTTAAATGGTCTGAGAATAGCAAATGCCATTACTGCGCCTGGTATTGCAGCTGAAACGGTCATACCTGCGTATAACCCAAAATAAGCATTTGCAGCTCCTAACACAACAGCCAATATTGCTCCTACTAAAATTGCTTTTAAAGTTAATTCAGGTATTGTTTTATCTGCGGGTATAAATGATTTAAAGTTTTCACGATAAGACATGCCATTAACCAGTTTTATTATTATTTTTCAAATATATAAAATAATCGTTTTATAATTACAATACAGATTTATCTCTGCATTACATAAAAAACTGAACCATACCAATCGTTATATTTTCGAAATAAAGCAATTTCTAATTCTTCCTCTTTAATCATGTTAAGAGCTTCTTTGTTGTTTTTGTATTTAATTTTTAATTTCTGTAATCTTTGTTCTAAAGGATTGTAGTATAAATCCCACCATGCATCTTCAGGTAATGGAAAATGACCTAAAAGTTTGTAGTTGCATTTTTTTATTATTTCAATATCTTTTTCAATAGTTGTTATCGCGGGATACACTCTTTCGAAATAATTCGATATTTCTTTTGGCGGGTTATCTTTAAGCCAGGTCATTTCATGGACTGCTAGGAAACCATTTGGTTTGATATATTTCTTCCATTCTTTAAGCCCTCTTTCAAATCCAATTACAAATATTGATCCTTCAGCCCATATAATATCAAAAGTTTCCTCAGGGAAATCCATCTCAGTCATTGATTTGTTTATAGCTTTGATTCTATGTGAAAGATTATGTTTTTTTGTATTTTTTTCTAATTTGTCAAGATAAGGTTGATGTATGTCTATTCCAATTATCTCACCATCAGTGAGTTCAGCAAGTTTAATTGTTTGAAGTCCGGGCCCACATCCGATATCAAGAATTTTTGGTTGTTTAATTGGCGGTATCATTTCAAATGCTTTCTGTGTATATTCATCTCTACCTGATCCCTCACGAGGAATGTCTTTGTGTATCTCGAAGAAAATATCCCAGTTCATGTGTTAATGCTATCATTCATTATTATTTAAAAAAATTGGATTGTTACATAACATTTATAAAATAGATGTATTTTGATTTTTGTTGAGTATAATGAATTCAAAATATTTACAACGCTCTGAAAAAGAATGGAAAAAAATTCTTAGCGATGAAGAATTTCAAATCTTAAGAAAAAAAGGCACTGAGCCTCCTTTCACTGGAAAATTATTACACAACAAAGAAAAAGGTGTTTATGTTTGTGCTGGTTGCGGTAATGAACTATTCTTATCAGATGCAAAGTTTGATTCCGGTTCTGGATGGCCTAGTTTCTGGGATGTTATCTCTAGTGATAGTGTTGATTTAAAAAATGATAATAGCCTGGGTATGAGACGTATCGAAGTTTTATGTAGTAAATGTGGTGGGCATCTTGGTCATGTTTTTAATGATGGGCCAAAGCCAACTGGGAAAAGATATTGTATAAACTCGTTAAGCATCAGGTTTAAAAAATAAAACATATCGAATTAAATAGTCTATTATTCACTAAAAGTCTTGTTTTGAAATAAATTCGGATTTACATACGCGTTAAGTGAAATTGGAAATACCTGTCTTGTACCTGCTATCGCAAAATCACTTTCAATAGTTAAAACAATCCAATCAGGAACCAATCTCCAATCACCTAATCTAAGATACTTAATATAAGGTATCAACATCTGTGATTTAACACATACCTCCTTCCTCGGATCAATAATACAAGATTCCATAGGCTCAACCCCAAGTAATGATTTTTCCTCACCATCAACTCTATACAAACTACAAGTAATATTTCTAGTAACAAGTGTTATATTACTTGGATTATAAAATTTAAAACCAACAGTAGCAGATATCCCTTTTAAAGTTAATTTAAATTGAACAGGTATATAGAATTTCATATTCTCATTTTGGAAAATAAACTCTTTTATATCAGGTAAAAACACTGTCATTTCTGTAGATAATGAAATTGATTTATTCATACCTGCAATTTTTATAGATGCATTTCCACTTAGATTTAAAATTAACTCTTCAGTGTCAATAAAACGATATAATAAAACTCCGCTCGAGGTAAAAAAAGATTGATTATTGGGTTTTATTTCTCCACCTGTAATTTTAAAACTGCCAACCTTTTCATTAAGATCATTTATCGCATTTAATGTTAATTCGTTAATTATAATTCCAATGTTATTAGGGTTATAAACGTTAATTACAGCTGTAAATTCAAGTCCTTCATCAGTTAATTCATCAAATTTGAATTCTAAATCAATATCCGGGATATCAATATTATTAATAATTTCTTCAACTGAAGTTATTACTGTTAGTTCAATTGGAATTGTTTTTTTTATGAAACCTAAAAAATTTACTCCAATTTTCCCAGTAATCTTATTGTTTAAAATTTTAAAGTCTGATTTTTCTTTGAATTTGACTTTTTCATTTACAGTAAATGTTTTAGTCCTATCTGAAGAAATTTTTCCACCATCAATATTTAACTCACTAATTTTTCCACCATCATTAGTTTTACTTACAACTTTAAAATCTTCTATAGAAATTTCAAAACTATTAGGGTTATACATTTTCATTTGGACTTCTAAAATTAGAGCATCTTCAGTGATCTCGCTTACTTTGATTTCAATTTCTGTTTTTGGGGATTCTATTATTTGAATGTCAGTAAAAATAAGAATTGCAGTAATTATATTTACTATCATTAGCGCAACTAAGGTTATTGTAAAAATCTTTTTTTTACTAGGAATTTTCACCATATTTATTGTATCTATTTTATATCGTCTTACTATAAAAATATTTCTTATTAACTATTTTACAATAAAAGATATATAGTTTATATCAGATAAACACAAAAAAATAAAAGGTAAAATTATGATACAAGTAAACTATTTAATTATAGATATATTGATACTAATTTTCCCCCTACTCTTCACATTCACATGGAAATTTAAATATTATAAATTCTTCAAACCATTATCAATCTCGATTTTAATTGTAGGGCTATCATACATACTCTGGGATATAATAGTAACAGCTAGAGGAGACTGGTGGTTTAACAAAGAATTCTTAATCGGAATAGAAATTCTAGGTCTACCTGTAGAAGAAATAATGTTCTTCATAGTAGTACCATTCGCCTGTATATTTATCTATGAAAACCTAGAATACTTCATAAAAGACAAAGAAATCTTTTTCAACAAATGGTTATATCTCTCACTATCAGCAATATTCATCATACTGGGACTTATCTTCTATAGACAAGACTATACAATACTAGCCATGTTCTCCTGTGCACTATTCTTTATACTGTCATCCACGTTGTACCCTGGTATCCTAAAATCAAGAAACTACTGGCTCTACATCATTCTCTCGTTCATGCCATTCATAATCTTCAACTATCTATTAACATCATTAATCGTAGTAGGATACAACCCAGATGCAATCTGGGGGGGCCATGGGGCATGGAATGGAAGAATCCTAACAATACCATTGGAAGATTTCTTCTATAACTTCTCTATGCTCTCGTTTTATCTTCTAACATACATATACTTTAAAAGAAGATGGAATATATCGTTGAAAAAATAACACATTAAAGAATGCTGTGATAATTATGGGGGAGAAAAAAACAATTATCATAGGCTCTGGATTCGGTGGTCTTGCAGCAGCAGCACTGCTTGCTCGTGATGGCAATAAGGTTACTGTTGTTGAGAAAAATGAGCAAGCTGGTGGACGTGCATCTGTGTGGAAAAAGGATGGATTTACTTTTGATATGGGGCCTTCTTGGTATCTCATGCCAGATGTTTTTGAAAAATATTTTGCAGAGTTTGGAAAAAAACCAGAAGATTATATGGATTTAGTAAGACTTGATCCGTCTTATCGGGTTTTTTTTGATAAAGATGATTTTGTTGATATTTCAACTAATATTGAGAAAAATCTTGATCTTTTCGAAGATATGGAACCGGGCGCTAAAGAAAAAATGAAGGATTATCTAAAACTTAGCGAATATGAATATGAAATTGCTATGAGAGATTTTATTTACAAAGATTATAGGCATCTTACTGATTTTTTTAAACCTAAACTTATAGTTGAAGGAACAAAGCTTCATATGTTTCAGAAACTTGATGATTTTGCGCAGAGGTTTTTTAAAAGTGAAAAAATTAGAAAAATACTGGAATATACAATTGTGTTCCTGGGTGGAAGCCCTTATGATAGTCCTGCACTGTATTCACTAATGTCACATGTAGATTTCAACATGGGTGTATGGTTCCCGAAAGGTGGAATGGGAAAACTTGCAGAGGTTATGAAAAAAATTTCTGAAGAACAAGGTGTAGAATTTGTTTTTAATGAACCCGTTGAAAAAATCCTTGTAAAAGATGGAAAAACTGTTGGTGTGAAAACTTCTAAGAAAACGTATAATGCAGATCTTGTTGTTGTTAATGCTGATTATGCTTGGGCTGAGATGAATCTTCTTGATAAAAAATATAGGAGTTTTTCAGATAAATACTGGGAAAAAAGAAAAATTGCGCCATCTGCATATCTTTTGTTTATTGGACTTGATAAACCAATTAAGCGTTTTATTCATCATAATCTGTATTTTCATCCTAATTGGGTGAATCATTTTGATGATATTTTTAAAAACCCTAAGTGGCCGAAGGATTTTTCCTATTATGTTTCTTGTATTTCAAAAACAGATAAATCAACGGCTATTAAAGGCGGTGAAAATGTCTTTGTTTTAATCCCTATTGCACCAGGTCTCAATGATACTGATAAGATTAGAGAAGAGTATTTTGATAAAACAATTAAACACATGGAACTGTTAGCTGGTGAAAA
>Ga0272441_10016001_pt1 | contig 10427 bp, 2 predicted proteins | sample SSMProp6N_FD_193582 | JGI IMG/M metagenome (GOLD analysis project Ga0272441, IMG submission 193582) | Marine sediment archaeal communities from Little Sippewissett salt marsh, Falmouth, MA, United States - SSM-Prop-6N | ecosystem: Environmental > Aquatic > Marine > Wetlands > Sediment ... | reverse complement strand
ACGTCACATCGTACCAGGGGGGATCCATCCAACGCTCGAAATCCGTCGGGCCGGATGTCCTCCCAAAAGTGGCCATTCCAGACTGGCCGACATTGATGAAGGTCTCCTTGCCATACACGTTGTCGGTGCTGTACGTCAAGACCAAGTCGTTCACGTCGATGCCGCATTTCATGGGTTTCACGCTCAAGGAATTGTGCGTGCGTTGCGGCCACCAGGGCTCTTCGACATTCGGGTAGTCGTACACGGAACCCGGCAGGGGGATCACGGGGTCGCTGTCGCGCAGCATACCGGAAGTCCAAATCCCGCCTTCCCACGTCCCGGTCGTGGGGTTAAACCAGCGCGGCTCGATAAAGGCCCTGAAATCCGCGCCCAGCCGTAACGGTTTCCCGTCGCCCTCGAGGGTCGAGATGTCCGTGTAGCCGCTATCGGCGCGGAACACCACGAAGTAATCCAGGTACACGTCGCTCGAGATGGGGATACTCGAATCTAAATCCGGCACGGGCTCGATGTACCCACTGCCGCGGCTGTCGCCGGACCATATCCGCCGGCCCCCGGAGAACGGCAGCTTGATCTTCCACCAGGGGTCGCCGCCGCCCGGCGGGAAGGGGATGTAGTCGAACTCAAGCAATCCGGGCGTGGCTTGGCCGGGAAGGCCGAAGTCCCCGGGATAAAGGGGGCAGTCCGAGCTGGAGAAGTCGACGCCCCCCCCGCCCATTGGGGCGGGCGGGTCAAAGTTGGCGTTGTGCTGGGTGTCGTGGTATACCCACACCCCGTTGAAGGCATAATCGTCGCCGAAAGCGAACTGCGGGTTGTCATTGCTGAAGGCCGAAAACGTCTCGAAACCGTCCGTCGGGTCAAACCCGCCGCTGCCTTCACTCGGCACGGCGTAAGGGTCCCCCCCGATATCGGTGAAGATGACGTTGACCTCCTCGATATGCGGGGTGCCCTCAGCATGGATGTTGATGCCAAGCACGGGGATCCATGCGTCCAGGGGAAAGATGCGCCGCATGTCCATCCATTCGCCCAGTACTGCGTCGAGCGCGCTCCCGAGCCTATTCCAGACCGGACGCACGTGTTCGCCCAGCGGCGTGTAGAGCCTGTTGGGCCAATTCCAAACGTTGTAGTCCCTTCCCGGACTGTATCCTCCGCTGGGGGATCCCGTCATGTCATAGACGCCAAACCTGGACGTATACAAGGCGCTCTCCAGAAAATCGCCCTCCGGGAAATTCGGGCTATACGTGTCGACCCCCGGGGCGATTGGCTGCGGAACACCTGTCGGGTTTGGGTAGTACTGCATCGTCGCCGACCAGAGGATGTACCCCAAGGAGTTGCGCGTGCGCCATACCGAAGAGGTGCGTACGGCTACATAATAGTGGGCCGGGCCAGGCGGGTCGGACGAATTGGACACGACCAGGCCGTTGTTCCAGAAGTCGAGCACGTAAAACAGGTCGTCGGAGCCGGTCGTGTCGTAGGGGGCGCCGTGGCTGTCCCATGCCGTCACGAGACTGAACCCGGTGTGGTCGTCCCGAAACAGGCCAAACTCGAGCAAGTCATCCTCGTCGCCCACGCCCACAATCTCGTACGTCAGGTCGGTCAACACGCGCGGCGCTGGCGAGTCTTCGTTGTACGACATATCAAAAGAGAACAACGGCGCCCAGTTGTGCAGGACCATCAGGGCCTCGCCCTCGGTGATCAAGTCCTCGGCCGTGAAATCGGCGCCCTGCGTGTCGGTCACCAACACGAAGTTCGTCTTGGTCAACGAACTCGTGGTCACATCGTCCGCGTAAGTCACCTTCAGACTGACCGTGTAATTGCCAGGCACGGTGTATTCGTGGATCACGGTTCGCAGAGGCGTCCCCGTCGCTTCAGACCCGGTTTGAATATGGTCGCCTTCAGGGTCGATACCCGTGACATCGAAATTCCATTCCCAAATCACGACGTGTCCCGCGGTGTCATGTTCCGGGGTAAGGTCGGTGAACGTGAACTCGAACGGCGCGTTGGCGGTTGTGTAATCAACGCCGAAGTCAACGCGGCTGATATGGATGGTCGTGGGGTCCGTTTCGTGCGTGTACTGGACGCCCGTGTCCGGGTCGGTATTGGCATACGTAACCCTGAGGACAACCGCATAATCGGTATCGTCCGCCACCGGGGTGATCCCGTCCGTCGGATACTCGACGTACCAGTCCCCGTTCGGCGGGGGGCTATAGTCGATGCGGTCCGGCGGCGCACCCGGATAGTGATCGAACCACCAGCTCCATGACACGATATCGCCCGACACATAGTCTGCCTGCGACCGGTCACGAAACCGGAAGGTCACCGGGCCCGGCACCGAACTCGCTTCGGTAACGACCACCGTCGACGGGCCGATATGGCTCGTAAAGGATGCGCGGAAGACCTTCGCGTCCTCGGCCTCTATCGCGTCGCTTTCCGCCCAGGCAAGTTGGACGGGCTCGGCCGGTGCAGCGAAAAAAGCGGGGACTGTACCCAGCGAGCGAGTCCCCGAGCGAGACGGGACTGTCCCCGCTTTTTCACGCGGACTGCCGGCCTGTTGTGGCTCCGGGGGCACAGGTGCATCGCTCTCAATGGGTACGCCACGGGCCTTCGCGTCTTCTTCAGCCTGCAGCCGCGCACTCTCCGCGGCCTCGCGCAGTTCGCCAGACACACCACGGGCCGCGGCCCCTTTGCGCGCTTCACCGGACGTGACCACGACGCCCAGCATGAGCAGGCCTGCAAGACCAAAGACCAGGATAGCGCTAGCTCTTCTTCTCACGTTCGATTACCTCCGGCAAAAAGCACAGAACAGCCACCTGCGGATCCCTTCACAGAATTCCACATCTTGGACCACGTGCGCAGAGAAGTCGCAGCACGCAAACGCCGCACCGCCACGCGAGACTCATTCGGTTTGTCTTCAGGTGAGTTCTCCGTGAGCAACCCTCCCAAGGGGGCCTCCACGTCGCCCTTCCGCAAACACAACTACACCGTCTCGGATGCGCTCGTAAGCACAGCACACCCGTCCTGCGTATGTCCCGTTCCTTATAACATACAACACAAAGGGTGTCAACAAAGAACCCGCGCAATTCCCCAAATGACACGAGGTTGAGCGGTTCTTGCCCTATTCGTAGTGTTGCATTATTCTTTTATTTCGCAAATAGTCTTCGCCTCCCAATCCGACCCGCCGATGGTCCCGCCGTCACCCCGGGCCAAACGGTCCGCACTCCGGCTTGCGACTATGGCACGCCTGAGCCCGCAGGGCTGCACCGTGAGGAAATGAATAGAACCCCGTTGTGTGATGCAGGCCCGGGCTTCCCAAGCACCCCATGATTTTGGGGCGAGCAGTGTGATACCATCTCAGCCGTGCTGGTCGCCGGTCAGATGAAATACCCTCGTTACAAGGCATTCGGAATTCATGGAGAATACAGAGACGCCGACAACGGACCCCGGTGTCGGCACTCGTGCGGCATCAAAGACGCCTTCACTCAAGCACCGGGTGATCCGCGGTTCCCTGTGGGCGTTCATCGGGGACGGCGTTGGCCAGGTCATGCGGCTGTGCGGGAACCTCATTATGACGCGGCTGCTGTTCCCGGAGGCGTTCGGCTTGATGGCCCTTGTCAACGTGTTCTTGCAGGGGCTTGCGATGTTCTCGGACCTCGGGATCGGGCCCAGCATCATCCAGAACCCGCGTGGCGAGGAGCCGCGGTTCCTTCGAACCGCCTGGACGGCCTTTGTCGGACGAGGGCTTGTCCTCTGGGTATGCGCGGCGTTGCTTGCGTGGCCTTTGTCCCGGTTCTATGAAGAGCCCCACCTGAAGCTGCTGTTGCCGGTGGGAGCATTCAGCATCGTCATCAGCGGATTCGCGTCCACGAAAGTGGCCGTGCTCACCCGGCGCCTCCATATCAGCAAGCTTACCCTGTTCAACCTCTCGTCTCAGGCCGTCGGGCTTATAACGATGATTCTGCTCGCCCTTCATTGGCGTAGCGTGTGGGCGTTGGTGATCGGCACCCACGTCGGCGTCACTTTCAAGACGGTGATGAGCCACCTCCTGTTTGGGCCGCCGCGCATGCGTTTTCAGTTCGACCGCGAAGTGGCCAGAGAGCTGTTCCATTTCGGCAAGTGGCTCTTCCTGGCCAGCATTCTCGCGTTCATTGTGGGGCGCGTCGACCGTTTGGTTCTGGGCAAGTTCATGACCATGGCCCAACTTGGCGTGTATTCCATTGCTTTCATGTTCTCGCAAGCCATGGTCGAAGCCGTGACCCGGCTGTCCAGGAGGGTCCTGTTTCCTGTGTACGCCCGGACCGCAGAGCAGAGCATGGCCACATTGCGCAGTCATACCTTTCGCATCCGCAGGGCGTTGATGGCTGTGACCCTACCCCCGCTTTGGGTGCTGATCGTGATCGGCCCGGAGATGATCCATCTCATTTACGATGAGCGGTACCACGAGGCCGGGTGGATGCTGCAGATCCTAGGGGTCGCCGGCGTCTGCGCCACGATCCTGAACCCAGTGGACAGCGTGCTCTTGGCCGTGGGGAATACGTTCCGGCACATGCTGCTGCAGCTTGCGCGTTCTGCCATACTGGTCGTCGCGATGGTCGTCGGTGGGTGGTACTACGGCACCACCGGGGTGATGTTCGGTTTCGTCGCGGCAAGCATCCTATACTATCCGTTCCTGGCGGCCTTGATTCGCCGCTACAAGGTCTGGCTGCCGCTGCTGGATCTTGCGGGATTGGCGGCCTCGGGCGTGGCCGTTGGCCTGGGGCTTTGGATCAAGGCACACTGGTTCATGTCGTGACGGCCTCCGACGTGCGGGCCGTTCCTGTAGGGAGGGTCCCGGCGGGTGGGTCGTTTCTGACGCGGACGCGTCACGACGCGGCGAGACAACGCCCCCGCGGCTGTCGGCGAAACGAGCAAGCAGGATGGTTCTGGCGCGATGGTGAGTACGGTTAAAGGCACGCCGCTGGTGGCGGTCATGTTGATCGGGTGGATTCCCATCGTCATGACCCTGTTCGCACTGCTCCCCGCGCGCCGGGCCGTGATAGCGTCTTTTCTGTTTGCGTGGCTGTTTCTTCCCATCGCCAGCTACGAAATCAAGTTCTTCCCCGACTACAACAAGATGTCCGCCACATTCGTCGGGGTCTTGGCGGCCGCCCTCGTCTTCGACCCGGCCCGGGTCCTTCAATTCAGGCCCAAATGGATCGACCTGCCAGTCCTGGTCTTCTGCCTTTGTCCCATCGCGTCTTCGCTTACCAACGGGCTAGGGCTTTACGATGGGCTCACGGCCGCGCTCGTCAAGGTCATCCACTGGGGCTCTGCCTATTTCATCGGCAGAATCTACTTCAATGACCTCAAGGCCATGCGGGAGTTGGCAATCGGCATATTCATCGGCGGACTGATCTACGTACCCCTGTGCCTGTTTGAGATTCGGATGAGCCCGCAATTGCACAATATCGTCTACGGATACCACCCGCACGTGTTCGCCCAGTCGTATCGGAGTGGCGGCTGGCGGCCGGTGGTCTTCATGAACCACGGGCTCATGGTCGGGATGTGGATGACCGCGGCCTCGCTGACCGGCTTGTGGTTGTGGCAAACCGGCTCGCTGCGGCACGTGTTCGGTGTCCCTATGATAATCCTTGTTCCGGTCTTGCTGGCCACAACGGTGTTGGTCAAATCCGCAGGCGCGCTGGTCCTGCTCCTGGCGGGCATGTCCATTCTGTTCTTCCTCAAATGGCGGCCAACATCCCTTCCGATTGTCGCCTTGGCCGTGGTGTCCGTACTGTACATACTGCTCCGGGGCTCCGGGCTCTGGTCGGGCGATCAACTCGTCGGCCTCGCAGGCGCGACCCTGGGAGACCAGCGTGCCTCATCCCTCCAGACCCGGATGATAAACGAAGACCTGCTCGCCCGGCGCGCACGCCAACGCCCGCTGTTCGGTTGGGGCGGCTGGGGGCGCAACCGGGTGGTGGATGACAGCGGGCGCGACGTGGTCATTACCGACGGCCTATGGATTATTGTCCTGGGAGTAAACGGGGTCATAGGGCTCGCCGCATTCACGGCAATGTTGCTGCTGCCCCCTGTTCTCCTGAGGAAGCGGGTGGACGTCCGGCTCTGGTCTCACCCCGCCGTCGCGCCGGCCGTGTGCTTCGCCACCATACTCGCCTTATGGATGATCGATAACCTCTTGAACGCGATGGGCAATCCGATCTTTCTGCTCATGCTGGGCGGTCTCGCCGGCCTGAACACGCTGCGTGTGCGCCGAAGGGTCATGCGCCCTGCGCCTACGCAAAGGCCGGCGCCGGCGTGACGCCTTCGAAAGAAACGAGGGCCCCTGGCGCTGGTCGCCCAACGTCAAGGGCCCTCAATCAAACACACGCGCCGGCAGAATCACCCCCCACCAAAAACCAGCTCGTCCGTCGGCTCGGGCGACATCAGACCGGCGTTGTCTTCGGCCTGCAAGTAGAAGAAGTACCGCTCATCCCCCGAGACGTCGGTGAACTCAAACGTGCCTTCGGAGGTCAAGCTTCTGAGTCCGGTGTCTTGCCAGGCGCCCTCGAGCCCGCGCTTGACCCACAGAATCACTTGCTTCAGGCCGCTGCCCGCGTCGTTCGCCCCGGAGTATTGCACGCGAATCGGCGCGTCTTTCTGGTACTCGGGCGAGGTCAGCGTTCCCGGTATCGGCGCCGTCGTGTCGAATATGGTTGACGCCATACCGCTGCCCGAAGGCGTCGCGGACGCGTTGCCCGCGTTGTCTTCAGCCTGGACCGCGAAGGAGTACGTCCCGTCGCCCGACATGTCCGCGTAGCTGAATCCACCGGACTGCGCGGTCTGCACCTGGCCGGTGTCGGCCCAAGAGCCCGCATCTTTCTTCACCCAGAGCCGCACTTCCTTCAGGCCGCTCCCGGTGTCGGCGATGCCCGAGTAGGTTACGGCAATGGGCGAGGCCGTTGCCGTAGCAGGCGAGGTCAGCGTTCCCGCTGTCGGCGCCGTCGTGTCGAATACGGTTGACGCCATGCCGCTGCCTGAAGGCGCTGCAGACACGTTGCCCGCATTGTCTTCCGCGCGCACCGCAAACGAGTACGTCCCGTCGCCCGACATGCCCGCGTAGCTGAATCCACCAGACGCGCCGGTCTGTGTCAGGCCGGTGTCGGCCCAGGAGCCCGCATCCTTCTTCACCCAGAGCCGCACTTCCTTCAGGCCGCTCCCGGCACCGTCATCGACGCCGGAATAGCTCACCTGAATCGGCGACGCTTTCGTCATGGCCGGCGCCGACACGGTTCCAGGCGTCGGCGCGGTTTCGTCAAACACCGTCGAGGCCGTGCCGCTGCCCGAAGGCGCTGCCGACAGGTTGCCCGCGTTGTCTACGGCCTGGGTCGCGAAGTAGTAGACGCCGTCACCGGGCGCGTCATAGGCGAAAGCGCCGGAGGGTGACGATTGGCTCAGCCCGCTGTCGGCCCATGCCCCGCTGTCTTTGCGCACCCAGAGCCGCACCTCCGCGAGGCCGCTTACGCCGTCCCCGGCCCCGGAGTAGGTCAGATCGATAGGCGAGACGTTCGTCACGGCAGGCGCAGCAACGGCCCCGGCCGTAGGCGGGGTTGCATCGAACAGCGTCGAGGCGTCGCCCGCGCCTGACGGTACAGCGGACAGGTTGCCCGCGTTGTCAACCGCACGGGTTGCGAAGAAGTACTCGCCATCGCCTGCCGCGGCGTACTGGAACGCGCCAGACGCGCCAGGCTGCGCCAAGCCGCTGTCGGCCCAGGCTCCCGCGTCTTTGCGCACCCAGAGCTGTACCGCGCTCAGGCCGCTGCCGCTATCCGCCGCGCCCGAATAGGTCACCGCGACCGGTGATGCGTTCGCCATGACAGGCGCAGCAACTCCGGCGGGTGTAGGCGCGGTTGTGTCGAGCACCGTCGACGCCATGCCGTCGCCCGAGGGCTGGACCGACAGGTTCCCTGCATTGTCCTCGGCCTGCGTGGCGAAGTAGTACGTTCCGTCGCCGGCCGCACTGTACTCGAATGAACCGGCCGCGCCGGGCTGCGCCAGGCCCGTATCGGCCCACGCTCCCGTATCCTGCCGCACCCAGAGACGCACGGCCTTGAGACCGCTGCCGCCGGCGTTGTCGGTCGCGCCGGCATACGTCGCCGTGATCGGACTCGCGTTCGCAATGGCGGGCGCGTCGGCCGTACCCGGGTTCGGCGGCGTCGTGTCGCTTACGACGATGTAGTTGGTCTTCGTCGCCGTGTCCGAGCCCAGAGGACCCGTGGCGGTCAAGCTCACCGTGAACGTGCCCGCTTCGTCATAGGTATGCGAAGGATTCTGCTCGGAAGAAGAAGCGCCATCACCGAAGTCCCATGCATAGCCGGTTACTTGACCCGACGACAGATCCGTGAAATTCGCCGTCATGGGCATAGGACCCTCTAGCGCATCTGCAGCGAAGTCAGCACTGAGCGCTTGCGGCGACGATGCCCCTTCCGGCCCGGCCTGGTAGTTCTGCTCGACCTCTTCCTGGGTCAACGCGCGTTCGTAGACCGCGGCCAGGTACAGCCTTCCGAACCAGGGCCGGGCATCGCCCACCTCGTTGCCCAGCAAGAACGTGTGTCCGCTGTCCCAGTTCGAGAAATCAGCCGCCAACTCGAGGGTATTCGGATCCTCGACACCGTTGATGAAGATCCGCTCGACCGCGCCGTCATGGACGACCAAGACATGAAGCAGATCCGTCGTTGCGGAATCGGCCTGCGCGTCCAACGTGGGGGGAGCGCCGTTGTCGCCCGTCTCAGGCGTTCGCAGCCGCATCTGGAAGTAGTCGGCCTGTTGTCCGAGCGTGAAGTTCCGAAGCCCGGTAGATTGCGAGTACGACACAATGCGGGCAGGACCGGTCTGCGTAGCATTGGCGGGCTCGATCCAGGCCTCGACACTGAATGCAGAAGCCTGGGTGAGCCGCTCATAGACCTTGACGCTGACCGCGGCTTGCAGGCTTCCTCCTGCAAACTCGACGCCCTTGCCCGCGGCGTCCTCAACCCAAGCCACGCTGCCGGAAAGAGCCAGGTCCATGGCGGAGCCCACGCCGCTCTGATCCGCGGTCACATCGCCCGCTCCTTCATCCAGCGGATAGTACGCAACCAGCCCGTCCGTTACCCGCAAAGACACCATGTAGTTCGCCGAGGTCGGATTCGGTGTGATCGCGTTTCCACCGGTATCCGTAACGTCCGTAACGGTAATCGTGTATTCGACGTTGGGCGTATGCGCCGACGTGGTGAGTTCAACCAGAGCGCCCGCAACCAGATCGGCGGAGGTAATGGTGACCCCGCCGCTGATCGAGAACGCGCCTGCGGATGCGGTCGAGGCCTCAATGATCTTCGAGAAGGCCACCCGGACCGTCGTCAGACTCGCCGCCGAAACCGATACGACCTCCGGGGGCGTAACCGTGGAGAACGCGGTAGAGGCCATGCCATTGCCTGACGGGTCAGGCGACAGGTTGCCGGCGTTGTCCTCGACCTGGGTCGCGAAGTAATACGTGCCGTCGCCCGACACGGCCGCGTAATCGAACGAACCGGAGGCAGTGGTCTGCGACAACCCGCTGTCCGCCCACGCGCCCGCGTCCTTCCTCACCCAGAGGCCCACGCGCTTCAGGCCGCTGGCGGCATCGGCCGCACCGGCGTAGGTCAGCGCGATAGGCGCCGCCGAGGCCGTGGCAGGCGCAGTGAGCGTGCCCGCGGTGGGCGCGGTGGCGTCGAGCACCGTCGAGGCCATGCCGTCGCCCGAGGGCGCAGGGGAAAGATTGCCGGCGTTGTCCTCGGCCTGCGTCGCGAAGTGGTACGTGCCGTCGCCCGATACCGCGGCGTACGCGAAGGAACCCGAGGCCGTCGTCTCAGACAGGCCTGTGTCCGCCCACGCGCCGGTGTCCTTCTTCGCCCAAAGACTAACGCGCTTCAGGCCGCTCCCGGGGGCCGAGGCCCCGGCGTAGTCCACCACGATAGGCGCGGCCTTGACCACGGCCGGCGCGGTAACCGTGCCCGGGGCAGGCGCGGCGCTGTCGAACACCGTCGAAGCGTCGCCCGCACCCGAGGGCGCAGCCGACACATTGCCCACGTTGTCCTCGGCCTGCGTGGCGAAGGAGTACGTCCCGTCGCCCTGCGTGCCGGTGTACGCGAATGAACCGGAGGCCGTGGTCTGCGTCTGGCCACTATCCGTCCACGCGCCGGTGTCCTTCTTGACCCACAGGGCCACCCGTTTCAGACCGCTGCCCGCATCCGCGGCCCCCGCGTAGCTGACGGTGACGGGCCAGGCATTCGCCGTGGCGGGCGCGTCAGCCGCCCCAGGCGTCGGCGCCGCGGCGTCAAACACCGTCGAAGCATCGCCCGCACCCGAGGGCGCAGCCGAGACGTTGCCCGCGTTGTCCACCGCTTGCGTGGCGAAAGAATAGGTTCCATCGCCTTGCG
>Ga0272441_10016000_pt1 | contig 10427 bp, 10 predicted proteins | sample SSMProp6N_FD_193582 | JGI IMG/M metagenome (GOLD analysis project Ga0272441, IMG submission 193582) | Marine sediment archaeal communities from Little Sippewissett salt marsh, Falmouth, MA, United States - SSM-Prop-6N | ecosystem: Environmental > Aquatic > Marine > Wetlands > Sediment ... | reverse complement strand
AAACAGCACTAAAGAAACCGATAAACTTACGGCAATCTGGCCTGAGCCGGAATTTATGAATCTGCTTGGCACCGGAAGTATAACTTCAAACAACTGGTCGGAAGCAACGGGGGCTTTTTTAGTATATATATTCCTGCTCGTTATTGTCGGACTGTTAGCCTCTTTCATTATCAGCTTCTATTTTTCCGCCAACACAATAATCTATTCACTTATTCGCAACAAGGTCGACAATACATCTCTGGAAGATATTTACACACACTTTGACGAAGTGGAAATCGAACCGGTCATAACCGAACCTGAGTCCAAACAGGTTCAGTCTGAGCCGGAATCGGAATCACAGCCGGATTCATCGTCTCCAGAGGAACAATAGAAAAAGCCTTCCGATAAAATGATAAAACGTACCGGCCAGACAGCTTCGTATTATTTCATGCTGCATAGTGGACACTTACAAAATGTCGTTACCTTCAAATTTCTTCTTGCATGAAGCAAGTGTTTGAAACTACATTATTAATTAAATATGGCCCAGACAGACACGAAAACAAATGCAAGTGACAATAATCAGAACCTGACGGGATTTTCAACTAATTCCCCCGCCGCAGTTCTGCATTTTCGCAAGCCATTGATAATATTCGCTCATATAGCAGCCTTCGCGATTTCCTTGTTGCTTGCTTTTCTCGTACTCAATGACATGCGTCTGGAACGCTACTGGCTCGTAGAGTACTACGCTCGTTTCATTGGCTTTTTTATCATTGTCAAGCTCGTGGTATTCGGGCTTTTGAAACAATATCGCGGCTGGTGGCGTTACGTAAGCATCTCCGATCTTTTAGGAATTCTTCGAGCTTCATTTATAAGCACTTTAATCATCGTAGCTTTCTGGTTTCTGGCAGTGCCGCGAATCGACATCATTCGTCGAAGCCTGCCGGACATAACTCACATTGACGGTGTGATTATAGCCGACATGGCCGCGACTTTCATGTTGTTAGGCGGACTGAGGATGGTGATAAGGTTGTATTACGAGGAATTCCGAACGGTTGAGGCCGGCCGGTTGAAACGATTCCTTATCGTCGGCGCAGGTAACGCGGGTGAAGCACTTTTACGGGAAATTCACCGCATGCCTGTAGCTCAATACGAGGTTGTCGGTTTTATGGACGATGACCCGGTTAAAAAAGGCATCACGATTCACGGATTATCGGTTCTCGGCACTGTCGAGCAATTACCCAAAGTCTGCGAGGAACGCAACATCGAGGAAATCGCCATCGCGATGCCGTCGGCGAGTCCTCAGCAATTGCGACGCGTCATACAGGTATGTGAAGGTGCGAAAATTCGTTTCCGCACCGTACCTTCGATCACGGATATCGCATCAGGTAAGCTTCGAGTCTCCCAGATTCGAGATGTTGACATTAACGACTTATTAGGTAGAGAAACGGTTCGGCTTGACCTGGATTTGATAGAAGCTTTCGCCAAAGATAAAACGATTCTCGTCACCGGTGCCGGAGGCTCCATCGGCTCGGAAATGTGCAGGCAGCTTTGTAATTTCAATCCGAAGCTGCTCCTGCTTATAGAACAGGCAGAGAATCCGTTGTTTTATATAGAACGAGAATTGCGAAAGCGATTTCCCAACGTCAACATGAAAGCAATAATCTGTAATATTACAGACAGAGACCGCGTCAACGAGATTTTCAAAGAATACGAACCGAAAGTCGTCATTCACGCCGCTGCACATAAACACGTGCCGCTGATGGAGCTGAACGCCGGTGAAGCGATAAAGAATAATATCGTGGGGACACAAATCGTCGCAGATGCGGCGGAAAATCACGACGCTGCCAACTTTGTAATGATCAGCACGGACAAGGCGGTCAATCCGACCAGCGTAATGGGCTCCTCCAAGCGCATCGCTGAAATGTATATCCAGGACCTCAGCAGGACCAGCAGAACGCATTTCGTAACCGTCCGCTTCGGCAACGTCCTCGGCTCCGAAGGCTCGGTCGTTCCTATCTTCAAAAAGCAAATAGCACAAGGCGGGCCTGTCACTATCACGCATCCTCAAATGAAGCGATACTTCATGACCATCCCGGAAGCAAGCCAGCTTGTGCTGCAGGCGGCATCGATGGGAAAAGGCGGAGAGATTTTCGTACTCGATATGGGCGAGCCGGTAAAGATTGCAGATTTGGCCAAAGAACTTATTACGCTTAGCGGCTTCAGACCCGGAGAGGACATCGAAATGGTATTCACAGGACCGAGGGCCGGTGAGAAGCTTTTCGAGGAGCTTTCGATTGAAGGCGAAGACATGCAGCGCACGCGGCACCCGAAAATCGGTATATGGAAAAATATTCCGATGGACAGGAACAGACTTCGTACAGGCATAGATGAGCTGACAACCATCGCCAAAACTCAAAGCCGAAATGAAATAGTCCAAAAAATAAAAGAGCTGATACCGGAATATACCGGCTCGGATTTATTGTTAAATCAACCGGTGAAAAGCTAAGCATCCTGCCATTGTTCTAACGTCACTTCGCTTGTTCACGCAACAGCATTTTATCGTACAACAGTATCGCTAATTGTACGAAAAGACCAACGGCAAAAAGTGCCAAAGCAAACCAGTAAGGAAAATAGAGGCCGATGTTCCGTGCGAAATATCCACCCGCACCTGAGCCGACGATAACGCCGATGGAAATTGTGGCCTCATGAATGACCATCTGGACGGAGCGTTTTTTCGTGCCGCACGCGCCGTAGTAAAGATGCGAGCTATATGCAAAACCGAATCCGCAACCCATAATGATAAACGATAATATAAATACGGGCAGCGACCGACCGTAAATAATAATAACAAGTGACACCGAAAGTAAAACCTGCACGGCCAGCAGCAGAACCGGTTTGAAGTGCCAGAAAACAAATTTGCCGGCAGCCATCATAACAGTAAAATTAAAGATGCCGAAGATTGTGACAATTATACCGAACCATGTCTCGGAGAAACCCATATCCGTAAAAAGCAGCGCAAACTGAGATCGCGTGACACCCAGGCAGGCCCATGAGCTGAACAATGCAATCCTTGCCATCCAGCGAAACCGCATCAGGCTGGCCCTGTTTTCGCAGCCGGCAACCGGACGTGCGACTTCATCTACGAAAAGACTCGTCTGATTCGAACCGTCCGCTGCAATGCTAAGAAACATAAAACAAATCGCCGAACCTGCCGCAGCAAAAATAATTGGATACAACGTTTTTGCCTCAACAAGGATACCGGCAATTAGAGGCCCTATAATAGCCGCCGCGGACCACACACCGTTGTAGGTACCAAACCGGCTGTTCAGGGCGGAACCTTCGAGGTCTTCGGAAACCCAGTTCATAAGAAAAGGCCAAAACAGTGACATGGCAGCCCCGGCCACAATACCGGCGACAATTAAAGTCCAAATCAGCGATACGTTTCCGATTAATCCTTTTGAGATGATAGTATAGACCACAATAAGCATTACAAGTACCGTTACAAAAGTGATAACGGCGGCTATTCGAGTCGTATTTTTCGGATTGTGTCGGCCAAGGACCATACCTGCCAAGACCAGACTAATCATATAGCCAAACATATTAGCGGCCCAGGCGTAACCAACGTGATCTTCCGTACCACCAACATTGCGCACTATAAAGGGCATCGTCGTCCACAACACGCTGAGCGCTATGGACATCGCAAATGTAGCACCGTACAGGAACCAGATGCTGCGCGCCACGCCTGCCGGATTTTTATCAGATAAATCCTTCATTGCCATGCTCTAAAAAAGTGCAATTCTATCGCCACCCGGATAAATTACCACAAGATAATGGAATATTTACATATCGCGCCATGTGTACGCTATGAAGCCAAAAAAAACCCCCGGAAGATTCCGAGGGTTTTTTGAGATCACGAATGTTTTTTTTCTATCAATTTTTCAGCGGATCAGGTTCATTTCTGGGATGAGCGCTATCATAGGCTTCTTTAAGTTTCGATGTAGTAAGATGCGTATAAACCTGAGTCGTCGAAAGTGACTGATGTCCGAGCAATTCCTGGACGCTCCTTAAATCCGCGCCGTTGTTCAGCATGTGTGTCGCGAAACTGTGACGCAGAGTATGCGGGCTGATTGCCGGGTCCAGGCCTGCCATTTTCAGATACTTGTCCATCTTGCGGCGAACGCTTAGAGTGCTGAGCCGGCGACCGTGCTTGTTTACGAACAGGACTTTCGAATCGAAGTTACTGTTGTTCTGCGCTCGCTTGTTTCTGTACTCCATATAATGCTGAATGACCTGCAGCGCTGAGGAACCGATGGGTGCGATTCTTTCCTTTTTGCCTTTACCCCTGACATGCACGACCTCGCCGAGGAAATCTATATCATCCATATTCAAAGCCACGAGCTCACTGACTCTTATGCCCGTGCTGTAGAGCGTCTCCATAATAGCCCTGTCTCTGGCGCCAAGCCATGTATTGACTGGAGGTGTGTTCAACAGTCTTTTTACTTCTTCGTATTCGAGAAATTTAGGCAGCTTTTTCTCTTGCTTCGGCGTTCTTATTACGACGACCGGATTCGAGCTGATATGGTTTCTTTTAACGAGGAACTTATAGAAGCTGCGAAGTGTAGCAAGTTTTCGCGCTATGGTCGCCTTCGAATATTGCTTCTAATTCAGATGAGCCATATATGATCTGATATGATCGGTCTGTGCCGAAAGAAGTAACTGGTCGATGTTGACATCCACCTTCGTTGCCACTGCTGTAGCCGGCCCGGCGTGTCCCTCGACGGACGAAAGCATCTCGGAGCCGCCGGAGCTTTCGTCATGCCCCCCCACAAGAAAATCACCGAATTGTGTCAGGTCGGCGCCGTAACACTTGGCTGTGTGTTCGGAGAAGCGCCTTTCAAATTTCAGGTAATCTAAGAATTTCTGGACAATTGTGCTGTCTTCCATAATCCACCTGTCTGTTTAATCTTGTCAATTTTTTTTATCTTTTATATTCACAATTACAATTTTGTATATCCGGCCTTCGTGTCACTTAAGTTTAATTCGCATGAAGTGTCGCATCGGAATTCTCGCCGAGCAAGTCATCCGCCTGACCGATAAGGGACTGCGTCAGTTTGAAACTCAACACTGCTGCATCGAACCAATCGAAATCCAAACGCTCGTCTTTCGCCTGGTCAATCAGAGCATCCAGAAGCTTATCTTCCTGTCCGTTCTCATAACGAAAGATAAACTTCTCTGCTCCCTTATTTAAAATTATTTGTCGTTTCATCTTTTTCATTATTATGTTCAGCTAAAGGTAAAACAGACCGGCGAATATCAGCCGGTCACGTGTTCCCCACAAATGCTTATTTTATTTATCGGCCCAAGAGCAGATTACTTAAGTACAAACTTCTAAAAATTTTTTTACAAATGCGATAGTTCGTTGCTCTTGCAAAAGCCATAGGGCTTTTATCGGCCAATAAGACTCCCGGCTTTACAAAATGGATGTGAATATATGTAGATTGAGGATAAATTTTGGAGAAATTTACTATAACACTGTCTTTCTGAGCGTTTTCTTCTACTCAGGACAACACTTAAAAAAGACTTTCCCGTCTTTGCTTTCGGTTTGAATTATTCCCCGGTCCTGAAGGTCACTGATATACTTCAAAATTTCATTGCGATGAACACACAGGCCGGAGCATATATCATCCAGTGAACAAGGTCTGCGTTTCAGCATTGATAGTACCTCTTCGGCCCTGTTATTAATATCATATCGATTAACTATAGTCCCAAGTCCGACCGATGTGACATTCCTGTGACCCAGCGAAAAGTCAGCTATAATCTCGGCCTTTGGACCTAACAGACCAGCTACAGCCTGAAGTTTTTCCGCATCCAATTTTTTAATACCAGCTTCGGCTGCAGGTCGAACCACTGTATTGATATGTACCTTATCGGGACGAATGCGTTCTATTGCTCCCTTGATTTTGGAAACCTGTTCGTCACCTGTGTTGACACCTTCGACGAAAAGAACCTCAAGCCATATTTGGCCGGCGAATTCCTCCCTGAATGTACACAATCCCGAAATGACGTTTTCAACGCTAATATCATGGTGGGGTCGATTTACTCTTTTAAATGTCTGTTCGTCACCGGCATCCAGCGAAGGCATCACGACATCCGCCTTAGAACAGTCAGCACGTACATCCTGCCTGTAAAAGAGTGTGCCATTGGTTAATACGGCTATAGCAATGTTGGTAACTGCTTTTATGCCATTGATCAGCTCACCGAGTCTAATATTCAGCGTAGGTTCGCCTGAACCCGCGATGGTGATAAAATCAGCCTCTTTGCCTTCAGCCAATGCGTTTTTCAACTCCGTTACAATCGGTTCGACGGGACCATAGTCCCTGCGTTCTATGGTGCTGGTGGTAGTTTTACCAAGCTGGCAATAGATGCAATCCAATGTACAGACTTTGAAAGGGACAATATCTACGCCGTAACTTCGCCCCAATCTTCGTGAAGGGACAGGTCCGTATAAATATTTTTTTCTATCTGTCATTTTTTTATCTGCGTATGACTTCAAATATTTCTTTGCACTGTTTCAGTAAGTCTTCGAGCCAGTCTATCGGCATAATGCAGGCGGCGTCGGATTTTGCTTCTTCGGGATTCGTGTGCACCTCAACAAAAAGGCCATTCGCACCGGCTGCCGTAGCAGCCCTGGCGAGCACAGGAGCCATCTCCCGCCGACCTGCACTTGCATTACCCAGTCCCCCCGGCTGCTGCGTGCTATGCGTCGCATCGAAAACTACCGGACAATCCAGACTTTTCATAATCTCAATAGCGGTCATATCATTAACAAGCCTGTTATAGCCGAAAAACGTTCCGCGTTCGGTGAGAAGAATTTTGTCATTTTTACAAGCACGAATTTTCTCTACGACATTCTTCATTTCTTCAGGCGATACAAACTGACCTTTCTTAACGTTCACAGGTTTACCTGTTTGTCCACAGGCAGTAAGTAAATCGGTTTGTCTGCACAGAAAAGCAGGCACCTGCAGGCAGTCCACTACATCGCCGACCGCAGAGGCCTGATTCGGCTCATGGACATCTGTCATAACAGGCAGTCCGGTTTTTTCACGAACTTCTACAAGAATTTCCAGTCCCTTTTTCATGCCCAGTCCACGAAAGCTACTCATGCTGGAACGATTTGCCTTGTCGAAACTAGCCTTAAAAATTACACCCACATTTGTCTTTGTCTCAATATCAGCAAGCTTATTCGCAATATCCATGCAAGTGGTTTTGCTTTCGATAACACAAGGGCCCGCCATCACGAACAACGGAGCATCTAAGCCAATCTCAACGTTACCAATTTTGAAATCCATTATATTTATACCTCTTTTAATAGTGCCTAAAGTTTAAAGTGATTAAAATGCCTAAAGTTACAAATTTCACTTTAGCTCACCTTAGACACTTTAGTCACTTCTCTTTAACCTATCGCCCTTATAATTCTTGTTCTTACACCCGCAGGTTTCGCACCTTCCGGAACGATACAATTTACCGCCTGGGGTATCACCTTGATTTCCACCGGCAAAGCCGGACCGGGATCACCATCAATTTCAGTGCTGATACGACCCGTGCCGGATCTTACCGAGATACTTTTACCCTGACGGTAGATAACATCACCCCTGTTCGAATGGTGTTTCAACATCGTCATCAATGAGTGCTTGGCCAGGTGAAGTTGAGATGCACATTTATAAACACACACATCCAGTAAACCATCACCGAAATCAGCATAGTGCAATATCTGCAAACCTACGGCGTATCTCGAAATGTTCCCGACAAAAACCAGGCACCGACCATCGAAAATTTCTTCCCCGTCAACTTTCACCTTCATCGGATTGAATTTATAGTTCCAGAACGTTCGCCATATCGGCCAGAAATAATCGAAATAATTTATATGGCCGGCCCGTTGCTCGCAGACTCGCTCGACTACTTCGCCGTCAAATCCGAAGCCGGCTATAGAAGTGAAACATTTACCGTTTGCACTTCCCAAATCCAAGGGCCGAACGTATCCCGCTTCGAACGTTTTGATAATAGTTTTTATTCTTTCGTCCAAACCCAATTCATTCGCAAGCAGATTCTCGGTCCCGTGCGGTATTATCAATAGTGGTTTACTGCTTCCTTCCAATCCATGCGCTACTTCTCTGACGGTTCCATCGCCGCCGACAACAACAACCATCGCGCAATCGTAATCAACCGCGGCGTTAGTAGCCAGCTCACAGGCATTGGCCAAAGAAGTCGTCAGGTTTGTCCGGACATCAAATCCTCTTTTGACGAGATATTGCCCGAAGCGGCGACCGGTTAATTTGCTGCTGGAAGCACCCGCTTTGGGATTCACAATATAGGCAATGTAGCCGTCATCCGGTTTCATATTTTTTATCTTGTGCTTTGCCGGACGAATCGCGGAATACAATTCACGCGTTACGCCGGGAAAGCTCATCTTTCGTTAAATGTGCGTAACTTTTCGGGATGTGTAGTAAATCCGCCAATCCCAAACTCTCTTGTACGTTAGCGATTTCCTCTTCACCGGGTCCCTCAATTTCCACAAAATTACCCAATAAAGGCAACTCGTCCAGAGCAACTTCGCATCCGCCATATTTCCAAGGTTGCCGCTTTTTCTCTACTGATAACGCCATTTCGTAGCCCAGAGCGGAAAGTAGCTTCTGTAACGAATCCGCATCTTCAATTTCAATTTCTATTTCCTGTCTCTTTTTGAAATTGCTTTTTTCTTTCGGGCCTTTATATGTCAAAAAAAACTGCTCTTTTTCGCCGCTCTTCTGCTGTCTTAATCGAAGGCATCTGTCGTTTTTAGCCATCGTACCATCGGCATCGTCAAAGTGATAATCAATCTGCACCCGCTCGCCCAGAAACTCGGCGCCAAGCTGCATGAGCTTTTCTTTAACTTCCTGTAATGAATCCACCTTCAACTTGGCTTCAATTTCAAAACACATTGGTTGCGATATAATTTGTCGTTATATGATAATGCTGACAATTCTCGGTTTAACGACTATGATTTTCTTTGGCTCTTTGCCTGCCATAGCTGCAATCACTTTTTCGCAGGCCAACGCTTTCTGCTTTATCTGCTCCTCGTCGGCATCGGCGGCAACAACGATCTTGTCTTTTATCTTGCCGTTAACCTGAATTGCCAATTCAATTTCCTTCTCTTTGATCAACTCTTTGTCAAATTCCGGCCACGGTTCATAGGCAAGGCTGTCGGCATGACCCAGTTTCTGCCAAAGCTCCTCGGCAATATGAGGCGCGAACGGTGCAAGAATCAATACTAACTTCTCAATTACTGCTTTGGGCACGACCTCCTGTTTGCCGAGATGATTTATGAAAATCATCATCGCACTTATAGCCGTATTAAAGCCGAAACTCTCGATATCGTCACCGACCTTCTTTATCGTCTGGTTCAGCAATCTAAGCGTTGCCTCATCCGCCTGGATTTCTTTTACAGTGCCGGAAAGCCCGCCGATCTCTTTATCAACAACCAACCGCCAGACTTTCTGCAGAAACCGATGTACACCTTCGACCCCCTGCATGTTCCAGGGCTTCATTGCTTCCAAAGGTCCCATGAACATCTCGTACAGCCGCATCGAATCGGCCCCGTAATCGGCAATGACCTTATCCGGATTGACCACATTGCCGCGGGACTTGCTCATCTTCTGGCCGTCCTCGCCTAAAATCATTCCCTGATTAACAAGCTTTTTGAACGGCTCCTTCGTGCTGACATAGCCCAAGTCATACAGAAACTTATGCCAGAATCGTGAATATAACAGGTGCAGCACTGCATGTTCGGCACCGCCGATATATAAATCCACGCCGGTATCGCCCATCCAGTACTTCTCTTTCTCCAGTGCCCAGCCCTGTTGCTCGTTATGAGGGTCAAGATAGCGCAGATAATACCAGCAACTCCCAGCCCACTGCGGCATCGTATTCGTCTCGCGTTTTGCCTTCGAGCCATCGGCCAATGTCACATTTACCCAATTTTCAACATTGGCAAGCGGGGGTTCACCCGTTCCGGTAGGTTTGTAGCTTTCGACTACCGGAAGCTTCAGGGGCAAATCTTTCTCCGAAAGCCCTATTATGCGACCATCATCCGTATGCAAAATCGGAAACGGCTCACCCCAGTAACGCTGCCTGCTGAAAAGCCAGTCCCGCAGCTTATAATTCACGGCTTTTCTGCCGCTGTTTTTCTGTCCGAGCCAATCCGTAATTCGCTCCTTGAATTCAGCCGTGCTCAATCCATCGAACTGACCACTGTTAATAGCCCTGCCATCGCCGATAAAGCAAAACTCACCCTTGCGGACCAGCTCCGCCTGCTCTTTATCCGGCGGCTCGACGACCGGAATAATCGGCAAGTTGAATTTCGTTGCGAACTCGAAATCTCTATCGTCGTGTGCCGGCACAGCCATAATCGC
>Ga0272441_10015999_pt1 | contig 10427 bp, 7 predicted proteins | sample SSMProp6N_FD_193582 | JGI IMG/M metagenome (GOLD analysis project Ga0272441, IMG submission 193582) | Marine sediment archaeal communities from Little Sippewissett salt marsh, Falmouth, MA, United States - SSM-Prop-6N | ecosystem: Environmental > Aquatic > Marine > Wetlands > Sediment ... | reverse complement strand
GTCCTGTTGGGATTTAGACATATTATTGATCTCAGCCTGCTCTGCAGGTTCTGTTGTTTTTTTCTCCCGGGACTGGCAGGAACTGGTAGAGAGAAAAAGGACGCTGACAAAAAGGAATCGGATAAGCTTTTTCATGGTAATTTTTCTTGCTTTGTCGAAAATACAAACTCCTCCAGGCCGGGTCCCTTTAAAAAATGTTAATTCTCAGCCAGTTTTATGTACTTTGCATGCATCAGCATGGAGACTGAAATGAACGCCCAACCTTTATTGGATCCTTCCATTCCGATAGCGGCCTATCACCCCGTGGATCTTTCAACTGATAACCCGGCCTTGGGCCAGGCCCTTCAAAGCCCTCAAACAACGCAACAGTACCTGGATCGGTTTCTGGCAGAAGTTCAGGGATTGGTTGCATACGGTGGGTATCTTGAAAAGCGGACGCTCTATAAGGGCTTTGACCACTTTCGTGCAGATAAACGGCAGGAGCGGGAATATCACCTCGGGGTTGATTTCTGGGCCCCGGCGGGGACCAGTATACACACCCCCTGGAAGGGAAGGGTACACAGTTGGGCCAATCGCATGCTTCCGGGAGATTACGGTCCGGTGATCATCCTTGAGCACCACCCGGCGGACGGGCCTTTGTATTCGCTATTCGGGCATCTTGCGACCAAAAGTCTGGACGGGCTTTTTCGGGGCAAGCTCTTTGAAGCAGGGCAGCGCATTGGCTGGTTGGGAAATAAGGAGGAAAATGGTGGATATGCCCCTCATTTGCATTTTCAGTTTATCCGGGATCTGCAGGGATTTAAGGGGGATTACCCGGGTGTATGTGCCTTTCGGGACCTGGGATTCTACCGCCAAAATTGCCCGGATCCCCTTCCTTTGCTTGACTTTTTCGAAGGCTAGGCGTCGATCAAAAACCGATTTTGGCGGTGAACGGTTTGCTGCGATGAATCCGCTGGTCGACACTTCCTTACCTGTGGTCGAGACTTTGGTCGATCAGCGAGTTATATGGGTCGTTTAGCGATTTGACAGGCCTGACAGTGGCCTGTAAAGCGTTCTTTAATTAAATGAAAGACGCGAGATGAAAGCCCTTATTACCTTTGGATTTGCACTTCTTTTCACTTTCTCTGCACTTGCACAGGAAAGAGCCCCCGAACAAAAGGTCACGACCATAAGCAAGGGGTTGGTACCGCTTACCCATATCCAGGTGAAGCAGGGTGAAAAAACAACCAGGATCGCACGTCTCTACCGCCGGCCGAATGCCCGCATTAAGCGCGCCTTAAGCTTTACCACTGTGGAGGATCGCCCCAAAATGGCTTAAGGCCTGTTGTCCTGTTTTGTCCCAATAGCCGGTTGCAGCACTTCCCAGACATTCTGGGCGACGATTTGATGTCCTTCGGCTGTGGGATGTATTCCATCCTCTTGATTCAGCTCGGGAATCCCCCCAACCCCATCCAGCAAGAAGGGTATCAGCAGGACCTGGTGCTTTTGGGCCAGCTCCGGAAAGATCTTCCTGAATTCCAAGGTATACTCCGGTCCCATATTAGGAGGTAGTTGCATTCCTGTTAAAACGATTTCCGCCCCGGGATATTTATTGCGCACCAGCAGGATCATTTCTTCCAGGTTTTTTCGGGTCTCCGACAGGGGTATACCCCGAAGCCCGTCATTTGCTCCAAGCTCAAGTACAAAGATCTCCACCGGCTGGCGCAATACCCAATCCAGCCGGTTGCGACCGCTGGCAGTGGTTTCCCCGCTCAGGCCCGCATTCACTACGCTATAGGCATAGCCGAGTGAATCCAATCGCTGTTGGATAATGGCAGGAAAGGCAAGGTTGGGATCCAGCCCCAAACCGGCCGTTAAAGAATCCCCGAAAAAAAGTATGGTTTTTCCGGATACCGCGACCTGCTCAGAAGGGTCCGGTTGTTGTTCGGGCCCGCCCTCCGGGGACTTTTCGGGTTTTGTTTCCCCACATCCCATCAGGATCAGGAAGCAAAAAATATAACGAAACTTTAAGAGTCTTCCCATGGAATGAAGCGGCGTTTTTGAGTTCTATTACGTAATTTCCAATGTTTTAATCGGACCTAAACTAACACATGTCAAAGATATTAAACGTTCAGCAGCTTGGAAAAAGCTACAGCAGCGGAGGAACATTGCTCGCAGTATTGCAGGACATTTCATTTTCAGTCCCCTCGGGCACAAGCTATGCCATCGTGGGGCCTTCAGGCAGCGGAAAGACTACCCTGCTGGGGCTTTGTGCAGGCCTGGATTATCCGGGAAGCGGCCATGTGGAACTTTGTGGCGAGGACCTGTCTTCCCTTTCTGAAGACCAGCGTGCGGCGCTTCGGAATGAAAAGGTGGGTTTTATTTTCCAGAATTTCCAATTGCTTCCAACGCTTACAGCCCTGGAAAATGTGAGTGTGCCCCTTGAATTGCAGGGGGTGAAAACAGCCTCCGGAACGGCACGCATACTGTTAGAAAAAGTGGGCCTTGGAGATCGCACCCATCACTATCCAAGCCAGCTATCTGGGGGTGAACAACAACGGGTAGCTCTTGCGCGGGCATTTGCCAACAGGCCTGAAATCCTATTTGCCGATGAGCCGACAGGAAACCTTGACGAACAAACCGGGGAGCGAGTGGTTGAGTTGCTTTTCGAACTGAACAAAGAAGCCGGCACCACGCTGGTGATTGTTACCCACGATATGAATCTGGCCAGGCGCTGTGATCGGCTGATGCGTCTGAAAGGAGGGCGTATTCTCGAAACACAAACGGCACTCCAGGAATGAAATCAAAGCGAGTAAGTGCGGGTGCCGGATGGTTGTTCAGGATGGCCTGGAGGGACGGACGGGCCAGTCTTAAACGACTGGCACTCTTTATGAGTGCGATTGTACTGGGGATAGGCGCTCTGGTATCCATCCAGAATTTTGGAAAGACGTTGGAAGACACCATTTCAGGTCAGTCCAGGGAACTCATGGGTGCGGATTTCCTGATCGACAGCAATCATCCTGCAAATGAACGGGTACAGGGGATCATCGATTCCCTGGGTGGTGCTGCGGGCAGGGAAGTGAGTTTTGTATCCATGGCCCTTTTCCCGAATAAAGAAGGCAGCAAGCTCATCCGCGTGAGGGCCATGGCAGGTTCCTATCCGATTTATGGAAGCCTGACCACCAGGCCGGCTTCGGCTGCAAATACCTATCAGCAAGAGGGATCAGCCCTGGTGGATGCCACCCTTATGGTACAATACGGCCTGGACACAGGGGATTCCATAAAGATTGGCAACAGGGTTTTCCCCATTGGGGGGAGGTTGTTGGAAGCCCCCGGTAACACAGTGGTTTCGACTTCGGTGGCACCTGCAGTATGGATCCCGATGCAAACCCTTGAGGCCACCGGCCTGGTACAGACCGGGAGCCGGCTGGAATACAATTATTATTTCAAGGCTGCCCCGGGGGCAGACCTTGATATCCTCTACGACCGCATTGATCCGGTGTTGGATGCAGAGGATGCAGATTTGGACCTGCATACCGATACCTCGCGTCGTTTGGGCAGGCGATTTGAGAACGTCGGGCGGTTTCTGAAGTTGGTGGCTTTTATAGCCCTGTTGCTTGGGTGTCTGGGTATCGCCAGTTCCGTGCATATCTACATGAAGGAAAAGCGGTCGTTTATCGCCGTTCTCAAATGCATCGGTGCCTCGAGAAGGCAAACTTTTTTGATTTTCCTGATTCAAATAGCGGGGATCGGCCTGCTGGGTGGTATCCTTGGGGCATTGCTGGGGCTGGTATTGCAGCAGATTTTCCCCAGGTTTGTACAAGATTTTCTCCCGGTGGAACTCGAGTGGGCTACCCATTGGGGTCCGGTGCTGCTGGGGGTAGGGCTCGGCCTTGTCATGGCCGTTCTTTTCGGGTTGCTTCCCTTGTTGAGCAGCTGGTTTATCAGCCCCTTGTCTGTCCTGAGGATCGGGCATGCGGACAATGAGCGATCCCGGCGGGTGACAGCGAGCGTCCTGGCACTGATCTTCCTGGGGATTTGGGCAGTGGCCAGCCAACTCTTAGGGCAGCCCATGAGGGCCTTCTGGTTCGTACTGGGGATCGCGGTTACCTTTCTCCTGCTGGCGGGAATCGCCTGGGGGCTAATGCGGCTGATACGTATCTATTTTCCTCATTCCTGGGGGTTTGAGCCCCGCCAAAGCCTTTTGAACCTGTTCAGGCCCAATAACCAAACCCTGGTCTTGATCCTATCCATTGGCATCGGCACCTTTCTGATCAGTACCCTTTATTTCACCCAGGATATGCTGCTGGCCAAGGCTGAACTCGAGGATAAAACCCCTGGGGCGAACCTGATACTGCTGGATGTACAGGCGGAGCAGGAAGCGGCTGTTGAAGAGCTGATCCGACCGCGCGGATTGCCTGTGATCGAGAACATTCCGATCGTTACCATGCGGATGGATCAAATCAAGGACCGGAAGGTAGACGATATCAGAAAGGACACCACTTCCACGATAAACGGATGGATTCTCAATCATGAATTCCGCGTAACCTATCGGGATAGTTTGATCCCCTCCGAGCGCCTCGTGGCGGGAACCTGGATCCCTCGGGTTGACGAAGCTTCCGGGCCCGTGCCGATTTCCCTTTCGGACAATGTGGCAAGGGACGCCCAGGTCACCGTTGGCGACCGGCTCGTATTCAACGTTCAGGGCGTTTTGATGGAGACCGAGGTTTCCAGCATCCGACAGGTAGACTGGGGCCGGTTGCAGTTGAATTTTTCGGTGGTGTTTCCGGAAGGGGTGCTGGAGCAGGCACCTCGTTTCCATGTGCTGACAACATATGCTCCGGACGAGAACCAATCCGCCCGTTTGCAGCAGGACCTGGTCAGCGCCTACCCAAACATATCCATCCTGGATATCCGTCAATTGCTCAGTGTAATCAGCGATATCCTCGAAAAACTTTCCTGGGTGATCCGGTTTATGGCGTTCTTCAGTATCCTGACAGGCTTTATCGTCCTCCTTGGAGCAGTCCGTACGAGCAAGTTCCAGCGTATACGGGAAAGTGTTCTTTTAAGGACACTGGGGGCAAAAACCGGTCAAATCCTTCGGATTACCGCCCTGGAATACTTATTCCTGGGGGGGATAGGAAGCCTGATGGGGGTATTGCTTGCTCTTGTGGGGGCTGAACTGCTCGCCTATGGGGTTTTTGACCTGAATTTTGTGCCTTCGTGGATCCCTTTCCTTATTGTTTTTCCCCTGATCAGCCTTACCGTGCTGGCCATCGGGCTGCTCAATAGCCGATCGGTCCTGAACAGCCCTCCCCTGCAGGTATTGCGCCGGGAAGTCGGGTGATCCCTGCCCAGGCAGTGGTCGGTCATAAAAAGGTCGAAAAAAATGTAACAATTCCCTATTTTGTAGGACTATTAAAGGAACGTGAATAGAACATTAAATTAAATTACAGAAAAATGAAGAAACTATCGAATATCATCGTCGCATGCTTACTTTTAATGGGTTCCGCTATCCAGGCCCAAACGGCAGACGAGATCCTGGATGCCTATTTTGAGAACATCGGGGGAAAGGATAATTTCAGGGCCCTTACCGGCATGAAAATGACGGCAAAGGTCAATCAGCAGGGGATGGAAATCCCATTGGAGATTTACCAGATGAGCGACGGCAGACAGATGACGGTTGTAAAATTTCAGGGAAAAGAGATCAAGCAGGGGGTATTCGATGGTGAAACCCTGTGGAGTACGAATTTCATGACCATGCAGCCGGAAAAGAGCGATGCGGAGACTACCGCAAACCTGAAGCTGAATACCAATGACTTTCCGGATTCCTTCCTGGACTACAAGGACAAGGGCTATACGGTAGAACTTCTTGGAAAGGAAACCATAGAAGGCACAGAAACCTATAAGATCAAGCTGGTAAAGGAACCCCTCACCATCGACGGGGAAAGCAAGGAGGATATTTCGTTCTACTACTTTGATACGGAGAACTATGTACCCATTGCAGTAGAATCTGAAGTCCATATGGGACCCATGAAAGGACAAACCCAGTTAATCACTTTCAGTGATTACCAGGAAGTGGATGGCCTCTACTTTCCTTTCTCCATGTCTCAAGGGGTTAAAGGAAGTGCTTCCCAACCCATCACCATGGAATCCATTGAATTGAATCCTACGGTGGATGACACCGCTTTTGCATTTCCCGCAGAAACAGTTGAGGAAAACAAGCAGTAGGGAAACCCCAGGCGTTAACATTTAACCAAAAACTTGAACAATATGAAGAAGTTCATTCTGCTGGGAATGCTCTTTGGCGTATGCCTTCCAAATATTCTCATAGGACAGCAAAGGGATACCCTGAGGGCTGACAACCTCTTCGGGGATATGAAGGCCCGTCAAATTGGGCCGGCGCTCATGAGTGGGCGCATTAATGACCTTGAGGTGCATCCCACGAATAATCGAATCCTTTATGTGGCATCTGCCGGTGGAGGGGTCTGGAAATCCTCGGATGCCGGGACCACCTTTGCTCCAATATTTGACGACCACTGCCAGTCTATAGGGGTAGTTACCCTGGATCCTTCAGATCCTGACAATACCATCTATGTAGGGACTGGAGAGACCTGGACCCGAAACAGCGTTTCAATTGGCTGCGGGCTTTTCCGCTCAAGAGACGGCGGCGCCAATTGGGAAAAGCTCGGTTTTGACCAAAGTGAACGGATTGCCAGTGTTTTGGTGCACCCAGATAATCCAGAGGTGATCTACGTGGGGGTCCTTGGGGCCCTTTGGAGCGACAGTGAGGAACGGGGCGTTTACAAGTCCACGGATGGGGGCCAAACCTGGGATCGCATCCTTTACCTGAATCCACGCACTGGCCTGGCGGATATGGCCATGGATCCCACTGATCCGAATACGCTCTACGCCTCCATGTGGGAATTTCGCAGAACAGGCTGGTCATTTGAATCGGGCGGAGGCAGCAGCGCGCTGTACAAGTCCACCGATGGCGGTCAGAACTGGGCCAAAATCCACAATGGTTTCCCGGAAGGGAAGTTGGGCCGGTTGGCGATCGCGGTGGCTCCATCCAAACCTGAGGTCCTCTACACGGTGATAGAGGCCGAGCAGCCAGAACGCAAAGGACTCTACCGCAGCAACGATGCCGGTCAGAACTGGGAGCAACTCAACAACGATTTTGAAATCACCGTGCGGCCATTCTATTTTTCCCGCATCGTGGTTGACCCCCGGGATGAAGATGTGGTGGTCAAGGCCGGTTTAAGCGGCTCCATATCCAGGGATGGAGGGCAAACCTTCAAGAATCTGGGCAACATGCACAGTGATATCCACGACCTGGCTTTTGGAATAACGGATTCAGATGTGCTTTATGCAGGGACCGATGGCGGCCTGTACCGGAGCTGGGATGGCGGAAACACCATGGAGATTTCCGAAGATCTGCCGCTTTCACAGTTCTACCACATCAGTGTGGATAATGCCAAGCCTTATAACGTATACGGCGGACTGCAGGACAACGGTTCGTGGTATGGCCCTTCCTCTTCCCCGGGAGGAATCACAGGCCGCGACTGGAATTCTGTAGGGGCCGGAGACGGATTTCGGGTACTTAAGCACCCAACCAAGCCCATTATTTATTCTGAGATGCAGGGAGCAGAGAACGTCTGGCGGTACAATACGGAAAAACGACTGGTCAAAACCATTCAGCCGCAGCCTACAGCCGAAACACCCGACCTGAGATTTAACTGGAATGCCCCTATGGCACTGAGTGTCCACAACCCTGACAGATTCTATATGGGAAGTCAGTATCTGCATCGCTCTGAGAATATGGGGGATACCTGGGAAGTGATTTCCCCGGACCTTACGACCAATGACCCCTCCAAGCAGCTTCAGGAAGATTCCGGAGGGCTTTCCATGGATAATTCAGGTGCAGAAAACCACACTACCCTATTTACCATTGCAGAATCGCCCCTGGATGAAAATATCATTTGGGTGGGAACGGACGATGGAAATGTTCAGGTGACCCGCGATGGCGGGAAGACCTGGACCAACACCGTAGCCAATATTCCAGGCCTGCCGGCCAATACCTGGGTGTACCACATCGAAGCCAGTGTCCATGATAAAGGAACGGCTTTCGCCGTATTCGACGGCCACACCCGTGGGGATATGACACCATATGCCTATAAAACCACGGATTATGGGGCCAGCTGGACTTCCATTATTAGTCCTGAGGTGTCCGGATTTGCCCGGAGTATCCAGGAAGATTATGAAGATCCCGACCTTTTGTTTTTGGGGACCGAATTTGGACTGTTCGTCACCCTGGACGGGGGACTCAGCTGGACTCCGTTTCGCAACAACATGCCGCCGGTGGCTGTGCACTTTATCGATTTGCAGAAGGAATCCAACGACCTGGTTCTGGGAACCCACGGGCGGGGCGTGATCATCATCGATGACATTTCTCCCCTGCGCGAGATAGAGAAGGAGGTAATGGATGCCAAGCTGCATTTCTTCAAGACTCCTCCAACGGTCATGGATGAATCCGGAGGATTTGGAAGTTCAACGGTATCCACTGAATTTGTGGGCCCCAACAAGACAGACGATGTCCAGATCAAATACTTCCTTAAGAGCCGGCACACTTTTGGTAAAATGACCATGGAAATACAGGATATGGCAGGAGAACGGATCACCACCCTGGAGCCTGGAAAATCCAAGGGCATTAATATCGTAAACTGGGGATATATGCGGAAAATACCGAAAGTAGCCAAGGGAAAGACCTTCTCCTTCGGCGGATTCACTGCTCCCCGTGTTCCTGCGGGCACTTACAAGGCGGTGATCACCAAGGGTCGCGATACCTTTGAGCATACCTTCGAGGTGCAGGACGACCCCAGAAGCGGATTGTCGGAAGCCCAGCGGAAACAGAAGCACGAAACCACTATGGAGCTCTATGATATGACCCAGGAGCTGGCTTACCTGGTATATCAGGTGGATGCCTATATAGGGCAGGCGGAAAAAACCAATGACAAGCGAGAGCTTGCCAAGCTAAACGAACTCAAGGAATCCCTGGTAATTACCACCGGGGACAATTATGTTGGTGCCGCCGAGCAACAGCTTCGGGAGAAAATGGCTGATCTCTACAGCAAGGTTGCCAGTAGCTATGATGTGCCATCCGCTGCAGATATGGCCAACCTGGAGCTTATCAGAAATCGTTTCGAGACAGCGAAATCTGATTTTGATCGCCTGAAACCCAAGGTTAAGGGTGGGGAAACGCTTGAATTGGTTTCTTTCGAGCAGTTCCTTGAGATGGATTAATAATGATCCTACAACTTTTTAAAAACCACTGGCCACCCAGTGGTTTTTTTATGCTTCATTGGGTAACCATCTGATTTTGAAGATCGGGTTGGACCATTTAGAACGAACTACAATGCCCGGCAAACCAATTTTGAATGCTTTATGGAGATACGATCCGTAATGGATATTTATAGAAAACGACCTCCTGCTCCTCTTCGGTCAGTTCGGTCAGCGTTTTGCCGAGGTACCGACGGGCGTAATCGTCCCGTACCTGCGTTATTGCCAGGGCTATCTTGTCCTTTAAGGTGATGAAACTGGTGTATTTCACATCATCTTCTATCTCAACGACGTAGATGGCTTGTTCTTCAAACCGCCTGGCGTGCATTTGTACCCGGCTAAGCAATTCCTCGTCGGAGATGAGCTGATCGTTGCTCACCAGCTGATTTTGGGTATTCATTCGGACCTGCAGCATATTGGCCCCATAGTTATTGACCGATCCACCGCCTCCGAAATCATCCAGTGAAGGGTTTGTAGTTGCCGTCTGGTAGGCCTGACCATCGATAATGTGGTAGGTCAGAAACCTGTAGATAGGCCGCTCAAAGTCCGATACCCTCAGGATATCCAGGAAGGCAGAGGCCTGATCGGAGGGAGGCACCTTTCCGTTCATGGATTCCGCTCGCAGGTTCAGGGCCTGCCCGAGTCGTTCTTCCGGGAATTGGGCTGCATACCGCTCGATGGATTCAACACAGCTCAAAATGGCCGAACTATCCGGGGTGAGGTTTCGAAATCGCGTAAAAAAATAGGAATCCATCTCTCTCAATATGGCCTGCTCAGATGCGATTCGCTGGAGCAAGCCCCTGTAGTCTTCGGCGCTACGGCTTTCCATCAGTCCCTCAATGATAAGTTCGGATTCAAAGACAACCATCAGGCTGTCCAGGGTCTGCCCATCACCCGGGAAGGAATCGCGCACGCAGTCGAGCAGTTCGTCCTCCGCAGCAAGCTCCTGTCCCCAACCAATGATGGGGATCACAAAGCAGGCAGAAAGCAGCAGTAACCTGATCTGGTTGGCCAACCGGTAAATTATTGCCCGTTTGAATTTGGAGATCCCTTTCATTTCGCGAATTAAGATACACAATTTTAAGGGCCAGGGCTCCAGATAATCGGCT